>Ga0214472_10007363_pt1 | contig 11522 bp, 12 predicted proteins | sample RVTome_6_FD_207662 | JGI IMG/M metagenome (GOLD analysis project Ga0214472, IMG submission 207662) | Soil microbial communities from uranium-contaminated site in the Upper Colorado River Basin, Wyoming, United States - RVT140D175 | ecosystem: Environmental > Terrestrial > Soil > Contaminated >...
AGCCTCGGCTCGCGCATTTCGTGCTGCCATCAAAGCGCGATGCGGGACCTCCAGACGTCCGACCTCACGTCCAGCCAAACCCAAAGGTGGTTAGAGTTTTATGAAAAAAATTCTTGGTCTACTGCTCATCAGCGGCGCGGTAACGGCAGCGATGTTTCTACTTGCCGGCCTCGCCGGACCCGGCGGTGGGCAAGCGCAGCAAGCGATTAGGTTCAAGCCGGGCACGGTCATTCAAGAAGGTTCCTTCGTTTCGATTGAATACACGCTCAGCGACGAGAGCGGCAAAGTCATCGACACCAATGTCGGCAAAGAACCGCTCACTTACATCCAAGGCACCGGGCAAATCGTCAAAGGCTTGGAACAAGAGCTCAACGGTTTGAAAGTCGGCGATCAGAAAAAAGTTTCGGTTAAGCCGGAAGAGGGGTACGGCGTGCCCAACGAAAAAGCCTTTCAAGAAATCGCCCGCGAGACGATTCCCATCGACGCGCAGAAAGCCGGAACCATGCTGATGACCAAGGGACCGGACGGCCGCGGCGTGCCGGTCCGGGTGCATGAGGTCAAGGAAAAAACCGTCGTGGTCGACTTCAACCATCCGCTGGCAGGCAAGACCCTTAACTTCGACGTCAAAATCAAAGACATCAAGGCCGCAGAAGCCAGGTAAACGCAGCGGAGTGATGGAGTATCGGAGTGTTGGGTCTGGAAGTCATTGAATTTTAACCCACGACTCCATCACTCTAATCTTTATGTCCCCCCGGTTCTTCTACGGCTACGTCATCATCGCGCTTTGCTTCGCCAACATGGTGGTGATGCGCGGCGTCAACGGCGCCTTCGGGGTATACTATCTGGCATTGCTCGAAGAGTTTTCCTGGTCGCGCAGCGACGGCGCGACCATCGCTTCGGCCAATTTTATTGTCTACGCGCTCGCCTCTCCGGCGGTTGGACTGGCCTTCGATCGCTACGGCCCCCGTGTACTCATGCCATTGGGCGCATTCTTATCCGGGCTCGGTCTGGTGCTGTCATCGTTTGCCCAGTCGCTCCCTGCCCTGTATTTCTCCTACGGCGTCGTCACCGCGCTCGGCCAAGGCGCCTTGAGCTTCGTCGGCCATAATGCGCTGATTTCCTATTGGTTCGTGCGCAAACGCGCCACTGCGATCGGCATTGCATCCATGGGACAAGGGTTGGGCGCGCTGGCGATGGTGCCAGCAACGCAGTGGCTTATTAGCTCAATCGGCTGGCGCTGGACCTATGTCGTGACCGGCGGCGTGCTATTATTTTTGCTCGCGCCGGCCAATGCGTTGTTCCAACGCCGCAATCCACAAGAGCTCGGTCAGTTTCCCGACGGCGATCGGGCTCCGCCAAGCCAAACAGCAACGGGGCACCCCTCCAAGGGGAGTGGCCATGATTGGACACTCGGCGAAGCGCTGCGCTCCTTCCCGTTTTGGTGCATCACCATCGGCCATCTTGCCCTCGGCACGGCGCTCTTCATGATCAACACTCACGCGATCGCCCATTTTGTCGCCGTCGGTTACGAAAAACTCACCGCGGCTTTTTACTTCGGCCTGATTGGTTTCATCCGCATTGGCGCGACCGTTGCCTGGGGAACGCTCTCCGATCGCATTGGGCGAAACCAAACTTACGGCCTTGCCACATTTGTCACCGCTCTCGGTGTCGGCGCCATGGTGGCGATGACCGTCGCCGCGCCGCTCTGGCTCGTTTACCTCACCCTTGTGCTTTACGGCATCGGCCATAGCGCCGGCAATCCGACCTACGGCGCGGTCATTAGCGACATCTTTGCCGGCCCCAAGATCGGCCTGATTTTCGGCTTTCTAGAAATTAGTTTCGGCCTCGGCAGTGCGTTTGGCTCCTGGATCGGCGGCTATCTATTTGACGTGACGGGCTCATACGCGTGGCCTTTTACCCTATGTCTGATTTGCTTCATCATCTCCGGCCTGGCGATCCACGCCTGCGTGCGTTGGCAGGCAAGCGAAATGGCGAGCGCAAGTTGACAGGCACAAAAGATCGGGGGTTAACTCGCGCCAAAGCGCAAAGCACGCCAAGTTCGGAAGGGACAGATAAATAATCTTACAACCGGTCTGCACCATTTTCTTTTCCGACCTTTGCGGCCTTGGCGTCTTTGCGCGAGATATTCCGAATTTCAGCTGCGGCTTCGCCGGGCTAGCATATTTGTGCTAAAAAACTAATCCATACCCAGAAGGAGGCGTCATGAAATTCTGTTTGCATGGTTCGGCGCGCACGGTGCACCAGGCCGTCGAGCGCGCCCGGCGCGCCGAGGCCCTCGGCTTCGAAGCAATCTTCTTCGCCGATAGTCAGATGAACAACGTCGATCCCTATCAAGCGATGGCCCTGTGCGCGGTTAATACCCAGACGCTTCGCTTGGGCACCGCCGTGACCAACATGGTCTATCGCGATCCGACGATTACGGCGTGCTCCTACGCGACTTTGAATGAAATCTCTAATGGTCGGGCGATCATCGGCATGGGGACCGGCGATGGCCCGGTTTACAGCCTTGGCAGAACCGCGACCAAGCTGGTGGACTTCGAAAAAGGTCTGCGGGTGATCCGCGCCCTCTTGCACGACCGCGGCATCGATGTGCCGAGTAGTAAGGAGCGCGCCGGCGGCAATGTGAGATTGAAAGCTGGTAAGCGACCAGTGCCGATTTATATCTCCGCCGAAGGGCCCAAGACCTTGCGGCTTGCCGGGCGCACCTGTGACGGCATAATTCTGGGAACGGGCTTCGACAAGCGAGTTACCGACTGGGCGCGCCAACAGGTCGCCATGGGAGCCAAAGATGCGGGCCGAACCCTTGAGGACATCGACATCATGCCCGCCGGTATGATGGCCGTCGACGACGACGGCGATCTGGCGCGCCGCCGGGTGCGCAGCCGCATGGCCAACCGCGCCCATCACAATTTTCGCTTTACTATGGAAACGGTGCCGGAAGGAGAAGCTGCCGGGGTCAAAAAGTTCATGGCCAACTTCGATATTTCGAAGCCCATCGAAGAGCGTGTCGATCCTGATTTCGTCACCGACTACCTGCTCGAACGCTTCACCATCGCCGGCACGCCGGGTGAGTGCATCGCTAAAGTAAAGCGCCTCGAAGCGCACGGCGTTAAGCGCATCCTGCTCACGCCACCCAACGCGATTTACGATCAAGTGATGGAAACTTGGGGCAGGCAAGTGATAGGAAAATACTAGCAATCAGCCGTCCGGGGGGCGACAAAGCAAAGGTGATCATAGACTTTCATCGCCAAGACTACTTGGCGTTTCAGCGCTAATCCCTGCCATCGGCGGAGTGCAAACCAATCCAACCTCGGCGCCAGGTTTGCCGGAATGACCTTTGAATGATGCCGCTGCTGACTTGCGAGCCTTGACGCCAGTTCTCCACTGTTCCCTGCGCGTTAGTTGTCGGCTTTCGTTGTGTTCTTCGGCGTCAACGTTTAAACTTGAAAATCGCTCAGTGGTAAATTCCGCAGCGAATGGAGAATTACATGCGCATCCAGCGATTTTTGCTCGCCGCCCTGCTCGCTTGGGTTGTCGGCGAGCCGGAGATTTCCACCGGGGCTGAAAAAGCCAAGAATGACAACGTCGTCAAAGACGGCATGTTGGTGAGTTTCGACTACACACTCCAAGGCGCCGATGGAAAGGTCATCGAGACCAGCAAAGGCAAAAAGCCGCTCCATTACACTCACGGACAAAAGCAGATGATTCCCGGTTTGGAAAGAGAGCTCGCCGGCATGAAAGTCGGCGAGCAAAAAAATGTCCGGGTCAACCCGGAAGACGCCTACGGCCCGATCAACAAGAGCGCCTTCCAGGAAGTCCCGAAGGAAAAAATCCCCCCCAGTGGTCTCAAAGTCGGCGCCATCTTGGCTCTCAAGAGTCCTGATGGCCGGGTTATCCCGACACGGGTTGCCGAGATCAAGGAGAAAACCGTGATCATGGACATGAACCACCCGATGGCCGGGAAAACTTTGATCTTCGACGTCAAGATCGTCGACATACAACTGCCGGCCGCGCCGGCAACGGCGCAACCCGCTAAGCCCGCCGCCCCCGCGAAGCCTGAGGCACCGGCCAAACCCGCGGGACCGGCAAAAAAATAATCGGCAGCGGATCCGCAATCGCCGATGGAACTGGAAGAATTCGCCAAGCGAGTCAGAAGCTCCAGTGCCATCGTCTTTTTTACCGGCGCCGGAATTAGCACGGAGTCTGGCGTGCCGGACTTTCGCAGCCCAGGCGGGGTCTGGACCAAGTATCAGCCGGTGCTGTTCCAAGATTTTCTGGCCAGCGAAGCCGCGCGCGTGCAACACTGGCAGCTCAAGAAAGCGACCTACGAATTATTCAAGACCGTCAAACCCAACATTGGGCACCACGCGATCCGCGAATTTGAACAGCGCGGCCAACTGCTCGGTCTGGTCACGCAGAACATCGACGGTTTACACAAAATTGCCGGCACCTCCGACGCCAAGCTTGTCGAGCTGCACGGTACCGACCGCTGGGTCACTTGCATCGAGTGCGGCAAACCCTTTCAGCCCGCCGATCTCTACGAGCAATGGCACGAAGGATTAGCGACTCCGACCTGTGACGCCTGCGGCGGTTTTTTGAAATCGGCCAATGTATCTTTCGGCCAATCCATGCCGGCTGACGCGATGCGGCGCGCCCAGGAATGGAGCCAACGGGCCGAGATCTTCATCGTCATCGGCTCGTCCCTGCAAGTGCAGCCCGCGGCCAGTTTCCCCGTGATCGCCAAGCGCGGCGGCGCTCTGCTCGCCATTGTCAACCGCGATCCAACGCCATTGGATGATCTCGCCGACTTCGTTCACAACGGCGCCATCGGTGAATTTTTTAGTCAATTGCGCGCGCTGTCGCTCGCAAGTTAAAACGCCCTGGCGCTCGACAAATTTCGTCCGCGAAAATTGGCGAAACAATTTGTCGAAAAGCTGCTCAACAAGCCGAATCGTTCCTAAACGAAACCAAGGGCCTAGCGCCGTTGGTTCAGGGCCGCAGCAAAATCTTTTTCGCGCCGGCCTGTGCCGCGTGCCGCAAGCCGTCAACGCCATCGACTAAATCGTAGACTTTATCGATCAACGGGGTCACCGAAACTTGCCGCGCGGCCAACGCCTCGAGCGCATCGGCAAACGGCCCGCAGCGTGATCCGATCACCTTGATCTCGTTGATCACAATCGGTGCCAATGACACCTGATGAATGTCGGCGAGTGTGCTTTTGAGAACCAGCATGCCGCGCGGGCGCACGGCGCCGAGCGCCAGCTCAAACCCGCCGGCTGAACCCGTCGCCTCGACGACGACGTCGAACAATCTGGGACGCCAATCGTCCAAAAGAATCGTTCGCACGCCGGCCTTCTTGATCATACTGAGTTTGGCCACGTGCTTCCCCAGCGCGGTAATTCTAGCGCCGGTCAAGCGCAACACCTGGGCGCACAAATTACCCAGTTTGCCGTCGCCGAGAACGAGCACCTCGTCTCCAGGGTTGAGTTGAATTTGCGTAAGAATTTCGAATGCCGCCGCCAGCGGCTCGGCAAACACCGCCGCCGCGTTGTCAACGCTTTCGGGAACCGCGTGCAAATTCCCCACCGGCACCGACAGATATTCGGCAAAGGCGCCGTCAGCGTTGACAATCCCCATCACGCGACGGTGCGGGCAATGGCGGCTCAAATCGCGCCGGCAGCTATCACAATCTCCGCAGCCAAAATTGATCTCACCAACTACCCGCTTGCCGACGAAACCGCCCGGCCCTGCACGCACGGTGCCGACGAATTCGTGGCCCGGCACGCCGATGAAGCCCATATAACCCTTGAGAATTTGCAAATCGGTGGAGCAGATGCCCGCGAGGTGAACCTGGACCAGCGCGGAACCGGCATTGAGCGTCGGCGTCCCATGGGAGGAACTAAACGTTAATCTCTGCCCATCCCACTCAAGCGCCCGCATAAAATCGCACGAAGGGTTAGCTGCGCAACGCGCACGCCCATTTGGTCTTGGGCCGCTCGACCAACTCGCCGTCCACGTAAATGTCGCAGCCGCGCTCGTGAAAAAAACAGACGAGGCCTTTGATCTTGGGACATTCGGGAATGGTTTCCATGTAGCCCCAAACTAAATCGCCGAAAGTTTCGTCGCCAAGCTTAACCGACCAATAGGACGCCGGCCCCTTGTACGGGCAGCGCGACTTGGTGGTGCTTGGTATCAGCAAGTCCATCCGGATGTCTTGCTGAGGGATATAGTAGCGCACTGGATGATTGGTTTCGAAGAGCAAATGCGGCCGGCGCGTATCCGCGACGGTTTGGCCGTCGATCACGACGCGCACATGGCGCGAGCTCGGCAGCGCATCGACGCGCTTGAAGGGATCGCGCGCGTGCTTGTAAAGCTCCTCGTCTTCTTCCATCCACTTATCCATCTTCGGCCAGTCGAAAGCGAAATGATCTCTGATCGCGCTTGCCGACGGCAATGGATTTTCGTAACTCCAAGCCGCGTTCTCGGCCGACTTACCGGCACTTCGAATCGACCAGTAAGAAGCTTTGCCTTTTAGCGGGCATTCCATCTTGTATGCGCTCGGTGTGAAAAGATCCGTGCGCACGTCTTCCTTGGGAAAGTAATAGGCCGGTAAAACGTCCGACTCGCGCACTAACTTGGCGTGTTTGCTGTCAGCGATGGTTTCGCCGCCGAAAAAAACTCGCACATGGCGCGGGCTGTCGCTCACATGAACCCAGTGGCCCGGATCGCCGATCACCGGTACTCGCTGCTGAGTGACGTTGCTTTGCATGGCTATCTCCTTGGCTGGGCGACCCGCCGGTCGCGCCTACGAAAACTAGACTTTGTATTAGTATAGTTGAAGGTTTTCGCAGATCGCGCAAGTGTTCCGGTGCATCAAAAATTACACAGCCGCGCGAAAATACGTTCTCACCACAAAGCACACGAAGGTCACGAGAGATCCAGGCATAATATTTTATTAACTTCGTGCTCTTCGTGACCTTCGTGGTGAAAAAACCGATATTAATTCAGCTTTTTCAATTTCTGCAGACTGCGCAGCTCGCGCGGCGGCTGCAAGCGTTGGCCCATGATCGTCCACGACACTTCGCCGACGTAAATGTCCCCGCGCGAATCGATGGCGATCCCATGCGGCGCAATGAACTGCCCCGATTTCTCGCCAGAGTGAATGTCACCCAGGCGCGCCAGCCGCTTGCCGCTTTTGTTGTAAATATCGACGCGGTTGCCGAGATTGGGCGCGTTGATGTTAACGCCCAAGCCCGGTCCAAGCTCGCCGACATAGCAAACCGGCTCATTCTTGGTTGTATCCATGTAAAGCGCGCAGGGACGGTGCATGTTGTTCCACTGGGTTTCGTATTGGCCATTGCCATCGAACACTTGCACGCGGTTGTTCTCGCGGTCGGCGACGTAAACCCAACCGTCCAGGTCGGTCACGATGTTGTGCACGATGTTAAATTGGCCGGGATCGGATCCCGACTCGCCCCAGGAAAGCAACCATTTGCCGTCCGGTGAATATTTATGCACCCGTGAGTTGCCATAGCCGTCCGAAACGTAAATCTCACCCTTGGGCGAGAAGGCGACATGGGTGCAACGATTGAACGGCTCACCGCTCTGATACGGCGCCGCGCTACCGGGCACACCGAGGGTCATAAGAATTTTTCCGTCCAACGAGCATTTGCGCACCGTGTGATCGCCGTCGTCGGTGAGAAAGATCGAACCATCGGGACCGATGGTCGCGCCATGAGCGCGTTTGAACAGCCCGTCGCCCCACGAGCGGAGAAAATTGCCGTCGCGGTCGAAAACAATCACCGGATGTTTGCCCCGCGTGAAGCAATAGAGCCGGTCTTGGTCATCCACCGCCACCGCCGCCACCTCATGGAAAGTCCAATCGTCAGGTAATTTTCCATAACCTTCGAGGACTTCGTAACGATACTCACCGCTACCTAAAATAACTCCCATGACAAGCTTCCTTCGGTCGGTTAAGTTTTGGGTCTTGTATCTAGAGCCTCGCGTCGAATTCGGAACCCGAGACGCGAAACCCGAGACCCGAGACTATAGTTCCGGTTCATACTCATAAACCGGCCGCCAAGCCTCGAAGCCGCCGCTCATGCTCGCCGCATGGGTAAAGCCATTCTCGATCAAGAAAGCGGTGGCGCCTAGACTGCTGTTGCCGTGGTAGCAATAAACGACCAGAGCTTGGTCTTTCGCCGTGTTTTGCAGAAACTCCTGCACGTTGGCGTCGCTGAGACGAATCGCGCCTGGAATATGTGCTTGGCGGTACGACCCAGGGTCGCGAATGTCGACGAACCACGAGGATTTCTCGTCAAGTTTTTTTTTCGCTTCATGAATCGCTATCTGCGGAATATCCATGCACCGTTCCTCTCGCGACGATGTCGTTCTATCAAGCCTGATTCTCGCTGTCCACACTAGAAATTTCGCCGATCATTGCGTATAACCGCGTAGCTCCACGGCCATCGTCCCAAGCATGAAACTAGCACCGCTCACGCTTTACTCTCTCGCCGCGGTCGTTGGCATCACCGGCTCCTCCGGCGCGGCGATGCTCGCGCCCTTCTTCATGAAGGCGCAAGGCTATTCGATCGCGGCGGCGAGCGTGCCCCTGGTGGTGAACGGCCTCGGCCGGGTCTGTTCCGACCTCACCTCCGGCGTGCTCGCGAGCTATTTCAGCTCCGGTGTTTTGATCGTCGCCGCCAGCGCAACCTCGATCGTCATCGCCACGCTGGCCCACTTCTTTATCGAATATTCCGGGGTGTTTCTCGGCGCGTTTGCGATTCTCGGCATCACCGAAGCGACGTTCGCGCTGTCGATTCGCAAAATCGCCTTCGAGCAATCCCAACCCGGCCTGCAGGGACGCATCCAAGGCCAAGTCGCCGCCGCTCTCGGCATCGGCTTTTCCTTGGGGCCACTGGTCGCCGGCTTCGTCGGAAAAAACTTCGGACCGCAAGCGCTGTTTGCATTCTACGCCTTACCGCAGCTGGCCTGCCTCGGCCTCATCTTGCTCGGCGGCGCCCATCGTTCGCACAAGATCGCGCAGGAAATTTCCGTGCAACTCTGGCGCGAAGGAAAAACCCTGCTGAGCCGCACTTCGTTTTTGGCTTCATCGCTGGCGGTCTTTCAGTCTTTCCTCATGCTGGTCGGCGTGACGCGCATCGCCTTCCCGTTTCTCGCCGTCACCCAACGCGGTTACGGCCTGGACTGGGTCGGCACCGTGGTATCGATCTCGCGCCTGACCGACACCTTCGGCCGCTATACCGGCGGCTGGCTGTGTGACCGCATCACCGCGCCGCGCGTGATCTTGGTCGGGGTCGCCATCGGCATCCCGATGTTTATCATTCAGCCCCATGGCGCTGGAGTTTTGTCGCTGGTACTGCCGCTGGCCGTCATGACGATGGGTTTCGGTTATTCGAACGTCGGCGCAACCACGTTTGCCTTGCAATCGGCCGGGCCGAACGCCAAGGCGCTGGCCCTCGGTCTGACGCGCTCCTGCACATCGTTGGGCAATACGTTGGGGCCGCTGCTCGCCGGAATATTAGTGCACAAACTCGGCTACGAGGCTGGCTATCATGCCATGGCGGCAATTTCCGCAGTGATACTTTTCGTCGCGTGGTTGGGGCTAAAAACACAAATCATGCGTGCAACGGTTCAAGGTTCAAAAGTTTAACGTTAGAATCTGGATTCCGAATCCTGAACTTTTGAACCTTTGAACCCTTGAACGGGACTGCGCTAGCGCAATCCCTTATACGTTTCGCCGATGCCGAGGTCTTTCAAATATTCCATGCTGTTGTTGGCGTAACCGACCTGACCGGCCTTCTCCGCGCGCCAAGCGTCGAGATATTTACTAATGTCATCCAACGGCAACACGTCGGCATATTTCTGATTCATGTCGAATAAATTAATCGCGTGACAAGCTTCGTGGCGGTCGAACACGCATTCTTCGGCGACCACCATGCGCAGGCGATAGGTCGTGCCATCGACGACGCTGGCGCGCACGCAGCCGCTGGTGCTCTCGCCGCAGGTGACAATCGTGTCTACGCCGAGAAAATTAAGATGCCCGATCAACGGCGTCCCCCAGAAGGCACTCGGCGAAACTTTCTTGAACACCGTTTCACCAGGGATCGGTTTGACTTCGTCGACAATGTCGTAACGGCGGCGCAATCGATCAAGCTCTTCGGCGCTCATGGTTGCGCGTTTCTTGGTATCGCGCCGAAAAGCCCACGGCTCGACGGCGACGCCATCCATACCGGTAACGTGAATGATTGGAATTTCGACTTCGCGCGCCTTGGCGAGCAGCTTTTGGATATGCGACAAAGCGTGCCAACCCGCCAGCCCGCAGCTTCCCGGCCAAGTCTTGATCGCCTCCGTGACCGGCTCGGGCTTATCGCCAAACACCCAACGATAAAGATCAATCAACAACAACGCCGGACGCTCGCCAAAACCGATGCGCCGATCGGCTTTGCCAACCAGAGTCGCTTTGTCTTGCTCCGTGAGAAATTTTTCCCAAACCCGCTCAGCCATGCAGCACCTCCGAATTGATTCAAATAAACCCGGGCATTTCGCCTGCGTGGTATTAACCCCGCAGGCGACCAAAGGGGATGCTCGCCCCCTTTGGAAACTCCATTTAATTGTGCCCGCAGCAAGCTGCGGGGAATATTACATTAAGGCTTATCACCGCGCTGCCTTAGTCGTCAATATTTCGGGTACCTCGAACGAAGTTGCCGAGCCGGGCTAGACTCTATTGCCCCAGCGCTTTCGAAAGCGTTATACTTCCTTGCAGGAGGGGTTATGCAGAAACTTACTCCCGTTGATCTGGCCGGCATCGTCGAAGAGGTCAAGGCAGAAGGCAAAACTCGCCGTGTGCTGTGGCAGGATTCGGAATCCATCGCGTTCCTGAGCAGCGGGCGCAGAGAGCGCAAGGATTTTCACATCGACCCCGCCGATGAAGTGACGTTGCAGTTGAGCGGCGTGCAGGTTCTTGTCTACATCACGCCGGAAGGCAGGCAAGAAAACGCGGTGATCCAAGCTGGCCAAGCACTCCTCTGCCCGGGCGGCGTGCCGCACTCGCCCCGGGCCGAGGAGAATTCCTGGTTCATCGTCTTCGAAAGAAAGCGCAAACCGGGCGAGCGCGATCAGTTCAAATGGTACTGCGATCATTGTGGGTTCAAAGTCTATGAAGTCGCCGTCGAAGTCGGCGACTACCGCGCCGATCCGGTGGGCCGGGTGTACGAGACATTCTACGGTGACGAGCAGCTACGAACCTGCAAAAAATGCGGCACGGTGGTGCCGGTGCCACCGCAGTGAGGGAGGCCGCTTCCAGTCGTTCCAAGCATTCAAATTGGTCAAGTCGTTTGAAGAAGATTTGACGTCAGAGAATTGGCTGCAGAGAACCCAAAAGACACAAAGAAAAACTTTTCGTCTCAGAACTTGGCGTGTTTGGCGCGAGGAACATGTCCCGTCTTGGCGTCCTTCGTGGTGAGTAATGATTTAATGAA
>Ga0214472_10007365_pt1 | contig 11520 bp, 11 predicted proteins | sample RVTome_6_FD_207662 | JGI IMG/M metagenome (GOLD analysis project Ga0214472, IMG submission 207662) | Soil microbial communities from uranium-contaminated site in the Upper Colorado River Basin, Wyoming, United States - RVT140D175 | ecosystem: Environmental > Terrestrial > Soil > Contaminated >...
CCGAAACGGCCGGGAGGCTTTCGACATCGCGTGCGCATCGCATCCTGATGTCGTCGTGCTGGACGTGATGATGCCCGGCATGAGTGGCTTCGAAGTCTGCCGGCGCATGCGCGACGTCCCCGAGTTACGCGGGACGGTCGTGGTGATGCTGACGGCGCTCGATACGCCGGCCGCCCGCGATGAGGGCCACGACAGCGGTGCGGACGTGTATCTGACCAAGCCGTTCTCGGCGCTCGATCTTCTCGGCGCGGTTCATCAGGCGGTGGCCCGTGCCGTCCGTTGAGGCGCATCGCCTGCCGGATGCCGACACCTCCTCACCCGACGAATGGCGCCTGCGCGACCAGATGCTCTCGCTCGCCCACGATCTGAGCACGCTTTACCGGCGTGAGCGCGAAAAGACCGACCGGCTGGAGGCGACGCTCGTCGAGCTGGAGGAGAGTTACGGGGCGACGGTGCGGATGCTGGCCTTCGTGATCGAAGCGAAGGACCCGCACGTCCACTCGCATCTGGAGCGGTCGTTCAAGTACGCGAAAGCGCTGGCGCGGCGGATTGATCCGGCGCTCGCCGAGCGGCCCGAGGTTCAACACGGCTTCCTGCTTCACGACATCGGCAAGGTCGGGATTCCCGAACGAATCCTGGGCAAGCCCGGTCCGCTGACGGCCGAAGAGTTCGAAGTGATGAAAACCCATCCGATGATCGGTGGACGCATCGTCCAACCGGTTCGCGCCTTGCAGCGCGCCGCCGACATCATCGAAGGTCATCACGAGCGCTGGGACGGCAACGGATATCCGCGCGGTTTGCGCGGCGAGCGGATCCCGCTTGCGGCCCGGATCTTCGCGATCGCGGATTCATTCGATGCGATGACCTCGGACCGGCCGTACCGGAAGGCGCTGTCGTTGGAGCACGCGCTGGAGGAGATTCGCGACGGCGCCGGGACGCAGTTCGATCCCGACTGCGCCCGCTCCTTTCTCGACATGGATTGGGACGCGCCCGCGAGCTAGTGCAAGGTCAACGAAGTCGGAAGCATCCAGAAACTTCATTGACCTTGCACTACCATGACGCCGCCGTGGGCGGCCCGACCGATCCGATCGTCGCCGACGTCGTCCGCGACGGCGTCGTCGAAAGCGTGCACCTGCTCGACGCGGTCGTCGTCGATGCCGCGGGCAGCGTCATCGACTCAGCCGGAGACCCGGAGCGGGTGGCGTACTTCCGATCGTCGCTCAAGCCCGTCCAAGCGGCCGTGTGCATCGAGCAAGGATGGGAACCGCGCGACGATGCGCAGATCGCCATCGCCTGCGCCTCGCACAACGCAGAGCCGGCGCATCTGGAGGCCGTCCGGTCGATCCTGGACTCGGCCGGCGTCGGCGAGGACGCCTTGCGATGTCCGCCGGCGCTGCCGCTGCTCGCGTCGGTCGCGGCGCGGGCGGGCAAGCCGGCGCGAATCCTTCGCGACTGCTCTGGCAAGCACGCCGCGTTTCTGGCCGCGTGCATCGCGAGCGGCCGGCCGATCGAGACCTATTTGGATCCGGCGCATCCCCTGCAGATCGCCATCATCGAGCGCGTGCGCGAACTTGCCGGCGAGATCGTCGCCGTGGGCGTGGACGGGTGCGGCGCTCCTACGCCGGCGACGACGCTGGCGCGGATCGCGACGGCCTTCGGCCGTGGCATTGCGCGCACGCCGCGAGTGCATTATGCGATGCGGCGGCATCCCTTCTTGGTCGCGGGCTCCGAACGCGTCGACACGGCCGTGATGGAACAGACCCCATCGGACCTGGTGCTCAAGGGCGGAGCGGAGGGGTTGATGTGCTTCGCCTCTCCGGCGGCCGGTGTCGCGGGCGCGATCAAAGCGCGCGACGGCGGGGCGCGGGGCGTTGCTCCCGCGACGATCGCCGTCCTCGCTCGTGCCGGGTTGACGGCCGGCGCGAATCCGGCGACGCTTGCTCGCTTTGCCGAGCCGCCGGTGTTGGGCGGCGGGGAGCCCCGTGGAAGCGTTCGTATCCGGGGGGCTTCCAGGTAGAAACCGCTGCTTGCAGGCGGTATGCAGGGCGCTTGCAATCGTTATACGCCTGCGCTACGGTGGCCATCGGGCCTGCAGCAGGCGCCACCATGGGGCCATCGGAGGAGCGGCGATCCAAATGAAGGTTCGGGAGCTTGGAAAGTTCATCCGCGATCAGCGGCGCACGGCTTCGTTGTCGCTGCGCAAGCTCTCGTCGTTGGCCGGCGTTTCCAATCCGTACCTGTCGCAGATCGAGCGAGGGCTTCGACGCCCCAGCGCCGACATCCTCCAAGCGATCGCGAAGGCGCTGTCGATCTCTGCCGAGACGCTCTACATCAAGGCCGGGATCCTCGACGAGCGCCCCGACGATGCCGATGTCGTCGGCGTCATCCGCAGCGACCCGACGGTGTCGGAGAAGCAAAAGCAGATCATGATCGAGCTGTACCAGTCGTTCAAGGCGCCGCCGCCGCCGACGCAACGCCCGCGCGAGGGATCGCAGCCGAAGAAGCGCAAGGTTGCCGCGGCGGCGAAGTCGCGCCCGGCAGGCAAAGCGCGGCCCGCGAAGAAGAGGGCCGCACCTGCAAAGAAGAAGCTGGCCAAGAAGTCGTCCGCGACCGCAAAGAAGAAGACGCGCAGAAAGACCTAACAGCCAAGGCGGGGGGGCGGAGATTTGGACGTGCTCCAAAGCCCTCACCCGGCTCCCCTTCGTTCCCCCGCCTCATAATCCGCCTCCGAAGGAGGGACATCATGAGCATCGCCCGCAAGACCGTCTACGCAGCCGCCGGCGCCGCAGGCGTCGCATTCGATCGCGCCAAGACGCTCCCCAAGCGCGCGGCCGACGTTCCCGGCAAGTTGACCGAGAGCACCAAGGCCTTCACGAAGAAGACGTCCGCGCTGCCGTCGGCGGCGACGACGCTGCCCGCGAAGGCGACCGATCTGACGAAGAGGGCGACGCAGCGCGCCGCCGAACTCCCCGCGAAGGCCGCCGGCGTTCTCAAGACGGCCGGGTCCTTGCCCAAGCAGGCGGGACGGCTCCCGAAGGTCGCGGTCGAGGCCGCCGGGAAGGCGACCAAGACGGTGGCCGATGTGGCCGGGAAGGCAACGAAGACGGCACGCGAGTTCGCCGCAGACTCGGCCAAGGGCGCGAACGAGCGCTTTCAGGAGTTCGCCGCGCGCGGCGAGAAGCTGCTGTCGCGCAACGGCGCGTCGGCGGCGAAGAAGAACGCGACCGGCGCCAAGAAGCGCACCACGAAGCCGAAGGCGGCGGGAAACGGCACTTCGAAGACCCCGACCGTCGCGGTGGACGATGCTCAAAGCGGCGTGGCTCAGCCGTCCGACCAGCTCGTCTAACGCGTCGGCGAACGAATTCGCAGGAGCCCGGCATATTTCGCCGGGCTCTTCGCGTTCCAGCATCGCAGTGGACCGGACCGAGGGGACGATCATCGATGCGCTGCGCTACGCTGCGTCACCGATGCCGGTCACCGTCCACGTCGAACTCGGCGAAATCGATACGCTCGGGCCCCCATGGCACGAGTTGCTGTCGGCCGACCCGACCGCGAGCGTGTTTCAGACCCCCGAATACGCGCACGTGTGGTGGGAAGAGTTCGGTGCGCTCCGCGCGCTGGCGCTTCTGGAGATCCGCGACGACGACGGCGATCTGATCGGCATCGCGCCGCTGTCGATGGAGCCCGACGGCTCCGTTCATTTCGTCGGCGATCCCTCGATCAGCGACTATCTTGCGCCGGTGTCGCGTCCCGAGCATCGCGATGCGATTGCATCGATCGTCGTGGAGTTCGCGGCCGCGATGGACGGCTTCACCCGGCTGTCGCTGTCCGGACTGCCTGCCGATTCGGGCTGGCCGGAAGCGCTCGCCGCGGCCGCGAAAGCGGCAGGGTTGGTTCCGTTGGAGGAGCCGGAAGATATTTGTCCGGTCGCGGCGACGCACGGCTCCTTCGAGGCGTATCTCGCGCATCTCACCGGAAAGCATCGGCACGAGATTCGCCGCAAAGCCCGGCGACTGTCCGAAGCTGCCGAGATCACGCTTCGGTCCTCGACGGCGACCTCGCTCGATGCGGACCTCGACGCTTTCTTCGCCCTCCACCGATCGTCGGACGGGCCCAAGGGCAAGTTTATGCACGACGACATGGAGTCGTATTTCCGGCGCCTCGCTTGGACGATGCAGCGCGCGGGGCGGCTTCGGCTCACGAGCCTCGACATGGACGGTACGCCGGTTGCGATGCTGTACGGATTCTCCGACGGCCGGCGATGGGAGCTGTACAACTCGTCCTACGACCATGCCAAGCGAGATCTCTCACCGGGTATGGTGCTGGTCGCGGAGACCATCAAGCTCGCCGCGGAAGAAGGATGCGAAACGTTCGACTTCCTGCGTGGAGCTGAGGACTACAAGTACCGATTCGGTGCGGTCGATCGGCCGGTTGTGCGACTCACGACCGATCCGGCATAGCGCTTTCCACGCCAACGGGGAACGGCCGCGCGGGAATGAATGACGCCGGCGAAGCGTTGGCGGGCCAGGAGGGAGTGCATGGCGAAGCGAGGTGAGTCGCAGCGGCGCGTCGAGCGCGTCGCCGTTATCAGCATGCACACCTGCCCGCTGGATCAGCCGGGAACCGGGGACTCGGGCGGCATGAACGTCGCCGTGCGCTCGATGGCCTCGCGGATGGCCGAACTCGGCGTCCAGGTGGATTTGTTCACCCGGGCCGCCGGCCCCGAGCAGCACATCGATAATGTCGACCCGGGCGTGCGTGTGGTGCACCTGGATGCCGGACCGCACGAGCCGGTCGACAAGGAAGACCTTCCGAGGTATCTGTGGTCGTTCTTGTGCGGGCTGCTGCGGTTCGAGGCCGACGAGGCGCACCGGATGGGCGTCGACGAGCCGATCTACGATCTGGTGCACAGTCACTATTGGCTTTCGGGATGGGCGGGGCGTCTGGCGCGCGACCGGCTCGGCGTGCCACTCGTGCATTCGTTTCACACGCTCGGCGCCGTCAAGAATCGAGCGCTCGGCCCCGGCGATTCTCCCGAATCGCCTCTCCGGATCCGCGGCGAAGAGAAGATCGTTCAAACGGCGGATCGACTGATCGCGCCGACCGAGATCGAGGCCGCCGATCTCACATCTCTCTACGGCGCGTGCCCGGATCGCATCCGCATCGTCTCTCCAGGCGTGGACACCGACCGGTTCCGTCCCGGTGTCCCGGGCGCGGCCAAGGCGGCTCTCGGGCTGGAAGACCGCCGCATCGCGTTGTTCGTCGGGCGGCTGCAGCCGCTCAAGCGCCCCGATCTTGCCGTGCGCGCGATCGCGGACCTCGCTCGCCGCCGTCCCGATCTGGCGCGCGACGTGACGCTGGTCGTCGTCGGCGGACCCAGCGGGCGCGGCGGCACCTCGCCCGCTTCCCTTCGCGAGCTTGCGGCCTCGCTCGGCATCGCCGGGGCGGTTGAAGTGCGCGATCCGGTTCAGCATTCGATGCTTCCCGACTACTACCGCGCCGCCGATGTCGTGATCATGCCGTCCACGACCGAGTCGTTCGGACTGGTTGCGCTGGAAGCCCAGGCATGCGGCACGCCGGTTGTCGCGTCGGATGCCGGCGGGCTGCGGGCGGCCGTGCGAGACGGCACCACCGGCCTGCTGGTGTCCGGACCCGATCCGGGCGACTACGCCCGCGCGATCGAAGCGCTGCTCGATGACGCGCCGCGACGATCGATGATGGGCGCGGCCGCCGCCCGGCACGCGCGCGGCCTGGACTGGCGTCGCGCCGCCGCCGGGATGCTCGACGTCTACGAAGAGATCCTTAGCCCGGCAGGTGCGGTCGCGACAACCCCCGTCACCTAGGCCCGTCACGAAGTGGGGTATTGAGCCCGCCCGATCGCCCGTACAATGACGGCATGAGCGATCCTGCCGTCACCATCCGCCGGGTCGAACCCGCCGACTATCCCGCGATCCAACGCTGGCAGAACGACCCCGAGGTCTTCGCCCTGATGGACTACGAGCGACCGTTCTCGGCCGCCGACATCGCCGCATCGGAGCAGAACGCCGCCGACGAGGGGGTGCCGTTCGTCATCGAAGCCGGCGGAGCGCCGATCGGCCGGATCGGTCTGAACCAGTTTCGCGCGCGCGACCGTACCGCTTCGCTCTATGTCTACATCGGCGAGCGCTCCGCGTGGGGCTCCGGCTACGGACGTGCGGCGCTGGATTTGATCCTGCGCTACGCCTTCGAAACTTTGAACCTGCGGTTGGTGCAGTTGTGGACGCTCGCGCACAACGAGCGCGCGATCCATCTGTACAAGGCCGTCGGGTTCGTCGAAGAGGCGCGGCTTCGCGATCGCTCCTTCATCGAAGGACACTTCGTCGACCACATCGTCATGAGCGTCACGAGCGAGGAGTTCTCCGCGCGGAGCGGTCTGTGACCGCCGACGTATCCGCGATCATCGAAGGATTCCTGCGCGACCGCGGTATCGAGTTCGTCCGCGTCGGGGACGGATTTTCGATGGTGCTCGCCGGCGAGCACAAGCACCGGATCCCCGTGGCGCTAACGATCCGAGCCGACGGACTTCGGTTGGAGTCGTTCTTTCTTCGCGCGCCGCGCGAGAACCACGAACAGGCCTACCGTTTGCTGCTGTCCCGCAACGCGCGATCCCGAAGCGTGTGGTTCGCCCTCGATGCCGACGGAGACGTGTTCCTGCTCGGACACGCCTCGACCGCCGGCGAGGAGGACTTGGACCGGCTCATCGGCGAGGTCCTGTCTACCGCGGACGCGATGTTCATGCCCGCGCTTTCGCTCGGTTTTGCGGAGTACCTCGCCTACGACATGGCCTGGCGCGCGAAGCAGGGTGGCGACGCCGAACCGTAGCGCCGGCTGCGACCTGGGATCTTCCCGCTTTGGCCGGACCCAATTGGGCTGTTCGAAGAAATTTTTCTTCTCGTCAGATTCGTCTCATTGTTGTTGACCTGCGGCTTTGCCGGCTGAACAGGCATTTTCCCGCCCTTGAACAGTCCGTGCGGCGTGGTAGTTTCTCGCTTGTCCCGGGCGGCCGGAGCGGCCGAATCAGGGAACCGAATGGGGTACCGGCGGGCGGGCTGGCCGTAAGGAGCCCAACCGAGTGGGGGTACACTGGTCGGCCGGTAGGGAAAGCGAACTTGCTGGTCGGGCGGGTAAACTACCAGAAGGGTAAGTGACCCAAAGTCGAACGTCTGTTGGCGCTACCACCAGGACACCAAGACGGTACGCGGAGGGTTGCTCGGGACACTTAGGGTCCGAGGAGTCTGAGGGCCGCGAGTGGGAAGGTCCGCAAGGGCCGGAACACTCGGCAGGCCGGTAGGGTTCCTCGGGCTCTTCTTTCTTCTCTTTCCCACCTCTCAGGACTCTGATAGCAACCCGGAGCAAATCGCCAGCTTCCTCCCGCGATGACTACGCGGAATCACCTGCACGAACTATCTCGGTCACCGAGCCCTTGGCCCGACATCAAGGGTGATATGCGAGCGAGGCGCAAATCGCAGGTTCAGCGTGTGGTCGTCGCGGTGATCGCGACGGTTATATCTGCCGTGCAACTATTGGGGCCGGCGTCCGCGGCACCGGCCGCCTCCGGGGGCCCGTCGGGTTCCGCCACCGCCGAGAACACGCTCGCGTCCCTGGCCTACGGGACGGCTATCACCAAGGCCGGCGTCGATCGCGCCGTGAGCGCGTGGGGCGCGAGCCCGTCCGCAGAGGCCGCGTTGGACTTTCTGACCGCCGGCACAACGACGCTCGGGGGCGGTTCGTGGACGGCGACGACGGAAGCCGAAAGCGGCTCCGACGCGCTCGGAACCGGCACCAAGACGATCGACGGGCTGGCGTCCGCCACGATCACCGACGCATCCGTCGAAGCCGTTATCGAATCCAACCGCGCGTCCTCATCGACCGTCATGACCATCGCCGACCTCAGCCTGCTCGACGGGCTTGTCACCGCCGCCGCCGCTCAGACCTCGACGACGTCCACCGTCGGCACCACCGAGGCACGCGTCGAGCGAACGTTGAGCTTGGGGGACGTGAAGGTCTTGTCCATCCGAAAGCTTCTCGAGCGTCTTGGCGTCGATCCGACGTCGCTGACGTGCGCCGGGGTCGAGACGGCCGGGGCGGAGCTCGGAGTGGAGACCTCACAGACGTGTGAAACGCTGGCCGGGGTGCAAGGCGCCGTCGCCGCCATTCAGGCCGAGCTGGCCGACCGGAGCGCCGTGCTGACCGCCGATCTGCAGACCATGCAAGCCACGCTTGCCGGACTCACCATCGTGACGCAACCCTTGGTGGATCTCGCCGCCGGCTACGGAATCGACTTGAGCGGCCTTGTGGGACTGCTGCTGAGCGGCTCGAGCCGCGACGCGCTGCTCGCCGAGATCGAAGCGCGCCTAGCGGCCGTCGATGGCGGCATCGGAGAGGCGGCCGCGGGAACGTGCGAGACCGTGCAGGCGGCCGTCGCCGGCGTCACCGGCACCGTCCCGTCGCTCGCAGGAATTCTCAGCCCGATGGCGGCGACGCTCTCCGACGCCTGCGCCGTGCTCCGGTCGTTGCTCGACGATCTGCTCGACGTGTCGTTGCTCGGACTCGACTCGCTCACGATTGGACTGAACGCGCTCGCCGAACCGGACGTCCCGCTGGCCGAGGGGATCGGAACGATCGGCGCGGTGACCGTGGGCAACCGCAGCATCGCGCTCGCCGGAATCACCTCGGTTGGCGAGACGTTGCAGAGCGCGATCGCGAGCGCGAAGACCGAAGTATCGGATGCCTTGACCGCGCTGGGCATCGGGGCGTTCCCCGAGCCCGAGATCGAGATCCTCGGTATCGAATCGTCGGCCGGGCGGGACCAGGCCAACACCTGGTACGCCAGCGTGACAGTGACGGGGCTGCACGTTGCGATCCCGCCCGTGCCGATCTCCTTGCCGTCCGGTGCCACGCTCGGCAGCGTCTTGGACGCGCCGGCAGCGTCCGCCCCGGGGCCGGCGCCGGCGAGCGCCGCGGAGTCCGCCGCCGCACCCGTGGCCGAGTCGCCGCAGATCATCGTCGACGCGGCGGTCTTCACCGGCGACGCGCGCTACAACGCGGCCGGGCCGATCAATCCGAATCCTCTTCCCGATCCCGATCCCGATCCCGATCCCGGTCCCGATCTCGATCTCGATCCCGATCCCGGCGATACACCGCTTCCGACAACCGGGGTCGCGAGTCTTTGGCTCGCCGCCCTCCTGCTCCTCGTCATCGCGGGGGCGATCGCGCGGACCATCGCCCGCGTGCGCTGAGCGCCGGAACGCGCGTGCATAGAATGTGCCCGTGACGGGCATGGACGCATCGGAATGCTCCGCAATCTGATTCTCGGCGTTGCGGGCCGGCCGATCGTGCGCCGAATGGCGACCAGCGGCCCGGGGCGTGCCGTCGCCCTTCGATTCGTCGCCGGCGAAAACCTCGATCAAGGGCTGGCAGTCACGCGCGCCTTGTGCGCGGAGGGATTCTCGGTCGCGCTCGATCATCTGGGTGAGAACGTGACCTCGGCCGACGCGGCCGACGCTGCCGCCGCCGTCTATCGAGAGGCGATCGAACGGGTCGCCGCCGAGGGATTGAACGCAACCGTCACGCTCAAACCGACCCAGATGGGCCTGGATGTCGACGCGGGCCTTGCGCACGCGAACGTGTCGAAGCTGTGCGCGGCGGCCGCCGCGCACGGCTCATCGCTCACGCTCGACATGGAAGATCACCGCTACACGGATCGCACCGTCGAAATGTGCCTGCGTCTTGACGGCGAATTCGGCGGCCGCGCCGGCATCGCGCTGCAATCCGCGCTCTACCGAACGCCCGCCGACCTCGACCGCCTGATATCGGTTCCCGTGCGCCTGGTGAAGGGGGCCTACAAAGAGCCGCCCGAGATCGGCTATCCGCGGAAGGTCGATGTCGACCGGGCGTACGCCCAGATGCTCGCGCGGCTGTTGCGCGAAGGGTTCTATCCGATGATCGCCACCCACGACGAGCGCCTGGTCCGCTACGCGCTGCGCCTCGCTCGCCAATCCGGCCGGGCGAGCGACACCTTCGAATTCCAGATGCTCTACGGGATCCGCCGCGATCTTCAGCGGCGTCTCCTGGACGGCGGCTCCCGCGTCCGCGTCTACGTCCCGTTCGGATCCGACTGGTATCCCTATCTGATCCGCCGCCTGGCCGAGCGTCCCGCCAACATCGGCTTCTTCCTGTCCGCTTTGATCCGGAGCTGAAATGTCTTGTGCTATCGGCAGCATCGCGGCCTAGAATCGACACGCACGACGAAAGGGGACTCGTGAACGGACCGCTTGCGATCTTGGGTGGCGGGAAGATGGCGGAATCGCTGCTGTCGGGCTTGTTGCGCTCGGGATGGCGCACGCCACAAGAAGTGATCGTCACGGTTCGGCGGCAAGAGCGCGCCGCCGAGCTGCAGACCGCCTACGGCGTCGTCGCGACGTTCGACAACGCGCAAGCGGTTCGCGATTGCGAGATTGCGCTGATCGCCGTCAAGCCGCAGGACATGGATGCGTTGCTGACTCAGATCATGCCGGCGGCGACGCCCGATCATCTTCTGATCAGCGTCGCGGCCGGCATCACGACCGGCTCGATCGAAAGGCGGCTTCCGGAAGGCATTCCGGTCGTGCGCGCCATGTCGAACGTTCCCGCCGTGGTGGACGAAGCGATGACGGCAGTTTCGGCCGGCGCCTGCGCGACCGAGAAGCACCTTGCCGTCGCCGAGGAGATTTGGGCGCACGTCGGGCGCGTCGTGCGCCTGGCGGAGAAGCACCTGGATGCGGTCACCGCCACGTCGGGCTCGGGACCCGCGTACTTTGCGCTGCTCGCTGAGGCGATGATCGATGCCTGCATCCTGCTCGGCCTGTCCCGCGACGTCGCAACCGAACTGATCGTACAGACCATGTTCGGTTCGGCGAAGATGCTTCGGGAACAGAAGATGCATCCCGTCGAGCTTCGCGAGATGGTGACCAGTCCCGGCGGCACGACGATCAACGCGGTGCGTGAACTGGAGAATGCCGGCGTGCGCGCGGCTTTTCTGAATGCGATCCACGCGGCATGCCGGAGGGCGACCGAGCTTGCGAGCGGACACGAGTAGCAAGGCGCCGCGGCGAACCTTCACCACCCGCGACGGGCGCAGCGGGCTGGTGCGACCGGCGCAGCGAAGCGACGCCGCCGCGTGCGTCGCGATCGTCAAGGAAGCAACGACGATGCGTCCCCGCACGATCATGACGATGACCGACGAAGTCTGGGGGGTGCGCGAATGGCGAAAGCGCATGCTCGGGCAGGGCGATCGCGGGATATCGCTCGTCGCCGAAGTTGACGGCCGTGTCGTGGGACTCTTGGGCGCCGTTCGCGGCGATCGGCCGGTCACGTCGCACGGCGCGGAATTCGGCATCACCGTCGCCGCGGCGTATCGCGGCGGCGGCGTCGGCCGCGCCATGCTGGAAGCGCTCGAGGACTGGGCGCGCGCACACGGGGTCTGGCGGCTGGTGCTGGGCG
>Ga0214472_10007366_pt1 | contig 11519 bp, 14 predicted proteins | sample RVTome_6_FD_207662 | JGI IMG/M metagenome (GOLD analysis project Ga0214472, IMG submission 207662) | Soil microbial communities from uranium-contaminated site in the Upper Colorado River Basin, Wyoming, United States - RVT140D175 | ecosystem: Environmental > Terrestrial > Soil > Contaminated >...
CAGACCGCCGACACGAACCGCTGGCACTTCGCGGAGTTGCTCGAAGCCAGCGACGATGGCACCACGTACCGCTTCGGCTGGCCCATCAGCATGGAGAACGCCGACAGCCCGTACGCCAGCGAATCGGACTGGCGCTTCGACTTGTGGATCGAATCGAGCCAGGCGGAGGGCCTCGAGGGTAACGGTCTCGCCAGCGCCCAAGTCGACTACGACATGACCGTCACGGCCTACCGCGGCATGGCCGATGGCGTGCAAATGGACTCCGAGTGAAATAGGCCGTCGCGCGCTTTCGTCCGAGGGAGCCAGCGTCCAAGGTCACAGGTGCCACTGCCGCAAGTGGTTTGAACCACTTCTGGGAGAGCGTGGTATCGGTAGCCTTGCCAGAGCCGATTCCCCTTCGTATCGAGTGGTTCACTGCCGTGCGCGATGCCGACGCCGATCACATCGTGCGGGCCTTACAGGCGCGCACCGATTCGTTGCGCCGCGCCGCCACGTTTGTCCAAGCTGAACGCGACTCAGGGGGTGACGGTGAAGCCCGCGTTTGGGTCGAAGCCGACTCCGGCCCGATTTGCGTCAGCGTCACGTGGGAACCGGGCCATGCGCGCTTCGGTTTCTACGTCATGGATGGCATGGCCGAGGAACGCCTCGCGTGCATCCGTATTCCCGGCGTGCCCACGTTGAGCGCGCGCAAGGCCATAGAGCCGCCACGCGACTTCGTTGAAGCGGCCATGCGCGCGACCGTCGAGCGTGACGCTGCGCGGGATTTGTTGGCGAACGCGGTCTTGTCGGTCGACATCGTCGATGAAGCACGCTTCGACCACGGGGTCACGCCGTAGGCCCGCCCGTTTTATCTGAGCGCGGTGCCTTCGCCTTCGCCCCGCCCTCGACTTGGCCCGGCCTCCGCCCTCGACTCGGAGCTTAGACTGGGTGGTCTAATCCCGCAGGGCGTCATTTTCGGCGCGCCGTTATATCACCCCTGCGACAGGAACGAGGGTGTGGATGAGGCCGCGGCGCTCCCGCTGAGCCATTCTGCCGTCGCGCGGGACGCATCGCCGCGCGCCCGTTGGCACTACCTCGATGCTGCGCTTCAGCACGAAGTCCATGCCACCTTCCGGCCGGATGCCAGCGGCGCGGCCGGCAGTTTTGTCATTCTCGAAGGCGCTTGGGGGGAGCGCGACCCGGCCCGGCTCGTCATCCAACGCACGAGCTATGGCGAGGCGTGGGAAGCCCAGTTGCTGCACTGGGAACTTGAAGGGCGGCTTGCCCTGATGGGCCACTACGTGCGCAGCGAAGGTGGTGGCCCGTGGCACCGCCTATCGCCTCGGCCCGGCACGCCGCGCTTCGAGCCGCGCCCCGTCGACGCGCGCCTCGCGCCAGGGGCTGTCGAAGCCCATCACTTCCACCAGCGCGGTGGCGCCGAATCCATCGTCTTGTTGGCACTGCCACGCCGCGCCGACCAGCGCGACCACTATGCTGTGGCAGAGGTCCACCTCGAAGACCTGTGCGGGGAGCTGGCCCGTATCGACATCATTCATGAAGACCTCGGCGCGATCTCCGTACGTTCGCTGGTCGGACGCCTGCAATACGGACTGCGCGAGCGTGCCTTCGACAAGCTCATCGTCGCCAGCGACTTCGAATTGGCCTACGGCCACGCCTGGCGCGATGATCTGCGCGAGTGTTATCGCCTGACACAAACACGTGTGCGCAATCATCAGCTCGATCTGTCGCCCGCTCCCGCGCCGCCGCCAGACGCGGGCGGCGCCATGCTGCGGTCCGACTATTTGCGTTGGATCAACAACCCCAAGCTACGCGCCTTGCACACGCGCTACTTGCGCCCCGAGGAAGAACAAACACTGCTGAATGCCGACCCGCTGGCTATCACGCGCGCCATCCGACGTCGGCGCCAAGGAGCCAGCCACGCCGAGCAGCATTTGCTATCCCTGCTTGAAGCAAGCCTGACCGCGCGCGTCATGATGCGCAGCACTTACAGCGACCAGGTGCCGGCCGAGGTCGCCCTCATCATCCAGCGGGTCGGCTACTACATCTAAGTTTAAGGTCGTGGCCGCTCCCACTTGGTGGGAGCATGGTCGACACGCGTACCACGACCACGTCCGCGGCACCGCCCCCGCGCTTTCCCCACGAGCGCTGGTACTACATCGACGCAGCGCGCCGCCACGAAGTGCGCGCCGGCTTCGAAGCGGCAGGTGAGGACGGTGCGGCTTACTTCGTGGTGCACGAAACGGCCCTTGACGAGGACGGACAGCCCCACCTCATGCACCGCCAGCGCTACGACAGCGCATGGGAAGGCACGCTGCTGCACTGGGAACTCGAAGCCGCGCTGGCCGTCTCGGCCCGCTACCTGCGGCACGAACACGGCAAGGCCGGCTGGATTCCGGTGCGCACACCCAGCGGCACGCCGATGCCGGACTTGCGCCCCGTCGTGGCCGCGTTGAGCACGGGCGGCGCGACCTTCCACCACTTCCATCACGCCGAAGCTGGCGAGGTCGTGTTGGTGGTCGTGGCGCGCGACACGCCTGAGGGCCGGCGCTTTGCGATTGCACGGGGGCGCTACCTGACGCGCGAACCCGAGCGTTTGGCCGTGCAGCTGGAGCACGCCAACCTGCCGGCCACGCTCGCGCGGGCGTTCCTCGTGCGCGAGCACCTGCGCTTGCGCCATGCTGATTATCACAAACTCACCATGCCCAACGAGTTCCGGCGGGTCTTCGCCCACGGCTTCGAAGCAGAACTCCTGACGACCTATCGCAATCTCCTCATGAAGCTGGCCCACCCCGATGAGGTGGCCACGCCGGTCAGCCCGCGCGAACGGCCGGTCGATTCGCTCTACACCGACTATGCCGCCATGCTGGCAGACCCACGCGTGACGAGCCTTTACGCGCGTTTCCTGCGGCCGGGCGAGGACAAACAACTGGTCGAGCAAGGCGAGGCGTTCATCCAGCAGGCACTGCGCCGTCTGCATGCGGCCGCCGCGGCCGACGAACAGCCCTTGCTGGTTGTGTTGGAAGCCGCCTTGTTGGCGCGCTCTCATTTGCGCCACGGTGAGCCTGTCGACCCAGACACTGCGGGGAAGGTGCGTCGCTTCACCAACTTCGTCTAAGCTGCGCCGCACGTCCTTCGATATTCACATCAGGAAACTTAAGGTCAAGACGAAATCTGTCGGCTTGTGCGCCCGAGTCTAATTGCGCTAACTGCGCTCGTGTTGCTTGTACCGTCGCTGGCGGCCGGCTGCACGGGACCCCTATTCGATAATGTGAGCCAGGTTGGCGATGCGGCCAAAGCCCTCGTCGATGGCAGCAATTACCCCAAGATGGTCATCGAAATCGACCATCCTCAAGGCTACGGCCCCGATTCGCCCGCCTTGTCCATCCTCAAATCGGCCCTTGTCGAAATCAGCGGCCGTGACGCGAGTGACATCAGCATCATCACCGAAGCGAGCATCCCGTCTGAGCCTGACAAGCGCTATTCGTTCGCCGAGGTCCGCGCCCTCGAAGACGCTCACCGCAGCCGCCACACATCCGGCGACACTGTGGTGCTCTACTTCGTCTACGTGGCCGGCCACTCCGACCAAGATAGCAATGACGGCAGCGTGTTGGGGGCGGCCTATCGTGGCACGAGTCTGGTAATGTTCAAAGGCAACATCAACGCGGCCAGCCGCGGCAGCGGCGTCCTCGATACGCGCCCACCGGTACGTTGCATCGAACGCGCGGTGGCCGTGCATGAGTTCGGCCATGCGGCGGGCCTGGTGAACCTCGGTACGCCCATGCAGACGCCCCATGAAGATGGTTCGCACAAGGGCCACTCCAGCAACAAGAATAGCGTCATGTGGTGGGCTGTCGAGGATGGTCGCAGCATCGTCGACCTATTCACCGGCAGCTGCAATGATATCCCGTTCGAGTTCGACGCGAACGACAAAGCCGACCTCAAAGCCTTGCGCAATTCCTGAGTGAGACCCATGGACCGCCAACTCTACCACGACGCCCTCATGGCAGCCATCGACCAGAACTTGCGCGACGTACAGACACTGCTCAAGTTCGCCGAACAAGCGCCTGAGGCGCTGGACAAAGCCGGCCACGTCGACCGCGCCATCCGCGTGCTCACCGATGTGCGCGCGCAGATGGTCGAACGCTCGCGGCGCTAAGCGGGTCCTACACGTCGCGCGCGCCGCGGCCTGGCGGCCGGGCGGCGCGGTCAGTACGTCGGAATGCCGGGTTGACCTTCCAGTTCGAAGTGGTTGTCTTCGTACACTTTGATGAGTCGGGCCGGAACGCCGCCCCACGCTTGGTTAGGGGGGATGATGGTGCCTTTGGGCACGAAAGACATGGCGCCCACCGCGCTGTCATGGCCGACTTCCACGCCGGGGCCGATGACGCTGTTGACGCCGACCACGGCGCGCGCGCCCAAGATGACGGGGTTGGCCTTGATCATGCCACCTTCAGCCAGGTGCGCGATGAGCTTGGCGTCGCCGCCCACCACGGCGCGTTCTTTGAGGTGCAGCAAGTTGTGATCGAACAGGCGCGCGGTGTTGACGTAGACGCCCTTGCCGATGTCGGCACCGTTGGCCTTGAGATAGGCGGTCCACATCGGCGTCGAGCGCAGGGCTTCACCCACGAAAACGCGCACGACGTTGATGGAGGCGTTGTAGGAACCCCATTTGATCACTGTCCACGAGTAATCGTGGATGGCATATTCGCCAGGTTCGGTGCGCCAGCCGACCAAACGGTTCCAGCCGGCGCTCATGTACATCAGCGCCATGGCGAAGATGAGGTACGCGGGAATAATCGAGGTGGCAACGAGTGTGTACCAGCCGTAGGGGTCGAAGAAAGCGAAGCCACGCGTCCAATTGCGCACGGCTTGCCAAAACAACAGGGCCGGCAAGGTGGCCAAGCCGAAGATGAGCGATTGGCTCACGATGAGGAGCGCGCCGCCCAAGGTGGCCCGCACGTGTTTCATGGCCATTTTTCGCCCTCCTCGCGGGCGCGCACACAGTCGCGGTAGAGGCGCTCGACCTCCGCCATCACAAGGTCGGTGGCGGCTTGCATCTTGGCGCGGTCGTGCAGGTCCTCCGTCTTGACGTCCAGGTGCATGGGTGCGCCGATGGATAGGTAGACGGGCTGGCCTAAGTGGGGCAACGTGCGGCCTTTGGGCCAGAACGCGCCAGTATCGCAACCTACGGGAACGACAGGTGCGCCCGAGAGCGCCGCGATGCGGGCGACGCCGGTCTTGCCGCGCTTGACCTGGCCCGGGCGCGCGCGAGTGCCTTCGGGATAGATGCCGATGACTTTGCCAGCGCTGGCCAATCTGGCGCAAGCGCGGATGGCGCCTTCATTGCGGCCGTGTTCGCGGTCGACCTTGATTTGCCCCATGCCCGTGAGGAAGGGGCCCAAGAGCGGTGTGCGGAACAGCGCTTCCTTGCCGATGAAATGGGCGGGCCGATGGATGGCGGCGCCAACCATGAATGGGTCGGCCCATGACAAGTGGTTGGATACGATGAGCACGCCGCCTTCGTCCGGCACGTTCTCGCTGCCCTTGCTGTGCAGCCGGCTGACGGCCTCAATGGGGCGTTCCAAATAGGCTTTGATCGTGCGGTAGAACCCATGCATCTCGAACCAATCGCGTGTTGGCCACGAGTGGAAGGGCGCCCAAGGGTCCATGCCCACGCGACGGCGCGGGCCGCTTTAAAACGTGGCGGACCACGCTCAGTCGCGGCGCAAGCCTGCGACGGCGTCTTCCCAGCGCACCAAGTCGAGGCCAAAAGCCTCGGCGGCCGGACGCGGGTCGCCGACGTTGCCCGCGAACATCATCGTCAGTTGGTCGCGTGAGGCAGGAAAGGCTGAACCCAGCAGACTGGCGGCGGTCTTGACCGCCCAACCCGGTGCCGGAATGACGATGCGCTTGCGCCCGCGCACGGCTTTCAAGCGCGTCAGGTAATCGTGCCACGTCATGCGTTCCGGCCCCACCAAGACGTACGTCTCGCCGACGCTGGCCGGCATCGCCACGCTCTTGGCAAAGGCGCGCGCCACGTCACTCAACGCGACGGGCTGAATCTCGAATTGGCCCCCCGCGAAATCCGGTAACAATGGCAGCTTGTCGACGACGCGTGCGAAGCGGTCGTCGAAGCCATCGGGGCGGTCGCCGGCGATATAGCTTGGGCGGAAGATCGTCCACTCGAGACCCGACTGGGTGACGAGATCCTCCATCTCGCGTTTCGTGCGATAATAGCCGGTGTCAATGTCGGATTCAACGCCGTTCGCACTCATCAGGATGAAACGCCGCGCACTGTGGCGCTTGGCGGCGTCCACGGCACGTCGCGTCGCTTCGGTGTGCAGGCGCGCGAAGGTGATGCCCTTTGACGGCTTCTCGCGAATGATGGCCACCAAGTGAATCACGGCATCGGCCTCGGCCATGAGGCGGTCGAGGGCGCTGTCATCCAAGACGTCGCCCGAGACGCGCGTCAAGCGAGCCTGGTCGGGTACCTCGCAAGGTCGGTGATGTTCGAGGACGCGGACCTCGTGGCCCTGATCGAGAACCGCTTGGACGACGGCCGGGCCGACGAACCCCGTGCCTCCGGTGATGGCAACGCGCATGGCTCTCCTTGTGAGGTCCATGGAATAGGCTTTTCGCCCGCGTCGCACGTTGTGACGTGGGCACTTGGTCGGGCCCGCTGGACGCGACCCCCCACGCTTGCGCTCGGGACGAGCCGGCCAGCCCGGCGGGTCGCGCGGCCGCGCATGAGCACGCGACAACGGCGCCAGAATGCTTTTGTCCTCGCGGGCCGGCTTCTGGTCGTGGCCTACTTGGACGACGTGCGACACGAAAAGGACGCCCTCTTGCGCGGGCTTGTCCTCATCGTCGGCGGTGCTGCCCTCATGATTGTCGGCACAAGCATCGGCTTCCAGCCGGCCCGCTGGGCACAGATTACGGCCGGAGTGCTGGCCGTGACGGGCATCACCACACTGTTCTTGGCTGTGTTCGTTTACGTCTTGCCGCCCTTGTTGCCGGCCAAGTAACGCGGCCCGGCGTGGGCGCAACTTTTTCATGACCCAGCGGCTGGCGCGCCTCGTGGACACTCCGACGGTCATCGACCTGTTCGCCGGTTGCGGCGGCTTCGGCAGCGGTTTCGCCGACCATGGCTACCGCATCACGCATGCCGTCGAAACGTTCCGCCCCAGTCTGCAGACCTATGTGGCCAACGTGCCGGTCGACACGCCGCTCATGCAGGACGTCCGCAAGGTCGACACCGCCGCGATGGGTCATCCCGACGTGGTCATCGGCGGGCCGCCCTGCGAAGCCTTCACCGTCGCCAACGCCGACCGTCGCAAGGACCCGGTCGACCGCCTCTATCACGACCCCGTGGGCTCGCTCACCATCCAATACGCCATCCTGCTCAAACACTTGCAGCCGCGCGTCTTCTTGATGGAAAACGTCGCCGGCATCCTGGATGGCGGTCTCGAAGCGGAGTTGCACACCATCTTTGCCCGGGCCGGCTACGACAAGATCCACATTCACCGCTTCCTCGCGCAAGATTTCGGCACACCAAGCTATCGCGAGCGCGTGTTCATCAGCAACATGCCGCTTGCGCCGAAACCGACCACGCGCGGCCAGCCCATCACCGTGCGCGATGCTATCGGCGAGATTGCCGACCTCGACGCGCACGCTGATATTCCCAACCATCAATACACGCCCGTCAAAGGCAAGCGCGGCAAGATGCTGCGCGAAACGGGCACGGGCAAATCCATCTACCACTACAAGGCCGCCGACGGGCGCACGCATCACGTGTGGACGCGCTTGCCGTGGGACCAGCTTGCCCCCACCGTCAAGGGCCTCAGCCGCTTCATTCACCCCGAGGATGACCGCATCCTGACCGTGCGCGAACACGCCCGCCTCATGGGCTACCCCGACGACTACGTCTTCCACGGCAGCCGCAATGAAGCCTACAACCAGACCGGCGAATCGGTGCCGCCGCCCTTGTCGGCGGCTTTGGCCAAAGCCATGCGCGTCGGCCTGGATCATGTGGAGGCATGAATGTGCGCGCCCCTTTGCGCGCCGCGCGCGCCGCCTTCACCTTGACGTGGCTCGTGGCCGCCACCTTGGCGACGGCAGGCTGCTTGGCGGCGGAGAATGCGCAGCGCACGCGCGGCGGCGCCATCTATGCCGACAACGTGAGCGACAACCTGACCGCCAACGACACGAGCAACGACACGGCCAACGACACGAGCAACGACACGAGCAACGACACGAGCAAAGACACGAGCAATGACGCGTCCGAGGCTACGGCCGATCGATTGCCCGTGAGCGCGTGGTCAGCCCCCGTGCTGGTCCGCTTTCACGTTTCATCACGATCTGATGACGCCTCTTGATAGCACCACGTGAGTGCGTTGCGCTGACAATGGGCACAGCGGCCTTTCCGTTCGACGAGCCAGCCTTGAACCATGCCTTTCCTCAAGCTGGCGCGTAAGCTCGACTTGGCGTGCAGGCCCTTCAAGCGGCCGAGGCATTGCTCACATTTGGGGCGCGGGTCCTCGTCGAACCATGCCTTGACCTTGTTTGGTGCCGTGCCCATGGTCGTCTCCCCGCCGTTCACCCAAGAACAATCTCGCCGTTCAGTCGTCGCCCTCGCGCGCCGCCACGACGTGCGCGACGGCCCGCGCGATGAGCGCCTCGACCTCGGGCGCGACGACGACGCGCGTCGGCCAATCCGGCTCGTCATGGTCGACCACCAACGCGTCCGGCAACGCGGCCGCCTCGTGTTCGAGATAGCGCAACAAGCGCTGCTTATCCAAGGCGCTCGGCGCGTCCGGTGCGCGTGCTTGCTTGAGCGCCGGCATGGTGCGCCCGAAGAGCAGCGTCGCCAAGTGCGAGCGGCCGATGATGAGTGCGGGATCCAAAGCGGCGGGCGAGCCCGGGGCATCATGTCTTTCGTGCGTCATTACAGAATCGCTCCGATGGTGGGCCAAGTGGCCACATGGCCGTCGGCCGCGCGCAAGCCAAAAGCCATGTCGGGCTGGGTCACGAGGCTTCGGCCGTCGCGCGCGGCGTGGCTGCCTGCCATGAGCCAGGCATGCACCGAGGCTTCCGCCAAGACGCGCGCATAAGCGGCCGCTGGCGTGGCTTGATAGCCCGACTGGTCGACAATCCAAGCGGCCGTGCCTTCGACGTGGTCACGATGCATGAGGCGCTCGAGATAGCTGGCAAGATGTTCTTGTGCTGTCAGTTCGGCGTGGGTGGGAAGGTCAGACCATGCCGTCGTGACGGCCTCGACGTGGCCGCGTAAGGTCGTGGTCAGCTCTTCGTTGCCCACCTCGATGTGCCACCACGTGAGTGCATCATCGACGGCATCGGCGGCGCGCGCGTGGGTGGCGCGCGTCTGCGCCATGTCGGCGAGCAACAGCCTCGGCTCCAGCGTCGTGGCCGTCTCGAACAAGGCGCCGATCGCCTCCTGTGGGCGCTTGTCTGATAGCATCAACTCGCCGGGCGCAATGGCTTCGAAGAAGGCCGGGAGCGCATGCAGATTGGCCAGGCGCGTGGCGTGGGGCAGGAAGGCCTTCCGCAAGCGGTCGGGCGTGGCGCGCACGCCCCACTCGTCCATGCGTTCGTCGAATGTCGCGAACGTCGCGCGCGCCGCATCGACGGCAAGCTGCGCGCCGTCGCGTGCGAGCGCGTGGGCGGCGGCCGCGGCGGCGGCGCTTTCGGCAGGGGGTGCGTCGAGGCCATCGGCGGCTGTGTCGCCCACCGTCGGCTGCACGCCCGGACAAGCCAGCGTGGCCGTGACTTGAACGCGCCGGCCCGCGTGGATGTGGAACGGATACAGATGGCACGACGTCGGCCGCACATCATACGCCGTGCACGCCAAGTCGTCGCCCAAGGCCGCACAGCCGCCGTCCACCATGCGCAAGCTCAACGTTCCGTCGGCGTGCGCGACCGCAAAATCGCCCAAGCCCGGCGCTTCGCTGGCGTCGACGGCGGGAACCGACGAGACACAACAGAAGCCGCAGCCGGTCAAGCAGCGGAACGAGAAGGGGCGCACATCGGCAAAGTTGACCGCGGCCACACGCCGCCACACACCAACTCGGCAAAAAGGGACGCGGTAGGTCAAGGCGGACACGGGCTGCGTCTGACGCCTTGGCAGAACCCCTAAGCCGACCTGTGTGCGTGCTGGTCGCATGCCCGAGGACCAGCACGGCGGACGGCTCGTCGCCCAAGCGCTCAAACGCGAAGGTATCGAGACCATTTTCACGCTCTGTGGCGGCCACATCATGAACATCTACGAAGGCTGCCTCGACGAAGGCATCCGCGTGGTCGACGTGCGCCACGAACAAGCCGCCGCCATGGCCGCTGACGGCCTCGCGCGCATGACGCGGCGCCCCCAGTTCGCCACCGTGACGGCCGGCCCGGGCGTCATGAACGCGGTCACCGGCATCGCCAACGCGCGCGCCGCCGACTCGCCCGTCGTCCTCCTGGGCGGCCAATCCGACTTCGCGCGCTTCGGGCAAGGCGCCCTACAAGAAGGCCCCCAGGTCGAGGTGCTGGCGCCCCTGACCAAATACGCCAAGAGTTGCTATGATATCAACCTGCTGAGCGACCACATGCACAGTGCTTTCCGCGCAGCCGCCACGCCGCGCATGGGTCCCGCCTTCCTCGAAGTACCGTGGGACATCCTGTTCGAAGAAGGCCGCGAATGGGCGGCACCTGGCGGCCACGGTGCTACGCGCACGGTGTACCGCACGCACGCCGACCCCGGCCGCCTCACCGAAGCGATCCAACTGCTGCGCGAAGCCGAGCGTCCCGTCATCGTGGCCGGCGCCGGCTTGTGGTGGGACCACGCCGAAGCTGCCTTGCAAGCCTTCATGGATGCCTACGAAGCACCCATCTACACGAGCAGCCTGGCGCGCGGCATGATGCCGATGGGCCACGCGCGCTTCTTCGTCCACTCGCGCAGCAAAGCACTCGATGAGGCCGACGTCGTCCTCAACCTCGGCACGCCATTCGACTTCCGCTTGGCCTTTGGCGAGAGCGTCAACAAGAACGCCCGCATCATCCACGCCGACACCGTCGGCAACGCCATCGGTCGTCGCCCCGTCGACGTCGGCCTCGTCGGCGACTTGTCAGCCACCCTCCAACACCTTAGCAACGGCATCCGCGGCCTGCCCGCCCCCGACCGCACCGCCTGGCTGGCGGGACTGCGCGAACACGACGACAACAAACGCGCCAAGAACGCCGAACTCGCCAACCAAGAAGGCGACCCCATGCCGGCCCTGCGCTTCTTGCGCGCCCTTAACGATATCATCGACGACGACACGCTCGTCATCGGCGACGGCGGCAACATCGTCGCCCTGGCCGGCAAAGTCCTCGAAATCAACACGCCCGGCAACTGGCTCGACCCCGGCCCCTACGGCACCCTCGGCGTCGGCCTGCCTTTCGGCATGGCCGCCAAGATTGCCCACCCCGCCAAGAAGATCATCGTGCTATCAGGCGACGGCGCCTTCGGCCTCAACGGCATGGAG
>Ga0214472_10007367_pt1 | contig 11519 bp, 8 predicted proteins | sample RVTome_6_FD_207662 | JGI IMG/M metagenome (GOLD analysis project Ga0214472, IMG submission 207662) | Soil microbial communities from uranium-contaminated site in the Upper Colorado River Basin, Wyoming, United States - RVT140D175 | ecosystem: Environmental > Terrestrial > Soil > Contaminated >...
TTTATAAACCATCGTGCGGTGGGTGTGTCACAGTTGGTTCACACGGTGATGGGCTCGGGGACAGAGCTCTTGTCAAACTGGTTCAAGGATGATACGCTGAATAAAATTGAGTAAGTTTATCCACCATGCCCATTTGGTTTAAACATCCCAGACTAGCTGTTTTGGTCACTATGGCAGGTGTAGGGTTGTTGTTTGGAGGAGTTGTGAATCCGGCTCACGCCCAGGGGGTTTTTGGCGGGGGCGGGAATGTGGGCAGTATTTTTGACGGCATCCGCCGCGGCGTGTCGGACATCTTCGACAGTCTGGGAGTGGGTGTGCCGGGTGGTGCGGTGATTCCTGGCATCGAAACTCCACCGGAAGGCGGCCCGCCGGTGTTGCCGGGTGACGGACTGCCGCCCTTGGATGACCCTTCTAAAAAGATCAAGGTGACGCTGGAGTGGGACGCGGTGAGTATAGGGGGCGAAGCGGTGGATCCGGAACGGGAGGATCCACTTAAGACCGAGCACATCGACTGGATCAACAAATTCGGTTGTCCGCCGTGTGAGATCCGGGCAGAGGAGGCATCGGAGCACACAAGTGAAGACTGGCACTACTGTGCGATTCAGCCAGGTTGTATGGCGAGCCAGGTGCAACCGTCGCTGTATGGTTGGTGCGGGCATCAACCCACGGTGATCGGACCGAATGTTCCGGGTGATGTGCAGCAGGCTTACGAAGGTCCCAATACTTACACTCTTCCGAGTGCGGTCTCCAACAAGTATGTCCGCCGGGACGGATACTCGTATATGTGTGTCCGCACCTGCGACGGGGGTTACTGCGAACAACCTAACTATCTCGAGTTTCAGACGATGGTTTATCACTCGAATGCGGTCTCGATGTACGTGCGGGTGGAAAACTTGAGTGATCTGGCGATCGAGAACGTCTTAGTCCGAGTCAATGAACTAAGCTACGATGGTGAAAGGCGACCACTACCGCACAATGTTGATTATCCGGTGAGTGGGAGTGGATTTAGGAGCGAGTATGAACATGGTCACGAGCTGGGAAGTTTTACCGATGTTTTAAATGGTACCTTGGCACAGGTCAAAGATAGTCAATTAGTGCTTGGTCCGCTGAGATTGGCTGGCCATGAGTCACGGTATATACCACTGCAGCTAAAGTCGTCCGAGGTTGACGAGGTTCCGAGTGGGCTGGCGTATGCCGAAGAGACGCGTACCCTCGCTACCGGCTCACGGGATACTGGATTCGGTGTGGATCTTCAACCGTTCACAACTCTGGTCGGGGTCTGGGGGCAGCTCACTGACACCCTGGAGAGGTTGACAAAAACAAAACGGGTGACACCGTCGACCGCCTATGCCCAAGGTGTAGAGGATTGGTGTAGTTGTGTGGGGGAGCCATTGGCGGATTACATGAATACGGTGGTGGATGGGTTTACCTGTGGTGGAGCGAGTCTGAGTTCGCCGGTATTTAACTTGTCGGCGCCGAGCGCCGGTTGTATACAGCAGGCGATTGCGGATGCAGGGGGTAACTTCGGTGGCAACGGAGTAGAAACAATTATGGGCAATGCCTATAATTTGTGTGATGGCAGAACGATCACGGATCAACTGGACATCTTGATTGCCGAGAATCCTGGAAAAAACATTTACTTGACGGAAATAGGTGCGATTAATATTGAACAGGGTTGTGTTGACCGCAATACCGGAATACAACAACTGAAAGCCGAGATGGATAAGATTCGAACCGATCCTAAGTATCAAGGTGTGGTGACCGGTGCGGCGTTGTTTAATAGTTTCGGGTACAACCCTGATTTTGGCTATAACATTTTTAGTAACGACGAGTTGATTGCGTTGACGGAAGGCGACCCAATTTTTGGGATCAACACGGCGCGGCCGGTTGGTTCAACCGATCCTTACGGTCAAGCCGCCGGTCTGGGGATGGGGAGTGTGGTTGAGATTGTGGCGATCGACCAGTTGGACGCGACGGTGGCCGCATTTCAGGCCGCACAGGCGAATGGATTAACCCCGATTTTGAGAATCGGGATCGGGAACAATGCGGGCGGATTTGATGACCCGCAGGACTATGTCGAATTTTTGAATGCACTCGCGGCAGCGTTAGGTAACTGTGGCTTCACCGCGATTGCCGGACCAAACGAACCCAGTTTGGAGCCATGGGCAAGCAATACTTGTGGAACAGTCACGGGCGACTTTGTTGGTATGCCGGGCGACCCTTATACACCGGGGTCTTGGGAAGGCGAGTTTCTGCCCACTCTTCCCGGCGGCGAGTATAACCCCGGCGACCCAATTGACCCGAATGAGTTGCAGAAGCCGCTCGGTAAGGGCGGGATCGTGCCACGGGATTTTGATTTTATCTGCTCGGGCGACAGCGGGCTTGATGGAGACGACGAGCGGTGCGATGGCAGGAGTCTGCCGAACTATATTGTTCCCCAAGGCGAGAAGCTGGAGAAGTACCGCGACACGACCGGGATCGGCGGGTGCGGGTACTGGGCGAGTTCGAATAACTCGGTGATCGGGCCGCTTGAGATTGTGGCCGAGTACGGCGGCGAGTCGCCGGACGAGCCGCTTTCGCGGTCGGTGCTCCTGGCTTCGATCCCGATCGGTGGGCGGATTATTGACGACCAGGCTCGACCTTACGGCTGGCCAGTTCAAGGAGAGATTGAGCAGAACTGGGGCTTTACCGGCGAGGCGGCCGGGCAAGGGAGTTATCGTAGCAACCCAAGCCGGGAGTATGGAGAGTTTCGGTTCTGTGAGGCGCCTTGAGAAAATTTAAATGCCAGTGCTCAAAACTCAAAAACTTTTACTGGGATTGTTGATTGCTCTTGCCACCAGCGCAACCACGGTGCTGGCCCAGGGGTACTTGCATCCCGGTATTGACATCAAGCCGCACCAAGTGGATGCGGTATCAAACCTGGTTTACACCACTCACGCCGGATTTGTCACCTATGCCGGCCCCGCACCAACCTGGATGAAAGAAAAGGGATGGGTGGTGCAAGTGGAGAGCGATTTTAATCGTGATAATGTGCCGGAAGTGATCACTCGCTACACACACTTGTATCCGAATGCGCTGATGGTGAATGACGTCCACTATCGTCGGGAGGTTTTTACTCCGGGGTTTTATCTTTCTCAAGGCCGGAGCCTGCCCTACGGGAATGGCCCATACGTCACCCGCAATCAACTGATTGGTATTATGGGTGACTCGGGCAGTCCAACCCGTACCCATATTCAGTACGAGATTGTAACCAGCCGGTCCGGCTCGCTTTTTGGCGCCAACTTGAGTAAGTTTAATTGTGCGGATAATCTATACCCAGAACAGTGCTCGGACGACCCGGCACGCCCCGGGGTCTTTTTTGCCATCAATCGCCAGAAGCCAGACTCGGTGCGTGCGCCGGTGTATGTTAATCCCGGAATTGTAACTCCCCAACCGGCGCGTGAGCCTCGAGTTTTCCCGGTTCACCCAGCACCTAGACCCGAACTGCCCGAGCCGCCACTGGCGGCGCCGGACTTCCGTCCGCCACCGCCGCCACCGCTTCCGCCTGCGACACCTCCGCCGGTTTCTCACACGGATGTGTTGTGTGAAGGCCGGGTGGAAGACCGTACCTTCTTGATCGACAGCGATGGTTATCTGAGAGCCTGGGGCGGTGTTTGTGGCGGACACTGGGGTGCAATCGGGTACAACTGCGGGTCTGCTCACGATCAAACCTGTACTTGCAATGGTGGAGGTCCCGGTGGAATTCTTCCTCCAAGCCAACCTTGTGACTTGGATGGAGATGGGATCAATGAGTCGCAGTGCGATAACGCTGGTCTGCCGGACTGGGGCGGGCCGATGTGTTGGGAGCAGGGCTGTGTAAGTTGCACAAGCTACGACATTTTTGTGGATCCTGGTACGGCTGGTTGCACACAGCAGACAGTTAATTTGTCGTGTCCGGCAGTTTTGGATGAAGAGTGACGGTGTTAATCATGCTAAAAAATAAAAAACTGAGTTATATTTTGCTGGGGGTGGTTTTAGTCGCCGGAGTGTACTTGGTTGCGCGAGGATGGATCTTCCCGGACAGTGAGTACTCACGCCAGCTCGAAGAGCGCCAGGCGGTGATGGACAAGCTGCGGACGAGCGTAGACACGAGCGTGTTGCAGAATCCGGAGTTTGCCGTTGCCGAAGAGGTTGTTATTGAGAGGGAAATTAGCCGGATGCCCGAGTTCAGCCTGGCTTTGGCGGACGTGGGTTTGCTCACCAACGAACGGATGCAGGCAGTGGGTGTGGCGCTCGGGTTCGATGACCAGGCAAAGGTTTCGCGACTAGGTTCGCAGCTTATCTGGACACAGGATAATCGGCGGGTCTCGATTGACACACAGATGGGAACAGTTGACTTTACCACCGCTTTCAATATCAGCGACGCGAACTTACCCGATGCGGTTCCCACCCAAGACCAGGCTCGCCAGGCGTTGGTTGAGTTCTTGAGCAAAACCGGTCTACCGGATGTTTATCTTGATCTAGGGCGGTTGGAGTTCGAGTACCTGGAAATTGATTCGGGCGGAATTCTGGCGCCGGTATCTCCGACCGGGTCGGATGCGGGGTTGACCGGGCCGCTATTGAAGGCGCAGGTGCCGTATGTTGTTTCGGATGTACAGGTGGTGTTGCCGGTTGAGAGTTACATACTGGTTGATGGTAACGGTATTGTTCGCGCGTTGTCTTTGCTACTGCCTAATATCAAGCAGGAAGATCGGGTCTTACGGGTGATGAGTTGGGAGAATGCTAAACAGCAGCTTGAGGCCGGAGTCGGGGTGGTGATCGAGATTGATGACCAGACGGCGAGCCAATTGCGGGTTGATCGTTTGAGCGTGGCGTATTATCTTAACAGTAGCGGCTTTTACACGCTGGATCAGAAAAGGATTCTGACACCGGTGTATGTGTTTGCGGGAGAAGGTGGGAAGGTGGCTGTTCTTGCTACGCAAGAATAGTTCAAAACTCAAAATGCAAAGTCCAAAGTTGAAATTCGATATTAAAAACAGGAGAGAGCCATTGTGGGTATTGTTGGTTGCCGCCATTGGTACAGGCATATTTTTGTGGAGTGGGAGCAGTTCGGCGGTGGCCCAGGGGATTACCTGTAACACGATCGAGTATGCTTGTTGGGGTCGGAGTGTGCCGATTAAAGACTTGCTGTGTGAAGAAGTGATCGAGCAAGAATTTTGTGGTAGTGATGAGTGCGGAACAGGGTGTTGCCCTGACGATGACCCACTCACGCCGGAAGATGAGTCGAATTGTGAGTGTTGCTGTACCAAGTATTCGTGCAATTTGTGTGCGCAGGGCAAGGTTTTTCCATACCCGGAGCGGCCGGAGGGCAATCGTGGGGATGCAGACAAATGCCCGACCGAGGATGACTTGGGTCAAAAAGACGGCACCGGTTACGATGCGAATGACGAGGATCGACATCTCTGGTTTGATTACGATCGGGCCGAGTTGGGCGAGGACGCGATAATTAATGTGCCGCCGATCCTGTTTGAGCCGTATACTTCACCGCCAACGCCGACACCTACCCCGCTTGCTTATCCGACCCCGACTCTGCCGCCGGCCGGTACGCCGACTCCGGTCTTGGCTGCCACGGTCACTCCAACGCCGGGCGGGCCGACCAATACGCCGGGTCCACTCCCGACAATTGCGCCGACGGCCACGGGCGCACTCACGCCGACCAACTCACCGCCCGACCCGGACGCACCCTGCGGCTGGCCGGTGGAGAGTCGTGATCTTGGGTTTGTGTGTCCCAGCGATGGGGGTACTGGGGACAAGCCGATAGATGGTGTTGGTGGAACGGGTAGCCATGGATATAACTCAATCGACACAATCGCACCATATGGTAGTGGTGTCACTTCGACTCAGGTAGGCACGGCTTATCGGTGTGTAAATACCACGCAGGAAAATGTACCTGGTTGCGACAGTGATCCTAGTACTCCGGCGCCGGAGTGTAATGTTGAAACGGGTGACTCATACGGTGTGTATATGATCGTGATTGGTGGAAACGGATGGAAAACATTGTACGCACACATGGAACCGCAACTGCCGCAGGACGAGGGTGGGACACCAGGATATCCATGTTTGAGCGGTGATCGGTTGGTCAAAACTTTTTCGGTTGGCAAGGGAGGAGCTTTAGGTGCGGTGGGTATGACAGGCGGCAGCAACTGGCCGCACATTCACTACGAGGTTTGGCAGGGTGACATTGCTAACCCGATCCCACGCCTCTGTCCGGCCAACTTTATGGATCTGACGGCCCAAGCCTGCGGCGGGAGTGAGCCGAACGCGTTCAATTTCCTCGACGGCATTTTCGCCCGGGCGGCAGGATGGTTGAGGTTGCTATTGGACACAATCAACCCTTACCGTCCGGCGCTGGCGCGCGGTTGAGTTTTCCCCAACGTACAATGACCTTCAATTTTCCTCAAAGTAAGCTGATCATCGGGTTCAATGTAGTTCTGATCGTGGCAATTGTGGGAGTGATCGTTTATGCGGTGAAGTCGTCGCGGCAGGCGACGATCACGACTCCGGATGGCACATCCACCGTACCGGTGGTGCAGCGGAAAATCGAGACGCTGGAACTGGGGGATCGATTGGTGGACATGGATCGGCTGGCTGAAAGCGACCTGGCGTATGTCCTGACCGAATCGGGGCAGGTGGCGGTGGTAGATACGAAACAGTTGAGTGTAGAGGGACAGGTGCAGTTGTTAGTACCAGGAACGGATAGTTTGTTGGTCAACAATCTTGGATTGTCGCACTTGACGCCCGAGATGTACGTTTCCTCGCGGCGCGGGCAGGTGCTGAAAGTATCCACAAACAGTTTTCTAGTGGAAGAGCAGATTGCAGTGGCCGGCCGGCCGGCCGATGTAATGATCGCGCCAGACGGGCGGTACTTATTTGTCATCAATGAGTCGCCGCCGCGAGTCAATGTGGTTGACTTGGCCGACCTGAGGGTGGTCAAGAACCTGCCGGTAGGTCGAGGGCCGGTCGATCTGTTGGTTGACGCAAGCGGGGAGTTTGTTTATGTGGCGAATGCCGAGGACGGCTCGATCTCGATTATTTCTGCGATTAATTTGTCGGGAGTGGGTTCGCTCTTGCTTGGTGGCCGGCCGGTCAAGATTGTTGACTACCCGGGGCGTGACTTGATTTTGATCCTCGACCAGGAAAATAGCCGCGTGGTCGCAGTCAGTCAGCGGACGAATAAAATTGTCGGTCAGATCTCGGTGGTGGGAGACCCGATGGACATGGTTTTAGACAGTGTACGCGACCGTCTTTATGTGATTGGCGCCGCACAAAAAGGAGTGGGTGTTGTAAGTTTGGCAGAAGGGGTTATGGAGGAGGTTATCCTTCTTGGGTCGGCGTTCGAAACCGGGGAAGGATTAAAGGGGATTGACTTGGTACAGGATTCTGGTAGGCTGGTAGTATTGGGGGAGCGGGATGTATATGGGATAAGTTTTTAACCTAAATGTCAGAACGCAAAACGCAAAGCTATTGACAATGAAAACAGCAAACATAACTTTAGTTTTTTTGATAGTTGTTGTTTTTTCCACAACCGGGGTACATGCCCAGGGTGGGATATTTGGCGGGGGTGGAAATGTTGGGAGTATTTTTGACGGTATTCGCCGTGGCGTGGCGAATATTTTCGATAGTCTCGGGGTGGGCGTGCCGGGCGGGGCAGTGGTTCCGGGGGTTCAGCCGGCCGAGAGCGGGGATCCGGTGGTGGAAGATGTAGACACGTTGCCACCGAGCCCAGATCTGGTCAAACAGATTAAATTGAGCTTTGAATGGGATGCCTTGAGTATGGGTGGTGAAGCGGTCGCGCCGGTGGAGTGGGATCCGCTGCTTGGGCAGGACAATACGGTAGGTATCACCGATCCTCGCCATTTCAACCCGGACGGATTGCCGGATCTGCGCAGTGACTACCTTTTGTGCCCTAAGTGCGGCGGAGGTACGAGTCTGGAGACGACGTCGGCCGACGCCCAGGTGTTGGCTGCGCAGCAGCCGGGCGAGCCGCCGCGCCCGCCGGTTCCCCCACCCGGTGGTGAGGTTATTACCCCTTGGTTGATTTGCCCGATGCAGACTGAGTGTGTGATTAAGGAAGTTGAACGGGTGCTTACTGGCTGGTGCGGCCAGGATCCACAAATTTACAATGAGGCGCGGGTGCCCGATGTAACACTGGAGTCGCAGCCGGGGCCGAATATGTTCGCGCTGCCGAACGCGGTCTCGAACAAGTACGTCCGCCGCGACGGTTACGCTTACAAGTGTGTACGCAGTTGTGAGCAAGGCTCATGCGTAACCGATAACTACGTCGAGTTCCAGACCGCGATCTACCCATCGAACGCGGTTTCCTTGTATCTTAAAGTAGAAAACCCAACCGCTCTCGACCTTGAAAACGTTTTGGTTCGGGTAAGTACTTTGAGCTATTCACCGCAGGGCGAGTACCCGCTGCCGCATAATATTGATTTTCCGATCGAGAACTTGACCGCCCAAGCAGTAGACGCCGAGACGGTGATACAAACGAATGGGCACAGTTACTCGCACGCGAGTACGTTGGGAGACAAGGTTGATCGAGGGCTAGGTACTCTGCGGACGATTACCACCGCCGCCGGGCCGATCGAGTACTCGATCTTGCGTAATCTAAACAGTGAAACGCAGGATCCGGAATTGATCTTCGGCCCGTTCAATATTCCGGCAGCCGGTGAAGAGGGCTCAATCATCGAGTTGCCGTTGCAACCAGCTTTGACTGAGTATCAGCGCATTCCGGACACTCTGAGTTCTTACGATGGTGGCGAGTTGGGGCTGGTCAATCCGGCCACGCCGTGTGAGTGTAAGGGAGTCCGCCTGCACCGCGGACGGGCGACCGACAGTCCGGATTGTAGTGTGATTATTCCTGACCCGACGGATGACCAGTGCCGCTTGTACTACGGGATCGCGACGCGCGATTATCTGGGCAACAATGTGGGCGACCACGCTGGCGGTTATATTTGTGACCAAGGGGGAATTACAGTAGAGGGATGCCCACCCCCATGGTGTTTTCAACGTCCACCGGATGAAGAGGGGACTTATGATGGCCCGTTAGAGGCGTGTCCGGGTGGTCAAAAAATCCTGCTACCTGCAAACTGGGATGATCCGAATGATCCATGGTATTACCGAGTTAACTTTGACAACGTTGACTTTAATTATAATGACCAGGAGGAAGGAGTTGGAGCGGAGCTGGTGCGGGTACTGGAAAAGGTGTTGCCATCGGCGGTGATGGAGTTGTACCGGCCAACAAAGGTTCAGGCATTCGGGTGCACCCAGCCGTGTCAGAATGACCCGCCACCAGGTTTGTCGGGAGTGGGCGGTATTATCCCGCGTGATTACAACTTCATCTGTGACCCAGACGACAAACTGCCAGGGAGTGGCGAGATGTATGAGCAGGCGCGGTGTGAGGGCACCGATCCGCAGGTGCTACTCAAACCGTTTTTACCGGACGGGGTGACGCCGGATCCGCGTTTTCAGGTCTACCGGGACGTCACCGGGATCGGTGGATGCGGTTACTATGCTTCCTCGGACAACTCGGTAATTGGACCAATTCAGGCCGCGGCCGAGTATGGGGCGGAAGAAGGGGAAACCGTGCGACCATCGCGGTCGGTGATTGTTGGGTCGATCCCGGTGGGCGGACGTATTTTGGATGATCAGGCGCGGCCGTACGGGTGGCCGGTGACCGGGCAGATAGAGGAATTATGGGGCTTTACGGGTGAGGCGGCTGGCCAAGGCTCTTATCGAAGTGATCCAGGGCAAGAGTTTGGTGAGTATCGGTATTGCGCCGAAGGGCAACCGCAGAAGATTAGAAGTGGGAAGCGTGAGATGGGAAGCTGGAGATTGGGGAAAGATCTGAGACGGGACGAGATCTGGAAATATGAAGTATTTAAGACAATTTTTACTGGTTTTAGTTGTGACGATGGGCTTACTGCTGCTTGTTCTGGCCGGGTGGTCGCTTTTTGGTGGGGAGCGATTATCGAATGAGCAGACCGTGGCTGGTTTAATGGGAGAGCATCAAGCGAAGCTGGATTATGTCGTACCGATTGAAACATTGGAGCTGGCCGCGGCGGATAACTTGGAAACCGTCGAGGTTAGTCAGATGCCGGAACTATCTTTAGCTTTGCCCGAGCAGGAGTGGTTTGAGACGCAGGTTCTTCGAGTGTCCGGGCAGGTTTTGGGGTTGACAAATAAAGCCAGCGTTGAAAATCGCGGTAGCCTGTATGTCTGGCAAGAAGGAGATAAAAACTTGACCATCAGCCCGACGATTGGGCTGATTCGGTTCAGCACGGCGTTTAACCTGGAAGAGACGGTACTACCTTCTAGTTCGCCGTCGCCGGATCTGGCACGGGTGGCGGTAGAAAATTTTCTTACCCGGACCGGTTTGCCCGCCACTTTTTACGACCTGGAAAATTCGGCGTACACTTACCTAAACTTGGATAGCGAGAACATTCCAACGCCGGTGTCTGGTTCAGACGGGGAGTTGTTGAGGATGGATATCGCCTTCTCTGTATCGGGTGTACCGATGTTCCTGCCGGTTCAAAGCTTTGTGGTGGTGGATGGGGAGGGAACGATCCGGCTGCTGGCATTGTTGGTGCCCAATGTGCGTGAGACCGGCCGCACGATCACTCTGCACGGTGCGAACCGCGCGCGCGATCGACTTGAAGCGGGAGTCGGAGTAGTAATAGACTCGTCTTCTGTGTCAGACGGAGCGCAGTCCGGCTCACTGGAACCGTTCTTGATTGAACGTGTATCGCCAGCGTATTATATTGGTAATCGTGAGTTTTACTCTTTGGGAACGCGGCGGGTGCTGACGCCAGTCTACGTTTTTGGTGGAGAGCAAGGAAAGGTGGCAGTTCTCGCTGCGCGAGAATAGTTGAAAATTAAATTCAAAATGCAAAATTCAAAATTTCAATTCAAAGTTAAAAAATGGGGGAAATTATTACCGGTGTGGTTGGTCATAATAGCCGGCATTAGTGTGTTCCTGTGGCGTGAGAGTGGCTCGGTGGTGGCTTTGGGTGAGACCGGGGAAGTTCTAGCTGAGGTACAGGGACCCGGGCCGGTAGGCGACAGTATTAGTTGTGTAGCGCCGGAATGGTACTGCTCGGGAACGGATGTATTGGTGCCGCCGGTGGAATGCGATAATGTGCAGATCCATCAAGATGATTCCAGTATGACCCGGTGCCGCACCTGTGCCAGCGAGTACTTATTCCCTCGCCCGGAAGGCTGGACGTGCCCGACTCGCCAAGACGAAGGACAAAAAGATGGAAGCGGTCAAACCGGCACTGCGCGCAACTACTATTATTTTGACTACGACGGCCAAGGCCAGTTGATCAGTGTTCCACCGTACGGATTCGGTGTGGGTGGGCCAACGGTGGAATGAAAATCAAAATCCAAAGTCCAAAGATCAAAACAAATCCCAAAACGGCAAAGTTAACCCGGACAATACTGATCGGGTTGTTTTTTGTTGCGGTCCTCGCCTTGGG
>Ga0214472_10007370_pt1 | contig 11516 bp, 10 predicted proteins | sample RVTome_6_FD_207662 | JGI IMG/M metagenome (GOLD analysis project Ga0214472, IMG submission 207662) | Soil microbial communities from uranium-contaminated site in the Upper Colorado River Basin, Wyoming, United States - RVT140D175 | ecosystem: Environmental > Terrestrial > Soil > Contaminated >...
CGCATCTATCCTCCCGGATGGCTCTCGTTCGAGGGCTGTGCAAAATCAGGGGTTGAGTTGAACGAAACCCATCCCGCAGAAAACGAGTCATCATGAGCGATCGAGTCGCTGAAAAACCCGCCCGCAAGAAGCGGACGAGCCGCACGCGCCGCGTGAAATCCAATCGCGCCGCCGATGGCAGCCCAGCCCCGATGGCCACCGAGGCCACCGCACCCGCCGAGGAAAGCTCGGAAGCCCGCGCTGGTAACGTCCAACAGCTGGATCTGGGCGCCCTGCAGGTGATGGTCATCACCGAGCTGCTCGAAATCGCCGAAGAACTCGAGATCGAGGGCGCCTCCCACCTGAGGCGCCAGGAGCTGATCTTTCACATTCTCGAGTCCCAGGCGCAGCGCAATGGCCTGATCTTCGCCGAAGGTGTCCTGCAGGTCCTGGCGGAGGGTTACGGATTTCTGAGATCCCCGGACTACAACTACCTGCCGGGTCCCGACGACATCTACCTCTCGCCGAGCCAGATCAAGAAGTTCGATCTGCGCACCGGAGACACCATCAGCGGGCAGGTGCGTCCGCCGAAGGACAGCGAGCGCTACTTCGCCCTGCTCAAGGTGGACGCGGTGAATTTCGAGCATCCCGACGTCTCGAAGGCGAAGCCCCTCTTCGAAAATCTCACGCCGCTCTATCCGGAAGACCGTTTCCATCTGAGCGGAAGGCTCGGCGACGAGCCTTCGGAGAGTTCGGCAGATCTCTCCATGCGCGTGATCGACTTGCTCTGCCCCATCGGCAAGGGCCAGCGCGCGCTCATCGTCTCGCCGCCCCGCACGGGAAAGACGGTGCTCCTCCAGAAGCTGGCCAACGCCATCGCGACCTACAACCCCGACGCGACGCTCATCGTCCTGCTCATCGACGAACGGCCTGAAGAGGTGACGGACATGCAGCGCACAGTGCGCGGCGAGGTCGTCAGCTCGACCTTCGACGAACCCGCCGAGCGCCATGTCCAGGTTGCCGCCATGGTCATCAAGAAGGCCAAACGCCTGGTCGAGCACGGCCACGATGTCGTGATCCTCCTCGATTCGATCACCCGACTCGCCCGCGCGCACAACACCGTCGTCCCGCATAGCGGCAAGATCCTCTCGGGCGGTGTCGACTCCAATGCGCTGCAGCGCCCGAAGCGTTTCTTCGGTGCAGCTCGCAACGTGGAAGAGGGAGGCAGCCTGACGATCATCGGCACGGCCCTCATCGAGACGGGGAGCCGCATGGACGAGGTCATCTTCGAAGAATTCAAGGGCACTGGAAACATGGAGCTGGTGCTGGACCGGAAACTGGCGGAAAAGCGGATCTATCCGGCCATCGACATCTTCAAGAGTGGGACGCGCAAGGAAGAGCTCCTCACCGACCCGAAAGAGCTCAACAAGATCTGGATCCTGCGGAAGTTCCTGAACGACCGCTCGCCGCAGGAGGCGATGGAGTTCCTGTTGGATAAACTGACGAAGACGGACGGAAACACGGAATTCCTCAATTCGATGAACGGTTGACAGGCGAACTTCGGGCGGGGCGCATGGGGGAAGAATCCCCGATTGCCCCCAAATGGCGGCATCTCGGCCCCTGTGCTAATCTATGCGTTCTGCCCCGGGAGGGGGCCAGCCGCGAATTTGCGTGAAAGTGATGGCTCGGCGAGCCATCCGGACCTCGCAAGTCGTTCAATCCAAGGCGGTTACAGAATGAAAGCCAAGATTCACCCCGAGTACGTGGACACAAAGATCGTCTGCCTCTGCGGGCACAGCTTCGAGACCCGCAGCACCGCGGGCCCCGAGATCCACGTCGAAGTCTGCTCCAACTGCCATCCCTTCTATACGGGGACGCAGAAGATTGTGGATACTGCAGGTCGTGTCGAGCGCTTCAAGCAGCGCTACAAGGACCGCGAGTACAACAAGGCGAAAAAGAAGTCCTGAGGCGGGCAGACCGCGGCGCTCTTCATCCGCCCGATTTTCCACACAGCGCCGCTGCCATGAATATGGGCGAAGCACCGAAAGACATCGACCCTCGCAGTCTCGACCTGGCGGTCGGCGGCCAGGCCGTGATCGAAGGCGTGATGATGCGCTGCCCGACGGCCATCGCTACGGCCGTGCGGACCCCCGGTGGGAAGATCGTCATCCAGTGCAAGGCCTATCGGGGCTTCGCCGTGCGAGCCAAGCTGCATCGCGTGGCGCTGCTGCGTGGGGCCGTCAACCTGGTCGAGTCGATGGCGCTCGGCATGCGCGCGCTGACCTTCAGCGCCGAGCAGGCTCTCGAGGAAGAGGACGTCGGGGACCGGCAGACGTCGCTCAAGGACAAGCTGCTCCTGGGCCTGACTCTGGTCTTTGCGTTCGCGCTGAGCCTCGCCCTGTTCTTCTATCTGCCGCTGCTCCTGACAGAGTGGACCGGAGCCAACAGCGGCTTCATGTTCAACGTGGTCGACGGCTTCTTCCGGCTTGCCGTGTTTCTCGCCTACATCCTGCTCATCAGCCGCTTGAAGGACATGCGAACACTGTTCCAGTATCACGGCGCCGAGCACAAGACGATCCACACCTTCGAGAACGGGCTGGAGCTCACGGCAGAGAACGCCCAGGGCTTCACCACCCTGCATCCGCGCTGTGGAACCAGCTTCTTGATGTTCGTGATGCTGACGAGCATCTTCGTGTTCATGCTCTTGGGCAAGCCCGACACGATCGGCGACCGTTTGCTGCGGCTCAGCTTCGTCCCCCTCATCGGGGGCATCGCCTATGAGATCATCCGCTTCAGCGGCAAGCACGCCGGAGCCAAGTGGATTCAGCCGTTCATCTGGCCTGGCTTGATGTTGCAGCGGATCACGACGCAGGAGCCGACGCTCGAGCAGCTCGAAGTCGCCGTGAGAGCCCTGCGCGCGGTACTCGAGGCGTCCGCGGCCGAGGCGGCCGAGCGGCACTATCGCGAAATCGTCGACGGCGCATTGCCGGCCTGACCGAATCGATCGACCCATGCGCGACATTCTCGAAGCAAAGCTCGCACGGCTCGCCGAGCTGGAACAGTCCATGGGGGACCCGGCCTTGACGGCCGACATGGACCGCTTCAGGGCGCTCAGTCGCGAGTATGCCGAGCTGCGCGATCTCGCCGGCGTGGCCAAGCCCTACCTGAACGCGCTGGACGAACTGGAGGGAGCGAAAGCGATCCTCGAGAGCGAATCCGACGGCGAGATGCGGGAACTGGCCAAAGAAGAGCAGCGCGACCTCGAAGGGCGGATCCCCGAATTCGAGGCTCAGCTCGAGCAGTTGTTGCTGCCGCGCGACCCGGATGATTCTCGCGACGCCATCCTCGAGATCCGCGCTGGAACAGGCGGCGAGGAAGCCGCTCTCTTCGCACAAGACCTGTCGCGCATGTATCAGCGCTTCGCCGAGCGCCAGGGTTGGAAGCTCGAGATGCTGGCCCTGAGCGAGTCCGCCACGGGCGGCTTCAAGGAGGCGGTCTTCTCGCTGCGCGGAGCGGACGCCTACGGGCGGCTTCGCTACGAAAGCGGCGTCCACCGCGTCCAGCGAGTGCCCGCGACCGAGAGCCAGGGCAGGATCCACACGTCGGCCTGCACCGTGGTCGTCCTGCCCGAGATGGGCGAGGTCGAGGTGGACATCAAGACGGGTGATCTGCGGATCGATGTCTTCAGGGCGAGCGGCGCCGGCGGACAGCATGTGAATACGACCGACAGCGCGGTCCGGATCACGCATCTGCCCACGGGCCTCGTCGTCAGCTGCCAGGACGAGCGCAGCCAACACAAGAACAAGGCGAAGGCCATGAAGGTCCTGGCGTCGAAGCTCTACGACAAGCTCAAGAGCGAGAAGCACGAGGCGGAGGCCCAGGATCGAAAGGCCATGGTGGGAAGTGGCGATCGCAGCGCGAAGATTCGCACCTATAACTATCCGCAGAGCCGCATCACCGACCATCGCATCCAGTATACGGCCCACAACCTGAGCGAAGTCCTCGACGGAAATCTCGACGATCTCGTCGATACCCTGATGCTCCACTATCGCCAGGCGTTGGCGGATCAGCAGAACTGACAGCAAGAGTGAATCGACCACAGGAACTGCGTCGTCCCCTCGAGTTGATCAAGCTCTCGGCCGAATTCCTCGCGGAGAAGGGCGTCGAGAACGCCCGACTCGATGCGGAGTTGCTGCTCGCGCGCGTGCTCGACGTGAACCGGCTGCAGCTTTACGTGGGACACGAGCGGCCGATCGTGCCGGCGGAACTGGATCGTTATCGCGAACTCATCCGCCAGCGCGCGCAACGCGTGCCCGTGCAACTCCTGCTCGGCGACGTGCAGCTCTTGGACCGGGTCTTCTCCGTGAGGCCCGGAGTCTTCATCCCACGGCCGGAGACGGAGACCCTGATCCGGCGCTGCATCGAATTGGAGTTCGCCACAGGCGCGCCCTCCGACATCGTCGAAGTGGGCGTCGGAACGGGTTGCATAGGCATCTCGCTCCTGGACCATTGGCCGAAGGCGCGGCTGCGCGCCTACGACGTGAATCCGAAGGCCATCGAGCTGACGCAGCTCAACGCCGAGGCCTACGACGTCGGAGCCCGGATCGACCTGCGCGCGGCCGATGCCTTCGCCGGAGATCTCCCCGCCTGCGATCTGCTGGTTTCGAATCCACCCTATCTGGACCCGGAAGAACTCGCGGAGCTGGCGCCCGAAGTTCGAGACCACGATCCGCGGGAGGCGCTGGTCTGGGAGGGCGGCGCCCTGGGGGCGATCGAGCGTCTGGTGTCCCACGGGTGCCGCTGCCTGCGCGCGCGCGGGTGGCTCATCTTCGAGCACGCGCTCGGCCAGGCCGAGGCGGCGCGGGCGCGCCTCCACACCGCGGGCTATGTCGAGATTCGATCCCACCGGGACCTGGCGGGCATCGAACGCGTGTGTGAGGGACGTCGCCCTTAGCGTCAGCCTCTCCTTGCCTCGCGACCGATCGGCGCTATCCTCCCCGGTAGCCATCCCGCCCTCGCCAAGTCCGAGGAATCATGGATCAATTCGAGATCGAAGGGCCCTGCCGCGTCGCGGGCACCGTGCGTGTGAGTGGCGCCAAGAACGCCGTGCTTCCACTCATGGCCGCGACGCTCCTGGCGCGCGGCGAATCGCGCATTCACAACGTGCCGGATCTGCGAGACACGCGGACGATGGCGAGCGTGCTCGAGACCCTCGGCGCGAAGACCCGGCGCGAGGGCGACAGTCTCATCGTGGACACGTCTCGGGCCGAAGGGACGGAGGCGCCCTACGAGCTGGTGAAGACGATGCGCGCGAGCATCTACGTCCTGGGCCCGCTCCTGGCAGCCAGGCGGCAGGCCCGCGTCAGCCTCCCGGGCGGCTGCGCGTGGGGGCCGAGGCCCGTCGATCTGCATCTGAAGGGAATGGAAGCCCTGGGCGCTTCCATCGAGCTGGACGCGGGATACATCGTGGCCAGCGCGTCGCGTGGCCTACGCGGCTGTGAAATCACCTTCGATCCGTCGAGCGTCGGCGCGACGGCGAATGTCCTGATGGCGGCGGTGCTGGCGCGCGGAACGACGGTCCTGGAAAACGCAGCCCGCGAGCCCGAGGTGACGCAGCTCGCCGAGGCCCTGGTCTGCATGGGGGCGACGATCGACGGCATCGGTACGACGACGCTCACGGTCGAGGGGGTCGAAGTCCTCGAGCCGATGGACATCCGCGTGATCCCCGACCGCATCGAAGCCGGCACGTTCCTGGCCGCCGCCGCGATGCTGCGTTCGAAGCTGGTCGTCGAAGACGTCCGCGCCGATCATCTCACGAGCACGATCTCAGCCCTGCGCGAGTGTGGCTGCGCGGTGACGGACCAAGGCGATTCCATCGAGATCGACGGCAGCCAGGCCGCGGAACCCTTCAACATCGTCACGCGGCCCTTCCCCGGCTTCGCGACGGACATGCAGGCCCAGATGATGGCCGTCGCCTGCGGACTCGACGGGATCAGTGTGCTGCGCGACACGATCTATCCCGACCGCTTCACCCATGTCGCCGAACTGCGCCGCCTCGGCGCGGACATCCGCCTCGACGGCAACAGCGCCGTCGTGCGAGGCGTCGCGCGGCTGCGTGGCGCGGAGGTCATGGCGACGGATCTGCGGGCTTCTGCGGCATTGATCATCGCCGGGCTCGCCGCCGAAGGAAGCACGCGGCTGCATCGCGTCTACCACATCGACCGTGGCTATGAACGCATCGAGGAAAAGCTTCGAGCGATCGGCGCGAAGATTCGCCGCGTGCCCGGCCCACCCACGCCCTAGCCCAGACATGCCCACGCGCCGCACGTTGATTCTGGGCACGGCGGGTCATGTCGACCACGGCAAGACCTCGCTGGTCAAGGCGCTCACGGGCGTCGACACCGACCGCCTCGACGAAGAACACCGGCGGGGCATCTCGATCGAGTTGGGCTTCGCACATCTGGACCTGCGCGACGATCTCCGCCTCGGTCTGGTCGACGTTCCCGGCCACGAGCGCTTCGTCCGCCAGATGGTCGCCGGTGCCGGCGGCATGGACCTCGCCATGCTGCTCGTCGCGGCGGACGAGGGTTGGATGCCGCAGACCGTCGAGCATTTCGACGTGCTCCGCCTCCTCGGCGTGGGCGGGGGGGTGATCGCCATCACGAAGATGGATCTCGCCGATTTGGAGATGGTGGAGCTGATCGAGGAGGAGACGCGCGAGCGCGTCACCGGAAGCTTCCTGGAAGGCGCTCCCATCCTGCGCGTCAGCGCCCAGGGTGGGCAGGGTCTCGACGAACTTCGCGCAAGCCTCGCTCGGGTCGCCGATCGCTGCGCGCCAAAAATGAATGTGGGGGACTTCCGCCTTCCCGTCGACCGCGTCTTCAGCATGCCCGGCTCGGGTGCCGTCGTGACAGGGACGGCATGGAGCGGCAGCGTGCGGCCCAACGACCAGCTGCGGCTCCTCCCGTCCGAGAAGAGCGTGCGTGTGCGCGAGGTCCAGAGTCATGGCGCCCTCGCCGAGAGCGCCTCGGCGGGAGAGCGCGTCGCGCTCGCGCTCCGCGGCGTGAAGAAGGACGAGATCGTACGCGGCGAGCAGCTCGTCTCGGGACCCGCCTGGAGCGCGTCGCGCATCGTCGCGCTGCGCGTCACGGCGCTGGCCTCACTCGGCAGCGGCCGGCTGAAGCAGCGCGCGCGCTTCCACGTGCATCACGCGGCGCGCGAGGTCCTCGGGCGCGTCGACCTTCTCGAGACCGACACCTTGGCCGCCGGCGAGAGTTCGCTGGCTCGACTCCATTTGGAAGCGCCCCTCGTCGCGCGACCTGGGGATCGATTGGTGTTGCGCAGCTATTCACCGATGCTCACGGTGGCCGGCGGCGTCGTGCTCGATCCACGATCCCCGGCCCGACAGCGCCGCGCCGACAGTCTGCGTTGGCTCTCCGCCCTCGAAGAGGCGGGGGTCGACGAGTGGCCGCGCTTCGCGGCACAGGGCGAGGGAGTCGCGGCCGTGCCGAGAACGCTGCATCTGGCGCGACTGAGCATGCTGGGCTTCGATGCCGAGGCCGCACAGCGAAAGCTCGAGGACGATCTCGAGGCGGGAGTGCTGCTCGCACTCGGCGACCGGATTCTCTCGCCGGTATCGCTCGATGCCGCCGCCGGGATTCTCCTCGCGCATCTGCGGGCGCATCAGGCGACGCAGCCGTTCTCGCCCGGGCTGGGCAAAGAGGAACTGCGCTCTCTCGTGGGGTTGGCGGGGGGCGCGCAGTTCCAGGCATTCCTCGAGCTGATGAGCCATCGCCATCCGCTCTTTCTGCGCGGTGACCGCGTCCGCGCCGACGGCGCCAGCGTCGAACTCGATGCTTCGATGGCCGAGGGCGTCGCGCGGTGGGAGGAGCGGATCCGCGGCAGCGAACCGGCCTACTCGCCGTCGCGCGCCGACATGAAGGACGCGCAGCTGCGGCTCTTGATCGACCGCGGCGACGTCGTGATTCTCGACGGGCCTCTGCTGGCGCATCGGGTCATCCTGGAGGCTCTCGGAGAACGCGTGCTGAAACACTTCTCCGAGAACGAGGAACTGAAGATCGGCGAACTCAAGGAATGGACCCAGGCGTCGCGCAAGTATGTCGTGCCCATCATGGAGTGGCTCGACCGCGAGGGTTACAGCAATTTCGACGGTAAGGTGAGGCGCGCCGGACGACGCGTGCGGCCGAGCTAATCGGACTCTTCGTGGCGGATGCGCTCGCATCCTGCGGGCAGGCCCGGCTCGACGAAGAGAGTCCGGCCACGCTCGGCGATGACGGTGCCGGGAGGCGCCTTGCGTGGTTTGCGCACGTAGCGCCGTTCGGTCACGATGACGGGAACCAGGTTCGAGTGTCTCGCCTTGCTGAATTCGGCGGCGACACGTGCGGCGGCTTCGATGCCCGCCGGCGTGGCCGCCGCTTCGGACTGGCGAACGATGACATGACTCCCTTCGACACCCTGCGCATGGAGCCAGAGGTCCTTGCCGGCGCTGTGATGGCGTAGAAGCTCGTCGTTGTCCTTCGCGCTTCGACCGACGCGGAGTTCTTCACCCGAACGCAAGCGGTAGCTCCGGTACGGCAGGCGCGATACGTGTTGTGGGCCGCCGCGCCGTGCGAGCTTGTCCGATGGAGGCGCCAGCGGAATCGCGAGCTGGCGAGCGAGTTCGATCCGATCTTCCAGCGTCGCCGAGGCTTCCAGCCGCTGGAGGGGATCTCGGCCTTCCTCGAGTTCGGCGCGCAGCCCCGCCAACCGCGCGCGCAAGGTCGAGACAGTCCGTTCGGCCTTCGCGGCCCGCCGATAGAGCGAGTCGAGATTCGCGGCCGGCGAGAGCTTCGGGTCGAGTTCGATGCTGCACGTCTGACCCTGGAAGTCGACCATCACGGCGACGCTCAGTCCCGCCCGTACTTCGTGCAGATGCGCGGCGAGCAGATCGGCCTTCCCCCGAAGATCGAGCCGGGCGGTCGCCCGCGCGAGGTCGGCCTCCTGAGCCATGAGGCGGCGCGTTCGCTGCTTCTGCGTACGGCGCATGTTGGACTCGAGCCAACGCCGCAGCTTCGCGTCGAGGAAGTCGCGCAGAGCCGCTTCGCAGCGCACGGCGTGCGCGTCGGCATCGAAGCCGTCGAGGGTGGCCGCGGCCTCGACCAGCGTCGGTCCGTCCATGCGCCCCTGTTGCGCGGTGATCTCGCCGCCGGGGGCCTCCATCCAGAGAGCTCCGGGGCGCGGAAAGAAGCGCAGCGCGAGGGAGCTGCCGCCCAAGAGCTCCAGGCGGAGCCCGTCCAAGAGGCCGGCCTCATCCTGGAGGGCACGCGCGCCGACCAGATGTTGGCCCCGCAGTTCTCGCGCGAACGGGCTGTCCGCGTGGCGTTCCAGGATCGAAAGCCACTCACGCGGTGCCGGCGACGGCGTCCACCAGGCCGCGCGCAAATCGTGCGGGCACATGAGCCAGAGGAAGCGCCCGCCCACGCGAAGGGATAGCCAGAGCGCGCCGCCCGCGACACCTTCGATGGGCCTGCCTGCGCCGACTTCGGCGCGCAGGCTCGCCGCCAGGCCGTCCAGCCATCGGGCCGGGGATGGGAGTGGTGAAGCGCTCATGCTCGAAGTGTAGCTCTTGTCGCCAGCCGCCACGCGTGTTAACTCTCCGGCCGGAGAACGAGCTCGCCCGCGCGGAGGCATCGATGCGTAGCATGACTGGATTGGGACTGGGCAGTGCCCGGCGGCAGGGGTGCACGCTGCGCGTGGAACTTCGCTCCGTCAATCATCGCTTCCTGGATCTCAATCTCCGGATGCCGTCGCTCTTCAACCAAGAGGAGCAGCGCCTGCGCGAGAAACTTGCCGACGCGATCGACCGCGGGCGGGTGACGGTCGGCGTCGAATTTGAGCGCGATCAATCTTCCGTCAAACTGGAAGTGAACGACGTCTTCATCGCCGCTTACATCGAGAATGCACGCAAGCTGGCGCGCAAGCATAAGCTGGATCCGCACGTCGAACTGGATCGCCTCCTCGCACTGCCCGAGGCCCTTCGCGTGCGGGAGGCGGAACTCCCGCAGACGCTGTTGCGCGAGCTCCTCGGTGCGGCGACGGACCAGGCCCTGAAGCGTTTCCAGGCCATGCGTGACCGCGAGGGCAAGCAACTCGCGCAGGAACTCACGAAGCGCCTCGGCGTGATCGAGGCGCAGACCCAAGTGGTGAAACGCCATGCCGCCAAGGTTCCCGACGAGATCCGTCGCCGCCTGGACGAAAGGCTCGAAAGACTCAACGCGCGCGACGCAGTCGATCCCTCACGGCTCGCGGCCGAAGTCGCGCTCCTGGTGGACCGCGCCAGCATCACCGAGGAGATCGAGCGGCTGGAGAGCCACTGCAAACAGTTTCGCTCCTGCCTCACGAGCAAGGGACCCGTTGCGAAACGCATGGGCTTCCTGCTGCAGGAAATGCATCGCGAGGTCAACACGACGGGCAGCAAGTCGAACGATCTGGCCATCACGAAGGCCGTCCTCCTGATGAAGGAGGAACTCGAGGGCCTACGCGAACAGATTCAGAATCTCGAATGAGCGCGCCCGAGACCTCACCGTTCGTGCTTCTCCTGGCGGGCCCCTCGGGCGCCGGCAAGAGCAGCCTGCTGCATCCCGTCGTCGAGGCCGATCCGCGGATCCATTTCTCCGTCTCCTGCACGACGCGGCCGCGCCGCGAAGGCGAGCGTGACGGCGTCGACTACCATTTCCTGTCGCAGGATGAGTTCGTGGGTGCGAGAGACGCGGGCGAGTTCGTCGAGTGGGCACGGGTCCACGACCATCTTTACGGCACGCGGGAGGCCGACCTCGAAGCTGCGTTGGATCGCGGCAAGAATCCGCTGCTGGAGATCGACGTCCAGGGCGGCCGCCAGGTCATGGACCGTTACGCCGAGCAGCTGGTGTCCGTCTTCCTCTTTCCGCCCAGCATCGAGCTGCTGGAGCGGCGCCTGCGGGGGCGTGGCACCGAGGACGAGGCGGCGCTGCAGCGCCGAATCGCCAACGCCCACACCGAACTCCGGGCGGCGGAGTCCTACGACTATTGGATTCTGAATGACGACCTGGACTCTGCGATCGCCCGGTTGCGGGCCATCATCGCCGCCGAGGGATGCAGGCGCGGCCGCTGGACGGCGCCTCCGACCGGCCGGATCTAGTACGAAGACGGATCAATCATCGCCTTGCTCGGCACTCGAACGGCGCCTATACTATCTGGTCGGCTCTGCGAGCGCCGCCGAGCCTCACCCGATCCACAAGTTTCGGAGCCTCAATGACCTACGTTCCCGTCAAGGACATCCTCGAACACATACCCAACAAGTTCGAGTCCATCCGCGTCCTGGCGCTCGAGTGCCGGCGCCTGAACGACCGGTTGCGGGCAGCCGAGGCTGTGGATACGATCAAGACCACGAGCCGCGCCATCGAGAACATGAATCGCGGCAAGGTCACCTACTTCGACGCGCGTGAACGCCGCGAGCAGGAACGCAGCGAGGCCATGATGGCCGCCGCCGAAGGATTGCT
>Ga0214472_10007373_pt1 | contig 11516 bp, 10 predicted proteins | sample RVTome_6_FD_207662 | JGI IMG/M metagenome (GOLD analysis project Ga0214472, IMG submission 207662) | Soil microbial communities from uranium-contaminated site in the Upper Colorado River Basin, Wyoming, United States - RVT140D175 | ecosystem: Environmental > Terrestrial > Soil > Contaminated >...
GCGGGTGAACGTGGAGCGGATGTCGGAGGCGGCCCGGTTGCGGTTGTCGGTGAGGGCCTGCACGTAGACCGCGACTCCACCCGGGGCATACCCTTCGTACCAGATCTCGTCGTAATGGCCCGCCCCGGCTTCGCCCGTGCCGCGCTTGATGGCCCGGTCGACATTGTCATTCGGCATCTCGGCGGCCTTGGCCTTGGCCACCGCTTGGGCGAGGGCCGCATTCGCCGAGATGTCACCTCCGCCGTCGCGGGCCGCGACCTCGATGCCGCGGGCGAGCTTCGCGAATATCTTGGCCCGCTGGACGTCCTTGGCGCCCTTCTTGTGCTTGATCGTCGACCATTTCGAATGTCCCGACATCACACCCTCCCGCGAATCTGCATCAACAGTCTATGGATTCGGATGTCACCGGTCAGTTCCGGGTGGAACGATGTGGCCAGGATGTTGCCCTGCTGCACCACCACCGGATGGCCGTCGACCTCCGCCAGCACCTCGACCCCGGGACCGACGGAGTCGATCCATGGCGCCCGGATGAACACTGCTCGCACCGGCTCGGCGATCCCAACGATGTCCACGTCCGCCTCGAACGACGCCACCTGGGGGCCAAAGGCGTTGCGATGCACCACGACGTCGAGCACACCGAGCTGCACCTGGGGCCGGTCCGAAGTTGTGCCCGAAGCGAGAAAGATCATGCCCGCGCAGGTCCCCAGGGTCGGCAGGCCGGCGCCGATGGCGCGGCGCATCGGCTCGACCAGCCCGTAGCGATCGGCGAGGCGGCCGATGGTCGTGCTCTCACCACCGGGGATGGCGAGGGCGTCGAGGCCCTCGAGGTCACCGGGGAGCCGCACCAGGACGGGCTCCGCCCCCGCCGCCGCCGCGGTCGCGGCGTGCTCGCGGAAATCACCCTGCAGGGCGAGCACACCGAAGCGCACCCGTCACCAGCCTCGACGGGCCAGCCGGTCCTCGTCGGCGAGGCGGTCCATCTCGATCCCGACCATGGGCTCGCCAAGACCGCGCGACACCTTGGCAAGGATCTGCGGGTCGTTGTGGTAGGTGGTGGCTTCGACGATCGCCCGCGCCCGTGGGGCGGGGTCGGCGCTCTTGAAGATGCCCGAGCCGACGAAAACGCCGTCGCAGCCGAGCTGCATCATCAGCGCGGCGTCGGCGGGCGTCGCCAGGCCGCCCGCGGCGAAGTTCACCACGGGGAGGCGCCCGGACTTGGCCACCTCCTCGACCAGGTCGAAAGGCGCCCCAAGGTCGCGCGCGGCTGCCATCAGCTGCTCGTGGCCCAGCGTGTGCAGGCGGCGGATGCCTTCCGTCATCGCCCGCATATGCCGCACCGCCTCGACGACATTGCCGGTGCCCGCCTCACCCTTGGTGCGAATCATCGCCGCACCCTCGCCGATGCGCCGCAGCGCCTCGCCCAGGTCGCGGGCACCGCAGACGAAGGGGACCGTGAACTGCCACTTGTCGATGTGATGGGCCTCGTCGGCGGGGGTCAGAACTTCGCTTTCGTCGATGTAGTCGACTCCCAGAGCCTGCAGAATCTGGGCCTCGACGAAGTGCCCGATGCGCGCCTTGGCCATCACCGGGATCGAGACTGCGGCGATGATCTCCTCGACCCGCGATGGATCCGCCATGCGGGCGACCCCACCCTCGCGGCGGATGTCCGCGGGAACCCGTTCCAGGGACATCACGGCGACGGCACCGGCTTCCTCGGCGATGCGCGCCTGGTCCGCAGTGGTGACGTCCATGATGACGCCGCCCTTGAGCATTTCAGCGAGGCCGCGCTTAACGCGGTCGGTGCCCTGCTGCACTTTGACTCCTGGATAGGACGGAACTCATGGTACCCGGATGCCAGATACCAGACACCAGACACCAGACACCAGATCGGAGCCGGCAGAAGGCAGACGGCAGCCAGCTTGTGCCTAGTGCCTACCGCCTACCGCCCAATGCCTTCCATGGCATCCCGATAGGCGATCAGGTAGGACCGGGCCACGACGGTCCCCGAGAAGGAGGCGGCCCGCTCGCGGGCGGCGGCACCGAGACGAGCCCGCCCCTCGGGATCGGCAAGCAGATCGGCGACGGCCCGGCCGAGTGCGACCGGATCGCCCACCGGCGACCAGCGCACGGTATCCCCTGCGACGCCGCGGAAGGCCTTCAGGTCGGCAGCGACGATGGCCCGTCCTGCGGCCATCGCCTCGAGCACCACGATCCCGAAGCTCTCGCCTCCGATGTTCGGCGCTGCCACCACCGCGGCCTTGCCCAATTCGGTGCGCTTGGTCGTTTCGTCCACTGTCCCCAGGAAGGTGACTCCGGCCGGACCGGAAGGGCGATCGGCTCCGATGATCCGCAGCGACGCCCCGGGCACATCGCGCAGGATCCGGGGCCAGGCCTGGAGGAGGACGTCGAGACCCTTGCGCGGGTCGTCGCGCCCGATGAAGACCACCCGCCCCGGCACCACGGCCTCGTTGACGGCGTAGTCCTCGAGGTCGATGCCGTTGGGGATGATGCGCATAGCCGGGATGGCCGGCACCGCAGAGGCCGCCACCTCACTCACCGCGGTGGCCACCGCGATCCGTGACGCCACCCGCCGCACCACCGGATCGGCGATCCGGTAGGCGTTGCGCGCGAACGTCCCCGGATCGGCGTGGAACGTCCCCACTACCGGCGGGGTGGCGGCAAGCACCGCCCCCAGCGACACCATCGGCATGAAAGGCTCGTGTACGTGCACCACATCCGCCCCGGCCACTGCTTCGGCGACGCGCCGGATGACGCGGGGGTCGATCGCGATCGGCGCCGCGGATCGATTGGCCCGCACCGAGCGCCACGATCCGACCGAGCGGGTGCCCGGCGGCCCGGCGTCTCCCGGAGCCACGGCCCACGCCTCGTGACCGGCGGCGCCAAGCCAACGCACCAGACGGGTTACCTGATCCTGCACCCCGCCATGGGCCTCGAACGCGTATGGACAGACCAGTGCCACCTTCATCGCTCTGCCTCGTGATCCGAAGGCCAATTGGGCAAGATCAGGTGCCACTGCTCGGGGGCGACGCGAATGACCTCCTCGAACTTCTCGGCGAGGAGCTGCGTTCCGAGGCGCACCCGCTCCTCGGCGTCGGCCGCAGCCGGGATCTCGAGCGGAGGATGCACCACGAAGCGATGCCTCGCTCCGCGCCCGAAGTAGGTGCCCACCGGAAGCAGCGCCGCGCCGGTGCGCTCGGCGAGTGCGAGCGGGCCGGGAGGAAGCGTGGTCTGTTCGCCGAAGAAGGTCACGGGAATCCCGCGTCGGGACAGGTCGCGGTCGCAGACGAGCGCCACGACCCCACCCTGCTCGAGGCGCTGCAGCAACTCGCGCGTGACGCGGGCCCCCTTGCGGGCCACCACGATGTCGATATCCATCATGTGCCGCATGGCGACAAACCATTGCACGATGCGCTCGTTGCCCAGCTCTTCGGCGACCGCGAGGACTCGTGCCCCCTCGGTGGCAGCACGCAGGCCCGCCGCTTCCCAGTTACCCATGTGGGGAAGGGCGACGATCACACCCTTTCCGGCGGCGACCGCACCGAGAAGTATCTCGATGCCGGCGAGCTCGGTGGTCGGCAGCAGGTGGCGCCGCCGCCGCGGGCGCATCCAGAACACTTCCGCCCAGTAGCGGCCGTACCACATGAACACGCGGCGGGCAGCTCGGTGAGCCCCGACCGCCGTTCCCGCGACCCTGGTCTGGTGCCGGACCGCCATGGCAAAGCGCCGGCGTGCGACGAAAGAGGTCAGCCATCCGACCGAGTAACCGAGGCCCCGCATCACGGGCTCGGGGAGCAACCCGAGCAGGCCGGAGAGGATCCGGTAGATGTAGTAGCCGATCGCCTGTCTCACGCTGCGAGCCGGCGCCAGGTTTGGACGAACCGCTGCGCCACTGTCACCCAGGTGCCGACCGCCAGGATCCATAGCATGGGGATGAGGGCCGGCACCCCCATCCCCTCGAGCCACACCCCGAGCCCGAAGACGATGAGACGTTCCGCCCGGCCCATCAACCCGCCCTTGCCCTGCAGCCCCAGCGCCTCGGCTTTGGCCCGGAGGTACGGGATCAGCAGCGAGCCACAGACCGCCACGATCGAAAGCGTCACCAGGCCCGCTTCGGCGTCCTGGCCGAGGTGAAACGCCAGACCCGTCCACATCGCCACCTCCCCGAGGCGATCGGTGATCGAGTCGAGGAAGGCGCCCCGCGCCGACTCGGTGCCGGTGACCCGGGCGACCACGCCGTCGAGGATGTCCAGGGCCGCCCCCAGGCCAAGCACGGCCGCCCCGATGGTCAGCCGTCCGCTGCCGATCAGCACCGACCCCGTGATCGACAAGACGAATCCGCTGACGGTGACCATCGCCGGCGTGACTCCGACACGGGCCAGCAGGCGCCCGATCGGATCGACAAACCGCGCCACCTTCTTGCGCGCCCTCATATCGAGCATGGCTACCTCGCAGAGGAACCTACCACACGGGTTCGGGCCCGTTCCCGCTCACTACAATTCCGCCCCATTCCAGGAGGTTGGATTGGCCGAGAAGATCCGCAACGTCGTCCTCGTCGGTCACAGCGGCAGTGGGAAGACCACTCTCGCCGAGTCCCTCCTGTTTGCTGCCGGAGAGACGACCCGTATGGGAAGGGTAGAGGACGGCAACACGGTGGCCGACTTCGAACCGGAAGAACGCAATCGGCGGTCATCGGTGAGCCTGGCCATGGCGCCGTTCGCGTGGAATGGCTATCGCATCAACCTCATCGACACCCCCGGCGTCGCCGACTTCACCGGTGAGGTGCGCGCCGCGCTGCGCGTGGCCGACCTGGCGCTCTTCGTAGTCTCCGCCGTCGACGGGGTCGAAGTCCAGACCGAGCAGATCTGGAAGCTGGCCGAGGCAGAGGGCGTCGCCCGCGCCTTGTTCGTCAACAAGCTCGACCGCGAGCGGGCGTCCTTCTCTCGCACGCTGCAGCAACTGAAGGACGTGTTCGGCACCCCGGTGGCACCGGTTCTGGTCCCCATCGGCGCCGAGAACACCCTCTCCGGCGTGGCGAACCTCGTTGGAGGCAAGGCGTACAGCTACCCGGGTGGCGCCATCAAGGCCACCGAGGGCGAGCTCCCCGACGGGATGCAAGGCGAGGTGGCCACGTTGCACACCGCCCTGGTGGAGGCGGTCGTCGAGACCGACGACAAGATGCTGGAGAAGTACCTCGAGGGAATCGAACCCACCGGCGACCAACTCATCGCCGGGATGCATCGCGGCATGGTCCAGGGCTCCGCCTTCCCAGTGCTCTGCGGTTCGGCCGCCCGCGGGATCGGGATCGACCGCCTCGCCCAGTTCCTAGTCGATTTCGGACCCAGCCCCGAAGAGCGACCCGCCCCGCCGCTGGCGGCCGGGGCCGCCCTTCCCGAGGGGGGAGTGGTGGCGTACATCTTCAAGACGATGTCGGACCCCTACGTCGGCCGCATCTCGTTGTTCCGCGTCTACCGCGGCGTGATCGACTTGGATGTCGAGCTGGAGAACCCGAAGCGCCACGTCATCGGTCGCATGCACACCGTCTTCACCATGCGAGGCAAGGAACACCACGACGTCAAGCACGTCGTCGCCGGCGACATCGCCGCCGTCGCCAAGCTCGAGGCCACCCTGTCCGGTGACACCCTCCGCTCTCCCGGCCTCGACGTGATCATCGCCCCCGTGCCCCTGCCCCACCCGACCATGTCACTGGCGGTGTTTCCCCGCAGCCAGCACGACGAGGAAAAGCTGTCGACGGCCCTGACCCGGGCCGTCGAGGACGATCCGACGCTGCAGGTCACGCGCAACTCCGTCACCCACGAGACGGTCCTGTCCGGGCTCGGCGACGCCCACCTGGAAGTCACCGTCTCCCGGCTCGCCGCCCGATTCGGAGTCGAGGTGGACACCGCCCTGCCCAAGATCGCCTACCGCGAGACGATCCGGGGCAAGGCCGACGTGGAGGGCAAGCACAAGAAGCAGTCGGGAGGCCGCGGGCAATTCGGCGTCGCCAACATCCGTTTCGAGCCTGCCCCCACCGGAACTGGCTACGAGTTCGTCAACGCGATCAAGGGCGGCTCCATCCCCAAGCAATACCTGCCGGCCGTGGACAAGGGCGTCCAGGAGGCGCTCGACCGGGGAATCCTGGCGGGGTACCCGGTCGTCGATGTGCGGGCGATCGTGTACGACGGCAAGTACCACGCCGTCGACTCCGACGAGTTGTCGTTCCGGATGGCCGGGATCATGGCGGTCAAGGAGGCGGCACCCAAGCTGAACGTCGCTCTCCTCGAGCCGATCATGAAGGTCCGGATCATCATCCCTGAGGAACTGATGGGCGACGTGATCGGGGACCTCAACTCCAAGCGGGGCCGGGTGCTCGGAATGGACTCCGATGGCGGCTTCCGCGTCGTCTCCGCCGAGGTGCCGATGGCCGAGATGCAGCGCTACTCGATCGACCTCCGCTCGCTGACCAGCGGGCGTGGATCCTTCGACATGGAAATGAGCCACTACGAAGAGGCTCCGCCTCATGAGGCGCAGAGAGTGATCGCCGCCTCCCAGACGGAAGACTGAGGAAGAGGAGCCGATGGCCCGCAAAGCAATTCTGAAGTTCGACGATCGCGAGATCGAGCTTCCCATCGTCGAGAGTGTCGAAGGCAACCCCGGCATCGACATCTCCCAGCTTCGCAAGGAGACGGGGATGGTGACCCTCGACTACGGGTTCGCCAACACCGCCGGTACCACCAGTGGGGTGTCGTTCGTCGACGGCGTGGCCGGGGAGTTGAGCTACCGGGGATACCCGATCGAGCAGCTCGCCGCCAAGGCGACGTTCCTCGAGGTCGCCTACCTGTTGTTCCACGGCGAGATGCCCACCGCCGAGCAATACCGCACCTACACCGCCGAGATCACCCACCACACCCTTCTCAACGAGGAGATGAAGCGGCTCTTCGACGCCTTCCCCCGCAACGCCCACCCCATGGCGATCCTGGCTTCGGCCACCAACGCCATGGCCACGTTCTATGCCGACTTCCACAACCCCCGGGATCCGTACGCGGTCGAGCAGTCGGCGCTGCGGCTCGTCGCCAAACTCCCCACCGTCGCCGCTCTCGCCTACAAGAAGTCGATCGGCCAGCCCTACATCTACCCACGCAACGACCTCGACTACGCCAGCAACTTCCTCCACATGATGTTCGCCCTCCCGGTCGAGGAGTACCAGGTCGATCCGGTCGTCGCCCGTGCCCTCGACGTGCTGCTCATCCTCCACGCCGACCACGAGCAGAACTGCTCCACCTCGACGGTGCGGCTGGCGGGATCGAGCCAGGCGAACCTGTTCACTTCGGTCGCAGCCGGCATGAGCGCCCTGTGGGGCCCGCTTCACGGCGGTGCCAACCAGGAGGTGGTGGAGACGCTACGGCGGATCCACGCCGATGGCGGCGACACCGCCAAGTGGGTGGCCAAGGCCAAGGATCCCAACGATCCCTACCGCCTCCCCGGCTTCGGGCATCGGGTGTATCGCAACTACGACCCGCGCGCCAAGATCCTCAAGTCGTTCGTGGACGAGGTGATCGACCGGTTGGGAGCCGACGACCCTCTCCTCGAGATCGCGTTGAAGCTCGAGGAGACGGCGCTTGCCGACGACTACTTCGTGTCCCGCCGCCTCTACCCCAACGTCGACTTCTACTCAGGGCTCATGTTCCAGGCGCTGGGGTTCCCGGTGCACATGTTCACCGTGCTCTTCGCCATCGGCCGCCTTCCGGGATGGGTGGCACAGTGGAAAGAGATGAGCCAGGACCCCGAGAACAAGATCGGCCGACCCCGCCAGATCTACACCGGTAACGCCAAGCGCGACCTGCCCTGACGTGACCGATCTGCGCGCCCGGGAGACAACGCCCCCCGACTGGGACGGCATCGTGGTCGAGTTGGTCGAGGAAGAGCGCGTCGTCGGCATCGTCTATCTCGAAGACGGTGTGGTGATGGCGGAGTTCTACCCCGACGAGGACTCCGACCCCTGGGGGTTCGATCTCGCCGACTTGCAGCGCGTGCTCGACACCGCGGCCGCGATGCTCGGCGTCGACCAGCCCGCCGGAGCGACGACCGAGGCTGACGCAGTCGATCGGTTGGCCGAGAAGTTCGATGCCGCCGCCGAATACCGGGGCGAGGGGGATGAAGGCTTCTATCCGCTCCCGGTGGCACTGGCGATCGCGGCCCAGGCCGACGCCGTCGGCCTGGCGCTGGTCTCCCTCGAAGGCTTCACCCTCGTCGATGGCGAGCCCGTGCCGGTATCGGGACTCCGCGCCGACATGGCCGACGCCCACCAGGGCGAGGCGTGGCCCACTTTCCGTGCAGCCTGCAACCTGCAGGCCGGTGCCCTGCTCGAGCGGTGGGTGAGTCGTACCGGTCTGGTGGTGGCGATCGAGGTCGGCGACAGCGACGGCGAGCGGTACGTGCTGTAGGAGTTCGGAGTTAAGAGTTCGGAGTTAAGAAGTTCAGAATTAAGAAGTTCAGAGTTAAGAGTCAAGCCAACTCTCGCCTCTCAACTCTCAACTCTCAACTCCTCCTCATACTTCTCCACCACGTGGCCGTCCACGGCGTCGACGCGGACCAGGGCGCGCCGGGTGGGAGGTTCGTCCGCGCTGAAGACCAGCACGTTCCACACCGGGCGGGCCCGCCAGCCGTCGAATGAGACCGCTGCCGAGGCGTGGCCCACGGTGAAGGAGACCTCACGGCCGGCGGTATCCAGGGCTGCGGGATCGAGCACCCCGATGCGCCATGCCGAGGCCAGGCACCACACCCCCAGCCCGGCCAGGATCCCGCCGCCGGCCAAGAGCGCCGGTGCGGCCCCCGTCGCCACCAGGACGACGACCAAGGCGGCGCTGGCCAGGTGCACCCATCCCGCGGTGCGCCGGCGCCGCGTGCTGGGAATCGCATAAGGCTGGCGTTGCGCGGCGTCGAGGTCCTCGGGCACCGCCTCGCGGTGGGCCACCTCGCCGGGGATCTCGATCCGTGACCGACCCCGTTTCACCACGGCCGGCCTCGCCTTGCGGCCGAATCCGAACGGTCACCCGGAACCCGGCACCCGGCTCCCATCGTCAGGACTGGTCCACGCGGGCATGACCGACCGCGGCGGCGGCGTGGCCCTCGATGTCGAGTTGCGGCAGCCACTGCAGCCACTTGGGCAGGTACCAGTTCCAGTCACCGAGGAGACGCATGCCTGCCGGGACCAGGATCGACCTGACGATCGTGGCGTCGAGGAACACCGCAATGGCGAGGCCGAAGCCCATCTGCTGCATCATGACCAGGTCACCGGCGGCGAAGCCACCGAACACGGCCACCATGATCAGGGCCGCCCCGGTGATGATGGCTCCTGTGGTCCGCAGCCCATGCGCCACCGCCTCGGTGTTGTCCCCCGAGCGGTCGTAGTACTCCCGAATCCTGGTGAGCAGGAAGACGTGGTAGTCCATCGACAGTCCGAACAGGATCGAGAAGAGGAACAGCGGCAGCCAGGCTTCGATCGATTCCACCTGGATGAAGCCGAGCCGCTCCGCGATCCACTGAATCCAGCCCGGCGACGCCGACGGCTGGAAGAACAGCACCACCGCGCCATAGGCGGCCGACACCGAGAGCAGGTTCAGCAGGATCGCCTTGATCGGGAGGATGATCGAGCGGAACACCACCGTCAGGAGGAGGAAGCTCAATCCGAGGACGAAGACGAACACGATCGGGGTGAAGGTGTCGACGTCCTCGAAGAAGTCGACGCTGAATGCGGGGTAGCCGCCGACCAGCACCTCCGCATCCAGACCAGAAAAGGCTTCGGGCACGTATTCACCCCGCAACCGCTCGATGGCGTGGACCGACACGCGTGAAGCCGAGTCCCCCGCCAGCGGAACGGTCAGGGCGCTGATATCGCCCGCGGCATTGGCCTCCAGCTCCCCGAGGGGTGGGCCGAAGGCCGGATCGGCCGCCAGCGCGGCCAGCAGGCGCTCGACGCCGTCGGCCACCTCGGGAGTCACGGCGCCGTCGATCACGATCTCGATCGGCTCGCCGAGCCCGCCCGAGAACTCCTCCTCGAGGATCAGAAAGGCCTGCTTCGCCTCGACGTCGTCGGGCAGTGTGCTGACGCCCGAGAAGCCCTTCTCGATCTGGAAGTAGGCGACGCCGATCGCGAGGAGCAGGGCCGAGCCGGCGAGAAGCCAGACCACCGGGCGGCGCATCACCGCGTTGGACATCTTGTCCCAGAACCCCCCGACCCTGTCGACGTTGTTCAGCGACTCGGTCCGTCGCACCCGCAGCCGATTCACCTTGTCACCCAACAGCGCCAGCACCGCGGGCAACAGCGTCATCGACGCCGCCATCGCCACGATCACCACCAGGATGGCCCCGGTGCTCAGGCTGCGGAAGATGGTGTTGGGCATGAAGAAGAGGCCCATGAGAGCCAGGACCACGGTGAGCCCGGAGAAAAAGACCGCCCGGTTGGCAGTGGCCCCGGCCCGGCCGATCGCCTCCAGCTTGTCGGCGCCGCGGACCCGTTCCTCGCGATAGCGGGCCACGATGAAGAGCGAGTAGTCGATCCCCACCGCCAATCCCATCATCGTGATGAAGTTGGTGATGAAGAAGGTGAGGTCGAACATCAGCCCGACCACGGCCGTGAGCCCGAAGGCCACGGCGATGGCGGCGATGGCGAGAAGGATCGGCAGCACCGCCGCCACCACCGTGCCGATCACTCCCATCAAGACGACCAGGGCGATGATGACCCCAAACGACTCACCCTTGGCCAGCGTGTCCTCGGCCAGCTCCTGGAACACATTGTTGAGGGTGGCCTGGCCGGAGAGCAGGGTCTCGATGCCCGTGGGGTGGGCCACCGCCGCCACTGCCGCTTCCAGCTCGATGGCATCCTCGGAGGCCGCGGCGAGATCGGAGTTGGCCATGGTCACCGGAAGCAGCACCGTCATCCCATCGTCGGACACAGGACCGGTCTCATCCAGGAACGATCCGACGAACAGCACCTTCTCGGGGCCGAGCCCGGCGATGGCCGCCTGGACCTCGCCTACGAACTGCTGATAGCGCGGGTCATCGACCGTGATCCCGTGGCCCACCACCACCACGAACTCGGCGAACTTCGCTTCGCCGCGCATCTCGTCGAGGAGTTCCTGCGCCCGTACCGACTCGGGGCGGTCGGTGAAGGTGACGTCGGTGGTCAAGGCGTCACCGAGAAGGGTGGCCGATAGAAACCCAGAGACCGCGATCACGGCCACCCACACCAGGACCGTGCGCCACGGGTGACGACTGGAGGCGCGGGCGATCGTTTCCGGATTCAGCTTCATGTCTTCCTCGACTGGTCGGACGGAGCAACGCTAGACGACACCGGAACCATTCCAATCCGCCTCAGAACGCGGCGCCGCCCGGGCCCCCGGGGGGGGGGGCGCCGCGGCGGGGGGGGGGGTGAGGGGGGGGGGTTTTGGTTTTATTTTTGGAACCCCCCCGCGGCGGTGGGCAGGGGAAACAACCGG
>Ga0214472_10007375_pt1 | contig 11513 bp, 11 predicted proteins | sample RVTome_6_FD_207662 | JGI IMG/M metagenome (GOLD analysis project Ga0214472, IMG submission 207662) | Soil microbial communities from uranium-contaminated site in the Upper Colorado River Basin, Wyoming, United States - RVT140D175 | ecosystem: Environmental > Terrestrial > Soil > Contaminated >...
TCCATTCCACGATCTCGGTTATATTCGGAATCATTTTCCAATATATGGTTGAGTTTCGTGAAATTATAGGAACAATTTGCTCCGGAGCCGTCGTAGCGTTCGCATGCAGGTCAGCCGGAGCGACAGCCATGAACGATCTCTTCCGCCGTCACCCCGCGTCGGTCGGGGAAACCTATCTCCAGCACATGGGCCACGCTGCCTCCTTTGGCGGCTGGATGGCGCTCGGTGCCGCGTGCTGTGTGATCCACGCGATCCTGCCGTTCCTGTTCGAGAAGACCGGCAGCCGCATCATCGCGCGGCTGCATGACCGCATGGTGGTCAACCGCCGGCGCCTGTCGGACCCGGCGCCACCCGGTCTTCACGGCATCGCCCACCAGGCCGACTGAACCCGAGCCCCGGGCCGGGGCCCGGGGAACGGGTCGTGGCCCGGGGAACGGGTCGTGGCAGGTCAGGTGGCGGACTTGACCTTTATGGTCTTCGCGGGCTTCTTTGCCTCGGCCGTCTTGGGCAAGGTCACGGTCAGGACGCCGTTCTTGAACGCGGCCTCGATTTTGTCCGTGCTGACCCCGTCCGGTACCCGGAAGCGGCGTTCGAAGGAGCCGAAGCGGCGCTCCTTGAGATAGTAGCCCTTGTCCTTTTCCTCCTTTTCCTCCTGCTTGGTGCCCTTGATGGTCAGCGCCCCATCGGTCAGCGAGATCTCGATGTCCTTTTCCTCCATGCCGGGGAGGTCGGCCGTGATCTCGTAGGCCTTGTCCTTGTCGACGATATCGACCGCGGGCGATCCGCCGGGGGCGAACTCGTGACGCCACAGGGGTTCGAGGTCGAACAGGGAACGGCGGAACGGGACGCGCCACCGGCCATGGTCGAAGTCCTCGAACAGGCGCTCGATCTCGTGGCGAAGGCTGTCGAACGGCTGCCATCCGGCCAGGGCCGGCGGCGTTGCCGCTGACGTCGACTCGCTGGATTTCACGGGGACTTTCGTGGACGTCTTGGCCATTTCACCATACTCCTCCAATGCGCTTGACGATCCTCAACCGATATTCCGGGACGGCACGGCGCGCGTTGACGTGAATCAAACTGCGCGGGCCACGTGCCGAAAGTTTACATATGGGCATTACGGACTTTTTCGGCGAGGATGTCGCCTTCGGGCGCGGAAGCGGGAGGACGACGTCTTGGATCAGATGGATTGGAAGGACCTGTTCCTGAACTGGGAGGGCCGGATCAACCGGCAGCCGTTCTGGATCGGCATGATTATCCTGTTCGTCGCCAACGCGCTCAACGGGGCGCTGTTCGGCTATGCGATCGTAAGCACCCTGATCGGTCTCGGACTCGCCTATTGCGGCGTGTGCGTGTGCATCAAGCGTTGCCACGACCGGGGCAAGTCCGGCTGGTGGTGCCTGCTGCTGCTGGTGCCGATTGTCAATATCATCTGGGTGGTCGTCGATCTGGGAATCCTCGAAGGGGTGTCGGGCAGCAACGAATACGGGCCGGATCCGCTGCGCCTGGCCTGACGGCGGCCCCGGCGCGGACCGGTCCCGGCGCAGCCAAGGGAGGAGATGCGATGAGCAAGACCGCGGAGAGGGCCGCCCCGGCGGCCGAACTGCGCTCACATCACGTGCAGCCGCAGAATATCGGATGGCGCGGCACCAAGTTCGATGGCGTGGAGGTAAAGCCGCTCTATGTCGACCGGGAGACCGGGCTGGTCACCGTGCTCATGAAGATGGCGCCGGGCGCGGTGCTGCCCGACCACGAGCATGTGGGCATGGAGCAGACCTTCGTGCTGGAAGGCGTGCTCGAGGACCTGGAGGGCCCGGAGACGGGCCTGGCGATCGGTGCCGGCGAATACGTGGCGCGGCCGGCGGGCAGCCGCCATGCGGCGTGGTCTCCGCAAGGCGGGCTGATGATCGCCTTCTTCCAGATGCCCAACAAGTTCTTCGAGCCCGATGGCGAGGTCGTCGACTTCCTCGGCAACGACTGGGACGCCACGTGGGGTGGGGCGCTGGCGAAAGCGTAGATGTATGGGTACTTTCCTGGCGTTTCTCGGCCTGGCGGTGATCGTCAATGCGGCATGAAATCACTGCTGTTCACGAAGGACTCCGTGAAGGACGTCGAATATGAGACAAATGGTATTGTTTATCACAATGGTGGCGACATTTGCCGCTTTCGCGGCCCGGGCAGCTGACACTTACTTGCCGGTCCCGGTCACGATCTCAAATTCCGTCGACGTTCCCGGACATCTCGAAAAACTTTTGGTGGAATTGAGATTGGCCGCCGGCAAGAACGATCTGGATGCGGTTCTATCGCATGTAAGCAGTGACTTTTTTTGGGATGGTGACCACGGCGGCGGATACGACGCGATGAAAACAGCACAGGACAATTTTAGCAGCGCGCTGAGCCTCGACCCCAAACGGGTCAAGCCCGAACACCGCGCGGATCTTTGGCTGGCGTTCAATGCATTGGTCGACGCCCGCACTGCAAGCGCCCATCCTGGAAAGCAAGGCGTCATTTGCCTGCCTGGAAAGGGCAAGCTCGCCAACGAGACAGACGCGGAAAAAACGGCGGATGGGTTCGGCGTCGACCCTTGGTATGGCATGGTGTTCGCTGTTGGCAGGCCGGTTGCGGTCCGCGAAGCGCCGAAGAGCGCGTCACCGATTGTCGGCAAGATTCACAATGAAGCGGTCATTGTAAGATTAGAATTGAAGTCCGATCCCGACGCGACCTGGGAGCCGGTTCAACTGTCAGATGGCGTTGCGGGGTGGGTCCCCAGCCAACAAGTCCAAACGTTTCTCGATGCTCAGTTGTGCTTTGCCAAAGGCAGCAACGAAACCTGGAAGATCGTGGGTTACAACGGCGGAGGCGACTAGGCATGGATTTTATCCCGGCGGGGCGCCGAAAACGCAAAGCCGAATTTTCGCAAGGCCCAACCGGCGATTGGTTTCCAAGACGCACTGACTCCAACTTTATCTCAAGCGGCCGGATGTTCTTAGTCGCCCTCGCCCTGGCCGTTATGATGCCCGGGGGAATTGCTCACGCTCAAAGCAGCGCGTTGGACGGTCTAGAACAGAAATTGAAACGTGAGCGGCAATCGGTAAACGAAGCTGAAAAGCGATTATCCGCCAGTCGAATAACACGAAAAACTCTCGAAGGCTCGCTAAACAAGCTAGATTATGAAAGCACTGAGTCAACCAACAAAATCAGCAAAATTGAGCCAGAACTAAGAGCACTCGGCAAACAAATGAGGAGGGCCACGCGCAAGGAACGTAATGAACTTGCGAAGTCTGCCGCGGAGTTGAGCGAAAAGATTTCTAGGTTGAAAGTTGGCCTGAAGAAGGACAAGGAAGAGCGTTCCGTCACCGAGGCGGAGTTGGCCAAGGCCAAAATAGCCGAGAGCAAATATGCTGCCGACCTCAAATCAAGCTTAGCGGCCCAAAAGCGAGCCTATGATGACTTCGCGAAAAGAATGAAAGAGGCGGCAAAAAACGGCACTGTCACGCAAAAAGATTTAAAAAAGCTGGACACTCTGAAACCAAGCGGCATGTCGATAGAACCCGACTCTGTCTATGCGACATTCGCCGGCAGCTTTGAAGGTTGCTTGACTGATGACAAGAGAGTGGTCGCGATACAAGCCCAGAAAGCGAGTATTAAAAGGCACCTTCCCTGTAGAGGATTGAAGCACGGGCATGCCATCAAAGGCGGAGACACCTGCCTGATCGAGAACAAAAGATATAAAAAGAAGGAATTTACCGGCCGTGTCGGCAGATGGCCAAATAACGCCGGTGGCGGGGTGTGGAAGGGCAGGTGCGAAACCGTTTTGGAAACAATTGAGAAAGGGGGCGGGTTCATTGCGGGCCGTTCAAGCCCATTCTATGTTTGTAATTACTATGGAAAATCGAAGCTCAATATTATCATGGAAGAGACATCGATTTTCATACGCCACAATTGGACATCACTCGACACCACGTGCTTCTATATCAAGAAAAAGGATGTGGCAAGTCTGCTCGAAGAAGACAAGCTGAGCGATGTTCAGAAAGCAATTCGGGAAATTCAAAAAGAGATCACAAAAAATGAGGAATACATCACCAAGGAAAAAGCTTTCGCCGACGCCATTGATGACTACAAACTAGGCGTGGCCATTAAGAAACAGGACCGTGAAATGTCATTGGCCTCGGAGAAAATCCACGAACTGAAGGCACTTCGAGACAACGCTGACAGCGCCATCGACATTTGGAGGGAGACGCGGAAGAAAATAGAGGATATTCCGGCTGATAATACGACCGCCAACTCTGCTGTGGCCTCGTTTTTATTGAATGAGGCTGGGCAGAGGGAGTTTAAATTTGTATCCCCACTAGCAGGAACCGCGAAATACGGATCCGCAGTCGGTGCCATTGGCACCGTTCTAGCCATGCCGATAGAACGGGCATGGAAGGAATCTGTCCGAAAGGACTATATCAAAAAGGTCGATGGCGAAATTCAAAAGTGGGAGAATGTTCGTGATAATGTAAACCATTTGATTAATAAATATGACGGGTTGTACTGGGCGGCACACGGGGCACGTGAGGATCTAAAATCGGATGTAAAGTCAAAGGAGGTTTTCGAACGTAACATTTCGAATGCCAGGGACAAAATCAGGGCCCTTCAGTTTAAGCAGAATGATTTGGCAACGGGACGGACACCCGCGCGGACAGACCGATGATTGGCCCACCACGGGCCGATGGAAGCGATCTCTCATCATCCATCACCGCGTTACATTCCATCGCCCGGGTCGGCGAGGTCCTGCGCCGACCATCCGTTCGCCGCGCGATCGAGGGCGTTACCGGAACCGTGCTGATCGGTTTCGGATTGCGCGTCGCGGCCGAGCACCGGCATTTGCCGGTGTGACGGGCAGAAGTCGAGCAACCGCGCATCCGTAATCCCGACGGAAGTCGGGATCCCTGGTGCCACGAATGCGGCGCCGGGGTTTGCTGCGGCTTGGGCACCGGTTTCCACCGGTGCGACGGGAGGTGGCGACGCGACGGGAGGTGGCGGTGCGGAGCGGGTCACGGGGGAGCGGTTTGGCACCGGCTTTCACCGATGCCGCGAAGGGATCAACAGGTTGGCCCGAACACCTCCTCGAAGGCTGCCCTGAGCGCCACGTCGGCGTCGGTCATGGTCACCGGCAGGCCGAGGTCGACCAGGCTGGTCACCCCGTGGCCGCGGACGCCGCAGGGCACGATGCCGGTGAAATGGTCGAGGTCGGGATCGACATTGAGGCTGATGCCGTGGAAGGTCACCCAGCGGCGGACCCGGATGCCGATGGCGGCGATCTTGTCCTCGCGGGCGGCGCCGAGCTCCGGGCGGGCGACCCACACGCCGACCCGGTCCTCGCGGCGCTCGCCGCGGACGTTGAAGGCGGCGAGGGTGGCGATGATCCAGGCCTCCAGGTCGGCGACGAAGGCGCGCACGTCCGGCCCCCGGGCCTTGAGGTCGAGCATGACATAGGCCACCCGCTGGCCGGGGCCGTGATAGGTGTACTGGCCGCCGCGGCCGGTGGCGTGGACCGGGAAGCGGCCGGGGTCGACCAGGTCGGCGGGATCGGCGCTGGTGCCGGCGGTGTAGAGGGCCGGATGCTCGACCAGCCAGACCAGCTCGGGCGCCGTGCCGACGGCAATCGCCTCGACCCGCGCCTCCATGGCCGCCACCGCCTCGTCATAGGGCACGAGGCCGTCGGCGACGCGCCATTCGACTGGACCGGGACCCGCCGTGCGTGGCCGGGCGGCGGCGAGGGCGTCGCGGGTGACGGTTGGGGAAACTCCCGTCATCGCCGCACCCAGTTCGTCACCCTTGGGCTTGACCCGAGGGCCCACCGGCAGATGGTCCAGGTATATGGCGCTGCATGCATATCTCCGGCATGCGCCGCAGCTGCGTCGCATCCAGTCCGCTGGCGCCGCCAAGAGAGGACAGGCCCGTGGGTCCTCGCGTCAAGCGCGAGGATGACGGCTGGAGGAGGGGAGGAGGATGAAAATGCGTGCATATCGTAGGCTCGCACGCCGAGCGTGACGATCGAGGGGACGGCCTCGGTGAGGTGCAGCTTAACCATCTGGTAACCATAATCCGACTAGCGTCGCTGGTGTGATCGCAGCGCGGGCGGCTGCGGCCGACGGGGGGTTTTACCGCCTTGGGGAGATTACGTGAATAGCGTAGGCAGCGTTTCCATCGAAATCGCGGTGGTGCTGGGCACGACCAGCATGCCGATCCATCAACTCCTGCGCATGGGTCGGGGCGCCGTGATCGAGTTGGTGACCGAGCGCGAGGACCAGGTGCTGGTCTTCGCCAACAATACCGCCGTCGCCCGCGGCGACGTGGTGGTGCACAACGAGAAGATCGCGGTGGAAATCACCGAGATCCTGAAGCGCGAAGAGACCGAGCGCTGAGACGGCCGGGACAATCGCCGGAATCCCTGCATAGAAGCCTTGTTCCGCCGACCCGGCTTTGATACATGAGGGGCCGTTGCCGACATGATTGCGGTCGTGGCGGAATTGGTAGACGCGCAGCGTTGAGGTCGCTGTGGGGTAACTCCCGTGGAAGTTCGAGTCTTCTCGACCGCACCATCTTCCGGAGACAGCCTTCGGGCATCGTGTTTCCTCCGGCCTACGATCATTCGACATATCCGGCCCCCTCGGCCTGGTTCGGGCGCCTGCGAGGTCGATCATGGTGGACACAGCACCTGAGACGGAAGCCGCCCGGGACGATGACGAGGTCATCACGCCGGATTTCGTGCGCGCGGTCGAGGACGCGATCGAGGCCAAGGACGCGGCCACGCTGCGCCAGCTTACCGAAGACCTGCACGAGGCCGATCTCGCCGACCTGATCGAGGTGCTCTCCCCGGCCGAGCGCGAGGGGCTGGTCACCCTGCTCGGCAAGGACCTGGACTACGCGGCGCTGACCGAGCTCGAGGAGGCCGTCCGCGACGAGATCCTCGAGTACATGTCGCACGAGCACGTCGCCGAAGCGGTGATGGAGCTCGATTCCGACGACGCGGTCTATCTGCTCGAGGACCTGGACGAAACCGACCAGCTGGCGATCCTGTCGAGGATCCCGGAAATCGAGCGCGCGGCGGTCGAGCGCAGCCTGGAATACCCGGAAGACAGCGCCGGCCGGCTGATGCAGTCCGAGTTCGTCGCGGTGCCGCCCTTCTGGACGGTCGGGCAGACGATCGACTACATGCGCACGACCGACGACCTGCCGCAGAGCTTCCACGAGATCTTCGTCATCGACCCGGGCTTCCACCTGGTCGGTACCATCCCGGTGAGCCGGATCCTGCGCACCATGCGCGACGTGCGCATCACCGACGTCATGGACACCGACCAGACCATTTTCCCCGTGGACCGGGACCAGGAGGAGGTGGCCTACGAATTCGAGCAGTACAACCTCTTGTCGGCGGCCGTGGTCGACAAGGACCAGCGCCTGGTCGGCGTCATCACCATCGACGACGTGGTCGACGTCATCCGCGAGGAGGCGAGCGAGGACATCGCGCTCCTGGGCGGCGTGCGCGACGAGGGCATCACCGATACGGTCATGGAGACCACGCGCGGCCGGTTCGCCTGGCTGCTGCTCAACCTCGGCACCGCGATCGCGGCGTCGCTGGTGATCAGCCTGTTCGACGCCACGATCGAGCAGATGGTGGCGCTCGCCGTGCTGATGCCGATCGTCGCCTCCATGGGCGGCAATGCCGGCACCCAGACCCTGACGGTCGCGGTGCGCTCGATCGCCACGCGCGATCTCGGGCCCCTCAACGCCGCGCGGGTGGTCATGCGCGAGACCACGGTCGGCCTGCTCAACGGCCTGATCTTCGCGGTGATCATGGGGGCGGTGGCCTATTTCTGGTTCGGCCAGGGCGACCTCGGCCTGGTCATCGCCGCGGCCATGGTGGTCAACATGCTGGTGGCGGGGCTGTCGGGCATCCTCATCCCGCTCGCGCTCGACCGGCTCGAGATCGACCCGGCGGTGGCCTCGGCGGTGTTCGTCACCACGGTGACGGACGTGGTCGGGTTCTTCGCCTTCCTCGGGCTGGCGGCGATCTGGCTGGTGTGAGGCACTCCAAGTCGTCATTACCGGGCTTGACCCGGTGACCCCATCATGGGTCGGCAGAATGCGCGGGTCGTGCGGCCTGATGTTTTTCTGCGCAAACCGCCGCCCGGCGAGGTCAGCGGGTCAGCCAACTCGGGCGCGCTTTCCTTGATGTACGCGCTCGGGGAGCCCGAGCTGCCGCGATCCTGTGGGACGGCAACTCGGCCGACGCTCGCGCGACCACGAGAGGCACGGCGGTCCGCCCCGAACTATTCCGCAGGGGCGATTTGGGCGAGCGGCTGGTTCGCAGGACGCCGGCCCCAGGCGCCACCGAGGACGGCTGCTGCCGTGAGGAGGCCGTAGCAGACTGCCGCCAGGGCGACGATCTGGAACAGGGTCGAAGGGCCGGCGCCGAACCAGGTAACCGCCGACCAGCCGATGAAGGCTGCAATGACCATGCGCACGGTGCCGGCCAGCACGGGAAACAGGACCCGCTTCGCCCCTTGGCTTGCAAAGTAAAGCGCCAGGCCCAATCCGACGGAGCCGTAGACTGGCGCGACGTTCCGCAAATAGAGGGTGCCCATCGCCAGCACCTGAGGATCATCGCTGAACAGGCCGATCCACGCATGCGGAAATATCACGGCAGCGAGGCCGATGAACTCGGTCACTCCGAAGGCAAGGGCGGCGCCGATCCAGGCGATGCGGCGCGCCCGCGCCATCTGCCCAGCCCCGATATTGATGCCAACCATGGTCACCATGGCGGTGCCGAGGCCGAAGATTACCGGAATCTGAATATAATCGAGGCGCGAGGCGATGCCGTATCCGGCAATGGCGTCGGCGCCGAAGCGGCCGACGGCGGCGGTGACGAAGATGACCGTGAGGTTGACCTGGACCGTGCCGATCGCAGACAGGAGGCCGACGCCCAGGATGTCTTTGAACAGGCGGCCATGCAGAGGAACGATCCTGAGTTTCAGGAGGCTCTGCGACGATCGCAGATACAGTATCAACGCAAGCGCGGCGAGTACGTAATAGATGACCACTGCGGCCCCGCCGCCGGCAACGCCGAGCCGAGGAACAGGGCCCCAGCCGAAGATCAGGGCCGGCGACAAGGGGACAAGGATGACGGCGCCGGAAAAAATCACGAGTGCCGGCACGTTCACGTTCCCGGCGCCGCGAAGGGCTGATGATAGCAAAGCAGTGATCCAGATCGGGATGGAGCCTGCGAACACGACGCCTGAATAGGTGAGCGCTGCCGTCAGCGTCGGTCCCGTTCCGCCCATCGCCCGATAAAGGATCGGTCCGCCAAGAATGGCCGCTGCCGTGAAAATGAGGCCGAATGCGCAGGCGAGGACGATCGCATGCCAGATCAGCGCATCGGCATCGGTGCGGCGATTGGCCCCCAAAGCCCGCGCAACGGCCGAGGAGACGCCCCCGCCGATGCCGCCGTTCGACATCATCTGCATGAGCATGAGAACGGGGAAGACCAGGGCGACCCCGGCGAGCGCGTCCGTTCCAAGAAAGCTGACAAAATAGGTCTCAGCCACCCCGACAAGCGTTTGGACAACGAGCACTACGATCGTCGGCAATGCAAGGCGGAGCATCGTAGGTGTGATTGGCCCGGCGAGAACGCCGGGTGGCAGGTTGAGTGCGGGTGATGAGTCCGTTTGGGCCTCCGGACGGGACACGTCGGTCATCGGTTGATCCATTTGTACCGCCGCATATACAGCGCGCGCGCCCGAAGACGCCGACATCGGCCCATCCATTTAAGCGACGACGGCTTCGCGAACCTGTTCGGCCGCCGTATCCAGAAGGGCCTGAGCGAGGTCGGGGTCGTTGACGACGCGCGAAAGCGTCAGTGCACCAACCATCGTCGAGAGAATAGCCATGGCCTTGCCACTGGGCTCCTCGCCGTCGGTCTCGGCAATCAAACGGCCGAGGAGTTCGAGATGTGCCTTGATGCCGGCTTCGAACGACGCTTTCACGTCATTGCTCTGTCTGGCGGCATCTGAGCCGAGCGCCACGATCGGGCAGCCGTCCATCCTTTCTTCGCGATGCTCCGTGCTGAGGTAGAAAGCGATCACCGCGCCAAGCGGATCTTTAGGATTCGCGGCCGCCGAGGCCGACCATCGGCTGAAGGCGCTCTCCAATGCCCGTCTGGACGCCTGTGCAGCCAGGTCCTCCTTTGACGCGAACTGCTTGTAGAAGGCGCCCTGGGTCAGCCCGGCACCCTTCATCAGATCCTTAAGGCCGATGCCGTCAAAGCCGCGCTCCCGAAAAAGGCGACTTGCCACGTTGATCACGGTTTGACGGTTTTCCGCGGCCTGTATGCGACTCACGCGCATCGTCAATCTCCTTTTTAGATTGCATTCACAATCTATATAACCTATATAGAGTTCGAACGCAATCTATTTCAAGCGAGGCTTTGGCATGAAAAAGAGACCCGCTGTTGTGGTGGGGGCAATCGTGATCGCGGTGTCAGGGGCGGCGGCATTCGCTACATTTGCCATTCCCGCGCAAGAAGCCTCCGCCGTGAGCGACCCGAGGCAGGAACCGCCGATCATTAGGCTGGTGACGGCAGTGCCGGTGACCGGATCCGAACGCGGCTTCACGGGTATCATAGGGGCGAGGGTGCAGAGCAGTCTCGGATTTCGCGTACCCGGCAAGATCGTGGAACGGCTTGTGGACGTCGGTCAGGAGGTTAAAGCCGGTCAGCCGCTGATGCGGATCGACGACACCGACCTTCGCCTCGCGCTCACGGCGAAGCGCAATGCAGTTGCCGCAGCGCGTGCAATAGTCGCTCAGACAGAGCCGGATGAACGGCGATACGCCAGTTTGCTCGACGATGGATGGGTCCCCCGACAGCGCTACGAGCAGGCGAAGGCGGCGTTGGATACGGCCGAGGCGCAACTCGCCGCTGCCGAAGCCGAAGCACGGGTCGCCGAGAATGAGGCGGCCTACGCGTTCTTGGTGGCGGATGCGGATGGAACCGTGGTCGAAACGCTTGGCGAGCCGGGGCTGGTCGTCTCCGCTGGTCAGCCAGTGGTCCGGATCGCCCAGGCCGGCCCCCGCGAAGCGGTGGTCGCGCTTCCCGAAACGATCCGGCCGGCGATCGGCTCGGCGGCTGAGGCCAGCGTGTATGGGGGCGATGGGCGCCGCTATACGGCACATCTCCGGCAATTGTCGGACTCTGCCGATGCCCAGACCCGTACCTATGAGGCCCGCTATGTGCTCGACGGTGAGGCCGCGGCAGCACCGCTTGGCGCAACGGTAACCATTCGGCTTGCAAGCCAGGCGAATCGACCGGAAGTCCAGGTGCCACTGGGAGCCCTGCTCGATGACGGTGTGAAGACCGGCGTTTGGGTCTTGGACCGCGCCACCTCGACCGTACACTTTCGGGCCGTCAAGCTTGTTCGTGTGACCAGTGAAACCGCCGTGGTTTCCGGACTGAGCTCTGGTGATCCGATAGT
>Ga0214472_10007376_pt1 | contig 11513 bp, 7 predicted proteins | sample RVTome_6_FD_207662 | JGI IMG/M metagenome (GOLD analysis project Ga0214472, IMG submission 207662) | Soil microbial communities from uranium-contaminated site in the Upper Colorado River Basin, Wyoming, United States - RVT140D175 | ecosystem: Environmental > Terrestrial > Soil > Contaminated >...
CTTGGGGTTCTCTGCAGCGGTCGCGGCATAGGCGCACGAGCCGTCGGCAATCGTCAGGGTGTACTCGCGCTCGCCGTCTGGCGTGTCGATCTTGTAGGCGACCACCGCCGACTGGCCCTTGGCGGCTTCGGCGTCGAAGCGGTCAACCATAAGCCGAAACATGCCGTCGAGCACGCCGTCCACGCCGCCCTCTGTGGCGTTGATCGCCGCGAGCAGTTCCTCATCGCTCTTTCCTGCCACGGTGCCGGGCAGGTCTGCCACGTCGATCGCCATCAGGTTCTTCCTCTCGGGTTACTGGTACGTCCTGCGGTTTGATACAGGTTAATCCTAATTTGCCCACCCCGGCAAGCGATCTGGTGAAAGGGTGCCGTACTGCTTGCCAAAACCCATATGGATCATCCCCTTGACACGATGACTTCCTGGGCTAAGTTAAAGCGTATTAATCCTGGGCGGCGAAAGTGGGCCTCGATGACGGCGATCAACGAGCAGCGTCTCCTGACCAATCTCCACGTGGAGCGGCCTGCGTGGTCCACGCGCACGCGGCTCGCGTTCGGTCTGGGCCTGTCGGTCCTGTCCGGGTTGCTGGCGGTGTGGTCGCTGGAGGACTTTCACATCTCCGCGCTGGTATGGGTGGCGTTAGTCCCTGGACTGTTGGCGCAACACCGCGTGCTGCCACGCCGCTGGTCCGGGCTGGGTCTGGGTATCACCGTCGGGGTGCTGTTTCAGGGCTACCTCGGCCCAGGGCTGTCGAATGCGGACCTTGCCTGGTACTTGTACGTGTACGGCTTATGGATCGGGTTGTTCGTCGCGGTCCTTGCCGCCCGCAGTCGGAGCTTCCACGAGGTCACCGGCTATCGCTGGTTCTTGATTGCCACGCCGCTGGCCTGGATCGGTATCGACTTCCTCCGCTCGCAAATGACCGAGGTCTTCGGTGGCACCTGGGGCTTCCTCGCCTACGCGCTGTATGAGCGTCCCGCGATGCTGCAGCCCGTCAGTGTGTTCGGCGTCTACGGACTGCAGTTGCTCATCTTGGTGGTGAACTTCGCGCTGGCACTGGCCGTGATCGCCTGGTGGGACCGACGCTACGGACCCACCGATGGCTCGCCCGCCGTGGTCCTGCCCTTTGCGGTCAATCGCCTGGTCGCTGCTGGGGTGGTGCTGGCGCTGTGGTTAGGGGTCAGTGCCACCATGATGCAGAGCCCCGAGCCCACCATCACCGTCGCGGCCATCCAGCCGGGTAGCCACGACGCCGACCGCCAGGACTCGATCCCGGCCGAGGAAGAGCTGGCCCGCGACCTCGAGCAAACGTTGGCCACGAAGCCTTTCGAACCGGACCTCGTGGTGTGGCGCGAAGCGGGTATTCGTTTTGACCCGCGCAAGCCAGAAGGGGAGCGCATCCGCCAAGCCGCCCGCGATGTTGGCGCGTACCTGGCGGTGGGCTGGCAGGAGCCGGTACCCGGCAAGGGCCGCTTCAATGAGGTCGCCGCGTTCTCGCCTGATGGCGAGGCGCTGGGCAGCTACGGCAAGAGTCATCCGGGGGAGTTCGCGGGCGACTTCAGCGCACGCCAGGGCGAGTACTTGGTCTACGACACCCCGTGGGGCCGGTTCGGCAGCATCATCTGCTTTGACTTGGACTTCACCGACTCGGCGCGCAACGTCGCGCGACTGGGGGCCAACGTGTTGGCGGTGTCGTCCAACGACGTCACCGGTATCACCGAGAAGCACTACACCCACCTGGTGTTCCGCGCGATCGAGACACGTCAGGCGGTGGTGAAGGCGGACAGCGCCTACGACTCCGCAGTCATCGACCCCTATGGCCGCATCGTCGCCCGCCATCTGTCGAAACAGGGCTCGCGCATGACCTTGGTCGCGGACGTGCCGGTTGGGACCGGCGACACGTTGTACGTGCGCTTCGGCGACTGGTTGCCCGTCTTGGCGTTGATCCTGACCGGCGTGTTGATGGCGTTGAGCACTGCGGTGCTGCGACGCCGCCGGGACTGACCTGCACATTTTTCGTACCGCCCATACAAAAGGAGTCGCCGTGCGTTTGGTCGTCACCGTGTCGCTGGCCGTTGCCCTGTCGGTGGGGGCCGTGCAGGGTGGGCTCCCCCAGTCCCTCACCTCAGCCCTGACGACGGCGCCCGCCACGCGCGTGGATCCCGGCGCGGCACCGGCCGCTGCGGGCCGCCCGGCGTGGTCGACCGATCGACTGCCCGCGCCGTTTGACGCCTGGGACGTCGACGTTGCGCCGGACGCGGAGGACCCTCGGGCGCTCATGCTGCAGTTCAACAGCCCGCTGCTTGGCCGCCGGGTGCAGAACCTTGTGTGGTTGCCCGCCGACTCCCGGTCCCCGCTGCCAGTGCTGTACTTCTTGCACGGCACCCTGCGCATGGCCACCGCGCCGGGCGCGCCGGGGCTGTTTGACGACATCGAGGGCGCGGGCGTCAACGTGCCCTACCCCTTGGGGCCGTCGACTGGTCGGGCACCGGTCGCCTTCGTCGGCTCCACCATGGACCGCAGCCGCTACGCCGTCGTGGCTCCTGATATCGGGCCGGAGCCGTGGTGTGAGCACTGCTCGTGGGTAGACGGCGTGGGCGGAGTGGGGGTGCCCGCCGAGTCCCACCTGCATACCGAGCTGATGCCGCTGGTGGAAGAGTTGTTCGGCGCGCGCCGTGACCGTGGTGGGCGCGCGATTGTCGGGCGTTCGATGGGCGGCGGAGGCGCGTTCATCCAGGCGTTTCGGCATCCCGACCGGTTCGCGTTTGCTGGCGCGCTGTCCGGCTACATCGACCTGGTGTACGACCCCGTGCTCGGCCCGGGTCTGTGGGCTGGTTACACGCGTGGTCAGGGGTACGCGTCGCCACTGCAGGACGAGATCGGCACACGCGCGATCAACCCGGTGGACCTCGCCGCCGGGCTGGTCGGGGTCGACATCGAGCTCGTGCTCACGCTGGGGGAGGGTTGCGTGACCATGGCCGGGCAGGGCAACTGCGTCGACCACCCCGTGACCGAGTCGTTTCCGACCGGCGCGGGCCAGGAGATCCTGCTGCGCGCCAGTGCCGACCGCTGGGCCCCGCATCTGACACAGCTCGGCCTGGCGCTGTGGTACCACCGTCGCGAGGGCATCCACGGGCCGATCAACGCCGAGGAGTACGTCGCGGAGATGTTGCCGCGCCTGAATCGGTTGTTCGCTCGCCCCGTCGCGACGCCGGAGCGCTTCAGCTACAAGAGCGTCGACTCGCGTTTCTCCATCTGGGGTTACGACGTGGAGGTACGCCGCCCCAACCGGGAGTTCCTGCACTTGTTGGGCGCGCGCACGGACGGACGTGAGCTGCTGTTGGCCGGCACCGGCGAGGCCGACGTCATCACCCCGGCGGCGTTCGAACCCGGCAGGCGGTACCTGGTCACCGTGCGTCAGGACACGGCCGGGGACACCACCCTGACGGTGCGCGCTGACGCCGCTGGCCGACTGGCGTTCACCGTGCCGCTGGGTCCGTCGCGGGCGCACGACGAGCGTCTCGCGCTGGTGGAAAGCGGCGCGTTCGACTTCCCGAAGACCCGTGTGACCGTGGAGGAGCAATGAGCCTTACCCGCCGGAGTGTTTCCAGCCGAGCCCGTGTGGGCGTGCTCTGCCTGGCGCTGGGCGTGTCAGCGTTGGGTGCGTTGCCGTCGGCAGCGGAGGAGTTTGCCCCTGAGCGGGTGACGCTGGAGCAGCGGGGCCAGGTTCGTGAGACCGTCGGCGACGAGAAGCGCGCAGGTCGATGAGCTGGCCAGCGACCCCTCTGGCCCTGGCAATCGTGCTCGCGTTGGCTGCGGCTTGCGCATCGCCAGCCAGTCAGGACGTGGGGGAGCCGCTCGCCCTCAACGGCATCGAAGACGATGACCCCGTCGCCGCGGATGGCGTCCTCGCGTCCCCATCTGATGGGGCACTCAGTGACGAGTCCGATACTGACCAGTTCACCCCTGGCGATCCCGGTGGCCAGGCTGGCACCGGAAGTTTCGTCGGCGGTTCCCCCGGCACTCAGTCTGGCACTTCGTCTGGCAGTTCCGCGGGGGGTTCTGCTGGCGGAACATCCGGCGGTGGCTCACCGACCGGTTCGCGCACGGCTTCTGGCGGCACCGTCAACATCGGCTTTCAGGTGTCCAAGAACGTGACGGCGGCGTTCGCGGCCGTGGGGGCCGAGGGTGAACCTCCGGAGGAACGCGCGATCGTCGGTGCGTTGGTGGACTGGGCGAACCGCAACGGCGGCATCGCCGGTCGGCGCATTGTGCCGGTGATCCACGAAACCGACGCGACCTCGGGCTCGTTCAACACGCAGGCGCAAGCGGCGTGCGCCGCGTTCACTGAGGACCAACAGGTCTTCGCGGTCGGCTCTAGTCCCGTGGGCGGCAACGACGCGCTGTTGGCCTGCCTGGGGCAGAAGGGCACGCCGTTAGTGGAGCAAAACCACTGGCTGTTTGACGAGCCGTACTACCGCCGCTACCCCGGGTTGTTGTTCCAACCGGCCAAGGCACGGCCGGAACGATGGATCCCCGCGTGGGTGGATGGCCTGGCTGAGCAGCGGTACTTCACTGACGCCGTGGTCGGTGTCGTGCGCTTCGATGCCCCAGCCTTTGAGCGGCTGGCAACGCAACACCTCTTGCCCCGACTGGCTCGTCACGGCGTGAAGCCAGCCGCGCATGTGGCGATCCGCACACCGGGCGGGGTGTCAGACTTTGGGGCGATGGCTGCGGAGATCAACAACGCCATCGTGCGTTTCCGAGCTGCCGGTGTGACCCACGTGATGATTTTGGAGAACGCCGCGATTCTGTCGTTCTTCTGGATGCCGCAGGCGGACAGCTCCGGCTACCGGCCGCGCTACGGCATGAGTAGTGCCAGTACGCCGACGACGGTGTCCAACCAGGCACCCGCAGCCCAACTTACCAACGCGGTGGGCGTCGGTTGGGCCCCACCCATCGATGTCTACGACGCGCAGCACCCCGGCAGCAATCCGATCTGGGCAACCTGCATGGACATCCTGCGCAAGGCGGGCCTGAGCACTGGCTACAAGAGCCAAGGCTTCTATGTGCATCCGCACTGCGACACCGTGTTCTTCCTGCGTGCTGCCATGGAGCTCGCACCGCGCTTTGATGTCGAGGGTTTGCGGGCCGGTGCGGCGGCGCTGGGTTCGACCTATCTGTCGCCGTTCTCGCATCGCACCTATCTGGCGGCGGGCCGTATGGACGGTGCTGCTGGTTGGCGGGCCTTTGGTTTTGACACCGAGTGTGCCTGTTGGAAGTACCGAGGTGCCGTGCGGCCATTACCATGAACCGATTCGGACAGAACGGACATCGGCCCTTGCGTTATTCCAGATTTACGGTAGCCTCCCTGGACAGCCCGCGTCGGAGGGCAAAGCGGAAGGGCAGGACCGTGTGCGCGCTGCGTGAGGGGGTCAGATGAGCCTCCAAATCGCGGGGTTAGAACTGACCGGACCCGTCCTGTTGCTCGGCGCCGTGACCGGTATGACGTACGGGATTCTGGCGGTCGGCCTAGTCCTTATCTACCGATCGAATCGCATCATCAACTTCGCCCACGGTGAAATCGGCACGTTCGCGGCCGCCGTCCTTGGCGTGGCCGTGAACCGCTGGGGCGTGCCGTACTGGGTCGCCTTCCCGTTGGCGATTGGACTCGGTGCCCTGATCGGTGCGGTGAGCGAAGCCGCAGTGCTGCGCCGCCTGCGTCGGGCACCGGCGATCATGAGCGTGGTCGCCACCCTGGGCCTCGCGGGGTTCCTGCTGTTGCTGGCGCTGGTGGTGAACAACCAAGTGAGTGCCGGGCGCCTGTTCCCTCAACCCTCCGGGCTGCCTTCCTTTGACGTCGGTCCGTTGTTTGTGAGCAGCGCCTACTCCGGCATGCTACTGCTGGCCCCCGTGGTCGTGGGAGCGCTGACGTTGTTCCTGCGTCGTTCCCGCTACGGATTGGCCATTCGTGCGGCCGCCGCGAACGGCGATGCCGCGCGCCTTGCTGGCGTGTCCACCACGCGCATGTCCACGCTGTCGTGGGCCATCGCGGGTGGCGTGGCGGCCTTCACCGCGATCCTCGTTCTGCCCACCCGCGGGTTCATCTCCACGGAGTTCTTGGGTCCCGGCCTGCTGATGCGCGCATTGACCGCTGCCGTGATCGCCCGCATGACCAGCCTGCCGGTGGCCTTGGCCGCGGGTCTGGGCGTGGGTGTGCTGGAGCAGGTGCTGCTGTGGAACGACCCACGCGGCGGCACCGTCGAGATGGTGTTGTTCGTGATCGTGCTGCTCACCTTGCTGGTCCAAAAGCGCCAGAGTGGCCGCGACGACGAGAAGGGCAGTTGGGCGGCCGTGCAGGCTTGGGCCCCGTTGCCCGAAGCGTTGCGTGAGGTGCCCGTCATCCGTCGCCTGGGCGCGATCGTCGCGGCGGTGGCAGCCGTCGCGGCATTGCTCCTTCCGTTCGTGGCCACCAATTCGGCGTCCATCATTTTGGTGTCCATCATGGGCTTCGGCCTGGTGGGCCTGTCGTTGTCGATTGTCACCGGACTGTCCGGACAACTTTCGCTGGGCCAGTTCGCGCTCGCGGGCGTGGGTGCCACGGTGTCGGCCGTCGTTACCTTGAACACGGGCAGTTACCCGCTCGGTTTCCTCGTCGCCGGGTTAGCCGCCGCTGGTGTGTCGTTACTTATCGGCCTGCCCGCCCTGCGCATCCGCGGCCTGATGCTGGCCGTCACCACACTCGGCTTTGCGCTGGCTGCGCAAAGTTGGCTGCTCCAACAATCCTGGATGCTCGGTGATGGCGTGGACCCCGGCCGCCCAATCGTGGGCGACTTCGTGTTCGATACCGGCAAGCGCTACTACTACGTGGCGTTGTTCGCCCTAGCGATTGGGTTCTGGCTGGCCCGCAATGTGTGGAACGGCGGACTCGGTCGCCGTCTGCGCGCCATCCGTGACAACGAAGACGGCGCGCGCGCCTTTACCGTGCGAGCGACGCTGGTCAAACTTCAGGGCTTCACCACTGCGGGCTTCCTGGCCGGTCTGGGCGGTGCGGTGTACGGCCATGCGTTGTCGCGCATTGGTGCAGCAGCCTTCCCCGTTGACGCCAGTGTGGACGCCGTCGCCATGACCGTGCTTGGCGGCGTCGGCGTCCTGGCAGGGCCGCTGCTCGGTGCCCTGTACATCATTGGGGTGCCGGCTTTCCTGCCGTTGGACAACGCGGGCTTAGCCGCGACATCGCTGGGTTGGCTCGCGCTGATCCTCGCCTACCCGGGCGGTATCGCGCAGGCGCTTCGGCCGCTTCGTGATCGGCTCGTAGACACGCTGGCGCGTCTGCACGGCGTGGATCCCGTCGCCGCGCGTCAACGTGACGATGCTCCCGTTGCGCCTGCGCTGGTGCGCCTGCCTGCACCGGGACCGCGCGCCGCAGCGCCGGGCGGCGTGCTGCTGGAGGTCCGCGACCTGCGCAAGTGCTTCGGGGGCATTACTGCCGTCGACGACGTGAGTTTGCAGGTTCGCCCCCAGGAGATTCTTGGCCTGATCGGACCCAATGGTGCCGGCAAGACGACACTGTTCGAACTGATCGGCGGCTTCACCAAGCCCGACCAAGGTGTGGTGCGTTTCGCCGGCGCCGATGTCAGCAACTTGGGTCCTGATCGTCGCGCCGCACTTGGTCTCGTGCGCTCATTCCAAGACGCGGGGCTGTTCACCACGCTGACGGTGCTGGAGACCGTGCAGTTGTCGTTGGAGCGAGCACAGCCCACGCGGCTGGTGCACGCGCTTTCGGGCTATCGCGGTGCTGAAGCACGCAAGGAAGCGCGTGCGCGCGAACTGGTCGAGATGATGGGTCTGCACGGGTACCGCAACCGCCAGATTCACGAGCTATCAACCGGTACGCGCCGCATCACCGAGTTGGCCTGCCTCGTCGCCCTTGACCCCACGGTGCTGTTGTTGGACGAGCCAGCGGCGGGTATTGCGCAGCGCGAGACGGAGGCGCTGGGGGAGTTGCTGCTGCGCTTGCGCAACGAGTTGGATCTCACCATCGTCTTGGTTGAGCACGACATCCCGATGGTGATGCGTCTGGCTGACCGCATCGTCGCCATGGAGTCTGGCCGCGTGATCGCCGACGGTTCGCCACAGGAGGTGCGCGACGACCCGCGGGTGATCGAGAGTTACCTGGGTGCCGATAGAAATGCGATCGAGCGGTCCGGCGCCGTGGGGGCGACGTTCGATGAACCGCAGGCGGTGCAAGTGGACGCGAACGCCGCGTTCCGCCCCGGTGGCGACGACGACCCCACCATGCCGCTGGTGGTGCAACCGGCCGTGCTGGCTGGCCGCTGTGCCGCGACCACACGTGGGGGGAGTCGCTGCAGCCGCGCGGCGCGGGATGATGGTCGGTGTGGGCAGCACGCCACGTTCGCGCGGAGTCGTTCGTGATCGCCCGCGTGCCCGCCCCCGCGTTGGCTGGCGCGTTAGCGCTGTGTCTGGCGCTGTTCGCCTTGTTGCAAGCACCCGGCCTCGCGTTCACTTCCGATGACCAGTTGCGCATCGTTGGCCCGGAAGAACTGCAACAGGTTGACGGTCAGGTGGTGGTGCGCTGGAAGGTCTCCGACGACATCGCGAAGCTGGTGAGCGAGCGCCGCGCCTTCTTCGCCGTGTTCGTCGACCGCGCGCCCATCGCCCCATGGGAAAGTCTCGCGTCGTTGGCTGACGACGGCTGTCGACGGGCGCCAGATTGTCCTAACCGTGGCTGGCTGGCAGAGCGCAACGTCCACGTGAGTCTGAGCAGCGCCGTGCGCTTGCCGGTGCTGCCCGCACGCGGCTGGGGTCGCGATGGCACGGGCCACGAAGCGACGGTCGTACTCGTGCGATCCGATGGCGTGCGTTGGGGCGAGGCCGCTGACGCTGTTCGCTTCATTGTGGCAAAGGACCAACCATGACCGCAGCCGACGCATCCGAACTGACTGAGCGCGGCCTGCACCCCAGTGGCGTGCACGAAATGGGCCGCCGCCTGTTGGGCGTGCCTGGGCAGGGTGACGCGCCGCCGTTCGCCGCCACGATGGATCGTGCTGGCCGGCGCACACTGGCCGGTGTCGCGATGGCGGGTGGTGCCGCACTGCTGTTGCCCTATGCACTGGTGCCCCTGGCCAGTTCTGTGGCTGCTTCGCTTGGCGTTGGCGCAGGCCTCGTACGCGGCGGGGTCGTCCTGTTCTTGCTCGTGTCCGGCACGGCGGCCATCGTCGTGCCCGCGTTCATTGGTACGCGTCCACGCCGTGACGGCGTCGCCCTCGCCGCGTTGCTGGGCGTGGTGGTGACCTTGTTCGCCACGGGTTTCGTACGTGGCGGCGGCATGCTGCTGCTGTTCTTGTTGCTTGCCGGACTGGTTTCCGGCGTTGGGGTGAGCGTCCATGTGCCGTTACTGATGGACCGCTTTGACGCTGAGGTACGCCAACGCGTCACCGCACTGCACGCCGCGGCGGGCGTCGGAATGTCCGGGGCGGTGATGGCACTCGGCGCCGCGGCGGTGGGCGCTGGCGCGGGCTGGCGTACGGTGCCACTGGTCGCCGCGCTGGTCGCTGGTGCTGCGGCGATCTTGGCCGCACCGCTGCGTGACCCAGGCTTGGGTCAGCATGACGCCGATCGATTGCACGCTGCCGTGCGCGCGGGCATGGGCATGGGCAATGACGACGACGCGGTCGGGGACTTGGGTCCCAATTTGGCGTATGGCGAGACGCTGCGACGCGTGATGCTCGTTCCACCACTGCGCACCGGGTTGGGCGCGGTTGCCGTCGCGGGCATGTTTGTGCTGCCGCTGCACTTGACGTTGCTGACGCATTTTGAAGCCGCCTGGCGGATCGGGCCTACGAGTCGCGCCGTTTTGCTGGGGGTGCTGCTGCTTGCTGCGGGCGCGGGTGTCGTCGCACTCGGCGAACATGGCGAGGGCCTGTTCCGTCGTTCCCCGGCCGCGCACGCCCGCCGGCTCGGCACGCTGTTGAGTGTCGGTGCGGTGATGTTGGGCATCGGTGCGCTGTCACCGACGCCGATCCTGGGCATTCCGCTGCTGTTCGTCGGGCTCGCCGCGACTGCTGCCGTGCTCCCTGCGCTCACGGTCGCTTTGCTCACGGTGGTGCCGGCCGCGATGCGCGGTCACGCCGCCGGGGTGCTGGGTGCCATGAGCGCCGCCGCTGGCGGAGTTGGCGGCATGGTGCTGCTCGGTGCCCTCACGAGCCGCTTCGGTACCGGGGTCGCCGTCGCGGGTTTGGTCATGCCCGCCTTGATGGGGGCAGCGGCACTACGGCGTGTAGGTCCCCTGCTGGAGGCTGAACTGGACCGGCGCGTGGACGAGATCGTGGAAATCGAGGATCTGCGTCGCGTGCGTGCCACCGGTGGACATGTGCCGCTGCTGAGTTGCCGACACATCGACTTCTCCTACGGGCTGCTGCAGATCTTGTTTGACGTCAGCTTCACCGTGGACGAAGGCGAGATGGTTGCCTTGCTGGGCACCAACGGTGCGGGCAAGTCGACCCTGCTGCGTGTCATCTCTGGGCTGGGCCTTCCCAGCGGGGGCACGGTTCGCCTCCAGGGTGAGGACGTGACCTATCTGGACGCCGAGCGGCGCGTGGGACTGGGGATCGCCCAGGTGCCCGGCGGTAAGGCGACCTTTGGCCCGCTCAGTGTCGTGGACAACTTGCGGGTGTACGGCCACAGCGCCGGGCGGCGCAGCGACCGCGTCAACCAAGGGATCGAGGCGACGTTCGCGGCGTTCCCACGCCTCGCGGAGCGCCGCAACCAACTCGCTTCCACGTTGTCGGGCGGCGAGCAGCAGATGCTCGCGCTGGGCAAGGCGTTGATCCTGCAGCCCCGCCTGCTGTTGATCGACGAACTGTCGCTGGGCCTGGCACCCAAGGTGGTGGGCGAGTTGCTCACCATGGTGCGCGAGATCAACCAGCAAGGAACCGCCGTGGTGCTGGTCGAGCAATCAGTGAATGTCGCGCTGTCGTTGGCCGAGCACGCGTACTTCATGGAGAAGGGCCAAGTGCGTTTCGACGGCCCCGCGCGAGAACTGTTGGAGCGTCCAGAGTTGCTGCGCTCAGTGTTCCTGCAGGGCGCGTCAGGGGCGGGCCAGGGTGCGCCCCAGGGTGAGTCTGAGGCGGGCACGTCAACGATCGACACCGCAGCGCAAGAGGAAACGGTGGCACGCACATGAGCAAGACACGCAAGGGGCCGCACGGGGTTCGCGCGGCGGCTTTATTCGGTGTGCTGGCGCTGGGCGTCGCCGCGTGCGGTGAGCCTGCGGGACTGGACGTGGCGCAGGACGGCGTGAGTCTGGACGAGTTGTTCGCCCAGGGCGCTGAGGAGTTCACCATCGACGAGGACGGTTTCGTCGCCACCGACTCCACGGATGACCCCGACCAGACGGGTGGCGAGGACGTTGGTCCAGACGGCGGGGACCCGACTGACCGCGGAGACGCGGACCCCAACGCCACGCAGGGGCGTGGACCTCGTACGTCCGGGGA
>Ga0214472_10007377_pt1 | contig 11513 bp, 13 predicted proteins | sample RVTome_6_FD_207662 | JGI IMG/M metagenome (GOLD analysis project Ga0214472, IMG submission 207662) | Soil microbial communities from uranium-contaminated site in the Upper Colorado River Basin, Wyoming, United States - RVT140D175 | ecosystem: Environmental > Terrestrial > Soil > Contaminated >...
GGTTCCCGTTGTATTGTTTAAGTCACTCGAAGTAGCCAAAGGTACAGGGGCGACACCGGCGATGGTTGTAGTTTGGAAGTGGTCGTAGGTATCTCCATAATTACGGTTAAAAAGGGTAATTGTTCCGCTATTTATAAGAACTCCGTCTGCGGTAGCTGTGGTTGCGGGGTTGGTGTTGGTTTTGACCTTGCCCAAGACGTCAACATGGCCGGTAATCCACCATGGAGAAATGACTGATCCGTTCTGCTCGATGTAGAACTGGGGAAGGGGAGTGGTCGCGGCATAGACCGTGTCGCCGATTCCTTCTACAGATCCTAGGGTTTGATAATTGGTCCAAATATTATCAAGGCCAGAGTCCTGAATAGATCCAGATTCGAGGAAGCGATATGACAGGTCTGGAATTTTCCAGCCGTTAATGAGAGTAAACTGCTGCAAGGCAACTTGTGCACTCATTGGCACCGTATCGTCCAAAGCGCCCAACTCGTCAAAGGTGTCTTGGAGATAGGTATAAAGTGCGTTGGAGTCTCTTATAATATTAAGACTGGAGCCATCATAAATACCTCCCTGGGTGGCTAATTGATTTACAAACTCGCTGCCATTAACTGCCGCCACTAGATCTTGGAAATCCGAAGCGGCTGGTGCATTAATGTCCGCGACGTAAGTATCGGAGGTGGTTCTGACTTCTATGCGGTGACCATCGGTAAGGGTTCCAGACTCGTTCATTAGGGTTAACTTCCCAGTTGTTGAAGTTAGTGTTTCCACAACAATTACTTTTCCAGTAGCAACAACCGCTCCACCAGGAGTTGCTTTTGTGACAATTTTGTCTCCGACCTTAAATTTCTGACCCGTTTGAAGGTTATCGTACGGAACTTTTTGGACGTAGATGGAATCATTGTTTGCCCACGCCGTTCCCGTAGTATCAATAATTCTTAATGACCCCGTGGCGGTGACTCCGTAGACCTTCTGGACTAGTGCTGTTTTATTGGGAGAAGCATCATCGGTGTCTTGGATTTTACAGAAACGGGGAATAGCTTCTGTACCTCCGTCGAAGTTAATTATTGCACAGTCGGAACCGGACGGGGGAGTCAAAAGGGCAGCCACATCTGCTCCGGTGAAATTAGCCCCGTTTGTTTGAGCTCCAGTTGCGTTGGCTACATCGGTAACTCCTGTAGTCGTGTTGTCCAGCTGATCGCCGCTGGTGAAGTTATCGGCGTCATTGTGAATACCGTAGATAGTACCCGCCCCGTCGGCTGCGCTATCCGGAAAGTTGTATTCTATAGCATAAACAGTGATAGCTGCGGTTCCGGCACCGTTTTCGTCAAGGGTGTCACCAACTGAAAAGCCGCCATTTGTGACTGTATCGAAGGTTAATGAGTCAAGTATTACTAACTCGTCTGTTAGATCAAAGCGGCCTGAGACATTGCTAAGTGTAAATGTTCCCGTGGCGCTAAATCCTCCAAGGTCGCTACCGGTAACGATCTTAGCCGTTGTTAGGGAGACAGACCCACGAATGTAATTGCCAGCCACAGGTGCAGTGCCTATATTGTTTTCGTAGCTAAGTACTCCGTCGATGTGGCTTATAACTTTAGCGACAAAGTCTACATTCCAATCAGCTGATATTGCCATATTTTATTATTTAAACCTGTCCCAAAAAGTTTTTTTGTCTCTTTCTTCTTTACTCTCGCCAATAATTGCGGCTTCCTTTTTGGCTTCCTGGACCTGTTCTTGCAGTTTATTGGTTAAGAGTTTCTTCTTGGGGAGAGAGAGTTCGGGTTTTTCTGGAACCTCTGGTTCCGGTGTCTCCACTTCTTTTGCGGCCTGAACCTGCTTTTTAAGCTTGCTTTCGATAAGTTTTTTCTTTGGGGTTTCCGCACCTTCCCCCGTAAGAGGTTGAGGTGTGGTTTGAATCTCAATTTCCTGGGCTAGATTAATGTTAATGTCTTTATCCAGGGTAAACCTGGAAGTTATGGTGGTTCCGAATATTAGTCTGTCTACCCTGGGCGTGGTAATAGTTACGTACCCTGCTCCTGAAAAAGATGACGGAATTTCAAGTAAGAGTTTATTTCCTTGTATAGTTCCTTGAGAATATCTTCGGGGGTTATCCTGTAGATAAAGTGAATAGGTTGTTCCTGGGGGAACACCAGAGATAACAAACTCGAAGCCATCTACCTTTTTATCAGTTTTGGGCATAATTGACTACAAACTAGTTGACATACAAATAAGCCATCCTTGACGGAAGCAAATTTATTAACTTAAGCCAGTATATTTACATAGCTTATCTAGTGTCAAGGGCATATCGGTAGAGGTTGAACCCATTAGGTAAATAGTTTATAGTTAGTTTGTTATGCCTTCTAAGTTCATAAAGAGGGATTTTAGGGAAAATTCCTACTATCACATTTTCAATCGGGGAGTAGAGGCAAGGAGTATTTTTCAAGACGACCAGGATTATAAAGCCTTTTTATTCTACCTTTATATATATACAACCCCTCTTGAGGAAGTTAAGGCAGAATACCCCAAGCTGCCAATGCGCCTGCAGTCAAAAAACTTAAGTTCTGAGGTCAAGCTATTAGGTTACTGCCTTATGCCCAACCATTTCCACCTTCTTCTTCAGCAAAAATCCAAAGATGCTGTAGCTAAACTTATGAAACAGTCAATAAACGGCTACACAATTTACTTTAATCAGAGAAATAAAAGGATAGGAGCCTTAATGCAGGGAAGGTATAAGGCCGCACCTATTGACACAACCGAGTTGTTAACTCAAATGTGGCGCTTTATTCATCTAAATCCGGTAATTGCAGGTTTAAATGAGAATCTGAAAGACTACGAATGGTCCAGCTACGGTTTTTTTGTTGGTAAAAGTAAGGAATTAAAATGCGCAAGCGATCTAGCAAAACAATTTCCATCCTTAGAAGAAATCCAAAAGTTTCACCTGGACAAGGCTGATTACGAAGCGAAACTAAGCCTAATCAAAGATATAGTTATAGACCAAGAGCCCTAAGAGGTTTCGACTCGATCTGCAATAGTGTCGACAAGCCAAACTGCCGTGACTGATAGCCCCGATGTGGTAATGGTTCCTGTTGTTTCAAATGGTAGATAACCTACCAGCCTTGCTTTAATACTGACCGGTTGATTGGAGGTATAATTGTAAGCTGCTTGGGCAGTACCTGTTGCGTCAGCCTCTTCACTAAGAAGTACAGTTCCTGCTGTTTCCGGTCCGCCCAGAGCGGCTTCAATATAGCACCTAGTTCCTTCTGTAACTCCGTTGATCTCCAGTGTAACAGCATTCTGGATAGCCACAGGCTGTCCTTTGCTTGTTCCAGGGTTGGCGTCGTTGGTGGCGTTTATGGTGATATTTCTTTGCACACGCTCATCTGCGTCGCCGGTTTCATCTACCAACCCAGAACTATCCGTCACGGTAATTATTGTTCCTCCACCGGTGATGGTATCGATGGTTTTGGTTTCAAAATTGTTCCCGGAGTTGGTGAAACCGCTCGCTGTGATCGTCATCCCGGCGGCAAAGCCGTCGGTCGTAAAGTCTCCAGCCGATCTGGTAAGCGTTCCGGCGGTTGCGGCCACAGTGATGGTGATTGAACCGGTATCAACGGCCGTAGAGGTGTTATTAATGTCGAAATCGTTCCCGGAAAAGGTTAGATTATCGTAAGTGTACGGGCTGCTGGTGGCGACAGGGTGCTCAATTGCAGCCGCGGTGGCAACGTCATTTATGTTACCGAGAAATGATGTTGATTGGATATCAATACTTTCGTTCCACAAGAGTGCCCCATCCCCGGTCAATCCAGCTGACCTGATCCGTTCATCCCCGCCGCCTGCTTCAGCAGCCAGTCCGCCGTACTCCCGGACAGCGATCACTGTGGCTGTAACATTGGTGATAACGCGGGTCAGATTGTTGGCAGAGGTTGAGAATCCGCTCGGGGTAATGGCCATATCCTTAACAAAGCCGTCTGTTATAAAAGAGCCGGAGGATCGGGTAAAACCAAACTCCAGCCGAACACGCTCATCGCCAGTGCCTGTCTCTGTCGTAAGAATTAAGGAAGGTTCTGTGGTAATAACCGTCGCAGTAACTGATTTGATTCGCTTCCTTCCGTTGTCGTTCGTGTTAGTGAAACCAGACATTGTAATCACCATCCCAACCAAGAAACCATCGGTGATGAAACTACCTGATCCTCCGGCCGTGCGGGTGTAGGTATTAGCGGCATTCGCATCGATAGTAATCGTCCCCGAGTCCACTGGATCGGCTGCGACGGTGAACGTCCCAACTCCCGTATCCACCAACCCATGTCCAGAAAAGATACTCTTTCTCACCGTAGCGGCCCCAACGCCCGTCTGTCCGGAGGATATGATGGAGGATGAAATCACTTCGTGCGTGCCGGACGTAGGCAAACTAAGCCCATCCCTGCAGCGAAGGATAGAAGTACCGTACACATAAGCCGCTGAGGCAGCGGATAAATCGATAGCGTATTCTCTCCCATGGACAACGTTGATTCGATCAAGAACGGAGCCGTTAATCCCGACCTTGGCGTCACCGCTCCCGACGCTAGTGCCGAATTGAACATTAGTTGTGCCAGTCCCCTTTTGAGCCTTGATCTTTGGGTAGTTCAAGGCGCACGGCTGGTCCTGGAAAATGACGACCTCGTTTTTTGACAGGAAGGAGGTATCGCCGGCACCTGACTCTGTCCCAATCCTCAACTCCCCGTTGATCTCAAACACACCAGCCCGATTCTTTGTGACAATCCCAAAAACATTATTGGTCGGATCGGTGACGAAATCGGTGTCGAAAGTTTCCTGAAGCGTAATCGGATCACCGTCAGACCCTCCGGTTATAGCAATCTTAGTACCGTAACGCATTATGTCAACAAAGAGGGTGCTAACCATTAGGGTTTTGGTCCAGTTGCATACCACCCCTACATGCTGGATGGCGGTTCTGGCTGGCGGAGTACCGCCGGTGGCGTCGAAGGGCCGGTTTACTTCAACAACTAGTAGCCGCCACCCCCGGCCAACCCAAACCGAGTCGTTGCCTCCAACAAACCACTCCCCGTAGTTTGTAACCGTAGGTCCGGTAACCCGGACTCTTACACCTCCCTCAGCGTAGCTAGCTACACCTCCATCGAGAAGAATGTTTGTCCAAATAAACAGATGCTGGCCGGAAAGATCCACGGTCGATCCTATATTGTAACCAACCCCCCTGATCGTATTCACTGCGGACTGAACGCCGATCGAGCCGCTTCCCTGGATAAAGGTATCGCTGTCTAGCGCAAACATAGCTCCGCCCAAGGCAACCCAGTTGGTGGTCGATTCGGCATCACTGATGATCGTTAAATCGTGTACGAAGGTTGGGGCTGCCATTTATTTATACTTTCTTCAAATATTTTTTCTGCCAATTTTTGAATGCCCTGTCGTAAGCTACCATGGGGATAAGAGGAGCCGCAAAGAACTCGCGCTTATGCTCTTCCTCCTCGTCAGGATCAGGGGCGGCGACCCGCAGAAAGTCGGCTTTTTCGTCGTCGCCGGGGTGAATGCCTAGACCGGCCCAATCCGAACCAAAACAGTAAACGACGTTATCCTCAGGATGATGATACTGCTGGAGAAACTTATCGCCCTGGGGGTGCAGATAAACCCATTTAAGACCTTTCAACAAAGGGTTATTCCGCGCTTCTTCGAAGGAACGAAGAATTAAAGGAACAGTATTGGTAGTTAGGGGATAAAGCTCGGTGGGGTCAATAATCACCTGCCGATGACCAAACATGTAAGCAATGATCTGGTCGGCGTAGGAGCGATCGATTGGCATCGTGCCCTGAGGCTCGATAAAGTAAAGAAAATAAACTGCCATGAGTTCTACAGGATTTTAATTAAAAAGATCATTAAATCTGATAATAACCTTGCTTTATAGGTATACGCAAGAGTAGTTGGTCTAGATTAGGCTTCTAATTTTTTCTTACTAAGTTTTAATGGTGCGCTACCCGTTGCTATAAAGGTAAAAACAAAACCGGTTGTGGAGTCCTTATTGAGGAAAGCCAGGAGAACGTCGCCGGTTGCGTGAGTGGGCATCTCGCAAACGAGTGATGATGTCGTGGTGGTGCTGATTGTTATAGCATAATCCCTAATTTTTGCCATTTTTATTCCCCTTCGCGAAAACGCTCCAGCATGAGTTGGTGGACAGGCATTTCGCAAACCAGGGAAGCAGTGGCGGTGGCTTGTTCGGTAACGGCGTAATCTCTGATGGATGCCATCTCAATATTAATTTAGGCTTTTTAGAAGGCGAATTCAATTAAGAAATTAGATATGGACAACAAAAAAGACTTAGCTGAGGAGTTTGACGGGTTGTTAATAAGCGTCTATTCTTAAAATAGAAGTGAAGAATATACTCTCCAGACTTTTTAATAACATTTTCGTCTTTGTCGGCCTTTTATTTATCGGCCTGGGCCTAGTTTTTTATGTGGTTTTGGGTCGTGGCGCAGTTGACACCCTTACCTCCCAGATGCTCGAGAGAAAACTGGTCATAGCAAGGGGTGGGGCAAGCTCAATTCAGGCCTTTTTCGGCTTGTTTGGAAATTCACTCAAAACTCTTGGCAGAAGTGAGATTTCTCAGGAAGATATAGATGATTTTGTAAATGATTGGAAGGATACCCCGGTTTCAGGAGTAATTTTGACCGATGAAGATGGGGTAGTCTTAGCCAACTCTACACGAACTGAAGAAATAAACACCGGAGCCGACATTTCTGACAGGGACTACTTCAATTGGGCCAAGGAGGCAAAGCAGGGGGAGATATTCGTGGGGGAGCCAGTAGTATCCCGAGTAGGGGTATCTACGGGTAAATTTGTGGCTGTTACAGCTACTCCTATTTTTAGAAATGGGGAGTTTCGGGGGGTACTTGCCGCGGCAATGTTTATTTCAGAGCTTACTCAGGATTATTTAGAACCACTAAAAACATCGGAAAACACCCGTGTGTATGTAATAGACCCCAGTGGAGTAATAATATTCGGTCCCTTCGAGAAGCTCATAAGAGTAAATTATTTTGACTATCTTGCCGAGAATAAGGTTTTGGGGTACGAAGAGATAAATAGGGTATTGAAAGAGAGAGTATCCAATACCGCCGAGGGAAAGCTAAAGATCGCCCTTCCGAACGAAAAAACTGGGAAGATAACACCCTTTTTGGTTGCTCACTCTCCGATTTACTATAACAATGGAAGCTACTGGACCCTGGCGGTTGCCATTCCGGAGGCCGATGCCCTTACCTATATGACGCCTTTATACATAAGGGGCTTAATACTGCTTGTAATTACCTTTATGGTCTTGATGGCTTTTTCAGCGAGGCTTGCAAAAAGAATGGGATATACGGAAGGGTTTAGCGAGCACGGGGTGCTGCATAAGGAAAAGAATCATAAAGCTTCCTAAGTATCGCTATGGGATTGTAAATAGCATATTGCTCCTTGCGATATTGCTTATATAATATAGATAGTCTCGAAGGAGGTGAGTTTGTGTATAACCATCTATTATATCTTCTTTACTGGATACTAAACACATTGGTACTGTATTTATTTTTTAGAATTTTCCCCTCCTGGGTTGTTTTGGGAAACTTTAGACTTCTTCCGGTTGAAGCTGCCGTTTATGCAGGTTTTTGGTTGACGTTTTTTGTCTGGACGATGTGGGACTTTATCTTTATAAGGGGGGTTAAGCTCGAGCCCGAGAGCCTTGCTTTCTCGTATTTCTTTTTTGTTAACGCCCTTGGAGTTTGGTTGGTTTCCCGATTTGCCCATCTGACGGGACTTGGTATTGCCAACTTTGGTTGGGCTTTTCTTGTTGGAGCCGTGGCCGACCTTATCCAACGATTTGCCTGGAGGGCCGTTTTGGGAAGAAATAAGTTATCTGCCTAAATTACTTAACGTCCTCTTCTTTTTCTTCCTGTGGTTCTTCCTGTTGACTTTCGGTTAGAAGCCCGTGCATTGAGGCAAAAATCCCCCTTATGATGTATAAAACCATGGGGGTAAGCAAGGTAACCCCCGCAAGTGAAATCGAAAGAGACCACTCTATTGGAACTACCTCTGCCTTTGTAACGACATCCTGAAGAGCGTAAAGCTGCATTAAAGCCGCCAAAACCAAAAGAAGCACTCCCTTAAGGGCAAATTGTTTCTCCATAAAGGAAAAAAGCCACAAGGGGGCTATGAAAAGTCCTAGAGCCTTAATAATGATAGAAGCAGTCGTAAAAGGATATTGGGTGACGTATTGGGGTTGAAAGAACTGATAGGGAGTGGCGAGCCTTAAAGATAGGGGGTCAACCGCTGCGTCCAAAACGTAGGCAAGAAGAAAAAGTCCCAAAATAAATATTAAGGTATACTCTTTTTTCATCTGGCGAAAGTATAGTAATCCCAGCCTTTGAGTTCGACAAGAGCCAAATTGCTCTTAGAAAACATTCTCAAAGTAATCATAGGTAAGGGCTGCTCGGTTTGGCCAACCGGTTGTGGCGTTTGTAAAGTCGGATGATCCCTTAGCATAGCGGTAGTCTCCAGTGGTTGCGTCTTCCTTCATGATAAACCAAGCCCCATCTTTGTTGGTAAATCCATAGTAGGCAGGGGAGGAGTCATCCAGCTGATTTATTTTGTATCCGTCTGTGGGTGTTTTTATGGCAGGATCAATAACAGCCCCGGTCGAATCCTTTAAGGAAACGGTTCCGGGCCCCGGAATACTTCCAAAAAATGCCCCGTGGGCTCGTTTGGTGAATATCGAGAACAGAAATACTGTGACTCCGGCTGTTCCTGCAAGCTTTAAGAAGGTTCTTCTGTTAAAGTCAATTTTTCCTTCCTTAACTTTCTTTAGCTTAATAACTTTTCCATCCTTTTGGGGGACAACAACTGGAAAAACAATAGCCGTATTTTTCTTAGGGATTACCAAAAGCCAGAAATATAAAGCCAGGGGAAAAAAGACAATTGCCGCGGTAAGCTGTGGAAGGGTTGAGGCTCCCACAAAACCGGTAATAACCATGGTGGTAACTATGATGAAGTTAAAGTAGATTATTAACTTTTTCATTTAAGGGCTTAATCTAAAGTAGGAAAGGGTAATAAGTACCAAGAAAATAACAAAAGCGATTATTAGCTGAATCCTTTTGCCCTCAAGGCTAAGGTCCAACCTTCCTCTTAGGGCCAAAATTAAAGCCCAAACAAAGTAGAGAAAAACTGGCAGGAATATAACTTGGGTGGCGATACCGAAAGCACCCTTTGACGTCAGAAGTCCACTCACCGCTAGAAAAACGGCTACTAGGCTACAGTAGAAAAGAAAAATTGTGGAAACTAGCCTCATTGGCCTGAAACTTCTTTGACCAAGTCTGCCCTTATCCATCCATTGCCGCTGGCTCCAGAGGTTAGGTCGAACCCATCAATTAAGTACCAGCTGCCCCGACTTTCGTAAAAGGGATAGTTTTCCCCGTACTTTGCGGTTCCCTTAGTGGCCGATGTATCGTCCTGCTCCTCATAAACGGCCACTTGGGAATTTACAGAGTTTTTTATAGTCACCGTTCCTACTGGCTCCTCGTTAATTTTTTCTTCTTCGGCAAGTCTTTTGTCGATATCAACAATCGAGGCTCCAAGCGTTTGGGCCTCCTGAAGAGTGGAAATCTCGTCTTTGAGCCCCTTAAGCTCATCCTCGACGTAGCTTCTAAACTCCTCGTCTTGGCTTTTGGCGTCGGTCAAAAGTGTTCTTATTTCCGTGAGAGTTGGGTCAACAATAGGTGCTGCCTTGGGGAGAAACCTTGAGGCCAAGAAATACGAAAATATTCCTAGGGAAGAAAGAAGAGTTACTACTATTAGAAACCTAACGGACCACTTCGAGGCATTAATCGAAGCTGGGTTTGTTGCATAAATCCAGAAAAACAGAGCCACTGGTGCCAAAACTACCACATTCGCGATATTTTGGGGCTTAGGAAGAACAAAATACGATACCAAAAGAAGAATTGTGGTTGCAATCAGACAGTAGTAGAAGAGAAATACTTTAAGGAAACTCATCAAGTAAGTTTACATACGTTTATGCCGAATTTGCAAGGCCACTGGAGAGGGTAAACCTTTTTATTGAACTTATAGTCCGCTGGCCATCTACGTACCACCACCTCCTTGAGAAATTTTATTAGAACCCGTGAAATTTATTTCTCCGATGTTCCTAGAATGACTCCCGAGCTTGAAAAAATTCTCGGTAGAGTTGAGAAGGATATTAAAAACAACAAGAATCTTTCGTCCACGTTTGATAATGGTGAGGAAATGGACAATTGCCTCGATTCCTTATAATGCTTCATGAGGATTAAGCTTCATAGGGACTATGTAAAGGGATTTAATAGACTAAAGGCAAGCGAAAAGGAAAAATTTAGACAAAGAAGAGGCCCATTTTTATTAGATGAATTTAATCTGGTACTTAATAATCACCCTGTTAGGGGTAAATATCAAGGATTTCGAAGTTTTAACCTAACGGGAGATTTAAGAGTTATATATAAACGTAATGGCATGAACGGTATCTTTGTTGTCATTGATATTCATAGTAATTTGTACGGTTAAAAAGGCCTAAATTTTAATTCCCCAAGGCGCCGAACGTAGCGAATACAGCAAGTTATTGAATATTTTTTTGCAGGGTTATACACTGATTTTAAGAAATATTAATGATCGGATTTAACCCGAAGGTCATAGCAGAGCGAAAGTTAACCACACTTATCCTTCTGATTCTTTTTATTTCGTCCGGGTATCTATTTAACCTCGCCTCCTGGCCAAGAGAATCGGGATTTCCGGGGATGCTCGGGATGGCGTCGTTTCTTCTTTCTACCTTTGTGGGGGTAATGGCTTTTATCAAGTTTCTGACAAGAAGGAAAAACAAGTATCTCTTCATAGGCTCCGGTTTTCTTGCGGCGTCCATTGTGGAAGGATATTCCCTTACAGTTTCGCTGGGTCTTGCAGATACTCTTTGGTCAGCAGGTAGGATTCTTCTTTCCTCGTTTCTACTTTTAAGCTTGAAAGACTGGAAAGAGGGGGAGGGAGTACAACGAGTATTAAGGCCGAGGGTGTATATAAGCGCGATTTGCTCCGCAGTTTTAATAATTGCCGCGGTTACGCTACTTCCTTCATTTAACCCCTATTGGCAGTTTCTGATATTCAGTCGACCTCTTGAAATTACCGCGATGATTCTTTTTGGCTTTGCGGCCTTTGGATACTGGCAGAAGGGGTATTGGAAGTTTAAATTCTTTGAGTTCTGGTTTGTTCTTTCGCTTCTTGCGGCGGTATTCGGCCAGGCGAATATGGCAATGTCCCTTCGCAGTCTGGACGCGATGTTCTATGCGGGCTATATGTTTAAGCTTTTAAGCTACCTCTTTGCCTTGGTTGGGCTTCTTATGAGTAATTACGCCGCCTATAAAGAGATAGAGGCAGAAAAAAAGATACATGCGGGACATACAAGCGGCGAGTGGCTAACCAAAGAGCAGAGTAAATAGATTAAATTTCACCTCTTGTGCAATATATCCCACGGCTAT
>Ga0214472_10007378_pt1 | contig 11512 bp, 12 predicted proteins | sample RVTome_6_FD_207662 | JGI IMG/M metagenome (GOLD analysis project Ga0214472, IMG submission 207662) | Soil microbial communities from uranium-contaminated site in the Upper Colorado River Basin, Wyoming, United States - RVT140D175 | ecosystem: Environmental > Terrestrial > Soil > Contaminated >...
TGTGAACGGTAACAAGAGACGCTGGAGCTTTTTGGCTCTTGGTCAGAAACTGTCTTTTAATCTACGTAGAGCGGTGAAGACCGATACCGGATCAAGTGCTTCTTTTATAAACTTCTCGGCAACACTTTCGACGATGCCCTCTTCAGCGCAACGCAGAAAAGGATTGGTCTCGCATTCGATCCCGATGGTGGAAGGCGTGGTCAACAGTCCCTCTTCTCTCTGGGCTTTCGTCAGTTCCAGCCGTTTGCCGACTAAGGAGTTGCCCGGCTCCAGAAATTGTGCAAATTTGAGGTTGTGGACCGTATATTCATGGCCGAAATATACTTTTGTCTGGGGAGGAAGCGGTTTGATTCTGAAATTCAGGGCGTCGTACATTTGCTTCGGGCTCCCCTCGAACAATCTGCCGCAGCCACCGCTAAAAAGCGTGTCACCGGTAAAGATAGCGTCCTCGATCAGGTAGCAGAGGCTGCCGGTGGTATGGCCGGGTGTATGCATAACCTGCCCCTTAATATTGCCTATTCGCAATTCGCTCCCTTCTTTCAGCGAACGGTTCATGCCCCGAATCCTTCGTTTATCACTCTCATGACCATAGACGGAGAGCCCGGTAAATTCATCAAGCAGCTCTTCCAGGCCTCCGATGTGATCGGCATGATGGTGGGTGCAATAGATTGCCTGCAAACGAACGCCGGTTTGTTCAATCTCACGGGAAATAGGGTAAAACTCCGCCGGATCGATAACGGCAGCATCTCCCGATTCTTCACAAATGATGAGGTATGCATAGTTATCAAAGGAGCATGGCAGTGCGATGATTTTCATATTTCACTCCTGCTGGTCGAAAGGATATGAAGGATAACGATGGTTCATACAATATTCACCATACTAACACCCCTCAAGGGGGTATAAGTACCTTCACGAAATTCTTTCCTGAAAAGCAAGAAAAGAATTTCTAAGGTACTAAAAATGGAGCCCGATTCCAAAAATAAAAATGCCCCGTTTGCAGCTATCATCTCGAGGGCAGGGAGACGAAGAGTCGCAAACAGGGCGGGGAGGATGGTTTTCACCCGTGTTTCCGGGCAGTGAATTATATATCGCTGCTAATTATTATTCATCATGCCAGGCCCGTGTCCCATCCCCTTACCGTGGCCTCGGCCTCCACTGCCCATACCCATTCCCATGCCCATGCCCATGCCCATGTGGCCGGGTCCAACATACTGATCGACTCCTGCGAGTTCCGCCTTTTCCTGCATGGTCATCTTGAGATCGAACATCTCCCCGGTAACCTTAGCAACAGCCTGGGGATCCGGCGTATCGCTTTGCATGAGGGCTTGTTTCTCGGCATGTTTCATAGCCATTTCTTTATGCAGAGGCAGGGTGTCTTTAAAAAACTTCTTGATTTTATCCTGTGTTGCTTGATCCAATTGCTGAGGCATCTGTCCTTGCATCGGTCCCTGCATCATCTGACCCTGCATCTGGGGGCAGTCACCAGAACCACCATATCCTCTGCCTTTGCCCCAGTCTGCCGATGCTACGGTTGCCACGCTAAGTCCGATAATAAGGGCAAGTGCTAGAAATTGTTTTTTCATATCTATTCTCCTTGTTTTTATAATTGCCGTAAATGGCTGTGCAAATCACTTTTTAAACTTTCCCGATCCAAGGAGTGGCTTTCATCGCCATCGCCTTTTCCTCTAGTAAAAGCAACTGTGATGCCAGAAGTTTAAAAATTAGGCAAGCAACCGGTATTAAAATAGAAATTTGTTTACGCAGAGGAGTGAGAGAAAAACTAACGAAGAACCAACCTTCTAAATTAGGTAAAAATTACCCACCCAATAAAAGAAAACTAGGTAGAAATTCCTCACCTTTAGACCAATGAAAAATATAAGCACCGGCAGGTAGGTCAGCAACAGAGGAGCGGAAAATCAGACATCCACCCCGCCATCTCTCTCAATATCCCTGTGAAATACAGTCAGTTCCACCGGGAATTTTGACAGGAAAACGGCAATTTTCTCGATGACCGCAACCGACCGGTGCCTGCCCCCCGTGCAGCCGATGGCAATGCGGAGTGTTCGCTTGCCGGCGGTGGTGTTTTTTTCAACAAGAAATTGCAGCATTGGCTCAAGATGAAGCAAAAAAGAATTCCCCTCATCGCTTTGAAGAACATAATCCGCAACCTCTCTCACCTTACCGGTCTTTGGACGTAGCTCCACATCCCAATACGGATTGGGGAGAAAACGCACATCCCAGACCAGATTCACATCAACAGGAGCACCGTATTTAAATCCAAAAGAGAAGAGAACGACCCTCAATTGCTCAGACCTGCCCATGGCGACCTCCTAAGAACTTATCGGGGTGAGTTTCAGTTAAGCAGAGGATCCGGGGAACCACAACTTTGCGATTTGCCGGCCGGAGATAAGCTACCGCCGGATATCCAAGAGCAATAACACTATAAATTTGCTCGTCATCAACTATTTCCAGGCGCCTTCTAATCCTTGGCTCGCGGCGCATCGCCTCGACGGCAAAACCGACAAGACAACTGCCAAGTCCCATGGCATGGGCGGCCAACAGGATGTTCTGGGTGGCCAGCAGCGCATCTTCGGCCGGGCTGCCGGCGTCTTTTTTTCCGGTGACCAGAAGAGCGGCGGCAGCGCCATGAAAGAGCCGGTCCGTTTCCTTTTCGTCCCATTCCCGCAAGGCCTCGCTCACTGAATTGTGGTACCTGCGGTAATATCGTCCCAAACTGTCGCCGTTGATGATTTGCATAATAAACCTCAGGAAGGGATTCGCGGCAAGCCGGTTCAATTTGCGATAAAAATCAGCGACCATTCCTCCCAACACCATCACATCCTCCCTGGTCGGTAAAATGACAAAATTCCAGGATTGACTATTGGTACCGGAGGGAGCGGTCGTGCCGATTTTTACCAGATCTTCAAGCATCGCCGGCTCCACTATTTTGTTTCTGTAATTTCGGCAGGAGCGCCTCGAGCGCATCAGTGTTACCAGCTCCTGGACATTTGTTGTTCCGGGAGGGACTGCATTGTCCGCTTCTTCCATGGTACGGAGGTCCAATCGTACCGGTAAATTTGAAAGACGGACGGCAAAAACCGGACAGACCGCCTGGCAATGGCCGCAGAGAAAACAATCTTTCAGGGTATACTCAGCCTTCTTATCCAGCAATACAATGGCCCGATAGGGACAGATCTGTACACAGGCTCCACAACCTGTGCATTTTTCCTTATCAATGATTATCTGTTCCATGATTATGTTCAGAGATGAAGCTTGTTACCTTTTCCGAATCATCTACTTTGATGAATTCATAAAAACTCATAATTTGAGATGGGTAAGTAAAAAGCTTCATATGCGAGGCGCGCAAAAATTCTATCATTACGGCGTACTAGAGTACGTCGTAATGATAGAATTTTTGCAGCAACGAAGCAGATGAAGAGTTTTTACGACGCCATCAACTTTGCAGTATCCATTATCCCGCAGTTGGTGTATGAACAGGGTCCCGTGATCCCGCGATCTCACAATAGTAAGCTTGCCATCTTATACCTTTTTTTGCCATAAGCACACAAAAGATGCCGGATTTTCACAAACAATTATCACACAACGGCCGCTATCGGGAAGTACTCAGGGTCTGCCTGCCGCTGGTTATCAGCCTCTCGGCCACAACGGTTATGGAGTTCACCGACCGGGTGTTTCTCGCCAACTACTCAATAGATGCCATTTCCGCTGCACTTCCGGCCGGTATCACCTCTTTTCTGTTTATAGCCTTTTTCGGAGGCGTGGGTGGATACGCCGGGGTCTTTATCGCCCAATATACCGGCAGAGGCAATCCCCGAAAGATTGGGATCGTGCTCTGGCAGGGAATCTACTTCACTCTTGCTTCAGGCGTTATTCTCTGGCTGCTGGCCGTTTTTGCCACCAAACCGATTTTCTCTCTGGCGGGTCATAGCGAAGGAGTTCGGCTGCTCGAAGAGATTTATTTTTCTATTCTCTGCAAGGGTTCCATTCTCCATGTGGCGATGGCAACGCTGTCTACCTTTTTTACCGGCAGAGGACTCACCAGGCCGGTAATGGTTATCACCTTTCTGGGCGTGTTTATCAATATTCCCCTGGATTACGCCCTGATTTTCGGCCGATGGGGCATGCCGCAGCTGGGGATAGAGGGTGCGGCCATAGCAACGGTCGTGGCCTGGGGAATTAATGTGATCTTTCTCATTGGCTTGATTTTCACCAAAAAAAATGATCGTTGTTTCGGCGTCTTTTCCAGTTTCAGGTTCGATCGCGATATTTTCGTCAGACTCATGCGTTTCGGAATTCCGGGATCCCTCCAATTCACCATGGATATCCTGGCCTTCACCCTGTTTATTCTCCTGGTTGGCCGTATAGGCAAAGCCGAGCTGGCTGCAACCAATATCGTTCTGTCCATTAATGCCCTGGCATTTATGCCGTCAATGGGGGTATCACAGGGGATGAGTATTCTCGTTGGTCAGGCCCTGGGCAAAAAACAACCGGCCCTTGCTGTTACTTATGTCCGCAGCGGCTGTCAGTTACTCATCGCCTACATACTGGTCATCGATCTCATCTTCATTTTCGCCCCTGATTTTGTCCTTGCCCCTTTTATGGCTTCTGAACAAGGAACGGCCTCGCAGTTGTTGGTCTTCGGCTATGGCAGGAGTTTATTGAAGATCGTCGCCGCCTACCTTTTTTTCGATGCGCTTTACATGGTATTCAGCGGCGCCTTAAGAGGCGCGGGGGATACCCGGTTTATGATGCTGGCCATCGGGATTGTCTCCCCTTTTTGTCTTGTTCTTCCTGTATATATTGGTATTGAATATTTTCAGATTGCCATCGCCACAGCCTGGCTCTGGGTACTTGTTTTTATAAGTGTTCTGTTTCTTCTTTCCGCTCTCCGGTACCGGCGAGGTATCTGGAAAAAGATGCTGGTTATCGAGGAGGAGCCTCAGGGTTGAGCAACACCTGTTCTTCCGAGTTTTTCACCGCAATTTTAAGGCGTCTGGTTAAGAAGAGGGCGAGACAGACCATGGAAAAGAGCTGGAGCAGGAAAGCATGCCAGCCGAATCTGTGAAAGATAAGCCCCGGCAATACCGACCCCAGCGTACCGCCGGTATAATAGAATGAGATATAGAGACCATTGGCGATTGCTTTATTCTGCCGGGCGAGCTTGTTGACAAAACCGGACAGCAGGGAGTGCGCAGTAAAGAGTCCGGCACAGAAGACAAACATGGTAACAAACATCACCAGGTAATTTTCGATCATAAAAAAAAGAATCCCCGCTCCGAAAACCAGAATGCCTGCCCCGATGGCATCGGCTTCATTACCGAACCGGTTGATAATCCGTCTGGTATTCAACGAGACGACAATGCCCATACTGTAGCCCAGGTATAAAATTCCTATGCCGGTTTCACCGAAGGCCGGATTTATTCTTTTCAGTTCAAAGGGAAGAAAATTCATAAGCGCGGCAAAGACGAAAAAGAGACAGAAAATCGAAGTATAGAGCCAAAAAAATTCTTTTGCCCGCAGCAGAGCGATAATCTCGCCCAGTTTCGGTCTGGCGTAGTGCATCTTCGCATCCCTGACCATGCCTTTTAACAGATAACAATTTAAAAGCAGCAGCAGGCCGAGAATAAAAAAGAAAAATCGCCAGCCGAAAAAATCCGTACATAGGCCGGAGAGAAAACGTCCCAGGAAACCTCCCAGAATGGTTGCCGCAATATAAGCCGCTATTGCCTGCTGCACCTTTTCCTTTGAGGAAGAATAACTGATATAGCTCATTATGGACGTCAATATAGCCGGAATCATCAACCCTTGAATTGCCCTGATACTAAGAAGGGTTAGGTAATCACCGGCCAGGGAAAAAAAGATCTCCAGGATGCCGAGCAGGAAAAGAGCCCATCTCACCATGACCTTTGCAGAAAAGGATTCGAGGAGATAGCCATAGAAAAGAGGTGCCACCCCGAGGGGCGCCATCATCAAAGTGGTGAAAAGAATGGCCTGGAAATCCGTCAGGTGAAATTCGTGCTGAAACAACGGCTGGATCGGTTGGGCTGCGTATAATGAGCAGAAAGTCACAACCGTGGTGAAATAAATATATTTACTTGCGGAGTCGGTCACAAACCAGGTCCCTGACTATTTGTCGAGGCGAGCATGCCGAAAGATTCTCAGGCTATCGAAGAGAGCATTTCCTGCATGGCTGCGAGATCAAAGGGCTTTGCAATGCCTCCCGAGAAGCCATATTCCTGACAATTAACCATAATCGGATCAGTTGAGTAGCCGCTCGACACAAACACTTTCGCGTTACTATCGATACTCAGAATCTCGGTAACGGCTTCCTTTCCACCCATTCCACCGGGAATAGTAAGATCCATGATCACCGCCGCAAACGGTACACCATCATCTTGATTTTTTTTATATACCTTGATTGCATCGGCACCATCTGCTACCCGCGTCGTTTCAAACCCCAGATATCCCAGCATCTGGCAGGCAATTTCTCCGACCATGTCTTCGTCATCCATGACCAGAATCTTCTTTTTCTTCTCTTGTGTTACCAAGTCTGATTCCTCCGACAATATGGACATCTTTTGCCCCTCTTCGAATACTCAACACAGTATGCCAGAAAAATGACACCGTCAAGAAATTAACCAGTAGAAAAGGGCTTTTTAGGTACATTCACCGACAGGTAATACATGGCTTTCATGTATTACAATTTCGAGAAAAATAGATTATTTTGCAGTAATATTTTTTATAAACCCGAACAATGGCGAAAAGCCGGGGTTCATTAATTCGTCAGCCATTCTCCATTATTTATGTCAAATAATTCCCGTCAGTTGGTCTACAGTGATTACTGGAACGGTCACCTTGTTGAAATAGAAGACAATGGAGAGTTCCGTTCCCTCTATTTCGGTGCCCGCTCCCTGCAGAGCCGCATGTCGCTGACCTTCCCCCATGAACTGATATTATCATACACATGTTACATGGTTTTGGCACTGCTGATTAACACCAGTCCGAGAAATATTCTCATTGTCGGTATTGGCGCCGGTTCCTTTATTCGATTTTTCCATCACCATTTCCAAAAATGTCAAATAGATGCCGTTGATTATTCGCCGCAGATCATCAAAGCCGCCAAGGAATATTTTCAGCTGCCGGAAACCGATCGGATTTCCATGCACTGTGCGGATGGACGGAGTTTTCTGCAAGACAACAGCAGTAAGCAATATGATCTCATTCTCATCGATGCCTTCGACGATCAGGGCATGTCGCCGACTGTTTATTCAGAACTGTTTTTTAGCCTTTGTGCAACCTCTCTTGCCCCGGATGGCGTTATCAGTTGTAATCTCTGGAGCAACGATAAGGTGAGGTTACGGGAGATCAAAACAATTCTGGCCAGCTATTTTCAAAGCAGTCTCTATCTGCCCATTCCCGATCGCGGCAATATCGTCGCCATGGCTATGCCCTTTGCAGCTCCATGGCCACGTATTTGCCTGAATAAAAAGGATATAACCGTGCTCTCAAAACTATACAGCCTCAACTTTAGAGAGTTCATCCAGGTAGCCAAACGGAACAATTTAAGCTTCTCAAAGAGGCTGACCGCATGGTTACGATAAACAGGTCATTTTCTGCAAAATAACCTGTAAGTTATCGGTGTTAGAGCATATTGCCGGAGGGGAGAAAGCTTTCGGCAATTCTTCCCCGCTGATCGATGAGATCATCGATCTCCCTGCTCCAGTATTCCCGTGAGCCGAAACCATCAACGGCCCTTGTCAGCCCGTCTCCTTCCACCTGATGTGCACACCAGGCCATATAATGTATAAACCGCATCGCCCTGAGCGGCTCGATCAGCCGCAATGTTCTCCTGTCAAATTGCCGAAACGTTTCGTAGCCTTCAAGGAAAAGATCGAGTTCCACAAAGGATTCATCGACCTCACCGGGCAAGAGCATCCAGACATCCTGAACCGGTGGACCCATGGCCATATCGTCAAAATCAATCAGGTAAAACGACTCCCCCGGCCTGTGGATAATATTGGAAAAGTGGCAATCGCCATGGATGCGAATGTTTTTGGTATCGGCAAATAATGGTTGTATATCGGCAATAATCGCCAGTGCCGCCTTTTCCAGAGGTGGTTTCATTTCCTTTGGCACACAGGGCGATCTCAGGAGATAGGCGAGTTGCTCACGTGTTGAGCAGTGCGGGGCCATGGTAATTCTGTGCTTGGCTTTGACGGTCTCCCCGACCTTGTGCACTCTTCCGAGCAGACGGCCCAGCTGCAACCATTGGTCATCGTTGAATTCATCGACACTTCGTCCACCGCATTTAGGGAAAACGCTGAAAAGGAGGTTGTCGCTCTCGCCAATGGTTTCTCCATTCGGGAAAACCAGGGGGGCTATCACCGGAATCTCTTGAGCCACCAGGTCAAGCAGGTATCTGTGCTCGTCGAGGATTGCCTCTTTGGTCCAGCGGCCCGGCCGGTAAAATTTGACAACCATCCGCAGCTTATCTACAGTTTCAATTTCAAAAACCCTGTTGATATAACTGTTCAACGTCCGAAACAGATTATTACAACGAACCCCCAGCGCTTTCTCTACAAGATTCAGTACCCGGTCGGGACTCAATTGTTGAAAATCCTCACCCGTGTCTTCCAGCTGACTGGCCATGTTTCCATCCTTTGTTGTATATGCTGCATTATGCGATAACCGGATACATACGGCAGGCCGGACCATCACCTGTTATTTATTGAATACAATGTACTGCCTTCACTACCCGAAGCACAATATATGCATTCACCGACAGAAGAACCAGTCAGGTGATAAACGACTGTGATAATATCACGTTCGCCCTGTTTCAGGAAGCCGCTGTTTCAACGGTACTGAAACTATGCAGTATTTCCGGGAAAATAATTGGGCAACATCTTAAAGAAAAAAGGGCTGTTCAGACCGTTTGCAGCGGTGTATGGTCAATTTCCCGGCACGAGAGTATATTTTTCTGCACCGACGACCAACCAACAACCTTCGGACAAAATGAAGATTAGCCATGAAACGGCAGCCGCCGAGACCTCAATTTTCAGGACAGGCGGCTACTGCAAAAAATGCGGCAGAGAACATTGGCTCGGCCCCGGCAACACCTTGAATCATTGCCGGAAACTTATGCAGCGGTTGGACCTCCTTGAGACAATCGATCTTTTTTCGACAGAACCGGGAACTAATACAACACTGGGAACCGCTCCGCTCTTTGGTCCGGCCAGAGGCAAGATGTTCGGGGTCTTGGAATGTCAGACGCCGGACGGAACAACCGTCATCCTCCATGCCTTCTCAGGGCAATTCAACGGGGTCTGGCTGGTTGACGGCTGGGTGCCGCCACTTTTTGAAATCAACGATTTCTTCACCCTGACTACCGGGAGAGAAAAACAGATCAAAGAGCTCGGTCGGACAATCGAGCAGTGTTTGCCCCATTCGAGCGATTGGCTGGCGCAGAGAAAAGAGCGTCGCCTGCTCTCCCGGAAATTGATGAGCGATATCCATAGCCTCTACAGGCTCGTTAGTTTTCGCGGGTTGACGGCCAGCCTTGAGGAGGCCTTTACCGGCAGCAACGGCATCCCCACCGGAACCGGAGACTGTTGTGCTCCTAAGCTTCTTCAATTTGCGGCAAAAAATAACCTGCGGCCGCTGGGCATTAGTGAATTTTTCTGGGGAAGAGAAAACAGATCGGGAGAACATCGTCATGGCTCCTTCGCTGCCTCCTGCGTGGAAAAATGCCGGCCGATTCTCGGATTTATGCTTTGTGGATTCGATGAATAATTGTAGAAAGACGTACATTAAATAAATGAACGAACGGACAGAAAAAGAAATAGAAATTGTCTACCGCGACAGCGAGCTCGTGGTCATCAATAAACCGGGAGGACTGCTCGCCGTGCCGGGACGAGGTCCGGAAAAACAGGATTGTGCCGCAGCGAGACTGCGCTGTTATTTTCCGGCTATGATCGACCAGCCAGCCGTTCACAGACTGGACATGTACACCTCAGGCCTGATGGTCTTCGCCATAACTGCACAGGCCCATAGATATCTTTCGGGGCAGTTCGAAAAAAGGATGGTTGTTAAAAAATATACTGCTGTTGTTGAGGGTCTCATTGAGAAAAACTGCGGGGAAATCCAACTGCCCTATCGTCTCGACCCGGACAACCGCCCCCTGCAGATATACGATCCGGTGCATGGTCGGATGGGCATTACACGATGGCGAAAACTTGAAGCGAACAGGACCACTACCCGTTTAGAGTTTACCCCACTTACCGGCCGTACCCATCAACTCCGGGTCCACGCTGCCCACCCCCGACCCATGGGACTTGGTGCCCCAATTGTCGGGGATAGCCTCTATGGTTCCGGTAAAGACGGGGACCAAATGATGCTTCATGCCACCTTCCTGCAATTTGTCCATCCTGGAACAGCCAGAACTCTCGAGTTTCACTCCCTCCCACCCTTTTGACAGTAGAGGGCAAAGGAATGGGGCTCAGGAACCATTCATACCGATGGCTTCGTTGTAAGCCTATGTTTCATCGTTCGTCGCGTTGCTGTGGAAGTTTAACCAATTGCAGCCAGAACCCCTCCACCTGCCTGATGATTTCCGTGAACCGGTTAAAATCAACCGGTTTGGCAATGTAGCAGTTGGCATGCAGTTTATAGGCCCTGAGGATATCCCCTTCATCCTCGGAGGTGGTCAGGACTACGACCGGGATATCGGTAAGATTCTCATCCGCTCTGATCTCCTTTAATACCTCACGACCGTCCATCTTAGGCAGGTTCAGATCCAGGAGAACCAGGTCCGGTCGCTGTTTGTCGGCGTATTTACCCTGCCGGTGCAGAAACTCCATGGCAGCCATACCGTCGGTAACCACGTCGATCTTCAGACATACCTTTGAATCCTTCAGTGCCTCCAAGGTCAACTCGATATCGTCCTGATTGTCCTCGACCAGCAGCACATAGGCCGGCCTGAGAGCATTATTATGTATCATGAGAGTCATATATCCTTTGGTAAAGTAAAATAAAAAATCGATCCTCCGGTCGGGTTGGACTCGACCCACATGGTTCCGCCGTGTCGTTCAGCGATCTTCCTGCAGAGCGCAAGTCCTAGTCCGGTTCCCGGATATTCCATCTCCGAGTGCAGTCGCTGGAAGACCATGAAGATCCTCTGGTGAAACTGGGGCGATATGCCGATACCGTTGTCTTGTACCTGAAAACGATAGCTATCGTCAAGTTCCTGGTAGCCGATATCGACAAGCGGCCTGGGGCATTCATTATATCGTAGCGCGTTGAGAAGAAGATTCTGAAATAGACTGCGGATCTGGCCCGTATCGATACTGAGGGTCGGCAACATCCCGCAGGTTATTTCCCCATTCTTCTCCTGTATCGTCGCCTGAAGATTTTCCAGCACACCCTGGACAAGGAGGTTGAGGTCCGTCGGCAGGAAAGTCGACCCTTTGGAGTGAACCCTGGATAAGGTCAATAA
>Ga0214472_10007379_pt1 | contig 11512 bp, 10 predicted proteins | sample RVTome_6_FD_207662 | JGI IMG/M metagenome (GOLD analysis project Ga0214472, IMG submission 207662) | Soil microbial communities from uranium-contaminated site in the Upper Colorado River Basin, Wyoming, United States - RVT140D175 | ecosystem: Environmental > Terrestrial > Soil > Contaminated >...
TACAGCTTTACATGCAACTGGCGGAATCGACGGACAATCGCCTCGCCCAGGTGGTTCTGAAGGATATCGCCGATGAGGAAATCGTTCATGCCGGCGAATTTCTCAGGCTGCTGAAAGAACTGGCGCCCGGTGAAGAGGCTTTCTACGCCCAGGGAACAGCGGAAATAGAGGAAATGATAACGGGCCTTTCCGGTACGGCGGCCAATCCGGGAGAGGAACCCGCTGTCGGCGCGGCGGAATCGCCCCCGTCGGAAATAGAAGTTGAGACGGAGGAGGGATCCCAAACAGCGGAAGAAGAATCGGAATTCAAGCCCCCCCCGGGGGTCGGGAATCTTTTCGAAAAGTAATAGAGTAGTTTTCAGCCAATCCTGGAGGAGAACTCATGGACATACTGGACAGAAAATCAGCTCCCCTGACGGGGGATGAGTGGAATCGCATTGACGAAGCAGTGGTCGAAACCGCCCGCAGCAAGCTCGTCGGGCGCAGGATGATCGGGATTCTCGGCCCCCTCGGACCTGGCGTGTATGCCATGCCGTATGCGATTTTCAGCGGGCGGCAGCCCTCCGGCGTCGACATGATCGGTGATCGGGGAGACCTCGTCGTCGAGGCGACCCACCGGGAAACCATCAACATTCCCGTACTTTTCAAAGATTTCAAGATCTTCTGGCGGGATGTCGAAGCCGATCGCCATCTCGGAATCCCTCTTGATGTCAGCACCGCCGCAGTCGCCGCCAATGACGTAGCCGATCAGGAAGACCAGCTCATCTTCAACGGCCACAAGGATCTCGGGCATCAGGGCCTGCTCACCGTCAAAGGGCGACTGACCGTCAAGATGGGTAAATGGGAAGAAGGCGGCGGACCCCTGGGCGACACCGTGAAGGCGGTCAACGCCCTGACGGAAGCGGGTCATTACGGCCCCTACGCCATGGCGGTCAGCCCTTTCCTGTATGGGCAGATGGTACGCAATTACGGGAATACCGGCATGCTGGAGCTCGATCAGGTCCAGGCTTTGCTGCGGGGCAAGGTCTATCCCTGCAGTGCCATTCAGGGCAAAAAGGCCACGGTCATTGCCACCGGCATGCAAAACCTCAGCCTCGCCGTCGGCCAGGATCTGGTAACCTCCTACACTGCGGCGGAGAACATGAACCATCTTTTCCGGGTTTTCGAAACCATCGCCCTTCTCACCCGCCGCGCCGACGCCATTTGCACCATTGAATAATTTGGCTTCAGGCGGCCCCGGTGACCTCCGGGGCCGCCGCCCAACCCCTTCAACGGTTTTTTCCCTTGCCCCGTACGCCTGCCGGCGGTAAAACTCAGCTTCAAAACCTTGAAAAACGGGATTTGGACGCGGATAAAATCTGATGCTTCGCATACGCGGATAAATCTTGACACCTGTAATCCGTAAAACATACGTAATGCGTAATAGGTGAAATGCTTAACAAAGCAAAACTCCTAAGGAATTTCAGGAATTTACTACCATTTACGCTTCACGCATTACGCCTTACGGGGGTTTTACGCCTTATCCGGGTTCATCCGCGTGTATCCGCGTCCAAATATTGCCTTTAAGCTTTTCAGGTTTTCTCCGCGCCCCTGCGCCTCTGCGCGAAAAAGCCTTTGCCGTTGATTGATCATCAATCCGAGGTGCCTAATGCGAGTAGCCTGTCTGCAAATGTGTTCGAGGGATGACGTCACCGCCAATCTCCGGGTCGTCGCCGATCTTCTCCAAAAAGCGGCCGGACAGGGGGTGACGCTGGCCGTGCTGCCGGAAAATTTCGCTTTCATGGGCGTCGATCCGCAAGCCAAAAGACACCTGGCCGAAGAGCTCTCCGGAACCACGATACTGCCCTTTCTGGCTGAATCGGCCGCCCGACACGCCCTGCATATCGTCGGCGGATCGCTGCTGCTCACAGGCAGCGGCGGTCTGCTGCGCAACACCTGTCCGGTTTTCGGACCGGACGGCTCCTGTCTCGCCTGCTACGACAAATTGCATCTGTTCGACGTCGACCTCCCCGGTGAAAGCCACCGCGAATCGGCCGTCATAGTCCCCGGAGCCCACCCGGTCCGGGTGGACATCGCCGGCTGGCGGCTGGGCCTGAGCATCTGCTACGACCTGCGCTTTCCCGAACTGTACCGCCACTACGCCCGGGAGGGCTGCCAGTTGCTGACCGTACCCTCCGCCTTCACCGTCCCGACCGGCCGGGCTCACTGGGAAGTCCTGCTGCGGGCCCGGGCCATCGAAAACCAGGCCTACGTCCTGGCCGCCGCCCAGGCCGGCAGCCATCCGGGCGGACGGCAAACCTGGGGCCACAGCATGATCATCGATCCCTGGGGAGAAATCGTCGCCGAAGCTGAAGACAGCGACGCAGAAAAGGCAGGTACCTTGGTAATTGCCGATATCGACCGAGAGCGGATAGAGCAGGTCCGGCGCCAGATACCTGCCCTGGAGCACCGAAGGTTCGACCTATAACGCTAATCGCTCCTCACCCGTCTCCCTGGCGCCGACGATCAGCACCCCTGCCCGGCCGCCGGCCATGGGATTCACCGGCGGCGGGAGTGCCAGTCCTGTTGAACCCGGGCGAGATCGGCCGCCACTTCCTGGCGACTCCGCTCGTAGACGATCTCCCGTCCCATCACGCTGCCGGCATAGGCCCGCCCGTTGGGCGTCGGCAGCAACTTGCAACGGATACTGTCGGCCCCTTCCCCGAGCAGCACCTGGATGTGATCGGGGTGCTTGCTCAGCACCAGCACCTCGATGTTCTGACCGCTTTCCGTCGACCGAACCTTGATCTTTTCGTCTTCCATGCGATGTCCCCCTTTAATAGCCTGGCCTGACTTTAACAGCAGCCGGGGAATTTGTCCGCGATATTCTTCCCACGCTACATGCCGGCTACTGCGCCTATAAATAATTACAGACACTCCCCCCATTTCATCTCCTCCCACTGAGATGCTTCTGCCTCTGCAAGGTACAAGGGGGAGTGCCCCTGTTTAAAGGGGCGTTCGTGCGGCTTTTTGCGCTCTGGAGTGAGTCTGATGCGGAAGGTGACGTTTAGCAGAAAGGGTGCGCAGTATTGGAGTTGCGAGCTATTTATTTCGGTGGGGCCACCGAGCCGGTGTAGAACACTTCGCACTCTCCGCCAGGAAAGAGCTCTTTCCCCTTCTCGATCAACTCCCTCACCGGCCCGGCGAGAGACTTAAGGACACTCGGCGGCTCCACCACCGGTTCCTTGAAGGCACCACGGATTCTTTGCTCAACCTTGGCGCAGCCTTCGGCGTCGAGCAGCGCCACGGTCACGTCATTGAATTGCTCGTTGACGAAATCGAGCCCTCCCCGGAGGGCGAGCCGGTTCTCATTGGTCGCCATGGCCACGTCCTGCGCCTGCGCCACGCCGCGCTCGACTTTCCAGTCGGAGACCAGCGTCCGGATCTCGCTGCGACCACCCGATCCTTGAAAGATACTGGCAAAGTCGCGCCCTTTAGTGACCACCAGGCCCAAAGGTCCGGCCAACAAGAAGGCGCCCACGTCTACGAGGTTGAAGTTCTGACTGGACTCAAACCGGGAAAGTTCCTGATCGAGATCGCGGCCAATGAGCGTGAGGTTCTCGCCCCGCAGCAGGATCCGGCCCTCCGCGGTCTGTCTCATCTTGTTCGCAGTTTTTCCATGCATTGACAGATTCGCGGAGAAATCCATCGATCCTTCTGCGACCTTTTGCGGCGACAGGGTTTTGAAGAATTCCTCGATGCGAAACTGAGGTAGAGCGTAATGAACGTCGTAACGGGGGATAGCGTCCGAAAAGTCCGCACGGATACTCCCTGATCCTTGCGCACCGAAGACACCCATCGTGACCGGCTTGAGATCGAAGACCCCATTCTTCCCTGCGGCCGACAACTTCAAATCGGACACCGTGAAGCCATTTTTCCGGATTTCCCCGCAGGCAAGGTTTGCAGTAAGGGAAAGATTCTTCATGAGATCCGAACTCTTCCCGTCCGGAAGCCGCAGATGGTCGATCTTAAGGCTGCAGTCCAAGGCTTCGAATCCACGCCCCGATTGTTGGTCCGCGAAGAGGAGAGTCCCCTCCGAAAGGGAAATTTTCGACAACCCCAAAGCAGGTAACCGGCCGCCGGCCGCCTCCGGTTTCTCGAAATTGAAATTGCCGTCACGATCCCGCTCGATGGAGATGCTGGGATGTTTCAGCGCAATCGTCCCGATCCGGATTTCCTTTTGGAGTAAAGGGAGAAGCTCAATTCCAACCCTGGCTTCCTTAACGCTGGCGACGTCAGCCCCCTGGTTGCCAATATGCACATCCTCCAGGGTGATGTCCAATCCCGGAAAGAGGTCGATCCCCAGTCGACCGCCGACCCGGACGTCCATTCCCACAGCTCTCGACGCGGCTGCTTCCAGCCGGGGTTTGTAAGTATTTGCGTCTACAAAAAAAAGCAGAGCCACCACAGCGAATACGAGGAGGAAGACGAACCCGCTGGCGACCATGAGGATGATTTTTAGTGGTTTTGACATGGAATTGATCGAGTCTCGCAGTCAAACGGCATAACCGCAGGCTACCTATCGTGGACCGCCCAATACAAGGATCTTACATAAATATTTCAAGGAATCTATTTGAGCAGATACGCAAAAGAACTCGCACAAAAAAGTGCGCACCGCTGAAGCACCCTTTTTGAACCGAACTGTTCTGTGTCTGGATAGGTGGTCTACAGGACCCTGCGCCCTTGAATGAGGCGTACCACCACCACGATAACGGCAATCACGAGCAGAATGTGGATCAGCCCGCCCATGGTATATGAAGAAACCATACCTAGCAGCCACAGCACTATCAGAATTACGCAGATTGTCCAGAGCATAGTCATTCTCCTTATTTAACGTCCGCGGGCAACGGCGTTAGACCGCCGTTTCTCACACTGATAACCAATCGTAAAACGCGCAGGAATTGGTCGTGAATTCACCTGATGTTACAAAGCTATTTTACGACCAGGTCGTTTTTCACCGAAACGACACCATTAACGTTACGGGCAACAGCTTCTGCCTTATCGAAGCTCTCCGCCGAATCAACAAAACCACTTAACTGAACATCCCCTTTGAACGTCTCGACATTGATCTGCATTGTTTTCAGCGTTGGTTCGTTAAATATTGCAGCTTTCACCTTGGTTGTGATGACAGAATCGTCGACATACTCGCCGGTACTTTCACGTTTATGCGTGGCTGCGCACCCCAAAAATGTTGCCATGAGCCCGATGCAGACCAGGAATTTTAATACGCGCTGTAGTTTTGCCATGATGGCAGCTCCTTTCCGTTTGCAGTAAAACTTACCCTAACCTCAATAGATTTTATCTACCGCCGTGACCCTGTCAAGCAGACAGCGACCCGTCAAACCATCCCCAATTCTGCCTCGGCCCGGCTTTTTCGTCCGCGGGCTGCGTGGCCGCAGGGGACTCTTCGTCCCCCTCTGTTCTGCCCGCTGCTCCCCGTCGACAAGGAAAACGCGCCAAGTTGTCCTTTATAAGAAAAGCCTCAATCCGGAGATCGAAGCTTTAGGTGTCTGATTGGAAGTGATTTTTCGGAAACATGGGAAGTGTCCCAGTGACACTTCCCCTATTTCTTATTCTTCCGGGTCATCACTCAATGGAAAACGGGTTGAGAAATTGACGTCCCCACAGATAGTTTTTATCAACCGGGCTAAGCTCCGCTTCTTCACAGACCCTCTCCCAATTGTCGCAAATGGCAGTCTCGATCCGGTCAATCGCATCGACAGCTGCCTGCCTGGAAAGCAAGAAATGGTGCGCGGCAGCAAGGCAGGTTTTGAGCTGACTGAACCTATTTTCTCCGGTTATGAGCATGGCCTGAGTCGCTTCATTGCCGGTACGACCTTGAGGACAAATATCATAGGCCGGCGTCAAGGTGAGCTCTTTCCCATCCCAAAAAGCGGCGTGATTGCGGGCGTGATCATCGGTATTGCCGCACAGGATATTAAAAACCAGCCGGCCAAAAAGCTCCTTGAGGGTTTCTCCTGGTTGCGTAAAGCGATGGCGAATGATTTCCGCAAGGTCTTCATAACTGGCATAACGTGCCGTCATCTCACTTAAGCCGAACAGGGTCAGGGCGGAAACCATGGATTTTCGCGCCCATCCGGAATCGAGCGCAATACGGTCGAATCGCTCAATCAACAAAACATCCTTACCGGCCGATTTTACCAGCTTGACGGGAGCTGCCTCCAGCCCTGCAATTGAAGCCAATCTCATGGCAACGTATTCGGCTTTGACAACGCTGTAGAGATCACTGCTGGACGAAAATTTAGCAATATACTTGGTGCCCCGATCTTCCATCAGGGCCTTGGGACGGGCGCCGCCAATGGAGCTGCCATGGAAGAGCGCCTGATCGAGCTCGGCTGTTAGTGGAACCCCTTGCTCAACCCGTTCGGCCGATTCCAGCAACTCTTCCAGGCCGGCATTATTTGGAGTTCTGGGAACGAACTCTGTTGGTGATCGCTGAAAATCAAGCGCACCAATCCGATCGGACCCCGATTCCAATAGATAGGTGAGCTCATCCAGACTGCCGGTATCCGCATCTCGACCTTTCAGCCCGAATTGCTTGTTGATGATAACGCGTCGCCCCCAGGCATCGGGCGCGGCATCCCGAATACAATTTGGTATCTCCAAGTCGTTGAGCAAGGGTAAAACCCCGGCCCTCAGAGGTAATTCCGGCGCATAAATCGGAATGGCAGGATTCTTATCGTCTGTCCGATCAAGATAGCTTTTGCCATAGTTGAAATGGATAGAGCCGTTATCCGCTTCAAGCTTACCGGCGACAACAGGTTGCGTTTCTCCGGGCAGCCATATCCAGACAAAGGCTTCTCTGGGAGCCTGTCGGGCTTGGAAGAAATCCGCTGCAAATCCGTCTGATCGGTTCATATTTCGCCGCTTTCTTGGTCAATAGAACGACTATTGACCTTCAAAATCGACAAAATCTGCCCTCGTTCAGCCAAATTTTCGCTTGGATTTCCCAAGACCGACAGGCTCCTATTTTGCGGTTTAGAAGTCATCATCCACCGCTTTTGTCTTGTTTCTGATCCGTTTGGGGAGGAGAGCGATTTTACTTTGCGTCAGTTCGATACTGGTTGCAAGTGCCCGACTGTCCTGCTCAAACAGGGGAACGCCAACCAGGGCGGCGACTTCGAATGCAAGCCCGATGGACGGAGACATTTCACCGGCCTCTATCTTCTGGAGTGTAGCTCTGGAAATGCCGGCCCTGGCTGCAAGGTTTTGCTCAGACCATTTGCGCTTTTTGCGCCCGAGCTTGATGTGTTGACCGAGTAAAAAAACGGCTTCTTTTGCGTATTTTGAATATGCTCTTTGTTTCATCATTGCCAATCCAGACACGAAACGACCGAAATAATAGCCATTAAGATAATCAAGAGCCACTATATTGGTCATTTGACTGATTTTCAAGTAATAATTAACAATTGGCTAAAATAATATGCACGAACAGGTCTAGTGACCGGCATATTGGTCATAAAGCGCAACTTGAATTCCAGTGACGAAAAGGTGGGTGATGCCCCGGAGAATTTCCTAAGTAACAAAATATAAGGCCCGACCTGTTGCCAGGCGGGCCTTTGATGTTCAGGTCGCTGATGCACCGCTCCCAGGGTCACTACTCCACAGTCACGCTCTTGGCCAAATTTCGCGGCTGGTCGACGTCGGTGCCCTTGAGCACCGCCACGTGGTAGGCCAGCAACTGCAAGGGGACCGCCGTCAGCACCGGAGCCAGTTCGTCGCAGACCTCCGGTATGGTGATCAGGGCGTCGACCTTGCCGAGGAGTTCTTCCCGGCCTTTGGTGGCCAGGGCGATGACCCGTCCGCTGCGGGCCCGGACCTCTTCCATGTTGGAGATCACCTTTTCCAGAACGTCATTGTGGGTGCAGATGAAGACTACCGGCAGGTCCTCGTCGATGAGGGCGATCGGGCCGTGCTTCATCTCTCCGGCGGGATAACCCTCGGCGTGGATGTAGGAAATTTCCTTGAGCTTGAGGGCTCCCTCCAGGGCGATGGGATACTGGTTGCCGCGGCCGAGATAGAGGAAATCCCTGGCCCCCATGAAGGTTTTGGCAATTTTTTCGATTTCGGCATCCTGCTCCAGCACCTCTTCCAGTTTGCGCGGCAGGGTCAACAGACTGCTGGTCAGTTCCCGGCAGCGTTCGGCGTCAACCACCTGGCGCGCCCGGCCCAGGCGCAAGGCCAGCAGAAAGAGAGCCACCAGTTGGGTGGTAAAGGCCTTGGTGGAGGCGACGCCGATCTCCGGCCCGGCATGGGTGTAAACCACGCCGTCGCTCTCCCGGGCGATGGAGGACTCCACCACGTTGCAGATAGCTACCGCCCGGCCACCCTTGCCGCGAGCTTCGCGCAGGGCTGCCAGGGTATCGGCGGTCTCGCCGCTCTGGCTGATCAGGACCGTCAGGGTGCGATCGTTTACCAGCGGGTCGCGATAGCGGAACTCGCTGGCGATGTCGACTTCCACAGGAATCCGGGCGAGTTTTTCGATAAGAAACTTGCCGACCAGGGCGGCATGCCAGGAAGTGCCGCAGGCCACGATATAGATCCGGTCGATGGCGCACAGATCCTCGTCGGTCAGATTGAGCCCTTCGAGATAGACATCGCCCTTTTCATCCAGCACCCGACCGGCCACGGTGTCGGCGATGGCGCGGGGCTGCTCGTATATTTCCTTGAGCATGAAATGCCGATAGCCGCCCTTTTCCGCCATCAACGGACTCCAGGTGATGGTCTTGGGGGTCTTCAGGCGGGCGCTCCCCTGCAGATCGGTGAACCGCATGGTGCCGTCGGCAAAGATGACCATTTCCCCTTCATCGAGAAAAATCATTTCGCGGGTATGAGCGAGCATGGCGGGGATATCGGAGGCGACGAAAAATTCCCCCTCTCCCTGGCCGACCACCAGAGGCGAACCCAGCCGGGCGGCGATCAACTTGCCCGGTTCCCGTTCGCAGAGGATGGCGACGGCATAGGCTCCGCGGACCTCGGCCAGGGCCCGGCGCACGGCGGTCTCGAAGTCTCCGCACTCGCCCAGGTGCTGGTCGATCAGGTGCGCGATGATTTCAGTATCGGTTTCGGAGCTGAAGACATGCCCCTGACCGGTCAGGCGATTTTTAAGTTGAAGGTAGTTTTCGATGATGCCGTTATGCACCACCGCGACCTCGCCGGCGAAATGAGGATGGGCATTGATTTCGGAAGGACGGCCGTGGGTGGCCCAGCGGGTATGGCCGATGCCGTGGACTCCTCGCAGGGGGTTCTGATTGAGGAGCTTTTCCAGCTCGCTCAGCTTGCCCTTGGCCCGGCGAATTTCGATCTTGCCGCCGTTCAGAATGGCGATCCCGGCCGAATCGTAACCACGATATTCGAGTTTGCGAAGACCATCGATAATGATGGGCGTCGCCTCTTGTTGACCGATATAACCTACGATTCCGCACATGCCATGCTACCCCTTCCACTCTGTCAATCCGGCTGGCTTCGCCAGGGACGGTCGGTTCATTCGGTTTTTTTCTTTTGCTGGTGACGCAGACGCCAGCCATCGACGTTCTTCTGCGGGACACGGGACAGTGCCAGCGAATCGGCCGGAACGTCTTGGGTGATGGTCGATCCGGCGCCGATCAGGCTGTTGCGGCCGATGCGCACCGGCGCCACGAACTGGGTGTCGCTGCCGACGAAAACATCGTCCTCGATGATCGTTTTGTGTTTGTTGACCCCGTCGTAATTGCAGGTGATGGTGCCGCAGCCGATGTTGACCCGGGCACCCAGTTCGGCATCGCCGATATAGGTCAGGTGGCTGGCTTTGGATCCCTCGCCGATCAGGGCCTTTTTGGTTTCGACGAAGTTGCCGATCTTGTTGTGACCGACCAGGACCGTTCCGGACCGCAGGTGGGCCATGGGCCCCACTTCGGAATGATCGCCGATCCGCGAACCTTCCAGAACCGAGCCGGCCTTGATCCGGACCTCGTCGCCGATCACACAGTCGCGAATGGTGACATGGGGCTCGATGACGCAGTTGCGGCCGATGAGCGTTTCACCGCCGAGACAGACCCCGGGGTGAATCACCGTATCGGCCCCGATCCCGACCTGCTCTTCGATATAGGCGGCTTTCGGATCGATAAAGGTCACTCCGTTTCGCATCAGCGCCTCGTTGACACGAAGCCGCATGGCTTCTTCCGCCTTGGCCAATTGTACACGATCATTGATTCCCATGGCCTCCTCCATATCGGACATGACCAGAGCCTGGACCTTTCCGCCCGAAGTCCGCATGGTCTGCAGGACATCGGTCAGATAATATTCGCCCTGGGCATTGTCGCACCTCAGATTAGCGAGTGCTTCGAACACCAACGGCGCCTCAAAGGCATATATTCCGGTATTGATCTCGCGAATGGCTTTCTGTTCCGCCGTGGCATCCCGTTCCTCGACGATGGCCGTCACCTCGCCGCCGTTGCGAATGATCCGCCCGTAGCCGTGAGGATCGGCCGCATCGGCGGTCAGCACCGTGGCCGCCGCTCCATTGGCCTGATGGTGTTCGATCAGCCGGGATATGGTGTCTTCCCGCAGCAGGGGCACGTCGCCGCACAACAAAAGCACCGTCCCGGAAAAGCCGGCAAGTTCCTCCCTGGCGCAAAGCAGGGCGTGGCCCGTTCCGAGTTGTTCCGCCTGCAAGGCATACCGCACATCCGCCCCCGTCAGCCGGCGTTTGAGCTCCTCGGCGCCATGTCCGACCACCAGCACCGTCGGGTCGCACCCCAGTTGCCGGGAAAGGCAGACAGGATAACCGACCACCGGCCGCCCGTTTACCTGGTGAAGGACTTTGGGAATACGGGACTTCATGCGGGTGCCCTTGCCGGCGGCAAGAATCACCGCGGCGAGCCTTTGCCGATCCATGAGGGGGTTCCTTCCTGAGGATAGAATCAATCGCTGAATTATCGCGGAAAGCCCATTTCCCGTCAAGGGCGATATGGCCGGGCTTGCCGGGGTAAGACAGGATGATATTAAATGACCCTTTTCAAACAACTGCCTTTGCTGATATATTAGCGTATTCCGGGAGGTATTCATGGTGGAACGAAAAAACATATTGCACGAGCTGGATCTCATCGGCCAGCAAATGCGGGAACTGGAAATCCATTATGAAAAATATTTTTCCGGAGAAGAAAAACGGGAACCTCTGAAGAAAAGAGAAGACCTTTATCGGAAACTGCGGCAATTTTCCCATCGACGAATCATTCAAACCGACCTGCGTTTCCGCTACGAAAGCCTGACCTCCCGTTATTATTCCTATGCAACCCATTGGGACCGTATTCTGCGCCTCATGGACGAAGGGAAGTATGTCCGCCATCTGGCCCGGAACAGCCGGCCGTCGTCGACAGCAGCAACAGCAGCAACATCGGAAAAACCGCTGAATGAAAGCGACAAGGTCTATCAACAGCTTTTGAAAGCTCACCAGGAATGCGCCCCCGGCAGC
>Ga0214472_10007380_pt1 | contig 11512 bp, 15 predicted proteins | sample RVTome_6_FD_207662 | JGI IMG/M metagenome (GOLD analysis project Ga0214472, IMG submission 207662) | Soil microbial communities from uranium-contaminated site in the Upper Colorado River Basin, Wyoming, United States - RVT140D175 | ecosystem: Environmental > Terrestrial > Soil > Contaminated >...
GCACGAATCTTGGTCTGCAACAAACCCCTTCGCCCAGCCATCGGGCTGCGTACTTTCCGATTAGTGCGGGAGCATATACCGAACCGGGCCGTGCTCCAAAGCCTCCGGTATTTGCCTCGAAGACCACGAGCAACTCTGCCAGCTCGTGCGGCTGACCGCGAGTTCGCTCCCGGCGCCCAGGCCGAGAGCGGGTAGGAAGAAGACTGGCCGAAAGAAGGCAGCGAAGAAGAGAAGCACGAATCGCCGGCCCCGAACGGGTAGACTGGAGTAGGCAGAAGGACCTAGCGCGCAGCCTTGCGCGCCCGTGGCACGGACTTCTTCTTTCTCTTCTTCTTCGAGGCCTTGGCCTTCTTCCTCTTCTTGCAGTCGTTGCACAATCGTCTCGACGCCAGCCCAGCCTTCTGGAGTGGTTTCGCCTTCGGCTTCGAACAGGAACCGAGACGGCGTCGACCTCGCACGACGACCGTACTTCGCCCGCTCGAACGCCCAACTCATGGTCAGTGTGTCCATCGCTCGGGTGATTCCGACGTACGCGAGGCGCCGCTCCTCTTCGACGCTGCCCTCCGCGACAGCCCGGGTGTGGGGCAGGATGCCCTCCTCCATACCGACCACGAAGAGAGGATGGTTCGTATCCTGGTACTCGTCGACGAGGATGTACTTGTAGCGCATAGCGTAGTGTTCACGGATCTTGTCGTGTTCCGCGAGCAGGCGCACGGTTTCCAGCAGCAGATCGTCGAAGTCGAGAGTTCGTAAGCGGGTGAGGTACTTCTGATAGCCCTGCCAGACCGACCCGACGAGTTGGTCGTGCCGGCTTTCGGCCTCGTCGAGCAACTGCTCCGGGGTGAACGCGGTTCTTCGCCAGTGAGATACGCGAGAGTACGGTCGCGGGTTGCATCGTCGTCTCATGGACGCGAAGCTCGCGCATCACCGACTTGATGGCGGTCATTTGATCCGATGCGTCGCAGATCGTGAAGCGACGCGACAACCTGCAGGAGCCCCAGACGCTGCCTCCCCAGCATTCAGACCCAGACGAGGCGCCGCAGGCCCGTTGGCAGCACCTCTTTCGAGCCCGCCAGGCGCGGCAGCCGAATCAAACCACCTATCCCTTCATCCACGAAACCGCACAGCTCCCGATCGTGGTGGAGCCACCGGAAGCCCCACCGCCGCCCCCATCGCGCACGGGCACGCCGGTCGCTCCCCCGGGCTCGGGTCATCCGAAGAACGGTCAACCGGGGAAGAAGAGGAAGCGACGATGATCCGGCGCCGCGCGCTAGACTGCGCGCTCGCGCCGATCCCGCGAGCCCTCACATAGCCATGGCCCGCCACTCCTCGCCCAGCGACTCGCCCTCGTGGACCCAGCCGCTCGCGCGCGCGTTTCCAGAATGGATGCAGCGCCGGGGCGAGCACTACTTCGCCGGCGGCCGGGTCGACCTGGAGTCGCTGAGCGTCGACACGCTGCACGCAAAGGTCAGCGGACAGCAGCGCTACACCGTGACGGCACAGCGCGCACCGAGACGAAGGATCTGTTGCCACTCACCTGGGACGATGGCCCGGCGTGGGAGCTCCACCTGCGTCTGTGTCGCCGCCGTGACAGCCACGTGCTCGACGGCGAGCTGCGCCGCGGCAACGAGAAGCTCCCGCTCGCGGAGCCGGAGCTATTGCTGGGGGACGTCCTCGTTTTCGGCGAAACCGTCGCCGCACTCGACGCGGGCCAGGGCCGACACTGGCTCGACAACCTGAGGCTCGACGGCCCCATCGAGATCCCGAAGGGCGAGGAGGAGGAGGTCGTCGCCGAGCTCCACAGCGGCCCTGGGCGCTTGCGGCTCGACCTACCGAAGAGCCTGCGGATTCCCGAAGCCCAGGTCGAGGCTCGGCCCCACCTCCAGGTCACCCAGCCGCGACCGCACTCGAGAAGCGCGCGACTTCAGTGTGAGCTGAGCTTCGAGTACGACGGCCTTCCCGTTCACGCCGGGCAGCCCGGCTGGGCTGTGGTCGCGGAGGATCCACGGCGACTCCTACTCCGGGACACCGCCGCCGAAGCGCGAGGCGCAGAGCGCCTCCACGCGCTGGGTGTGCGCAGAATCATCGGGCCGCTCGACGAACCCGGCCTGGAGCTCAGCCCGCGTCACCTGCCCCAGGTCGTACAGACTCTGGTCGGCGAAGGCTGGCACGTCGAGGCCGACGGTAGGCTCCATCGCCGGACCGGATCGCTGCGCTTCGAGGTCCGCTCCGGCACCGACTGGTTCGAGCTCGAAGGCCGCGCGGAGTTCGAGGGTCAGGTCATCCCCCTGCCGGAGGTGCTGGCCGCGCTCCACCGCAGCGTTTCGTCACACTCGGCGACGGCTCGGTGGGTCTGCTGCCCGAGGAGTGGCTCGACCGACACGGCCTGCTCGCGCAGCTCGGCGCCCAGCACGGCGACAAGCTGCGCTTCCGCCACAGGCCAGCCTGGTCGACGCCCTGCTCGCGCAGGAGCCCGAGGTCGACGTCGACGCCGCGTTCGAAAAGGCGCGAAAGAGACTGCGCTCCTTCCGCGGTATCAAGCCACGGGGGAAACCCCGAGGCTTCGTGGGCACGCTGCGCGGCTACCAGCGCGAGGGTCTGGGCTGGCTGCGTTTTCTCGAAGACTTCGGCTTCGGCGGCTGCCTCGCCGACGACATGGGCCTGGGCAAGACCGTGCAGGTGCTCGCGCACCTCGTGTCGCGCTGGCGACGCCTCGATCCGGGAGCCCCGCCGGCGCTCGTCGTCGTCCCGCGCTCCCTCGTCTTCAACTGGAAGGAAGAGGCGGCGCGCTTTGCGCCCCGCCTGGAGGTGCTCGAACACGTCGGCCAGGACGTAGCCGCGACCCCGCAACCTGGCAGGGCTACGACATCGTGCTCACCACCTACGGCACCCTGCGCCGCGACGCCCTGCTGTTCCAGGAGGCCCTCTTCGATTACGTCGTCCTCGACGAAGCCCAGGCCATCAAGAACTCCGGATCCAAAGCCGCGCGCGCCGTTCGACTGCTCAACACCGAGCACCGGCTCGCGCTCTCGGGCACACCCATCGAGAACCACCTCGGCGAGCTGTGGAGCCTGATGGACTTCCTCGATCCCGGCATGCTCGGGCTCTCCTCCGCGTTCAAGAAGGCCACCACCGCCGACAGCGTCGATCGCCAGCGGCTCTCTCATGCTCTACGCCCCTTCATCCTGCGCCGCACCAAGGACCAGGTTGGACAAGACCTGCCCCCGCGTACCGAGCAGACCCTCGAGGGCGAGCAGAAGCGCCTGTACACCGAGATTCGCGACCACTACCGGCAGTCGTTGCTAAAGCGCGTCGCCAACGAGGGCATCGCGCGTTCCAAGATGCACGTCCTCGAAGCCTTGCTGCGCTTGCGCCAGTTCTCCTGCCACGCCGGCCTCGTCGACCCGAAGCAGGCGGAAGAGCCCGGCGCGAAGATCCAGGCTCTGTTGCCGTCGCTGATGGAAGTCCTCGACGAAGGCCACAAGGCCCTCGTGTTCTCCCAGTTCACCAGCCTGATCGCGCTCCTCGAGCCGCACCTTCTCGGGAGGGGCGTGGTTCTACGAAACCCTCGACGGCAGCACCCGCAACCGCAAAGCGCGCGTCCGGCGCTTCCAGGAAGACGACGACTGCAAGCTCTTCCTGATCAGCCTCAAGGCCGGCGGCCTCGGCCTCAACCTTACCGCCGCCGAGTACGTCTTCCTCCTCGACCCCTGGTGGAACCCGGCCGCCGAGGCCCAGGCCATCGACCGCGCCCACCGCGTCGGCCAGACGCGGCCCGTGTTCGCCTGCCGCCTGATCGCGAAGGACACGGTCGAAGAGAAGGTTCTCGCCCTGCAACAGGAGAAGCGCAAGCTCGCCGACGCCATTCTGGGCGACGCCGGTGGCGGCGCCCTGAGGGACCCCCCCCGCGACGACGTGGAGCAGCTCCTGTCGTGAGGTGATAGCTCGAGGAGTCCGCCAGGAATCAGGGCACGGTGGTCGTGACAGACGCGACTAGGGTTGCGGCAACTTCTCCCGAACCCATTGTCGGACGAGAACCGCTTCTTCCACGCCCTGGGACGCTGCGAACTTCCGCAACGAGCTTCGCTCGTCAGAGGAGAGCCGGACGAGGACAACGCCCGTTGCCGCGTCGCACCCGAACACGGACGGCTCTACTTCCTCCAACTCGTCGCTGAAATCCGTAACCTCGGGCGACTGCCAGAACTCCGCGAGCTCGTCGATCGAATCGGTCTGTGGAATCGGTGACTTCATCTTCGCTTCCAGCCCCCGTATCCTTCCGTAGCCAGCTTCAACGGAGAGGCAACGACGTCATTCAGGCTCTCCAAAGCCCTCGATGGGAACCGAGGGGCCGTCAGGGAACTCGGCCGTCATCTTCAGCTCGCCTCCCATTGCCGCCACGGCTTTCCGGAGAGTGCTGATGCGCAGATCGGCCCGCCGCTCCATCTTCGAAACCGCCGCCTGTCGCACGTGAAGCGCCGCAGCCAGTTCCTCTTGCGAGAGGCGGCGCTGCTGCCGGAGTGCCGCCAATGCATTCGCCGCCGGTGAGACTGTGTATGCGCGCTTCCGCAACAGCTGGAGGACACGTACAGCGGCCGACTCGGCGTCGTGCGCGACTTCGTCCGCGCCTTCGCCAAAGCCTTCCGCCGGGCTCGTCAAGCCAAAGCCGCGCTTCGGCTTCCACTCCACAGCCACTTGATGGCCGCGGTGATCGATATCGAGCCACCAGGCCGCGGTGGCCCGCGGCGGATTGGGCGCGCGCAATACCAGAGTCGCTCCGGGAAGCTCACTGGCCACGCGGTCCTTCAAGGCTTCCATATCGTTCATCGCCTTCCCGTCTCCTGGGGTTCCCACACGTGGCGCCCGTCGGCGCCGGCACGGCGAAAGAGCCGCGTTCCCCCCGTGTCAGTCCGCGCCAGACTACCGTCTGGCATGCGCTTTGACCGCACCTCTATCGCACCGTTGGTGCGAATGAAGGTCTGCTCTCCCACGGACATGAGCCTCTTGACCTCTGGGTGTCCGTCGACATCATTGACGTTGTCGTCCTGGACCGGGTACATCCTGGCGCTCGGCCTGCGCGCTTGGCTGGAGTCCAAATGATGAGGATCAAACGGGAACGGTGTCATCTCGTCTTCCACCCGGTTCAGCGTTGCTGCCAGTTGCTCACGCATCTCGTCGTAGCTCGCACACGGTGGTAGCTGAGCAAGTCGCCGAAACACCTCCTTTCGTCGCTCGGTCTTGCTTCTGAGGAGATGCCTATTCACGACTATAACCTTAAAGGACTACGGCGTCACACCGCGGGCTGCCCGCGGTGCGCTGTCCATCTCGCGCTCAGGCGCACCTGGGGCTCGAAGAGCAAGACCCGGACATCCGGCACCTTCTCCAGCGCCGGGACGATGCGGGGACGGACGTCGGCCCAGTCGAGTCCTCCGAGACCGCAGCCAAGCGGCGGTATCGCAATCGACGCGATGCGCCGCTGAGCGATCTCATCCACCAGTGCTTTCAACCCAGAGTCCACGTACGCCAGCTTCGAGGGGGTTCTCCAGTCGGCCTTCGTGGGGAAGTTCACGATGAATCGCGACCCCTCGCCGCTACGCTGGGCGCATGACATGGCTATTCCTCGACTTCGATGGCGTCCCTGCGGCGTCGCACGGCGCCGCTCTACAAGCTCGAGCGCGATCTCAGAGACCGCTTCGAGACCGAAATCCGCGCCCTTCCCCACGTGGAGATCGTCATCACATCGAGCTGGCGCGAAGCCTTCAGCCTCAGCGAGATCCGCGGCCACTTTTCGCCCGACATCGCCGCTCGCATCGTCGGCACCACGCTCATCGCGTCGAACCGTGACGGCACCTATCGCGAACGCGAGGTGCGCGCCTACCTGCGCAAACACGCCACCGAGGGCGACGCCTGGCTCGCTATCGACGACGATCCGCTGCACTTCGGCCCGGATGCTTCCGTCCTCCTCGTCGACCCCGACCACGGCCTGGACTATGCAGCGCTGGCGAAGATGCGTGCGGCGCTAGTGTCACAATAGCTCGGCACTCACCTGCAAAGACCGAGCTATTGTCACGGGCTCCAAACAGCACGAACCGCGCTCTGCACGTCACGCCCTGGATATCGACCAGCCGCGCTCGCAGTGCCTCTGGAACAGTCGATGTTCGCGCTCGATAGATTCTGGAACAGCCTCCAGTCGAATCCGGAACAGGTGGGGCTCAGGCACCGGCCAGGCATGCCTCGAGCGTCCGGCGGCCCTTCTCGATGTCGGGATGCCCCGCGTTCAGGCCGGCCTGGAGCAGACGCAACGCCTCTCGCGCGAGGCGCACGCTCTCTTCGACGTGGCCTGCCCGCCAGTGTTCCTCCGCCAGCAAGCGCAGGGTCCGGCCAATCGTGGGATGCTCCGCGTCGAGAATCTGGCGGCGGATGCGAAGCGCCCGTTCGAGGAGGGCTGCGGCCTCGTCGTGTCTGCCCTGATCGCCAACCTGGCCAGCGAGCGCCACCAGCGTCAGGGCGGTCTCGTCGCGAAGCTCACCCAGGTACTCGAGCTTCGCGGCAAGCACCTGCCTCTGCTCCTCCTCTGCCGCCTCGATGTCGCCCTGGAGGTGCCGCAGCTCGGCGAGGTCTCCTCGGGCCGCCAGCACGTCTCGGTGCTCGTCGCCCCACACGCCGCGCATGATCTCGAGGGAGCGTCGCATCACCTGATCAGCCTCGGCGTAGTCTTCGGCCCCCTTGAGCGACACGGCGAGAACGAAGAGCGTCCTCCCGACCGAGGGGTGGTTCTCCGGCAGTATCTTCTTCTTGGTCGCCAGAGCCTCCCGCGCCAGCGCTATGGCACGAGCGTACTCACCCTGTCGCCTGGCGAGGAGCGCGAGGTTGTGCAAGGTCTGAGCCGTGGGATAGGCGTCACCCAGCTCGCGGCGTCGGATCTCGAATGCCTTCCTCAGGTAGGGCTCGGCTGACGCCGGGTCGGCACCGCGCATCAGGCCCAGCGCCGCGTTGTTGAGAACCTCGGCCGTGGGGACCGAGTCCTCGCCAAAGAGCCTGCGCCGCAGCTCGAGGGCGCGGTCGTAGTGCGGCCGCGACTCGTCGAGCCGGCCGAGCACGCGCAGGTCATCGGCGAGCGCCAGCTCCGCGTTCGCGATCTCAACGTGCCCAGCGGGCAGCGTGGCACGGTGGCGCCCCAACGCCCCTTCGAGGAGCGGCAAGGCTTCACGGAAGTGGCCGCGGTTGTGGTACACGTGCCCGAGCGCCGACATCAGGCGCGCCTGGACCTCGGGCTGCTCCTCCAACTCGCTCTCGACACGCTCGGCCGCACGGTGCAGCAGCTCGACGACCGTCGTTTGCTCCGAGCTCTGGTAGGGGTCCGAGGCCGCAAACAGCTCCGTCAGGAACGCGACCACGCGGGCCGAGACCGCGGCTTCTCTGTTGGCGCGACGGGCCTCGCGCGCCTGGCCGACCAGCCCCAGGATGAGGGTGAGGACGGCGGCGGAGGTCGCGATCATGGCGGTCCGATGACGGCGGACGAAACGCCCCGCCCGGTATCGGAGCCCCCCCTGCCGGGCCTCGACGGGTCGCCCCTCGAGATAGCGGCCGACGTCGGCGGAGAGCTGCTCGACGGATCCGTAGCGATCCCGCGGCCTCTTGCGGAGCGCCTTCGCGACGATGTGGTCCAGGTCTCCGGCAAGCGAGGTGACGAGCTGCCCCGGCGTCGCCGAACGGGCCGCCGCGACGGCCTGCGCCTCGTCCTCACGGCCAGCGCTGCGATCGAGGAGCTTGCGGACGGCCCTGCTGGGCCGCTCCGCATCGACCTCGCAGACCACCCGTCGCAGCTCCTCGCTGCTCGACGGCGTCATCGGATAGGGCCGGGTACCCGTGAGCAACCGATGCAGGAGCAACCCGAGGGCGTAGACGTCGACGGCGGTCGTGATCGGCTCGTCCCGAAGCTGCTCGGGGCTCGCATAGTCAGGCGTGAGCACCCTGTGCCCGAAGGCCGTTTCGGTCGCCGCGGCGAGTGGACTGGGGCTGAGGAGCTTGGCGATGCCGAAGTCCAGAAGTTTCGGGAGTCCGGCTTCGGTGACGAGGATGTTGGACGGCTTGAGGTCGCGATGGACGACGAGGCTCGCGTGGGCGTCTTGGACGGCAGCGCACACCTCGCGGAACAGCTCGAGACGGCGACGGATGGGCAACTGGTAGCTGTCGCAGTAGCGATCGATCGAGGTGCCTTCGACGTACTCCATCACCAGGTAAGGGAGCCCGTCGTCCGTGGTGCCGCCGTCCAGGAGTCGAGCCACGGCGGGATGTCGAAGGCGGGCGAGGATCTGGCGTTCCTGGAGAAAGCGCCAGCGCGTGTCGCGAGCGAGCCCGGCACGGATCACCTTGACCGCGACCCGCTGTTCGAACTCGCCGTCGGCGCGCTCGGCCAGGAACACGGTGCCCATTCCGCCTTCGCCGAGCACCTCCACCAGGTGATAGGCGCCGAGCCGATCGCCCGGCGCCCGAAGCCCGGCACCCTGGATCGCCGCGGCCGCCTTCCCGATGGCCTCGGCGACCACATCACGTCCCGACTCGGCGGCTGCCAGCAGACGCTCGACCTCGCGCCGCAGCGCCTCGCGCCCCGCGCAGCGCTCGGCGAGAAGCGAGGCTCTCGCCTCGGAGTCCAGTGCTTCAGCCGTGAAGAAGAGCTCCTCGATCTCGCGCCAATTCTCTTCCTTCGACAATCTTCGTCACCTCTGCTTCCAAGCCGTTGGCGGTTCGCGCGCTCTTGTTCCAGCGATACGGCTCAGTTATAAGTCAATCGACTCGGCCGTGACACGTGTCCCGGATTTCTAGAGACTACCAGTGGCCAGCGAAGACGACCGCTCCGTGACTGAGCTCCTGCGCGCCTGGCGAGCAGGTGAGCGCGAAGCTCTCGACCGCCTCGTCCCGCTCGTCTACCGCGAGCTGCGACGAATGGCTCAGCGCGAGATGAACCGCGAACGTCCCGGACAGACTCTCGAGGCGACGGGGCTCGTCCATGAGGTCTTCGTGCGGCTCGTGGATGTGGACGTCTCGTGGCAGGACCGTGCGCACTTCCTGGCCGTGGCGGCCCGGATGATGCGTCGCATCCTGATCAGCCGTAGCCGAGACAAGGCCCGGGCCAAGCGCGGCGGGGGCCGGCCCATTCTCTCCCTCGACGAGCTGGCTCGCGCCGGCGTCGACCCAGCGTCGCCGCGACGCTCGCCCGACGTACTCGAGCTCGACCGAGCCCTTCGCGAGCTCGAGGAGGTCGATCCGCTCAAGGCCCAGGTGACCGAGCTCGTCTACTTCGGAGGGCTGACCTACGACGAGGCCGCCGAGGCTCTGGCGATCTCGCGGGCGACGGCTCACCGGCACCTGCGCTTCGCCAAGGCATGGCTCCACGCTCGCCTCGCCAGCCCCACTGTGTGGCCCTAGTCCCAGCGAAGGCTGGACTGATCAGGATGAGACTCCGGAGCTCGTTTCAGCGCTCTAGGTATGGACACCGCAGTTTTCGTGGTGCCGAACCCATACGGAGCGACCCCTATGCCTGCCCCCACCGCCCATTCAGTCCGACACTGGCTACTCCCGCTCGCTATCGCGATCGTGGGCCTTCTCGCACCGCATTCGCTTCTCGCCGCCGGCGGTGACCTCGACTGTACGTTCGGGCTGAGCGGCACGATCCTCCACGATCTGGGCTCGATCGAGGCCGCCCACGACGCCCAGTTGCAGAGCGACGGCAAGATCGTGACGATCGGCAGCGCGGCCGGCGCCATCCGTTTGTCCCGTTTCCTGGATGACGGCAGCCTCGACCCGACCTTCGGCAGCGGCGGCACCATCGTGCACGTGTTCGCGGGCCTCGGCGGCGCCGAGACTCTGGCGGTCGATAGCCTGGACCGCATCGTCGTGGGCGGGACCGTGTCCGTACCAGTCGGCGCCTCGTCCGACCAGGAAGTCTTCGTCGCCCGCTTCACCACGGACGGAGCGGTCGACACCGCCTTCGGCGGCGGCGACGGCTGGACCAGCTTCGACTTCACGAGCGCGACCGCCAACGCCGGTACCGAAGGGGGGGCCATCGTGCTCGTCGACAGCAGCGATCGGCCGATCGTCGGCGGCTCGCCCGACCCCAACGGGCCGATCTTCAACCCCAGCGACCGCAATCTGGCCGTGGCCCGCCTCGACACCAATGGCGCGCTCGACACCAGCTTCGACGGCGACGGCATCTCCATCGCCAGCAGCGCCGGTGCCGTCGACGACACACTACGCGGCATGGCCCTCGACGCGCTGGGCCGCATCGTGGCGATCGGTTCGACGGCCCCCGCGGCCGTCGTCCTGTCCGACACCATCCTGGCCCGTTGGACCACCACCGGTGCCCTGGATACCACTTTCGACACGGATGGGGTGCTGACCCTCGATCTCAGCGAGTCCGGGAGCTTCGATTCCGGCATCGATGTCGGCTTCGATTCGACGGGCGCCATCATCGCTCTGGGGATCGCACCGATGCCTGCCCTCGCCCGGCTCACCGATACCGGCGCTCTCGACCCCGGCTTTGCCGGCGACGGTATCCTGCAACAGAGCTTCCTGGGCACACAGGACGTCACCGAGCACGTCCGGATCCAGAGCGACGACAAGATCCTGGTCACGGGCTGGCCGGTGCAAGGCTCCTTCCACTTCGCCGCCATGCGCTTCACCTCCGCCGGCGCGCTCGATCCCACTTGGTCCGACGACGGAGTCCTGACGACGGCCCTCGGTTTCAACGAACGAGCCTACGCGGCCATTCTTCAAGCGGACGAGAAGCTCCTACTGCTGGGTGGCGCCGACAACGACACGCAGATGGTGATGGTCCGCTATCTCAACGACGCCCACCCCAACGGCCCGCTCACGACGACGGTGATCCTGAGTGACAGTCCGGATCCATCGCTGGTGGGGGAGACCGTGACCGTCAGCTACTCGGTCACCGCCACCACCGGCACGCCTGCGGGCAGCGTCATCGTCAGCGATAGCTCTGCCGGCACGAGCTGCACCGGCACCGTCGCCAGTGGATCGTGCGACCTCGCCTGGCCTATCACCCCCGGCGAGCGGACCGTCAGCGCGACGTTCGTCGGCGGTGGCGGATTCTGTTCCAGCTCCACCACCGACACGCACACGGTGCTCGTGCCCACCTTGACATGGTTCGCCTTCTTCGCACCGACCCCCTCGGTCACGGGCGAGCCCGTCACGGTCGGAGTCCAGGTCATTCCGCTCAACGTCGGCGGAGTCGGCCCGGTGACGGGAACGGTGACCATCGACGATGGCGCCGGTGCCAGTTGCGCTGGCGTCCTGGTCGGCGGCGCGACGAGTTGTCAGCTCACCCCCACGGTCGCGGGCACTCGCAACTGGACCGCGACCTATCTGCTCCAGGGTCACTTCGCGGCGAGCGCCCGAACCGCCTCTCGTTCTGTTGCGCCCGCGTCGACCACGACGACGATCACGGCCGACACACCCGATCCGTCCGCGGCGTTTCAGGCCTTCGAGGTCCAGGTCG
>Ga0214472_10007381_pt1 | contig 11511 bp, 15 predicted proteins | sample RVTome_6_FD_207662 | JGI IMG/M metagenome (GOLD analysis project Ga0214472, IMG submission 207662) | Soil microbial communities from uranium-contaminated site in the Upper Colorado River Basin, Wyoming, United States - RVT140D175 | ecosystem: Environmental > Terrestrial > Soil > Contaminated >...
CATCCGCATCGGGTCGTCCGGCGCGGCCACAAAGACTTGGAGCGCGAACTCTCGCGGTTGGCCGTTGACCTTGATCTCACTCGTGAACTGGGTGCGCCCGGTCGCCTCGATGACCCCGGGCCGGCTACGCGTCTGCTCCGCGATGACCGCCATCTCCTCGGCGTCGATAGCGGGGCCAAATCGGATCGTTGCCGAGGCCGGCTCGGTGCTCAGGTACGCGAGTTCCGTCTCCCTGCTGATGGCGCTCCAGGCATAGAGAACCCCGCCGAATACAGTCAGGCTGACCGCGATCGCGATCACCATCAACACCAGCCGCGGCCAGGTCGCCCGCAGGTCCCGGCGCAACTTGACGGTCAGTAGGCTGCTCAATTCGAAACCCCTGCCGCCGCGCTCTCGTCGCTGACGATACGGCCATCCACCAGGGTCACCTCTCGACCTACCATCGACCTGATATCGCGTTCGTGCGTGACGACCACGATGGTTTGCCCATCCCCGTTCAGGTCGGTGAACAGCCGCAGGACGGCATCGGCCGTGATGGAGTCGAGGTTGCCGGTCGGCTCGTCGGCCAACAGGATCGGTGGATCGTTGGCCAGCGCCCGGGCGATCGCCGCGCGTTGCTGCTGGCCCCCCGACAGCGTCGCCGGCATCTTGTCGGCCTGGTCGCCGACGCCCACCCGCTCCAACAAGTGCATCGCCCGATCGCGTCGCTGGCCAGCCGGGATCTTTCCGGCGAAGTCCATTGGCAGCATCACGTTCTCGACCACGGTCAGCGTGGGCAACAGCTGGAAGAACTGGAACACCAGCCCGACGTTGCGCCCCCGCCAGGCGGCCAGCCCCGACTCCGACAGTGAACCGAGGTCGGCGCCCGCGCCACGTACTGTCCCCGAGGTGGGCCGGTCGATGCCGGCGAGCAGATTCAGCAGCGTCGTCTTGCCGCTGCCGGACCGCCCAACGACCGCGACGAACTCGCCTGGCGCGATGTCAAGGCTGAGTCGATCAATGGCGACGAACTCGCCAGCGCCCAATCGGTACGCCTTGACAACATCTCTGACCTGGATTGCAGGGTCCAGCGTCGCATCATCCACGGTGGCGTTGTGCACCATCAGTGCGCGGGGATCGTGTGACCGCCAAGGATGAGCATGGCCACCGCGGCTAGCAGGATCACGATGACCAGGGCGATCCCCAACAGCTTCAACCAGCGCGGGATGCCCGGAGGCGATTCGCGGATCTCTCCGCCGCTGTCGTCGCCTCTGTCGTATGGGGGTTGGTCAGCCATGGGCGTCTCCTCGTGTGGCGCTCGGCGACCGCAGCAGCCTGTCGCTCGCGCGCTGGTGCGGTGTCGAGATCACGGCCAGCCGATCACGGTTGCGGCTCCGAGGGGTCTCAGGCCAGCTAAGCGGAGCTCGCCCCTCCTTCGGTGAACCATTGGGCCCGTGTTCCATCGCCGCCACGGTACGGAGCGCGGGGCGGCGACGAAACGCCCTGCGGGGGGATCTTGTCTGTCCTCATTCTGTGGACGAGGATCATCCGCGAGGGGGATTTGCGTGCCGGTCAGCGAGGGGTAATCTCGCAGACTAGTGTCAACTAGGTTCACGTCGTACTGGCTCCTCGCCGCCCGCGCCAGGTCACGGGCGCTGCTCGATGTCGCCATCGCGGTCGCCGCGCTGGGCGGCTCGCTGGCGGTGATCCAGCACGGCGGCGTCGGCCTCACACGCCCCGGATCCGGGCAGCTCGATCCGGTCAGCATCACGCTGGCAGCGTGCTCGACGCTGCCACTCATCGCCTGGCGACGGTCTCCGCTCGGCGTCTTCGTTGTGACCGCGGCCGTGAGCGTGTTGCTGGCCGGCCTCGGCTATCGGATCGATCTATTGATCGGGCCCGCCGTTGCCATCTACCTGCTCGCCGCCAGCCGCGAACCGGGCGCTACGTGGACATGGCGCACGACATCGCTCGTGATCGGCCTGTTCGTGGCGTACCTGGGCGCGACCGCCGCCGCGCAGGACGTCGTTCCCGACAGCGAGTTCCTTCACACCGGTTTCGGGTGGGCCGTGGCCTGGTTCGCCGGGGAGCGATCGCGCCTGCGGCGAGAACTGATTGCCGACCTGAGAGCACATGCGGCGCGCGCCGAGCGTGAGGCGGAGCGTGAGCGCTTGCTTGCCGCCGCCGAGGAGCGCGCCCGGATCGCTCGGGACCTGCACGACTCGGTCGGCCACGCGATCAACCTGATCGCCGTGCGCGCCGGCGCCGCCCGACTGCGGCATCGTGACGCACCCGATCGCTCGCTCCTCGCCCTCGAGGCCATTGAGGAGGTGGCACGGCAGACGGCTGCCGATATCGACCACATCGTCGGTTCGCTGCGCGAAGCCAGCTCGGCAAGCGGGGTCATCGAGGCGCCCGTCGGGCTGTTGTCACTCGGTACTCTGATCCAGCGCCACCGGGAAACGGGACTCGGCGTCACGCTAAACACCTCGGGTGCGCCGCGACGGCTTGGGGCGGCCGCCGATCAGGCCGCCTACCGCATTCTCCAGGAGTCGCTCACCAACGCTGCCCGCCACGGAGCCGGGAGCGCGCTGATCAACATCGGGTATGGAACCGAGTGGGTCGAGCTCACGGTCACCAACCCGGTGTCCGACCCCGGATTGTTGCCGTCCGCCGGAGGACACGGGCTGGTCGGCATGCGCGAGCGGGCGACCCTGCTTGGCGGGAGCCTTGAAGCCGACCGCGCCAACGGGACATTTCGCCTCCGCGCCCGCATCCCCGACGGAGGTCACGCTGCATGACTCACGTGCTGATCGCCGACGACGAGGATCTGATGCGCGCCGGGCTCATCGAGCTTCTTAGCGCCGATCCCGATATCGAGATCATCGGCCAGGCATCGACCGGACGGGAGGCCGTCGACCAAGCGCGCCGGCTGGCGCCCGACGTCGTATTGATGGACGTCCGCATGCCCGACCTCGACGGGATCGCCGCCACCCGTGAGCTTCTGCAGGCCGCGCCGGGTGCAAGGGTGCTGATCCTGACGACCTTCGAGCAGGATGACTACGTCTTCGGCGCCCTGCGCGCCGGCGCCTCAGGCTTCCTGCTGAAGCGAACGCGACCCGAGGAGCTGATTGCGGCGGTCCACACGATCGCCGCCGGCGACTCGCTTCTGTCGCCCTCGGTCACTCGGCGGGTGATCGACCGCATGGCCCAGCAGCCGACTCCCGACCTTGCGGATCGGGCGAAGCTCGATGAGCTGACACCACGCGAGCGTGAGGTCCTTGAACTCATAACCCGGGGCCTGTCGAACCGCGAGATCGCCACCGCACTCGTCGTCGAGGAATCGACGATCCGAACCCATGTGAAGCGAATCCTGATGAAGCTCGGCCTGCGCGACCGAGTTCAGGCGGTGATCTTCGCCTACGAAAGCGGCGTGAATCGCGCGACGCTCACATCTCGCTAACGAGCAGACGAGGAGAGGCATGTGGATAAGAGGAAGCTGAACGTTGGCGGCGTCCTGCTGCTGGCAGCCGTGCTCGCGGCCTGCAGCGCCGAGGGGTCGCCGAGTCAATCGGCGCAAGAGTCGGAGATGCCGATGGCGTCCGGCGACATGGGCATGGATATCGGCGCCCTGGGCGAACAGGGCGAAGCGGCCAGCGCCGATCGCACCGTGCAGATCACGGCCAACGACCAACTCGCCTTCGATCCAGATGCGGTAGACGTACGGATCGGCGAAACGGTGACCTTCGAGATTGCGAACACCGGGACGGTCGACCACGAGTTCGTCCTGGGCTCGGCGGATTTCCAGCAGCAGCACGAGGAGGAGATGCAGGGCGGGGAGATGGAGATGGGTGGCGAGCCGAATGAGTTGGAAGTGCCGGCGGGCGAGACTACATCCATGACCTGGCGCTTCACCGAAGCGGGCACGACCGAGTTCGGCTGCCATGAGCCGGGCCACTTCGCCGCCGGAATGGTGGGAGACATCAGCGTCACCGAGTAGGGGCAAGGACCGGCGTGGGACGCATGCTTGACCCTAGAGCCGCTCTAGGCTTTAGGGTTGTGCCATGCGCATCGGTACTCTGGCTGATCAGTTAGGGGTCACCCCGCACGCTATCCGTTTCTACGAGCGGCGTGGCCTGCTGCCTGCGCCTGGGCGCGGGAGCAACTGTTACCGCGAGTACAGCCACCTCGACGCCGAACGGCTCCGGCTGCTGATCGGCCTCCGCCAGCTCGATATCCCGCTCGACCAAGCGGCCGAGCTGGCCACGATGTGCGCCGCCGGCCGCTGTGACGAGGTCTCGGACGAGCTGCGCACCCTCCTCGCCGAGAAGCGCCAAGAGCTGGCGCGCCGGATCGACGATCTTCGTTTTCTCGATGGCCGCATGGCTCACCTAACCGGCCAGCTCGAGGCTGGCGCCACGCCCCGAACCCTGATCAACCTCGGAATGGAGGACGAGCATGCCCGTGCGGTGTGACGACTGTTGCTGCGAGCAGCACTGTTGCGGCTTCGGCACCAAGTAACGACGAGAGGCGGTACCCACCGACCTCTGCGAAGAACGGTGTCTGGCCGACGAAGGCCGGCGCGGGCCGACCAGTCAGCGCATGGCGGGCCCCCGCCTCAGGTTGGCTGCGGCGCGGTCCGCAGGCCGGCGCTGGGCGGCGTCGCCGACGTTCGTGGTGAGCGGAAGCTCCGCAGGCGGAGCGCGTTCGAAACGACGGATCGTCTCCTCGTCGTCGATAGTGTGCGGATCGTGTGCATTTCAGGCGGAAACACGCTCAGCGGATGACGCAAGGCACGTGTGGCACCGCATTCGCGTGCGCACACCAGGTCGCTAGGTACGCAGTTCTGAGCACGAATTTCGGCTCTCAGATGAGGGCGAGATTGGTACCGCATACCGGATTCCCGGTGAATCGTCTCATGCGTCTCAGTCGCGTTCAGCCAGTACATCCAAGAGACGCATGAGACGCATGAGACAGGCCCGATAAGGGTCCACATAAGGGTCCGGGCGTACGCGCGGAACCGGATGGCTCTGGGTACGTGCCGCCTCGTGCACGGCAGCCGACACCTGCCCCATCCTAGGCTCGACCCAGCGGGGACAATCCTGCGCCACACCCCCTTCCGGCACTGCTCACGACTTTGGCCGGTCGGCGAGCGCCTCCAGCCCGCCGACCAGGAGCTCGAGCGTCAGAAGATCGGCCTCCGGCCCAGATGACCAATCGATGAACTGTTCGGCAGCCCTCGAGTAGGGAAACTCCTCAGGGGACAGCGGCTCCATCGACGCGCGCTGGCGCGCAAAGTCCGACCAACGGTGGCGCGTGGCCGCCGCCCACGCGGCTCGGTGCAGGGCCGGGCCAAGGACCATGCCGCTCATGACCTCCAGCAGCCGAGCAGACTGGCGGGCGTCGAAGCCCGCGCTATGGAATATCGCTAGCAATGCCTCGGTCACGCGCGGCTCGGCCGGCGAAACGAAGGGTCGCGAGAGCAGGAAGGGCGCCGCCGGATGCGCAGCGGCCACCGACAGGTAGCTGCCGAGCAGCCGACGCAGCCGATCCTGCCAGGTGGTCCTCTCCTCGGCCGCGATATCGATCTCTTCGAGCAGTCGCTCGGCCATCAGGTCTAGCAGGTGGGACTTGTTCCGCACGTGTCGGTAGATGGCCATCGGCGTTACCCCAAGTGTCGCCGCTAACCGACGCAGGCTGACGGCCTCGATGCCGTTTGTATCCGCGACCTCGAGCGCGGCCTCGACAACACGTTCAGGGGTCAGTCCGCGGCGAGTCTTGACGTCCTCTGCCATGCTCGCTAGTCTACGGCGTACACCATGAACGGTAATCGGGTCGAGATCCCGAAGATAAGCTGGATTCTCGTGCTCACGGTCGCGGTGCTGAGCGTGCTGTCGGCGCTCTACGTCGGGCTGACTCCTACCCCCGGTCAGACGGAGCTCCAAGGGCGCACCTGGGAGCAATTCGCCGGGCAGGACCCCGAAGTCGCGGCGCTCTATTCCATGGACCTGGCACTGCTGGGCATGAGCATCAGCGCCTTCGCCGTGCTTGCCACGGTCGTCGCGGCAATCCCCTACCGGCGCGGGGAGCGCTGGGCCTGGTATGCGTTGTGGGTCGTTCCCCTCCTGTGGGGCGGCGTCGCGGTTCGCATGTTCATCGACCAGTACTCGGCGGGTTCCGTGTACGCCGTCGCCGCGGCGATTGCCGTGGTTGGGCTCCTCATTCCATTCCGACGCATCCGTACCGGGAGCTGAGGGCTGTTCATGGGGCAACGAGGCACAGGCCATCGGGAGTGACGAGCATGCTCATCTTCAAGGCGCTGCACATTCTTTCGATGTTCTCCGTGGTCGCGATGGAGATTGGCGCGGAGTTCCTGTTCGCCTTCGCCATTGCGCGGCGCGACGTCCGGGCGCTGGCGACCGTCCACCGCATCCTGGAGCAGGCGCGGCTCGGCCCCATCAGCATCGCCCTCTTCCTCTCCGGGGTGGTGTTCGGCCTGCTCACCGCCCTGACCGGCGGGTTCGACTTCCTCGCCGGATGGCTCATCGCAGCCTACGTACTGGTCGCGGTGATCTTCGTCAGTGGCTCCCGCCTCTGGCCGAAAATACTGCTGCCGCTGGGGGCCAAGGCGGTCGAGGCCGAGGCGGGACAGCGCCCGGTCGAAGACGTCGTCCGCGACATGGCCGCCAGTCGTGCAGTCCGGTGGTTCGTCGGCATGGCGACGATCTTTGTGTTGATCATCCTCGACATGGTCCTGAAGCCGTTCTGACGGACGGGGTGGAGCGGCTGGGCTGCTGAAGGCGAGATCGCTGGTGGCAGTTGCCCAGCGAAGGAGTCGATCATGGGTCAATTGACGTTCCGAGTGCCGTGGTTCAGCTGGGGACCACTGACCGTGCTCTCGACATTCGTCGCCCTCTCCGCGCTCTGGGTCGCACTCACCCCCGCTGGCGACCAGACCGAACTCACCGGCCGCGCATGGGAACAGTTCGCGTCGCAGGACCCCGAGGTGGCGTATCTCTTCTCGAGGCAGCTGAACATCCTCGGATTCCTCGGCGCTGGATTCGGCCTGCTCGCCGCGGTCGTCTCGGTCATCCCCTACCGCCTTGGCGACCGTTGGGCCTGGTACGCCCTGTGGCTGTTCCCTGTCACGGTCGGAGGCGTAGCCGTCCGCATGCTGATCGATCAGTACCCTGCCGGCTACTACTACACGGGCCTCACGGCAGTCGCCGTGTTGGGACTCGTGATCACTCTCCGGACCTTTATCCCACGACGCGACTCAGGTCCGTAGGGCCCGCAACTGGCGGACCGCTGTACGACGACCGCCGTTGCGCTCAACGAATCCGTCGCCAGGAACTCGCGTCGCTCGCTGCGGGGCGGCCCGTAGCCCCGCTGTTGGTCGTACTCAGTCGACTCGCACCGGTTTTCGAGACCAGTAGGCGACGAGCGCGCCCGCGACGCCGAAGCCGGTGATCAAAGTGGTCGAGAGGAGTGGGCCAGGTTTGTCGAGCCGCGTGAGCGCCAACGATCCGAAGACAATCAGCCACACGACGCCGGCGACGGTGGACCAGCGCACGACCCACGGCCCCGGGCGGGCAATCAGCAGAACGCCGATCAGCAGACTCACAATCGCGCCAGCTACCACCAGAGCGGGCAGAGCTGGGTTCTGCAGCAGGATTCCCAAGTTCTCCAGATTCTCCCCAACGAACACGAAGATCAGGAGCCCCGCGCAGGTCAGGCCAGCGAGAATCCAGAGTGCGCCGGCCAGTCGAAGACCGCCCATACCCAAGCTCCCATAACGCATCGCCAGCGGAGACGCGTCGCACGGCGTCTCCCGGTCGCAGGACTTTACGCGTCCGACGTGACTTTGCAATCAAGCCGGGGGTGGCTGCACGCTCCGCGTTGAATGCCGAGGTAGCGGAAGAGCTTCGACGCGCCGGATGAGGTGCGCCGATTTCCCAAGGGGATCCTCGAGCTCGTGCGCCTAGGCTCCTTGACCTTCGGTCGCGGCATCGTCGAGCCGGGCTTTCGCTGGTCGACGGACTTGAGGCCGATCCAGGGCACGCCCTCGTGCCAGATCCACCACTTTCAGGTGATGCTGCAGGGACGCTTCCACGTCGAGATGGACGACGGCGAGACCGCCGAGTTCGGGCCCCGCGACGTCATGGACGTCCCGCCCGGGCATGACGTTTGGGTCGTTGGGGATGAACCGGTGATCGTCGTAGACATGTTGGGCAATATCGGCGCGCTCGGCGCGCCGGGCGAGCACGAGCGCCTCGTCACGACCCTCCTCATGTCCGACATCGTCGACTCGACCCTCACCGCGACGAGGCTCGGGGACGGCGCCTGGAAGCAGGTGCTCGCCGAACATAACCGCCTCATCCGCGCGCAATTCGATCGCTTCCCAGGCAGAGAGGTGAACACCACGGGGGATGGCTTCCTGGCGACGTTCGGAAGCGCCGCCGGCGCAATCCGATCCGCGGTCGCGATGCGCGACGCGGTACGAAGCCTGGGGATCGAGCTCCGGATCGGCGTTCATACTAGCGAGGTGGAGGTGCTGCCGAACGACATCGGAGGAGTCGCCGTCCATGCGGCCTCGCGGATCATGGCCTTGGGGCGAGCATCCGAGATCATCGTCTCATCGGTCACGCGCGGCCTAGTGGAGGGCAGCGACCTCCGCTTCGAGGAACGCGGGCGTCACAAGGTCAAGGGCTTGGAGCGGCCGATCGAGGGGTTCGTGCTGGCGGCCTAGTGCGCCGGGATCCGGTTCACGGTGCCAGCCCCTAGGAAGAGCCTGGGTCATCGGTTGAGCCCGTACTGATGGCCACAGCGACGGTCGCTGCGCGCCGGGAGACTGCTGGGCAGCCAGGAAGGCACGGAGGGAAGCGAACCGAGTGTCGAAGCGCACGCGCCGAGCGAAGCATCGCGCGGGGAGTCGCGGTTCAGCGCCCGCGCCAAACGCCAAGCCGGCAGCCCCGGCGCGGAGCGAGCCACTGGGCAGCGCCCCAGCTGCCGGACGGCCCGATCATTCGACGCAGGCGAGGGTCGAACGGCGGCGACGCGCGCGTCAGCGACGGAACCGGATTCGATACGCCCTGGCCGGCGCGGCTGCCGCTGTACTCGTGGTGATCGGTGGCTGGGCGGCCGGGATCGGGCAGCCCGACTACGGAGAGTCGGCGCCGTCCGAGGGCGGGGTGGGCCAGCACATCGCGCAGGACGCTCCCCTGCCGCAACGCAACGACCCGCCATCCTCGGGGCCTCACTACGCGTCTCGGGCCGCATACGGGGTGACGACCGCCCCGGTCGCGCCGGGCAACTGGGTGCACGCGCTCGAGCACGGGGGGATCGTGGTCCTCTACCGGTGCGGCGACCCCGAAGACTGCGCCGAGAGGGCAAGCCTCCTCCGACGCGAGGTCTACACGCCTGCCCGAGAGGGGGCATCTGGTGAGCGGAAGCTCGTGATCACCCCATATCCGGGTCTCGATACGCCGTACGCGGCGCTCGCCTGGGGCAGGATCCTGCAACAGCAGGAGCTCGACGCCGCGGAGATGCTGCTCTTCTACGACCGATACCTGGATCGCGGCCCGGAGCACGCGGCCTGACCTTGGAGGCGACGACCAACGGAACCGTGGCGGCGACAGACCGCGCTAGACGACCGCGCCGATCATCGCGGAGAGCCGCGCTCGTTCCGTCGCCTCGAGGACGCGAGGATCGGCGTACTCGGGGCCACGAGTCTGCGTCCCCAGCAGGGACTGGAACAGCTCGTCCTCGTATGTCTTCTCCGCCACCTCGAGCCGCAGCGGCGAGAAGGACGGCGAGAAGTCGACGTCGAGGTGCTGCTGGACTCGCGCATTGAGCGCGAGGATCGCGAGCCGCTGCCTTCGCTCGTCGGCATAGGACGCGAAGGCCGCCGGGTCCCAGTCCGACTCCTCGAGCAGGACCTCGGCGATGCTTCGAGTATCCCGCATCGCCATCGCGAGGCCCTGTCCGATGAGCGGGTCGATCCACCCCGCCGCGTCGCCGATCAGGAGGAGACCCTCGTCGACCGGGTCGTCCACGAATGCCGAGCTGAGCGGGAACGTTCCGCACGGTCCGTCCTGCCACCCACCCGCCACCGCCCCGCCGAAGGGCAGACTCGGGGAGTTCCACGCGGCGAGGAACCGCCCGACGCCACCTTCGCCCGTGAAGCGAGACCGTTCCGCGAGCGCGACGCAGACGTAGAGCCGGGCTCTTGCTCCGGCCTGGGGGAAGCTGATCATTTGACGATCGGTCTCGTGGAGGGAATACCCCATCGTCGCCGGGGCTCCGTCCAACCCGCCCGCGAGCATGCCGGCCGCGACGGATGTCGCCCCCTCCTCGCGCAGCCCGATGGACGCCTGCCTCCGGATCGTCGAAACCTTGCCATCCGCGCCCACGACGAGCCGGCACGACGACGCCTGGCGCGCGCCCGCTCCGGACCAGCTCACGGTGGGGGCGGAACCGAAGGTCGCGAGGACGTCGGTCGCGCCGCGGACGACGGTCGCTCCCGCGAGCGAGGCGGCTCCGGCAAACGCCTCGCAGGCCACGGGATGACGCACGTCCAGGATGCCCTCGATCCCCGGCACGCGGTCACCGAATCCGGCGGTCAGCGCGTTACGCATCACGGCGTCTGGATCGCTGCCGATCTCGTAAGCGAGCCAGTGTGTGAGCGTGACCGCGCCGTCCGGGTTTCCGGCCAGGACGTCCTCGACGCCCGCCCGCCGGGCCTCGGCGACCCCCCACGGCATCATGCCCTCACCGAGCACTCGATCGCGGTATTCGGTCTGGCGCTCCAGGAGGAGCACCCCGAGGCCCCCGCGAGCCAGGGCGGTTGCCAGCGCCCCGCCGGCGATCCCACCGCCAACGATCGCCACGTCGTAGGCCGTCATCGTCGGGATGATGGGCAGCGCCGGAGCGAAGCGTCAAGCAACCCGGCCCGGCCATGAACGGCCCGCCTGGACGGAGCCCCGATGTTGCGATTGGGTGACGCGGCAAATAGGGGTGCCAATAAGGTGCCGACAAACCGCATCCAGATCGGTTCTGAGCCCGTCCAGCCAGGGTCGCCGCTATGGCATCTCCCACGGTGCCTGCGGGAGGACGTGTCCGGTTTCGAGCAAGGACTTCAGGTTCGAAAGGACCGCCGACCAGCCCGCAGCGGCCGCGTTCCGGTCGGCTTCATCAGCGAGATTCGTGTGGGTGACCGTCAGACGGACGATGTCCCCGTATGGCTCGATGTCAAAGGCAACCGGCTGGGGTCCAGCCGCCGGCTCGCCATCGGGCGGAGCCCACGTTGTGACGAGCCGCGTTGGTGGCAAACTTTCGACGACCTTGCCGACGACATCGGCTTGATGCGTACCGTCCGTTCGCTGGTGTTCCCAGTGGGATCCGACCTGCCAGTCCGACACGTTGCTGTGGCCAAGTACGGTTGTTACCGTGGGCTCCGGCCAGTTCCGGTGGATTCCGGCTGGCTCGAGGGTACGAATGAGGGTACAGAGAGCGCGCCGGCGGCGATGCGCC
>Ga0214472_10007382_pt1 | contig 11511 bp, 9 predicted proteins | sample RVTome_6_FD_207662 | JGI IMG/M metagenome (GOLD analysis project Ga0214472, IMG submission 207662) | Soil microbial communities from uranium-contaminated site in the Upper Colorado River Basin, Wyoming, United States - RVT140D175 | ecosystem: Environmental > Terrestrial > Soil > Contaminated >...
ACCCCGGCCCCCGCAAGCGATCTGTGACCGGCGGCCCCCACCCAGGGACTGCGCGCCTGAGCGGCCAGGATGGTATCATGCCTTGACACGTGTAGACAACTCGTGTAGATCGAGGCTAATTATGAGCGTTACCCGCGACGATGTGGCCCGTTTCGTGGGGGTTTCCTCGGCCACCGTCTCGTACGTGGTCAACGGAGGCCCGCGGCCGGTCGCTGCCGCGACCCGGGCCCGCGTGCTGCGCGCGATCCGGGAGCTGGACTATCAACCCAGCGCGGTGGCCCGCAGCCTGAGGCTGCGCCGCACTTCGACGCTCGGCCTGGTCATCCCCGATACCTACAACCCGTATTTCGCCGAAGTCGCCCGCGGGGTCGAGCAGGTCGCATTCGAGAAGGGATTCACGGTCGTGCTCTGTCACTCCGGCTATGATCCGGAGCGCGAGCTGCAGTATCTCGACGTGCTGCGGGCCGAGCGCGCCGCCGGCATCCTGTTGGTGCCCGCCACCGCCGGGTCAGAGCCGATCCGCCGCTTGGCGGCGCATCGGGTTCCCTTCGTGCTGCTCGACCGCATCGCCCCGGAGCTGCGCAGTCCGGCGGTGGTAGCCGACAACTTCCAGGGCGGTTACCTCGCCACTTCGCACCTGATTGAGCTCGGACATCGGCGCATCGGCTGCATCGCTCGGCCGACGGATCTGAGCCACAGCCAGGAGCGGATCCGGGGCTATCGGGCGGCGCTGCGGGACCACGGACTGGCGGCGGACGATTCGCTGATGGCCCGCGGCGGCTTTCGGATCGAGAACGGCCGCCAAGCGGCGCTGCGACTGCTCGATCTCGATCCAGCGCCGACCGCCTGCTTCGCGTACAACGACATCATGGCGATCGGCGCGCTGCGCGCCGCCCACGAGCGCGGCCTGCGCGTGCCGCAGGACTTCTCGATCGTCGGTTTCGATGACATCGAGCAGGCGGCCTACACCTGCCCGGCGTTGAGCACCATCGCCCAGCCCAAGTTCGACATGGGGCGGCGCGGCGCCGAGCTGCTCTTGAGCCTGATCACCGACGGGAGCTCGGCCGGCGGATCCGACCGCGGTCCACCGGCCGGCGCCGAAGCGCCCTTGCCGATTCGTCTGGTGGTGCGCGAATCGAGCGGGCCGGCGCCGCGCCGCGCATGAGGCTCGCATGAAGATCATCGTCGCATCGGATCACGCCGGCTATCCGCTCAAGCAAGCCGTGGTCGAGCTGCTCGCAGCCCAAGGCCTGCCGGTCGACGACGGCGGTCCGGCGTCGGCGGCCGATTCGGTCGACTACCCGGAAGTGGCCCAGCGGGTCGGGCGCAAGGTCGCGGCCGGAGAGTACCAGCGCGGCGTCCTGATCTGCGGCACCGGACTGGGGGTTTCGATCGCGGCCAACAAGACCCCGGGGGTGCGCGCCGCGCTGTGCCACGACGTTTTCACCGCGCGCCAGAGCCGCGCCCACAACGACGCGAACGTACTCGCGATGGGCGCCTGGGTGGTGACCCCGCAGCGGGCGGCCGGCATTCTGGACGCCTGGCTTCACACCGAGTTCGAAGGCGGCCGTCACCTGCCGCGCCTGGCGATGCTGGATCGCGCGTTCGCCGCCGCCGCTGCCCCCGATCTGCAAGCGCACGCCGGCCCGATCCGGCCGCTGCGCCTGGGGCTGGCGCTGTCGCCGCACCCGACCACGTTCGGGCCGCTGCTGTTCTCCGGGCGGATGGCCGAAGGCATCCGGGCGGCGGCGGAAGCCGGCTTCGGCGCGGTCGAGCTCAGCCTCCGCGCGGCCGACACGTTCGAGGCCAAGCCGCTGCTGAAGATGCTCGGCGAGCACGGTCTGGAGCTGGCCGCGATCGCGACCGGACAAGCTTGCTTGAGCGACGGGCTGTGCTTGGCCGCGGCCGACGCCGCCGCGCGCCGCGGCGCCGAGGATCGCCTCAAAGCCGCGATCGCCCTCGGTGCCGACTTCGGCGCGGCGGTGATCGTCGGCGGAATTCGCGGGCGGCTGACCGGCTCGGCGCCGGAACAGATGCAGCAGCGCGCCGCCGCGGTCGCGGCGATCCGGCGCTGCACCCGCTACGCTTTCGAATTCGGGGTCCCGCTCCTAATCGAGCCGATCAACCGCTATGAGACCAATTTCATCAACAACACGAGTGAAGGATTGGCACTGCTCGATGAGCTGGGCGAACCGGGGGTTCGGCTGCTGCTCGACAGCTTTCACATGAATATCGAGGAGGCCGATGTCGCCGCCAGCTTGAACCAGGTCGGTGATCGGCTCGGCTACGTGCACCTGGCGGACAGCAATCGACGCGCGCCGGGTCAAGGACACCTGGATTTCGGCGCCTTGCTGCGGTGCCTGAACCAGATGGGTTATCAGGGCACGGTGACCGCGGAGATCCTGCCGCTGCCGGATGACGCGACCGCGGTCCGGCAGGCGGGCACGTTTCTGCGCGCCTTGCTGGGCGCGGCCCCGGAGCGCCGCTTGGAGCCGAAATCGTAAGAAGGGAGCACGACACCGCATGTACGTTTTGAAGAACGCGCTGATCGTCACCATGGATCCGCAGCGGCGGGTGATCCGCAACGGGCACCTCTGGATCGAAGCGGATCGAATCGTCCGAATCGGCCCGGCGGCCGAGCTCGGCTTGCCGCCCGAGCCCTACGACTCGTTCGACGCCAGCTCGATGATCGCCCTGCCCGGCTTCATCAGCGCCCACAACCACCTCTACAGCGCCGTGGTCCGCAGCCTGCCCTACGGCGGACCCGCGGAAGAGACCGACGCCACCTTCATCTCCTGGATCGAGCGCTTCTGGTTCAAGTACCTCGAAGATGTGGTCAACGAGGAGGATCTTTACGTCGGCACCCTGGTCAACTGCCTGGATCAGATCCGCAGCGGCATCACCACTTCGGCCGACACGGTCGAGGGCTCGGGCGCGCTGCCCGGCGCGCTCGAGGCCGCCGCGCGCGGGATGGAGGACTCCGGCATCCGGGGCCTGGTCGGCTACGAGGTGACCGGCCGGCTCGGCGAGAAGATCGCCCAGCTGGGGCTGGAGGACAACATCCGCCTGTTCGAGAAAACCAAGGACCGAGGCGCTCGGGTCGAGGGCTGCTTCAACCTGCACACCACCTTCTCCTGCTCCACCGAGCTGATCCAACAGGTGACCCAGGAAGCGCGCCGCCGCGGCGCGCGCCGGATTCAAATGCACTGCTGCGACGACCACTGGCATTCGTTCGATACCACCCGCCGGTTCGGCAAGCGCGCGGTCAAGTACCTGGAGGACATCGGCTTTCTGGGCCCGGACGTGCTGCTGGCGCACTGCTCGTACATCGATCAGTTCAAGGATCCCAAGCTCCTGGCCCAGCACCAGGTCAAGGTTTCGCACCAGGCCGAGAGCAACGCGATCTTCGGCTTCTGGCCCGACATGTCGCGCCTGCTCGAAGCCGGGGTCACCGTCGGGTTGGGAGTGGACGGCATGACCCATTCGATGTTCGAGGTCATGCGCACCGCGCAGATGATCCACCGGATTCGCTATTACAACATCACCATGTTTCCCGACCAGCAGCTGCTGGAGATGGCGACTCTTGGCAGCGCCAAGTGCCTCGGCAAAGAAAACGAGGTCGGCTCGCTCGAGGTCGGCAAGAAAGCCGACGTGGTGCTGCTCGACAACCGCAGCACAGTGCCGCTGTTCGAGAACAACATCTACAACCATATCGTCGGCTCGTGCGACCGCGCCGACGTCAACTCGATATTGATCGACGGCCGCTTGGTGGTCGAGGATCGTCAGTTCATCCACCTCGACGAGCGCGCCGCCCGCGAGCGCTGCCAGAAGGCGGCGCTGGCGCTGTGGGAACGCAACGATTGGCCCACGCCGTGACCGGCTCGCCAATCGATGAGCGCGCCGTCGTCGAGTTTGCCCAAGCCCTGATCCGAGTCCCGAGCGTCACCGGCGCGGAGCGCGCCGCGGCGCTGCTGGTGGCCGAGACTTGCGAGCGCGCCGGGCTCGAGGTCACGATGCGCAAGGTTCACGGCGAGCGGCCCAATGTGCTTGCGATCTGGCCCGGCGCGAGCCCAACCATCGGGCTGCTGCTCCACGGCCACACCGACACGATCCCGTTTCTGGACATGCGCGATCCGACCAGCGCAGCGCTCGAGGACGGGGTCATCTGGGGGCGCGGATCGGTGGATCAAAAGGGCGGCCTGGCGGCCGCGGTGATGGCGCTCTGCGCCTTGGCGCGCTCCGGCCGGCGGCTCCGAAAGAGCGTCGCCTTGGCGGCGGTGATCGACGAGGAGTCGGAGCATCGCGGCAGCGCCGCGCTGGTGGAGGACGGCCTCCAGGCCGAGTGCGCCATCACCACCGAGCCCTCCGACCTGCGCCTGCTGGTGGCCTGCAAGGGCACCGCCCCGATCCGGATCCGCTTCACCGGCGTGCTGGCCCACGGCTCGAACCCGTGGCTCGGGGTCAGCGCGATCGAGATGGCGGCGCGCACGGTGGCGGCATTGAAACGGCTCGAGCTCCGGACCGTCGAGCTGCCCGGGATCGGCGCGATGCAGGCCTCGCTCAACTTCGGCTTGATCCAAGGCGGCAGCGCCTACAACAACGTCGCCGACGCCTGCTCGCTGTGGCTCGATCGGCGGCTGGTGCCGGGCGAGACCCAGCAGACCGCGCTGGCCGAGCTGCGCGAGGTCCTCGCCAAGCTGGCCCGCGACGATGCGAGCTTCCGAGCCGAAGCCGAGATCGCGCGGCCGGATTGGAGCTGGCCGTTCATCCGCGAGCGCGGGCTCAAGCCGGCCCGGACCGCGCCCGACAGCGCGGTGGCGCGGGCGCTGGCGGCGGCGCATCGCAGCGTGACCGGTGCGGCGGTCGAGATCGGCTACACCCACGGCTACAACGACGGCGATTTCTTGGTCAATGACCTCGGCATTCCCACCGTCAACTACGGTCCCGGCGAGTCGGCCCGCTCCCATACCGCCGCCGAAAAGCTGCGGATCGATCAGCTGCTCAGCGCCGCTCGGGTGTATCTTCAGACCGCGCTCGAGCTCGGGAGCTGAGTCGATGCATGCAATCCAAGCCGGAGACGGGCGGGGACAAGCTGAGTCGATGATGCAACGCATACCGGAGACGGGCGGGGACGAGCCCCGCCCCTACATCCGATGAAGCCCGAGCCCGAGGCAGTCGATCTCCTGATCCGCGGCGGTCTGGTGGTGACGATGGATCCGGCCCGCGCCGTGCTGCCGGCGGCCGACGTCGCGGTCCAAGGCGAGCGCATCGTCGCGTTGGGCGGGAGCTTGGGCTGCGCGGCGCGCCAGGTGATCGACGCCCGCGACCGCGCGGTGCTGCCGGGACTGGTCAACGCCCACACCCACGAGACCTTGACCCGCGGCCTGGCCGAGGACCTGCCGCTCGAGCGCTGGCTGGCTGAGATCTGTTTTCCGCTCGATCGCGCCACCACCGCCGAGATCATGCGCGCCGCCGCTTTGATGAATCAGCTCGAGATGATCCGCGGCGGGATCACCACGTTCCTCGACATCTACCGCTTTCCGGCGGCCTGCGCCGAGGTCGCCGAGCGCTCCGGCCTGCGCGCCATCTTCGCCCCGCAGATCATCGATGACGCGGAAGGCGCCGGAGAGACGATCGAGTCGGCCGAAGCGTTCGTCGCCGAGTGGCGCGGGCGCAACTCCAGGATCCTGCCCGCCTTCGGCCCGCACGCGCCCTACTCCTGCGGACCGGAAACCTACCGGCGCATCGGCGAGCTGGCCCGGCGTTACGACGTCCCGATTCACACCCACTTGGCCGAAACCCGCTGGGAGCTGGAGACGATCGCACAGCGCTACGGCACCACGCCAGCGCGCCACCTGGAGCGGCTCGGCCTGCTCGATTCGCGGCTCAGCGTGGCGCACGGCACCTACCTCGAGCCGGACGAGATCGAGCTGCTGCGCGAGCGCGACGTCGCGGTAGTCCACAACCCCACCAGCAACATGAAGCTCGCCTCCGGCGTGGCGCCGGTTTCGGCCTGGCTCGCCGCCGGCCTGCGGGTCGGCCTGGGCACCGACTCCAATCTGAGCAACAACAATCTCGACCTGTTCGAAGAGATGCGGCTCGCGGCGCTGCTCCAGAAGCTGAGCCGCGGCGACGCCGCCGCGCTGCCCTGCTTCGACGCGCTCGCGCTCGCGACCACGGGCGGCGCCCGGGCGCTGGGCCTGGGCGCGGCGACCGGCTCGATCGAAGTCGGCAAGCAGGCGGACCTGATCCTGATCGATCTGAACCAGCCGCACCTGTGGCCGCTGTTCGACGGCGGCCGCGCCAACATCGCCGAGCAGCTGGTTTATTCGGCCGGCGCCGCGGACGTCAGCCACACCATCGTCGCCGGGCAGGTGCTCATGGCGCAGCGTCAGGTGCTGACCTTGGAGCTCGATGCGGTGCGCGCCGCGGTGGCCGAGGCCGGAACGCGGCTGCTCGAGCGGGCCGGGATCGAGGCGGCCGCGCGTCCATGAGCGGCTGGCACGGCGCGAGGCGGCCAGAACCTGTTGGCAGGGAGCACGGGATGCCAGGGCGAAGCCCTTGGCTAGTTGGAGCCCTCGCTTTGATGTGGCTCGGCGCCTGCGCTCCCAGCCGGCCGGCTCCGAACGCAACCGGCGGGAAGCTGAGTCTCGCGATGGTCACCGATCAATCGGGGCTGGGCGACCACGGGTTCAACGACACCGCCTGGGAGGGCGTGCAGCGGGCCGCCCGCGAGCTGGACGGCGAAGCCCGCGTGATCGAATCGACCGAACAGGCCCAGTACGTCCCCAACCTGACGCGCCAGGCGATGGACGATGTCGACCTGGTGATCGGCGTGGGGTTCTTGCTGGTCGACGCCATGCACGAGGTCGCGCTGGCGCACCCGGAGCAGAAGTTCGCGCTGGTCGACGCGACGGTCGACGTGCCCAATGTCCAGCAGCTGGTTTTCAACGAACAGGAAGGTTCGTTCCTGGGCGGCGTCATCGCCGGCCTGACGACGGCGACCGGCAAGGTCGGCGTCGTCGGCGGCGTCGAGATCCCGCCCGGCATTCGCTGGATCTGCGGTTTCAAGGCCGGGGTCCGGTCGGTCCGCCCCGAAGCCCAGGTGCTGGTGGGTTTCGCCGGATCGTTCGGCGATCCGGCCAAAGGCAAGGAAATCGCCTCGGCCCAATACGATCGCGGCGCCGACGTCATCTTCGAGATCGCCGGCGCCACCGGCATCGGCGCCTTTCGGGCCGCGGCCGAACGCGGCCCGGGCGTCTTCGTCTTCGGCACCGATCGTTGCAAGTTCGATTTGGCTCCGGCCAACGCCTTGCCCGACGTGGTCAAACGCGTCGACCGAGCGGCGTACAGCGCCGCGCGCGCGGTGGCCGAGAACCGCTTCCGCGGCGGGCGGATCACCTTGGGGCTCGAAGCGGGGGCCATCGACCTGTGCGAGCGCAGCGTTGCCAGGCTGGCTCCGGAGATCCGGGCCACGGTCGAGAAGGCCCGCGCGTTGATCCTGGCTCGAAACCTCACGCCGCCGAGGACCTACGCAGAGCTGGCCGGCTTCGCACCGCCGAAGCTGCTGAATTAGAACCGCTATGCAGGCCGAAATAAGAATCTGTACTCGTTGCTGGCAAGGAGCACAGGATGCCAGTCGGCCGCTGGGACGCGCAGGTGGCATGGGCACGCGCAGCGCGCCCATGGACGACATCATCCGCGTTGCAGAGCTCGTCCATGGGCGGCCTTCGGCCACCCATGCCACCCCATTCGAGACCATGCCGGCGGATATCAAGGGCGCAGCCCTTGGCTAGTTCAATACAGCCGGCGCCTCCTCAAGACACGGTTCCGTCTGCGGCCGGCGCGCGGGCGGAGCCCTCGGGCGACAGCGCGCGCGACCACGCGGTGCGGATGCAGGGGATCGTCAAGCGCTTTCCCGGCGTGGTCGCCAACGACGGCGTCACCCTCGAGGTGGAGCGCGGCGAGATCCACGGCCTGTTGGGCGAGAACGGAGCGGGCAAGTCCACGCTGATGAACATCCTCGCGGGGCTCTACCGGCCGGATCAGGGCAGCATCCACCTGCATGGCCGGCCGGTCCGCTTTCGCGGCCCGCGCGACGCGATCGCGGCCGGCGTCGGCATGGTCCACCAGCACTTCATGCTGATTCCGAGCTTCACCGTTGCCGAGAACTTGACCTTGGGCGCGGAGCCGCGGCGCGGCGCGCTGCTGGACCGCGACGCGGCCGAAGCCCTGGTCAGCCGGCTCTCCGACCAGTACGGCTTTCGGCTCGAGCCGCGGCGCCGAGTCGAGGAGCTCAGCGTCGGCGCCCAGCAGCGGGTCGAGATCCTCAAGGCGCTGCTGCGCGGCGCACGGGTCTTGATTCTCGACGAGCCCACCGCGCTGCTCGCTCCGCCAGAGGTCGAGCGCCTGTTCGAGATCCTGGCCGCGCTGCGCCGCGCCGGCCACACGATCCTGTTCGTCAGCCACAAGCTCAGCGAGGTGCTGCACCTCACCGACCGCCTCACGGTCCTGCGCGGCGGGCGGGTGGTCGGCTCGGGCCCGACGGCCGAGTGCAACGCCGACGACCTGGCGCGCCTGATGGTGGGACTTTCCGTCCTGGGACCGCCGCAAAGAAGCCCCCAGATTCCGGGCCGGGTCGCGCTGGCGGTCGAGAACCTGGCCGCCGACGACGACCGCGGCCTCATGGCGCTGCGCGGCGTGAGCTTCGAGGTGCGCGCCGGCGAGATCGTCGGGATCGCCGGGGTCGATGGCAACGGCCAGAGCGAGCTGATCGAGACCCTGGTCGGGCTGCGGCCGGCCGGCGCCGGGCGGGTGCTGCTTGAAGATCGCGAGATCACGTGCCTGCCGCCGCTCGAGCGCCTGCGCCTGGGCCTGGCGGCGATCCCCGAGGATCGGCAGCGCCGCGGGCTGATCCTCGACTTCTCGATCGCCGAGAACGCGGTCTTGGGCCTGCAGGAAGAGCCGCCGTTCGCCCGCGGGCCGCGGCTCGATCGCTCCGAGGTTCAACGGTTCGCCCGGCGCCTGACCGGCGAGCTCGACATTCGAGCGCCGGATTTGCGCGCGCCGGCCCGCACGCTTTCGGGCGGCCAGCAGCAGAAGCTGGTCCTGGCGCGCACGTTCGCGCGCCGGCCCAAGGTCCTGATCGCGGCCCAACCGACGCGTGGGCTGGACGTCGGCGCCACCGCCTCCGTGCGCCGGCAGCTGCTGCGCGAGCGCGAGCGCGGCGCCGCGGTGCTGCTGGTCTCGATGGAGCTCGACGAGATCCTCGAGCTCAGCGATCGGATCGTGGTGCTGTACGAGGGCCGTCTGGTGGGCCAAGTGTCCGCCGCCGGCGCGCGCCGGGAAGAGCTGGGCCGCTGGATGGTCGAAGGGGAGCACCATGACTGAGCGCGTCCTCATGCCGCTGCGTGCCGATCGGCGCAGCCCGCTCGCCGGCGCCGCGCTGTTTGCGGCCGCGACCGTTCTCGGCCTGGGCTGCGGCGCGCTGATGATCGCGCTCACCGGCGGGGACGTGATCGCGGCCTACGGCGCCCTGCTGCGGGGCGCGTTCGGCAGCCTCTACGGCCTGACCGAGATGCTCATGAGCACCACCCCGCTGATCTTCGCCGGGTTGGCGGTGGCGTTCGCTTTCCACGGCGGCCTGTTCAACATCGGCGTGGAAGGCCAGCTGCTGGTCGGTGGGCTGGCCGCGGGCTGGGCCGGCTACGCGGTGGCAGGGCTGCCGCGGCCGCTCCATCTCTTGCTGGCGCTGGGCGTCGGGTTCTCGGCCGGGGCGCTGTGGGGCGCGCTGGCCGGCTGGCTCAAAGCCTGGCGCGGCGTTCACGAAGTGATCAGCACCATCATGCTCAACTATGTCGCGTTTCGTTTCTGCAGCTTCATGGTCGGCGCCGCGGGGCCGCTCAAAGCCGAGGGCCAGCTGCCGGCGACCCCGTTCGTGCTCGAGAGCGCGCGCCTGAGCCGGCTGATCGCGGGAACCCGGTTCAGCGGCGGGATCGTGCTGGCGCTATTGGCCGCCGCCGCCGTCGGCTACCTGCTCTGGCGCACGCGGCTGGGCTACCGGATCCGCGCGGTGGGCCAGAGCCCGCCGGCCGCGGAAGCGGGCGGCATCTCGCCGCGGCGCCAGATGGCTGCGGCGATGGCGATCAGCGGCGGCCTCGCCGGCCTGGCCGGAGCGGTGGAGGTGCTGGGACTGCACTACCGCTTCTACGACGCCTTCTCGCCCGGCTACGGATTCGACGGGATCGCGGTCGCCCTTTTGGGTCAGATCCATCCGGCCGGCGTGACCGCCGCCGCGCTGCTGTTCGGAGCGCTGCGGGCCGGGGCGGCCGAGATGCAGCAGGTCGCTCAAATCAGCCGGGACGTGATCTTCGCGATCTCGGGCGCGATCATCTTCTTCATCGCGCTGCGCGGCCTGCTTGCGCCGCCCGGCACCGCAAGGAGCGCCTAGCCTTGGATTGTTGCGCCATGATTCGGGTGCCGTGGGCAAGCTTCGCTTTGCCCACGGTCAACACAACGAATCCGGAATGGGACGCCCCCAGGTCCAATCTCCTCCGTGGGCAAAGCAGAGCTTGCCCACGGCACCCAGCCCAGAGCAGAGCTTGCCCACGGCACCCATGGGGGAAAGGCTGAAGGGCTAGTATGGAGCTTGTCTCCATAGGCCTTTTGGCGGCGACCTTGCGGGTGGCGACGCCGCTGATCTACGCGGCGATCGGCACGCTGTTCTCGGAGCGCAGCGGGGTGATGAACATCGGAGTCGAAGGCATGATGCTGTTCGGCGCGTTCACCGCGGTGGCCGGATCCTACTACACCGCCGGTCCCTGGATCGGCGTGGCGGCAGCGGTGGCGGTCGGGGCGCTGCTGGGGCTGCTCCACGCCTGGGCCTGCGTCACCCTGGGCGCGAATCAGATCGTCAGCGGCGCCGCGATCAACCTGCTGGCGGTCGGCATCCCCAACTATCTGCTGCTGGCGCTGTGGAATCGCCCCGGGGTCTCCCCGCTGGTCGCGGGCATCGAACCGATCCGACTGCCGCTGGCCGATTCGATGCCGCTGGTCGGCGGCTTGTTCGATGCGCTCAATCCGCTGGTCTACGGCGCGTTCGCGCTGGCACTGGCCGCCCACTTTCTGCTGTTCAAGACCCCGCTGGGGCTGCGGATCCGGGCGGTCGGGGAACACCCGCGGGCCGCCGACACCGTCGGGGTTCGGGTCGAGCGGCTGCGCTATCTCTGCGTCGTGCTCAGCGGCGCCTTGGCCGGCCTGGCGGGCGCTTACCTGTCGGTCGCCCATCTGTCACTGTTCACCAAGCAGATGACCCAAGGACGCGGCTTCATCGCCATGGCGGCGATGATCTTCGGCAAGTGGACGCCGCTGGGCACGCTCGGAGCCTGCCTGTTGTTCGGCTTGGCCGAGGCGCTCCAACTCAGCCTCCAGACCCAGGAGCTGGCGCTGCCGGCCGACCTGCTGATGGCGCTGCCTTACCTGGTCACCTTGCTGGCGCTGGCCGGCTTCGTC
>Ga0214472_10007383_pt1 | contig 11510 bp, 8 predicted proteins | sample RVTome_6_FD_207662 | JGI IMG/M metagenome (GOLD analysis project Ga0214472, IMG submission 207662) | Soil microbial communities from uranium-contaminated site in the Upper Colorado River Basin, Wyoming, United States - RVT140D175 | ecosystem: Environmental > Terrestrial > Soil > Contaminated >...
CGCTCGCCTCCAAGCCGGTGATGGAAGGCAAGGCCTGCCTGTTCAAGAAGTTCGCCAACATCGATGTGTTCGACATCGAGCTGGCGGAGAACGACCCGGACAAGCTCATCGACATCATCGCCTCGCTCGAGCCGACCCTGGGCGGCATCAACCTCGAGGACATCAAGGCGCCCGAGTGCTTCTACATCGAGAAGAAGCTGCGCGAGCGCATGAAGATCCCGGTGTTCCACGACGACCAGCACGGCACCGCGATCATCTCCTCGGCTGGCCTCATCAACGGCCTCAAGGTCGTGGGCAAGGACATCGACAAGGTCAAGCTGGTGTGCTCGGGCGCGGGGGCCGCGGCGATCGCCTGCCTCGACCTGATGGTAAGCGTGGGCCTCAAGCGCGAGAACGTCTTCGTCTGCGACTCCAAGGGGGTCATCTACGAGGGCCGCGACGCGAAGATGGAGCCGACCAAGGCGCGCTATGCGCAGAACACCGCGGCGCGCACGCTGGGCGAGGTGATCGAAGGGGCCGACGTGTTCCTCGGCCTGTCGACCGCCGGCGTGCTCAAGCCCGAGATGGTGGCGAAGATGGCCGACCGGCCGCTCATCTTTGCGCTCGCCAATCCGAATCCGGAGATCCTGCCGGAGGATGCGAAGGCGGTCCGCCCGGACTGCATCATCGCCACCGGGCGCTCGGATTACCCGAACCAGGTGAACAACGTCCTGTGCTTCCCGTTCATCTTCCGCGGCGCGCTCGACGTCGGGGCGACCACCATCAACGAGGAGATGAAGCTCGCCTGCGTGAAGGCGATCGCCGAACTCGCCCGCGCCGAGCAGAGCGACATCGTGGCCTCGGCGTACGGCGGCGCGGAGTTGCGCTTCGGCCCCGAATACATCATCCCGAAGCCCTTCGATCCGCGCCTGATCGTCAAGGTCGCGCCCGCGGTGGCGCGCGCGGCAATGGAATCGGGGGTGGCCGCCACGCCGATCGAGGATCTCGTCGCGTATACGGCGAGCCTCTCGGACTTCGTGTACCACTCGGGTATCGTCATGAAGCCGGTGTTCTCGGCGGCCAAGCGCATCCCCCTGGAGGTCAAGCGCGTGGTGTATGCGGAAGGCGAGGACGAGCGCGTGCTGCACGCCGTGCGGGTGGTGATCGACGAGAACCTGGCGCGCCCGATCCTGATCGGACGCCCCAGCGTGATCGAGCGGCGCATCCAGAAGATCGGCCTCAACCTGGTGCCCGAGCGCGACTTCGACATCGTCAATCCGGAGTCCGATCCGCGCTACCGCGACCTGTGGAACGAGTACCACCGCATCATGAGCCGCGACGGGGTGACCCCCGAGATCGCCAAGGCCAAGATGCGCCGCGACACCACGCTCATCGGCTGCATGCTGCTGCGCACCGGTGACGCCGATGCGCTGGTGTGCGGCACCTTCGGCACCTACGACTATCACCTGAAGCAGGTGGAGGACGTCATCGGGCTCAAGGAGGGCGCCAAGCTCTTCGCCACGATGAACCTGCTGCTCCTGCCCAAGCGCACCATCGCGATCACCGACGCCTACGTCAACGAGAGCCCGAGCGCCGAGGAGGTGGCCGAGATCGCGCGCATGGCGGCCGACGAGTTGCGCCGCTTCGGCATCGAGCCGCGCGTGGCACTGCTGTCGCACTCGAACTTCGGCAACTCGCGCTCGGCCTCCGCGCGCAAGATGCGCGCCGCGAGCGACATCCTGCGCGAGACCGATCCCGGCCTCGAATGCGACGGCGAGATGCACGGCGATGCGGCCCTGTCGCCGGAGATCCGCGCCACGGTGAATCCGGACTCTTCGCTGGTGGGCGAGGCCAACCTGCTGGTGATGCCCAATCTGGACGCCGCCAACATCTCGTTCAACCTGATGAAGATCGCCAACGGCGACGGCGTCTCGATCGGCCCGATGCTGCTCGGGGCGGCCCTGCCGGTGCACATCCTGACCCCGTCGGCGACCGTGCGGCGCCTCGTGAACATCACCGCGGTGGCGGTGGTGGATGGCTGCGAACAACGCCGCCTGGCCGGTCTCGAGGCCTGACCGGGGCGTGGGCCGCCGAACCCGAGACGGGTTCGGCGGTCCCATTCGGCGTTGCGGCTACCCGCTGCCGTCATGCAACGCCTGCTCATCCTCGTCGGTTCGCTCATTATCGTGATCGGCCTGTTGTGGCCGTGGCTCGCGCGCCTGCCGTTCGGGCGCCTGCCGGGCGATTTCTTCATCGAACGCGAAGGTGTCCACTTCTATTTCCCGCTTACCACGGGTCTCCTCGTATCGGCCGTGATCAGCCTCGTGCTGTGGTTCTTGCGCCGCTGAGCGACGGATCGGTCTGCCGGCGGGCGGAGTATTGCGATGCGTGCCTCTTTTCCTGTCCTTGCGGCGCTGGTGCTGCTCGCCGCCCCCGGCGCACGGGCTGAATGGCTGCTGGCCGCCCCGGTGACCCGGGTCGCCGCCGGCGCACCCTTCAAGCTGACGGTGGTGCGCGATACCGCCGACGCCGCGGTGGCGCTGCCGGAGCGCCTCGAGGGCGTGCTGGAGGCGGGTGAGCGCCGCGTGCGGGTGGAACTGGTGGCGTCCGATGCCCCCTACGATGGCGCCTTCCGGCGCGACTACATCCTCGAGTGGCCGGCCGAGGTGTCCGGCGTGGTGGTGCTGGAACTGGCCGGACAGGCCTCCTCGCGCCTGCTGCTGGCGGCCGAAGCTGCGCCGCCACTACCCGGCGAAGAGGCGCCGCCGCCCGCCGCGGCGGCGCCGGCGCCGTCGGCCGCTCCGGTGCGCGCCCCGCCGGCCCTCACCGTCAATGAGCCGATGTACTTCCTGCTCGGCCTCGACCGCGACCTCTCGGCGCATATCCAGCTGAGCTTCAAGTACCGCATGTTCGACCCCGAAAGTCCGGTGGTCGAATGGCTGCCCTTCCTGCACGGCCTGCACTTCGGTTACACGCAAACCGCGTTGTGGGACCTCGCCTCCGAGTCCAAGCCGTTTCACGACACCAGTTATCGGCCTTCGCTGTTCTATTTGTGGGACCTGCCCAGCGCGCCGGAAAGTCCGCACCTGGTCGGGGTGCGGGCGGGCTACGAGCACGAGTCGAACGGGCGCGACGGCGAAAGCTCGCGCAGCATCGACACCCTCTTCGCCAGCGTCGACTGGCGCTACCGTCTGGACGACGGGCACTCCTACATCGGGTTCACCCCCAAGGTGTGGGGTTACATCGATCGCGCGGAGAATTCGGACATCTACCGTTACCGCAGCTATGGCGAACTCGGCGTGCGCTTCGGACGCGACGACGGATGGCTTGCCCGGGTGCGCCTGCGCCGTGCCATGGGCGGGGTGGGGAGCACCCAGCTGGATCTCTCGTATCCGCTCGCGCGCGCGATCCTTTCCGATACCGCCGCCTACCTGCATATGCAGGTGTTTGACGGCTATGGCGAGACGCTGCTCGACTACAACCAATCGCACGGCACGCAGTTTAGAATCGGTTTTTCCATCCAACGCTGAAGTGCCCCGCCCGGCTGTGCGCGGCGGGCGTCCGCGCGATTTGGCCGGCATCACGACACGAAAAAAAGGAGACAGCCATGCCCCACGCGATACGTTTTCACCAGACCGGTGGTCCCGAGGTCCTGCAATGGGAAACGGTCGAGGCGTCGGCGCCCGCCGCCGGTGAGGCGCGCGTGCGCCATCACGCGGTCGGGCTCAACTACATCGACACCTACCACCGCAGCGGCCTGTACCCGGTGCCGCTGCCCTCGGGGATCGGCCTCGAAGGCGCGGGCGTGGTCGAGGCAGTGGGCGAGGGCGTGGCGGAGCTCGCGCCGGGCGATCGCGTGGCCTACGCCGGCGGCCCGCTCGGGGCCTATGCGCAAGCGCGCAACATCCCGGCCGACCGGCTGGTGAAGCTGCCCGATGCGCTGTCCTTCGAACAGGGCGCGGCGATGATGCTGCAGGGGCTCACCGCGCAATACCTGTTGCGGCGCACCTACCGCGTCCAGGCCGGCGACACCATCCTCATCCATGCCGCGGCGGGCGGTGTGGGGCTCATGGTGTGCCAATGGGCCAAGGCGCTCGGGGCGACGGTGATCGGTACGGTCGGCTCCGACCAGAAGGCCGTGCTCGCGCGCGCCCACGGCTGCGATCACGCCATTGTGTACACCCGCGAGAATTTCACCGAGCGGGTCAAGGCGCTCACCGGCGGGGAGGGGGTGCCGGTCGTGTACGACTCCATCGGCCAGGACACCTTCATGAACTCGCTCGCCTGTCTGCGCCCGCTCGGCACCATGGTCCTGTTCGGCGCCTCGTCCGGGCCGGTGGCCCCGTTCGACACGGGCCTCCTGGCGAAGATGGGCTCGCTCTTCCTCACCCGGCCGACGCTGTTCACCTACACCGCAAAACGCGCCGATCTGGTCGCCATGGCGGCGGAACTGTTCGAGATCGTGAGTTCGGGCAACGTGAAGGTCGAGGTCAACCAACGTTACGCGCTGCAGGACGCGGCCCAGGCGCATCGCGATCTGGAAGCGCGGCGCACCACCGGCTCGACGATCCTGATGCCCTGAGCGGGCGCACGCGAGAGGGGACGCGACATGCGGCTGCGACGTGCACTCACCGCCCTGCTGCTGGCATTGGCGCTGCCGCTCGCGGCGGCGCCTGACGCCCGGGCGGCCGGGCCGACCCCGCTCAGTCCGGCCCAGACCGCCTACCTGAAGGCCGAAGGCCGGCGCATCGACGAGCGCTTCGTGGCCGACGTGGCGCGCATCACCGGCGCCAGTCCCACCCGCGTGCGCCGCGCCATGCCCGACGAGCGCCGCATCACGGGCGCCGCCTCGCGGCTCATCTCGGCGCTCGAAATGGACGTGGGCGCGCTGTCCGAGGCGCAGCGCGCGGCCATCGTCAACGCCGATCTGGCGCGCAAGGAAGCGCTCATCCGGGCGCGCGAATCGGCCGCCCGGCACTGAAGCGCAGCGCGCCGGGCGGGCTCGGCGCACGCCGCCGGCCGGCTGCGGCCGCGGGGCGCCGCGTCATGTAACGCGCTCCGCGAGGTGGGTCGCTCGGGGTAAAATTCCGCCCCATGACTGCCGCCCACGACCCCCGCTTCGTCCACCTCCGTCTGCATTCCGAATACTCGATCTCCGACGGGATCGTCCAGGTCGATCAGGCCATCGCGCGTGCCGCCGCGGACGCCATGCCGGCGCTCGGCATCTCCGATCTCGCCAACCTGTTCGGCATGGTCAAGTTCTACAAGGGCGCGCGCGGCAAGGGCATGAAGCCGGTGGTCGGCGTCGATGCGTGGATCACCAACGAGGCCGAGCGCGACAAGCCCCATCGCGTGTTGCTGATCTGCAAGAGCCGCCGGGGTTACGGCCAGTTGTGCGAACTGCTCACGCGTGCCTATCTGGACAACAAGTACCGCGGCCGCGCCGAAATGCGCCGCGCGTGGTTTGCCGACGGCGGCGCCTCGGACCTGCTGTGCCTGTCCGGGGCGATGAAGGGCGAGGTCGGGCAGGCGCTCGCCAACGGCAATGTGGAGATCGCCGAACGGCTCGCCGGCGAGTGGGCGGCGCTCTTCCCTGGCGCCTTCTACATCGAACTGCAGCGCGCCGGACACCCTGGTACCGAGGCCTACGTGCGCCAGGCGGTGCATCTGGCCGGGCGGCTCGGCCTGCCGGTGGTCGCGACCCACCCGATCCAGTTTCTCAAGCCGGAGGATTTCAAGGCGCACGAGGCGCGCGTGTGTATCGCCCAGGGCTACGTGCTCGCCGACAAGCGCCGCCCGCGCGACTTCACCGAGGAGCAGTACTTCAAGAGCCAGGACGAGATGTGCGCGCTCTTTGCCGACATCCCGGAGGCGCTCGAGAACTCGGTCGAGATCGCGCGGCGCTGCTCGCTCACGGTGCAACTGGGCAAGAACTTCCTGCCGCAGTTCCCCACGCCGGCGGGAATGACGCTCGACGACTTCCTGGTGGCCGAAGCGAAAGCCGGCCTCGAAGTGCGCCTGAAGGAGCTGTACCCGATTGAAGCCGAGCGCGAACGCCAGCGCCCGACCTACGAGGCGCGCCTCAAGTTCGAGACCGACACCATCGTCCAGATGGGCTTTCCCGGCTACTTCCTGATCGTGGCCGACTTCATCATCTGGGCCAAGGAGAATGGCGTGCCGGTGGGCCCCGGGCGGGGTTCCGGGGCCGGTTCGCTGGTCGCCTACTCCTTGCGCATCACCGACCTCGACCCGCTCGCCTACGCGCTGCTGTTCGAGCGCTTCCTCAACCCGGAACGCGTGTCGATGCCCGACTTCGACATCGACTTCTGCCAGGACAACCGCTATCGCGTCATCGAATACGTGCGCGAGCGCTACGGCAAGGAGGCGGTCTCGCAGATCGCCACCTTCGGCACCATGGCCTCCAAGGCGGTGGTGCGCGACGTCGGCCGCGTGCTCGATCTGCCCTACGGCCTGTGCGATCGGCTCTCGAAGCTGATCCCCATCGAGGGCGCCAAGCCGGTCTCGCTCGCCAAGGCCTACGAGATGGAGGCGCAGATCGGCGAGATGATGAAGGACGGCAACGACGGCGAGTCGATCCAGGAGCTGTGGAGCCTCGCCGAGCCGCTCGAAGGGCTCTCGCGCAACGTCGGCATGCACGCCGGCGGGGTGCTCATCGCGCCGGGCCGGCTCACCGATTTTTGTCCGCTCTACATCGCCGACGGCGACGACGCCACCCCCGTGTCGCAGTTCGACAAGGACGACGTGGAGGCGGTCGGGCTGGTGAAGTTCGACTTCCTGGGTCTGCGGAACCTCACCATCATCGCCCTCGCCGTCGACTACGTGGAGCGCCTCACCGGGGTGCGCCCGGACCTCAACGCGCTGCCCTTCACCGACCCCGCCGCTTACCAGATCCTGAAGGAAGCCAATACCACGGCGATCTTCCAGGTCGAATCGGAGGGCATGAAGAAGCTTCTCAAGAAGCTCGGCCCCGACCGCTTCGAGGACATCATCGCGGTGCTCGCCCTGTACCGCCCGGGGCCGCTCGGCTCCGGCATGGTGGACGACTTCATCCTGCGCAAGAAGGGCCAGCAGGCCATCGACTATTTCCACCCGGACCTGAAAGCCTGCCTCGAGCCGACCTACGGCGTGATCGTGTATCAGGAACAGGTGATGCAGATCTCGCAGATCATCGGCGGCTACACGCTCGGCGGCGCCGACATGCTGCGCCGCGCGATGGGCAAGAAGAAGGCGGAGGAAATGGCCAAGCACCGCGAGATCATGTGCGACGGTGCGCGCCAGAAGGGCTACGACGACAAGCTCGCGATGCAGCTCTTCGACCTGATGGAGAAGTTCGCCGAATACGGCTTCAACAAGTCGCACACCGCGGCCTACGCGGTGGTCACGTACCACACCGCCTGGCTCAAGGCCCACCACTGCGCGGCCTTCATGGCCGCCACCATGTCGGCGGATCTCGACAACACCGACACCATCAAGATCTTCTTCGAGGACGCGCTGGCCAACGGCATCACCATCCTGCCGCCGGACGTGAACGCCTCCGACTTCCGCTTCGTGCCGACCGACGCGAAGACCATCCGCTTTGGTCTGGGCGCGGTGAAGGGGGCGGGCGAGCCCGCGGTGCGCGCGATCCTCGCCGCGCGCGAGGCGGGCGGGCCGTTCCGCGACCTGTTCGATTTCTGTGCGCGGGCCGATCGCCGCGCCGTCAATCGCCGGGTGATCGAGGCGCTCATCCGCGCCGGCGCGTTCGACCTCGCCGCGCCCGGCGGCAACGCCGACCGCGCGCGCCTGGTCGCGACCGTGCCGCTGGCGATGGAGGCCGCCGAACAGGCCGCCGCCAACGCGCTGCAGGGCGGGCTCTTCGACCTCGTGCCGGAGGCGGCCGGCGCGCCGCCCGCGTACGTCGAGGCGCGCCCGTGGACCGAGCGCGAGCGGCTCAAGGAGGAAAAGCTCGCGATCGGCTTCTTCCTTTCCGGTCACCCCTTCAACAGCTTCCGCGAGGAAGTGCGCCGCTTCGTCCGGCGTCCGCTCGCCCAGCTCGAGCCCTCGCGCGATCTGCTGATGCTCGCCGGGGTGGTGATGGAGGTGCGCACCAAGATGACCGGGCGCGGCAAGATGGCCTTCGTCGTGCTCGACGACGGCTCGCAGGCGCGCGAGGTGTCGGTGTTCTCCGAGCTCTTCGACGGACAGCGCGCCAAGATCGTCACCGATGAGGTGCTGGTGGTCGAAGGCAAGGTGAGCAACGACGACTTCTCGGGCGGCTTGCGCATCATCGCCGACAAGCTGATGACGCTCGGCGAGGCCCGCTCGCGCTTTGCACGCGCGCTGCACCTGCGCCTGAACGGCGAAGTGAAGGACACCGGCGGCGCGAGCGCCGCCGCGGATCGCCTGCAAACCCTGCTCGCCCCGTTTCGCGAAGGCGGCTGCCCGATCCGCGTGCGCTACCGCAACGAAAGCGCCGAAGCGGACCTGCCGCTCGGGGAAGGCTGGCGGGTGCGGCTCGACGACGCACTGCTCGACGGACTGCGCCAATGGCTGCCGGCCGAGGCGGTCGAGGTCGTCTACGGCTGATCGTGTCGCCCTGAAGGCGCGCGTGGCACCGTCCGGCGGCGCACAGCACCAAATGAAAAAGGGCCGCAACCCGCCGGGTTGCGGCCCTTTTCACGCGCGCCGCGCGCGCGCGCTATGGAACCGTTACAGCGCTTCGGCGTGCTCGGCCAGGTATTCGGCCACGCCGCTGGCGTCGGCCTTCATGCCGGCCTTGCCCTTGTTCCACCCGGCGGGGCACACCTCGCCGTGCGCTTCGGTGAACTGCAGGGCATCGACCATGCGCAGCATCTCGTCGATATTGCGCCCGAGCGGCAGGTCGTTCACCACCTGGTGACGCACCACCCCCGCCTTGTCGATCAGGAAGGAGCCGCGGAAGGCGACCCCGGCCGCGGCTTCCACGTCGTAGGCGCGGCAGATCTCGTGCTTGATGTCGGCCACCAGCGGATAGCCGACCTGACCGATGCCACCCTCGTTCACCGGGGTGTTCTTCCACGCCAGGTGGGTGTACTGGCTGTCGATCGAGACGCCGATCACTTCCACGTCACGCTTCTTGAACTCTTCCAGCCGATTGCCGAAAGCGATCAGCTCGGACGGGCATACGAAAGTGAAGTCGAGCGGGTAGAAAAACAGCACGGCGTACTTGTTCTTGGTGAACGCCGAGAAGGTGATCTCCTGAATCTCGTTGTTGCCGAGTACGACGGTCGCGGTGAAATCCGGTGCTTGTTTGCCGACGAGAACAGCCATTGTCTATCTCTCCTTGAGTTGGTGAAAGCGCAGGCAATTATGTTGCTGCGATGCGGATATCGCAAATCGCCCAGGCAAAAAATGGATCGCCCCCCGTCCGACACGACCCGCCGCCGGTCGGATTTTCTTCTCCGCCGAGCGGTCGCGAGCGCCCGGCTGAATGTGGGTCGAACTTGATTGCCGTCAAAGATGATCGAGCAGAAAGGCGCGCCATTGGGGGCTATGACCCAAATGCCGGGAATCGGGTTCTGGGGCGGAAAGCCCACTGTGGCAAGCGTGCCACAGAACTAGGCCATAAGGAGTAGAAACATCTACTTTCATGCGGGTATGATCCCGCAGGAAATCTAGGGGTAATCGCAAGGATTGCCCGGACTTTGTGCCAGGAGCCAGCATGAAAAAGAGTCTTCCCCTGATCGCTTTCGCCATCGCCGCCGCCACCCTCAGCGCGCCCGCCGCGGCCCTGGACGCCAAGGCCGCCGAAGCGCTGGTGCGCAAGAGCAAGTGCCTCACCTGTCACGCCGTGGACAAGAAGAAGGATGGCCCCCCGTTCCGGGAAACCGCAGCGAAGTACAAGGACAAGCCGGAGGCCGAGGAAAAGCTCACCAAGCACGTCACCGTGGTGAGCAAGGTCAAGGTCGACGGCAAGGAAGAGGATCACGAAACGCTCAAGACCGATGACGCCGCGGCGGTGAAGAACGTCGTGCAGTGGATCCTCTCGTTGTGAGCCGGCCGCAGGGAGTTCGATCATGCTTAGAGAACGATTCGGCAGGCTGACCGCCTGGCTGGGCGCGCGCTCGCCGTGGCTGCTGCTCGTGGTCGGTGCCGGCGCGATGCTGGTGCTGGCGGGCGGTACCGCGGCCGGCCTGAAATGGACCAACACGGAAGCCTTCTGTACTGCCTGTCACGAGATGCGCGACAACGTGTACGCGGAATTCAAGGATACGCCTCACGATCGCAACGCTTCGGGCGTCAGGGCGATCTGTTCCGATTGCCATGTGCCGCGCGAGCCGATCGACATGCTGATCCGCAAGGTACGCGCCACGGGCGAGCTGTACGGCAAGCTCATCGGCATCATCGACACCCCGGAGAAGTTCGAGGAGCACCGCTACGCGATGGCCAAGAAGGTCTGGGCGCGCATGAAGAAGACGGATTCGCGCGAGTGCCGCCATTGCCACACCGAAAGCGCGATGGATCCGGAACTGCAGTCCGAACGCGCGCAGACCCGGCACGAACGTGCCAAGCGGGAGAACCTGACCTGCATCGACTGCCACTTTGGCATTGCGCACAAGGAGCCCGAAGGGCCCGGGCCGCAAGAGATCGATTTCGCGGGACATTGATCCAGGTAGTTGCTATGACCGCATCGTGGGGGTGCGGGGTAATGCCGGTTGTAACAACCAAAGGGGAAGCAAATGCGAATTGATCTGAGCAGGATACTGCGACGCTGGGTGCCGGCCGCGCTGTTGGGGGCGGCCTTGCTGGGCGGGGCGAACGCCTGGGCGGCGGACGACGAAGAGACGAAGGATCTGGCGCTGACCGGGGACAAGGTGTGTACCCGCTGTCACGACGAGACCGAGGCCTACCCGGTGCTGGCGATCGGCAAGACCAAGCACGGCACGGTGGCCGACGAGCGTACGCCGACCTGTACCAGCTGCCACGGCGACAGCAAGCGGCACATCGAGAACCTGCGCGAGGCGGGCGAGACTAGTCGACCGAAGCCGGATCGGTCGTTCACCGGCCAGATCACCTCGGCGCCCACCGAAGACCTGGTCGACCGCTACTTCGGTCGCGCCGGCAAGGGCACGCCCACACCGGCGGCGGAGCGTAACCAGGCCTGTCTGAACTGCCACCAGGGCGGCAAGCGCATCCATTGGCAGACCGGCCCGCACGCCGCGCGCGACGTCGCCTGTACTTCCTGTCACCAGGTCCATACGCAGCACGACAAGGTGCGCGACAAGCGGACCCAGGCCGAGGTGTGCTTCTCGTGCCACAAGGAACAGCGCGTGCAGATCAACCGCCCGTCGCGCCATCCCATCAAGGAAGGCAAGGTCGCCTGCTCCGATTGTCACAACGTACATGGCACGGCCGGCGAGAAGCTGCTGGTGCGCGACAACGTGAATGACACCTGCTATTCGTGCCACATGGAGAAGCGCGGTCCCTTCATCCACAGCCACCAGCCGGTCACGGAAGACTGCACCATTTGCCACAACCCGCATGGGACGGTG
>Ga0214472_10007384_pt1 | contig 11509 bp, 12 predicted proteins | sample RVTome_6_FD_207662 | JGI IMG/M metagenome (GOLD analysis project Ga0214472, IMG submission 207662) | Soil microbial communities from uranium-contaminated site in the Upper Colorado River Basin, Wyoming, United States - RVT140D175 | ecosystem: Environmental > Terrestrial > Soil > Contaminated >...
TTCTTACGCCTCGCAGAATTGTTCAATATTAGACAGCGCTGCTATCTCGCTATGTTAACATGCTAACGCACGTGAATAAGGAAGCGCATTATTAACGCGAATAATCAGCTTAAGATCGTCAGTTCAGGGGTCAGATTCCGCGGCAAATTCGGCGTACTCACGGTTGTCAGGTCAAAAAGATTTGAGTCGGTGGGTCGGGGGGTAGGCAATGCTCCCTGAGGCGAATGCTGCCGAAGTTAAAATGACCAAAACCGCTTGGTACCGAACCACCGCCGAGTATGGGCGTTCGGATCTACGCAAATCGCTCTGGCAAGTCATGGACACGTTTGTGCCCTATCTCGCGCTCTGGGCGCTGATGGTCTACCTGGTTCGACAGCAATTCCCCTATTGGATTACCCTGATATTGGCCGTAGTCGCAGGCGGAATCCTGGTGCGAATTTTTATACTTTTTCACGATTGCTGTCACGGTTCCTTCTTTGCGTCGCGCCGGGCCAATGCGATTCTCGGCTATGTCGCGGGGATTCTGACTTTTACCTCTTTTGAAGATTGGCGCCGCGCCCATAACACCCATCATGCCACCGCGGCGGACTTGGACCGGCGCGGCTTCGGCGATGTCTGGACGATGACGGTCGACGAGTATCTGGCGGCGCCGCTACGACGGCGCTTAGGCTACCGGTTCTACCGTCATCCTTTTATTTCTCTCGGACTGGGGTCGCCGCTGCTCTTTTTATTTCTCCATCGCTTTTCTAGCAAAGGTGCGGGACGCCGGGAACGGCGGAGCGTAATTTACACCAACCTGGCGCTCCTGGTCATCTTCGGCGCGGCGACCTGGACGATCGGTCTGCGAACTTATCTTTTGGTGCAGCTGCCGATTATATTGATTGCCGGCAGTTTCGGACTATGGCTGTTCTATGTCCAGCACCAATTTGAGGATGTCTATTGGGTACGCCATGGATCTTGGGATCCGCTAAAAGTAGCCCTGGAAGGCAGCTCCTATTTCAAGCTGCCGAAAATCCTCCAGTGGTTCACCGGCAACGTTGGACTTCATCACGTCCATCATGTTCGCCCGAGTATCCCTAATTATAACCTGCAAAAGTGCCACGACGATCTTCCCGTGTTTCAGGCGGTCAAGGTGATGACGCTGAAGACAAGTCTGAGATCACTGTTCTTACGCCTGTGCGATGAAAAACACAGGAAGCTGGTGAGTTTTCGCGCATTGAAAACATTGCGTGCGGCACGATAAAGCGAGACTTATGTGCCGCTTCCCATGCTGGAAGTTGTTCTCCTGAAGGCTCAGTAGTGCGACTTGCTATGACGACTCAAGTCTCCTATGCTTAATGCTCGTCACTATCGTCGCAGGGTTCTCCGCCCCGGTTACCTGAAATTCTTCAAGTAAGCCTTTTTCCTCTGCCCTCCAACCAAACGGCCGTCGGTTTCGGCCGAAAGGGGAATTGGATTGAGTCCGTTAATTGTCATTGCTCTTCCTCTAGCAATCACCATCATAGGGGTCCTGTTGGACCGTTTGCACAGTTTTGAATCGACCCGCCCGGCGACACCGGCCGCAAATTTTTTACCCCAGGCAAATAGCGAATGTTGGACCATTATCGTCGGGCTGCTGCAAAGGAGCGAAAATGAAAAGCATGGTTTCTTACAAAAACTGTCTGGTTCGCGGTGAATCGTTTCAGTTAGCACAGAGCAGCAGCTGGATTCCCCGATATTCTTTGACCCGTCAAGGCGCCAATAGTACCCCGAAGAGCGCTCTTTCGCATCATGATCGGCTTGACAAAGTTTTTCGCACGGAAAGCGAAGCCGACGATTTTGCCTTGCAGGACGCCATGCTGTGGATCGATCAGAACACTCGGTTATCGGAGTAAAGAACAGATAGCCAGGAGGACTTTACGGCCCTAATTAACCAGCTGCCCGAAACTGTTTTCACGACCAAGGTCGACGACCTGCTCAATTGGGGACGAGCCTCTTCGCAGTGGTACATGCTCTTCGGCCTAGCCTGTTGCGCCATCGAATTGATGCAGACGGGCGGACCGCGCGCCGATCTCGATCGTTTTGGCGCTGTGCCGCGCGCCACGCCACGCCAGTCGGATCTGATGATCGTGGCCGGCACGTTGACTTACAAAATGGCTAAACGGACCAAGCTGCTCTATGACCAGATGCCTGATCCCAAGTATGTGATCTCGATGGGCAGCTGCGCCAATTGCGGCGGGCTTTTTCAATTGGCCTACTCAGTCTGTAAAGGCGTGGACAAAATCATTCCCGTGGACGTTTATGTTCCTGGGTGCCCGCCCCGGCCGGAGGCGCTGACCGAAGGGTTATTAAGAATCCAGGACAAGATCATGCGGGAGAAATGGCTGGTTCGAAGCGCGTCACCGCCCCAATGAGTCGCTGGTTTATTGCGCGGGAACAAGTCTTTGAGCCCGCAATCATTCTTTTCAATATCGTTCAAAAGTGGACAGCAACTCTTTCCGGCGTATTGTAGCTTGAAAATGAAAAGCCTCGGGTTGGGGATTCAACAACCTGCTGAAGAGAAAGCATCCAAAACCACACGACACAGTCTGAAGACAAGAAAAAACGCAAAGGTACCGCGCTGCTGGCAGTGATGGACGAAAATTGCAGCAGCTGCGCTGGCTCGCCGCTGTGTGAAGTGCATTGTCCAGTCGAGAACTGCATTAACTTGCTCTACGAGGAAACTCCGGCCGGCGGACTGAAACCCTATCGAGTTTGGGTCGATAACGACAAATGTATCGGTTGCCAGATGTGTTACAGCGACGATCTCACCAAGGTCCATCGTCATAAAGAAACCGGCGAAATATTTCGTGAGTATGCGGGTCGATTTTACGATAGTTCGCAAAAGCCGCTCGAAACCGACCAAATACCGAAAAAATTTCAGTTGGAGCTGATCGGTACCGAATCTGCAGACCGGCTCGATAAGAAGATCTGTCCTTGGGATGCGATCAAGATGTACGAATTCGACGAGGGTGTGGAACGTTCGAAATACTTCTATGAGCCCAAAGCCCTCGATTCGGCGAGCGGCGTGTACGTGACCGACGCCGCGGAGAAGCACCGCCTCGAAGAAAAGCAGCTGGAGCTGTATGAGATCGACGCGTGAAGAGAATCGATCACATGTCGCTTTGGGAGCGCGCCTACATACCTGAGATTCTGCGCGGCCTTGCGGTGACCGGTTTTCACTTCTGGCGCAATCTCAGCGTCCATGTTCTCCATGCCTTTGGATTTGCCAAAAATCGTCAGGGCGCTGTCACGGTGCAATATCCCGAGCAAAGAGCCATTTACCCCGACACCTTTCGCGGGCGCCATCGTCTAACTTTAAAAGCGGATGATACCGCAAACTGCACCGCCTGTTTTCTTTGCGCGGTGGCTTGCCCGGCCGAGTGCATCTACATCGAGGCGGGCGAGAACCAGACCGCCATCGAGAAGTACGCGGTGCGCTACGAGATTGACACGCTACGCTGCATTTATTGCGGTCTTTGTGTCGAAGCCTGTCCGTGCGATGCGATTCGTATGGATAGCGGAACCCATCCCGGCAATTTAGGCTTCACCCGGAGGGATTTCGTCGAAGACAAAAACGTTCTCATGGAGCGCAGCCGCGCACTCGAAGCCAAAGGCAAGGAAGGGCTCTATGAAGAATATGTCAACCATTATCGCAAAGTGTAGCGCGACGATTTACCGGCGCGGACTACTAGCGAGGCCCCGCGCGGATCGCTCAGATGGCGTAACCAACGTCACCAAGGCGCCAAGGGAAACTGGGCCTCGGAAAGGCGTGGGCGATTTCATCGCCGGTGCACGCGCGCGTTACGCTGAAAAAAAGAAGAATCTCGCGCCGAACGGCAACAAATTTCGACCGGCGCCGATCTGGTTTTTCCTTGCCACGATTTCACTCGTCCTGTTGATGCAAAGCCTTTTTGGCAGTCCCCATATCGAGATCGTCAGTTACAGTCAATTCAAGTCTCTGCTGAAAAAGGATTTGATCAGCAATCTGGTTATCCGTGAGACGATCATCGATGGCGCTTTGAAGGGAGCGGCGGTCAAGGTAATTTTCCCGCCGGAAAAAATTAGGGAGATGTCTCCAGACGCGATTGAGGGGAACCCCCCTTTCGCCTTCGCAACGGTAAGAGTCGAGGATCCGGGCCTGACGGCCGAACTCGAGGCGGCGAACATACCCTTTAAGGGGGAAGTGACCAGCAATTGGCTACCGACCCTTTTGTCTTGGGTCGTTCCCGTCGCGCTGTTTTTTCTCATGTGGAGCTATCTTGGCAAGAAGATGGGGTCGGGAAGCGGCGGTTTAATGCAAATCGGCAAGAGTAAAGCTAAAGTCTACATCGAGAAAAAAACTGGCGTCACCTTTGCTGACGTCGCGGGCATCGACGAAGCCGAAGAAGAAGTCGCTGAAGTTGTCGGCTTTCTCAAAGATCCGGATAAATATCAAAGATTGGGCGGGCGTATTCCAAAAGGTGTTTTGATCGTCGGGCCGCCGGGGACAGGGAAAACCCTGCTTGCGCGCGCGGTGGCCGGCGAGGCCGGCGTGCCGTTCTTCAGTCTGACCGGGTCTGACTTTGTCGAGATGTTTGTCGGCGTTGGCGCGGCGCGGGTCAGGGATCTTTTTATGCAGGCAGTGAAGCATGCGCCGAGCATCATATTCATCGACGAGCTCGATGCCATTGGTAAGGCCAGGGGAGTGAGCATGCTCACGGGCAACGACGAGCGCGAACAAACTCTCAATCAACTCTTAGCCGAAATGGATGGGTTTGATCCGAATCAAGGGGTGATTATCATGGCGGCCACCAACCGGCCGGAAATCCTCGACGCCGCGCTGCTCCGTCCCGGCCGCTTCGATCGGCAGATCCTGGTGGACCGTCCCGACATCAAAGGTCGAACCAAGATCCTCGAATTGCATGCAAAAAAGGTGAAGCTCTCGGATGCTATCGACCTTGCTATCGTAGCCGCCAAGACCCCCGGCTTCGTCGGCGCCGATCTCGCCAACATCGTCAACGAAGCGGCCTTGCTGGCGGCGCGCCAAGAAAAGCAGTCGATCGAGATGGTAGAGTTTGACGAGGCGATTGAACGGGTGGTCGCGGGACTACAAAAGAAGAGCCACGTCATCAATCCGAAGGAAAAAAAAATCGTCGCCTATCACGAGTCAGGTCACGCGCTCGTCGCCGAATTAGCGCCCGGCGCTGACCCGGTCTCTAAGATTTCGATCATTCCCAGGGGAGTCGCAGCCCTGGGTTATACGACGCAGTTGCCAACTGAAGACCGTTATCTCATGACCCGTTCTGAACTGCTCGCGCGCATCGATGTTCTTTTGGGCGGCCGAGTCGCGGAAGAGATCGTCTTCGGCGACGTGTCAACCGGGGCGCAAAACGATTTGCAGCGAGCCACCGAAATTGCTCGAACGATGATCACCCAATTCGGCATGAGTGAAAAACTCGGTCTCGCCTCTCTCGAAGGGCCGCGCCAGGCCACGTTCCTAATGGTGCCGACTCAGAGTCCCAGAGAGTACAGCGAGGAAACGGCACGGTTGATCGACGGCGAGGTGAAACAAATATTGTCGGAAGCGCATGGCAAGGCTCGCGACATCCTGACCACGCACCGCTCGGCGCTGGAGGAATTGGCCAAGCTGCTGCTGGAAAAGGAAGTTGTCGACCGGCCAGCGCTGCAGGCGATCTTAAAAGTGCGGAGCATTGACAGTAGGAAAGAAAAAAAGCGTGTCGCGGACACAGCCGTGATCGAAAGCAATCAGACCGACATCAAGCGGGAGTAGCCATTGGTCAAGAAATGAGATGGTGCCTTGAGCTGCCATCATTCAATCCCCGCAGGAGAGCAAAATATGCAGAGCGAAACCAATGGCGCGGAAGCGCCTTTTGATGAGCGAGCCAATGAAGATAGTTATTTTGCCGCGAAAGAACACGAACTGATCGAGGGGATGAAGACCGAGTTTCACAATCGTGAAACGGCGCAACGGGCGGCGCAGATGATGCGTTGTCCAAAGTGTTCAGGAACATTCGCAAAATACAAATTTATCGATTTCGATTTAGAGCGCTGTGACAGTTGCGAGGGTCTCTGGCTTAAAAAAGGAGAACTGGCCGCCATTCTAAGACAGCAGTCGCGCGGTCCGCTGGGAGCTCTTTTCGAGCGCTGTTTCGCCAAAGTTGAAGGAGGGAGAAAGAGTTAGACCTAAGGGCACCGGTCCATACAATAGTGGGTGGACGAAACCGTTGGTGCCGGCCCCGCAATGGTTAAAACATGGGGGTGAGCAAATTAAAGTTGCTTCGCTCCTATGGTTCGGCCTCGTTATATGATAACCGCGACAGATGAGTTTCGTGTTACGCATTGAATTGGCCTAATTGAATCAGCACAAAAAGATGATAGCATGCCGCTTTTTAGTAGGCGTAGTGCAAAAACGAGCAGATTCGCTGGCCCAGACTTCGCGATAGCCCCCATCAAAGAAACGTGCTTCATGCACATCACTCAGAACAAATGGACCGTGCCGCTGTTGCTCGTCGCACTCGGGTTGTTCTCACTGCTGGCATTCAGCAGGGTTGTCCTCACTGCCCAGACGCCTGTGGTATACGTCGCGCCGATCGAGGGTATGATAGACCTCGGGCTCGCGCCTTTTGTTCAGCGGGTTTTAAATGAGGCGACACAAGACGGCGCCGCGGCGGTAATTCTCGAGGTCAACACTTTCGGTGGTCGTGTCGACGCGGCAGTGCTTATTCGTGACGCCTTGCTCAACGCCCGGGTGCCGACCGTAGCCTTCGTAAACAAGCGAGCCATCTCCGCGGGCGCATTGATCAGTTTGTCCGCCGAGAAAATCGTCATGGCCAACGGCGGAACGATTGGCGCCGCAACGCCGGTGCAAATGGGTCAACCGGGCGCACCCGCGCAGCCGGTGGAGGAGAAAACCGTTTCCTATGTACGCAAGGAGTTTCGCGCTACGGCCGAGGCGCGCAAGCGCCCTTTGCTTATCGCCGAGGCCATGGTCGACGCCGACGTGCAGATTCCTGGTCTCATTCAAAAAGGCAAGCTGTTGACGCTGACCACCGAGGAGGCGTTAAAGCATAAGGTTGCGGACTTTCGTGCCGAGACTATCGAGAGCGTGTTGGAGCAGTTGGCTCTCGCGGGGGCGCAAGTAAAGCGGGCATCGCCCAACTGGGCGGAGGAATTTGTCCGCTTCCTGACCAATCCCGTTGTCAGCTCTTTGCTTATGAGCGTCGGGATGCTCGGCATTTTTCTGGAAATCCGCACGCCCGGCTTCGGCTTGCCCGGTGCCCTTGGCATCACCAGCCTGGCGCTTTTCTTTTGGGGCCACTGGCTAGTCCAGTTGGTCGGCTGGGAAGAACTGCTGCTGGTGGGGGCCGGTATCGTGCTTATGGGCTTGGAAGTTTTCATCATTCCGGGCTTTGGACTCGCTGGAGTCTTGGGGATCGGCGCGCTCCTCGCCGGTCTCAGCCTGAGCCTGGTCGGCGGCGGTGCGACATGGGAGTTTGTCGCCATGGCGATGGGGCGAGTATTGATTTCAGTCGTTTTGGCCTTGGCGGCCAGCCTCTTACTGCTACGGATTTTACCGCGCCTGCCATTCGGCAGACAGCTGATCCTGGAAACCGGTCTTACCGCGGGCGAGGGGTATGCCTCGGCGCCGGAGAGCGATCATAGATGGCTTGGAAAACACGGCACCGCGGTCTCGGCGCTGCGACCGGCGGGCATCGCCGAGATTGACGGCGAGCGTGTGGATGTCGTGTCCGACGGCGAATTTATCGATGAGGGAATGTCGATCATGGTAACCCGGGTTGATGGCAACCGGATCGTCGTGCGGCGACACCGCACAGTAACAGAAGGGAGTTAACATGGGTGGAGTTGAAACGGGGCTAACTGGAGGTTTCGCGCTGATATTGATGATGATCGTGGGGTTGGTTTTTGTTTTGTACCTGGTGCCGATCCCGCTCTGGATTGCCGCTTGGGCATCGGGAGCCTACGTCGGTCTCTTTACGCTGATAGGCATGCGCCTACGCCGAGTGCCCCCCGGCACGGTTATTACGGCGCGGATCAGTTCGGTCAAGGCAGGATTAGACATCCCCCTCAACGATCTCGAAGCTCATTATTTGGCGGGTGGCAATGTCGTCAGAGTCGTGAACGCCATGATTTCCGCGGATAAGGCGAACATTCCGCTGGTATTTAAACGGGCCGCTGCCATCGACCTGGCCGGGCGCGATGTCTTGGAAGCGGTCAAGATGTCGGTCATTCCGAAAGTGATCGAAACGCCTAAGATCGCTGCCATCGCCAAAAACGGTATCCAGCTCATCGCGGTCTCGCGGGTAACCGTTCGCACAAATATCGACCGGCTGGTGGGTGGCGCCGGCGAAGAGACCATCATAGCGCGGGTTGGCGAAGGCATGGTAAGCACGATTGGTTCCGCCGCGTCGCACAAGGACGTGCTCGAAAATCCTGATCATATCTCCAAGCATGTGCTGAGCAAAGGCTTAGACGCCGGGACCGCCTACGAGATCCTATCCATCGACATTGCCGACGTCGACGTGGGCGACAACATTGGCGCCAAGCTGCAAATCGATCAGGCCAATGCGGATAAGCAGATCGCTCAGGCTAAAGCGGAGGAGCGCCGCGCCATGGCCGTGGCTTTGGAACAAGAGATGCGGGCCCGCGTCGTCGAGGCGGAAGCCGAGGTGCCGCGCGCCATGGCCGAAGCCTTTCGGCAAGGCAATCTCGGCATCATGGATTATTACCGCATGAAAAACGTGCAGGCCGATACATCGATGCGCGATGCCATCGCTGAAGGCGGCGACGATCCGTCCACGGGGCAGAAACGTTAGGGAAGGACGATGAGAAGTTTTAACTTTGGTCCGATCCTGGTCCTGCTTATTTTCATTATGATACCGCTGGCCAACTACGTCCTGGCGCGATTGCGACGGCGCCTCGAACCGCGTAGTCCGACGCAGCAACCGATGCCCGATATGGGGGTCCGTAGGGCGGCGGCACCAGCGGCCAGGCCCGCCGCACACCCAGCTCCTCGCGAGCGAGCCCAGGCGGCGCCCGCCAACCGCATACTTGCGTCATCACGAAGCGGTTGGTCCAGGAACACGCTGTTCAGAACCCGGCGCGAGGTGCGGCGTACCATTGTTGCGATGACAATCCTGGGGTCGTGTCGCGCTTACGACCCACCCGGGTAGTTCGCCGGGATTCATGGCTTTGGCATGAAACGTTCTCAACGTGAACCGACAGGTAGCGGCGCAAGCAAGGGCCAGCAGGTCGGTCATGGATGAGGTTGACCCTTGCTTGAGAATAATCCGCGATTTCTCACGAGCGGCGAGATTATCAACTCAAGGATCCTCGATCACTGGTTTGAAAACGACGACGGCAATTCCATACGTCACGTCGATGGCCGAATTAACAATCAACCTTGCTCAATCTCTAAACTACGCGCCGGTGCCGCTGGCGTTTGGCACCAGCGGTTTGCGCGGTTTGGTGCAAGACATCACCGACCTCGAAGCCTACGTTAATGTCAAAGCGGCGCTGCGTTATCTGTTAAGCAGCGGCGATATCCGCGGCAGCAGCACCGTCGTGATCGCCGGTGACTTGCGGCCGAGCACCGACCGGATCATGCGCGCCTGCGCACAGGCGATCGTTGACTCGGGTTGCCAGGTGGAAAACGCCGGCAAAATCCCGACGCCCGCTTTGATTGCTCATGCTATCTGCGGCGGTCGCGCCGGTGTAATGGTGACCGGCAGCCATATTCCCTTCGATCGTAACGGTATAAAAATCAATAAGCGGGTCGGCGAGGTGCTGAAGTCGGACGAAGCAGGAATCATCCGCGAAATCGATTTGGTTCGCGCCGAAGAGTATGGCCGGAGCGCGATCACATCGGCATTCGATACTTTTGGAATGCTCAAGCATGAGCTCGATGTGCCATCGCTCAACCGCGCCGCCGAAGAAGCCTACGTCGGTCGCTACCTCAACAGTTTTCGCAACGGCGCCCTCGCCGCTCTGCGGGTCCTTGTCTATCAGCATTCGGCGGTGGGCCGCGACATCTTGCCGCGCATTCTGCGCGAGTTGGGCGCCCAAGTCGTCACCGCCGGACGTAGCGAGACTTTTATTCCCATCGACACGGAAAACATCACCGATGAGCAGCTAGATCGTCTCGAGGAGTTCGCTGCCGCTTGTGAATCGGGCGGCGAGCCGCTGCAAGCCATTGTGTCGACCGATGGCGACTCCGATCGGCCACTCGTAACCGCCGTCCTGCCCGCTACCGAAGTAAAGCCCGGCGCCAGACGCGTGCGCTTTTTACCAGGCGATCTATTGGGTATCGTCGTTGCCGAATATTTGCGCGCCGATGCGGCGGCGGTGCCGATTAGCGCTAACGATGCTGTCGAGCGCCGCTTGGGTGAACGAAATATATTGCTGGAGAAGACCAAGATCGGCTCGCCTTATGTTATCTCCGCGCTTGACCACTTGAGCAGCGCCGGTCATGGCCAATGCATTGTTGGCTGGGAAGCCAACGGCGGATTCTTGACCGGCAGCCATATCAAGTTGAACGGCGGCACGCTGGCGGCGCTGCCGACGCGGGATGCGATCCTGCCGATCTTGGCAAACTTGTGCGCTGCCGCGGAGCAGGGCATTAGCTTGTCGACTCTGTGGGACCGATTGCCCGCACGTTTTGGCCGAGCTGGCTTGCTCGATGACTTTCCGGTTGCGGCGAGCCAGACTCTGCTCGCTCAACTGATGCCACTCGGTGAGGCAATTGAAGTCGAGTTCGATGACACAGACCGTGTCGTCGATCGCAGTCGCGCCGGTGTTAGCGGCGTGCCGCTTGCGGTTTCGGCAAGCGAAAGCTGGCAACATTGCAAAGCGACGTTAAAGCGTTACTTCACGGCGGGCCTCGGGTTTGACGACATCGCGCGGATCAATATACTTGACGGCGTGCGGATCTATTTCCGCAACGGCGACATCGCCCACATCCGGCCATCGGGCAATGCGCCGCAGCTGCGCATCTACGCAGTCAGCGACACGCAAGCGCGCGCGGATCAAATTGTCGAGCTGGCGCTACGCGAACCCGACGCCATTTTGCGTCGGTTAGAACGAGCATCCGCGCAAGGTACATGGTGACACTGTGAGGGAAAACGGATGATTTTGTCTCACTTGCAGCGCCTTTGCCATCTCGCGCTCAGTTTGTTGGCCTTGAGTGACGACATCGATAGGAACAGGGCCCTGTGTGCTTTCGGGTCGGACAAAGGATGAACGATGAAATGGGCAAAAAAGCGATTCGTGCTCGTTTACGAAGCCAGCCGCGGCCACGGTACGTTCACCTGCGATTTACCTCGAGGTCTCCGACTAATATTTTTCAATATTTTTCAATATTAGATAGCAATCTCTGCCAAGTCGCGATACGCTCAACCCCTATGGGACCCAGGTGTTTGCCGTTCATGCTCTTGAAGGCTCTCCAAGCGTAGAGCGCGAGCGGTCAAAACCG
>Ga0214472_10007385_pt1 | contig 11508 bp, 9 predicted proteins | sample RVTome_6_FD_207662 | JGI IMG/M metagenome (GOLD analysis project Ga0214472, IMG submission 207662) | Soil microbial communities from uranium-contaminated site in the Upper Colorado River Basin, Wyoming, United States - RVT140D175 | ecosystem: Environmental > Terrestrial > Soil > Contaminated >...
GAGGATCGACGACAAAAAGGATGTTCAAGGTTCAATGTTCCAGGTTCAACGTTTCAATTCGATTCGGACCTTGAGCCTTGAACTTTGAACATTGAACTCTGGAACTCCGCGCTCGCTCCGGAGGGCTCGCGCCTCGATTACTGTCACGTGTGAAAAATCCAGGCTAAGTTCGGTGAGGTAGACCATGGTGACTAGTTTTAACGTCGAGTTGAGGGGCCAACAAGAGTGGGCTTGGCTGGTCGCGATCGATTTGTTTTTCGGAGGTTTGGGCGGCGGTCTTTTCCTCCTTTTTCACAATCTAGCGCTCTCCCCCGCCATAGGGCTTCTCTCCCTGGGGCTAGTCACGGTCGGCGGATTGGTTCTGTTAGCCGAGTTAGGCCATCCCATGAGGGCATGGCGCGCGATGGCGAAACCGCGCACCTCGTGGATTAGCCGCGGCATGATCTCGGTCTTTTTATTCATCGTTCTCGGTTTTTTCTATATCGCCCCATCCGTTTCATTTTTTTCTTGGCTTCCGTGGAATCCAGCCGGTTACGGCGAAACGGTTATTGGAACCGTCGCCGCCGTTTGCGCATTATTGGTAACCCTCTACCCCGGCTTCGTTCTCTCTGCTTCGCCCTCTATCCCCTTTTGGAATAGCCCGCTTTTACCGATTCTTTTTTTTACCCAATCTCTTCTAGGAGCAAGCGCAGTCGTGATTCTGTTCTCTCCTTTTCCTGGACTGTTGTCTTTAGCTGCGGTCCTCATCATGGTTAACCTCTTTTTGATTGCGATCCATCTCTGGACTCTAAAACACTCAGGACTCGCGGCGAAAGAAGCGGTCAGGCTTTTACAGTGCGGCTCCCTGGGCTGGATCTTTAATGTCGGCGTCGTCCTCATCGGAATGGTTCTTCCCCTGGTCGTAACTTTATGGATGCCGTCCGCAGTGGCCTTGGCCAGCGCATTTATTCTCATTGGCGGTCTGCTGTTCCGCTACTGTGTGCTCAAAGCCGGAGTTTATGTTCCCTTTGCTTTGGTATGAGGCGATTTGGCGTTGCTAGCCCGGATTATTCATCGTCCGAAGAAGAATCACGACAGTGTGTCAATCGAGGCGTGAGCCCGGAGGATCGACGACAAAAAGGATGTTCAAGGTTCAATGTTCCAGGTTCAACGTTTCAATTCGATTCGGACCTTGAGCCTTGAACTTTGAACATTGAACTCTGGAACTCCGCGCTCGCTCCGGAGGGCTTGCGCCTCGATTGCTGTCACGTGTGAATAATCCGGGCTAGAAGAAGAGATCTCGATGGAGAAGGAACAGCTAGCGATTAACGTCAAGTTCATGGGCGATCTACGCGCGTTGCTTCAGCGGCGTACTCTCACAGTCACTTTACCTCAGGGAAGCACCGTTGGTGATCTCTTTGCATCGCTTTCCGGCAACTATGGTGAACCTTTCGCCAGCCGCGTCTTTACTCGCTCAGGCGCGCTTCAGCATTATATTCTGGTTTTTTTGAACGGGCAGAACATCAAAGACGTGGGCGGCCTGGCGGCGGGGTTAGGAGAGGGGGAAGTGGAGATCGTCATGCTTCCCATGTTCGAGGGGGGATAGAAATGGCCTCAAAATGGATTCCGACAGCTTGCGGCATGTGTTACGTGGGATGCGGCGTTCGGGTTCTCGTCGAAGACGGCGTGGTGGTCAAGATCGAGGGCGACCCGAACAATCCGCAGAATCAAGGGGTGATGTGCGCCAAAGGCAAGTCCGGAATCATGAACCTTTACAATCCCCATCGCATCAAGGTTCCCCTCAAGCGCACCAATCCAAAGAAGGGAATGTACGAAGATCCCGTCTGGCAGGAGATTTCCTGGGATGAAGCGCTAGACACAATAGCGGCCAAGCTTGAGGCAATCCAGGACGAACCGCAAAAGCTCTACGTCCAGGCCTGGGAGATCACCGGCGATTGCTTCTACTGGTCAATCGCTTTTGGCAGCGCTTTCGGCACTCCCCACCTCATGGGGAACGCTTCCGCAACCTGTGGAAAGGTGATCCATCCGGTCGAGTTTTTTTCCGGCGGCGGCTTTCATCAACAGCCCGATCTCCACTACTGCAAATACGCCATTCTGGTAGGAACTCAATTCGGCCTTGGAGCAAGGGGAGCTTTCAACCACATCACCATGGATATGGCTGACGCCCGCGCTCGCGGTATGAAGGTGGTCTCGGTCGATCCCGTGGCTTCTCACGCCGGCAGCAAAGCTAACGAATGGATTCCGATCCGGCCGGGCACTGACACGGCTTTTGCGCTGAGCATGCTTCATGTGCTGTTAAACGAGTTGGGGCTTTACGACGTCAATTTTCTTAAACACAAAACCAACGCGCCGTATCTTACAGGACCGGACGGCCGGTACCGCCGTGAGCCCGGCTCCAATAAGCCGTTGATCTACGATGCGGCGGATAAGCAAATCAAATCGTATGACGATCCAACACTCCGCGATCCGGTAATCACCGGAGGTGGGGAGGGTGGCCGTCCCACCTTCGAGCTACTCAAGGAGCATGTCGCCAAATATCCGCCTGAGAAGACCGAAGAGATCACGACTATTCCCGCCGCGACCCTCAGGCGGATTGCGCGAGAATTCGGCGAGGCGGCCAGCATCGGCAGCACGATTACCATCGATGGCGTCACGCTCCCGTTTCGGCCGGTATGCGTCGATTGGGCGAAAGGGCCCCAGGGCCATGCGCATGGTTTTCACCAGTCATGGCCGCTCAAGCTTTTGAACATTGTCATGGGGGCGGTCAACGTCCCTGGGGGAATTCTGAGCACGGCCGCAGCGGGAAAAAGACCGCACCGCTGGTGGCCCGAAGGGGGAACCGACGGAATGCTGGAGGAAGGCGGGCATATATTACCCTTGCCTCATCCCAAGGCTTTTCCGGGCCGCACGCCGACCAAGCCGTTCCGCATTGACCTGGCCGAGCTGTTTCCACTGGCTCCACATTTTCACACTCTACTGCCAATCACCGCGCAGCAAAAAGAGCGCTTCGGTCTCTCCTACGGCGTTGAAATGCTATTCCACATGCCGACCAATTCCCTGATCGGCTCCTTCGGGGACATCAAGCTGGTCGAAAGCTTTTACCAGTCGATTCCTTTCATTGCCGGCTTCGGCGTAGAGATCAACGAGACAAACCTATTCGACGATATCGTTCTTCCTTTTCCGAGCTATCTCGAGCGCGCCGATTTTGTCTCCGGGACCAACCTGTTGATGCCCCACTGCGGGAAAGACGACTGGCTTTGGCAAATACGGCAGCCCGTGGTGGAGCCGGCGCCCGGGCTGAGGCAGCCCCAGGAGGTTCTCATGGAGCTTGCCGACAGAGTCGGCATCCTGGGAGATTTCTACCGCCTCCTCAATCATACTTTCCGGCTCAAAGATCCTTATGCTTTACAACCCGGCCAGCGCTACTCGATCAACGAGGTCATCGATCGGATGACGCGCTGCTGGTTTGGCGATGAACACGATCTCGCATGGTTTAATGAGCATGGCGTGATCCGCATACCAAAGGACGTCGACGAAGCTTATATCGGCCCTTTCCTGGACGCCAGGCTGCCTATCTATCTCGAGCATTTTCTCCAGCGAGGCGATGAGCTCCAAGGGGTGGTCAGCCAAATGGGTTTGGACTGGGATCTCTCGGATTATAAGCCGCTTTCTGAGTGGATGCCTTGCCCCTCGTACGATGCCATTAAGAAAGGCCAATACGACCTCATCGCGGTCCACTATAAACTGCCTTACGTTTACGGCAGCTTCGGTAACGACAACCCCTGGATCAACGAAATTTGCGAGCGCGCTCCGATGGCTTACAATGTCCTCGTCAACGAAGACGTGGCCAAAGCAAAAGGAATTAGCGACGGCGAAGAGGTGTGGTTGGAATCGCCCGCAACCAAGGTGCGCGTGACGGCTAAGCTCACTCAGTGCATTCATCCCCAAGTCGTAGGGGTGGCGGGGCACTTCGGTCATTGGTCACCGGGTATGCCCATCGCTCAAGGCAAAGGAATTAACTTCAACCAACTGTTGCCCACAGACCTGGAACACATCGACAAAATCTCCACGGCGCTGGATCACTGCGTCGAGGTGAGACTGTATAAATAGTGCGTCACGTATCTGGAGTTCGTTGAATGATTTCTGAATCGTTCGCGCTAAAAATCTCCCCTAACCCCTCTTTTCCAAAGAGGGGAACTGTTGTCGAAACAGAGGATGATCAAACACTTAACCCTTTTCTCTGTCGATCATCCCCCTTTGAAAAAGGGGGACAAGAGGGGGATTTGGCCGAGTACTTCCTGACCCGGTAGCGTAAGAGCGCTGCCCTCTAGAAAGGAGATCTCATGAATGCACAAGTCAAATATCTTTGGACCGATGCGATGGTGGGTGAGCGCGTGGGGCTTGAAATTTCAGAAGAAGGAGATCGGACCAAGCCCGCATCCGATACCGTGTGGAGCGGAGTAGAGACTCTTCCCCTTGAACGCCTTAAAGATATCCAGCTCCAGCGGCTGAAGTTTCTGCTTTCTTTCACCTACGAGCGTTCGCAGTTTTACCGCGAGCTTTGGGATAGCAAGAAGGTCCGGCCCTCGGACATCAAGAGCCTCGCAGATTTGCCCAAGCTTCCTGTCGTAACCAAGTACGATTTTGAAAAAGATCAGGCGGCGCGTCCTCCGTTTGGCACCGGCCCCACGATCCGCCCCAATGAGCATCTCAAGTACTGGCAAACCTCCGGCACGACGGCGCGGCCCAGAATTTGGCTGGACACCAGGCAGGACTGGGAAAACGGCATTTTGCTTTACACCCGTTCCCTTTATGGTCACGGTGTGAAGCCCGGCTGGCGTGGCTTTTTTGCTTTTGGTTTTCCGCCCTTCATCGGTTTCTGGCTGTGCTTTGCGGCCACAGAAGCCATGGGCTGTCAGGTGGTGCCCAAGGGAACACTTCCCACGGCTGCCTGGCTTCAGCTTATGAAAAATATTGCCGGCACTGCGCCGTCGTTCCTATGCTCAACGCCGACTTTTGCTATCCGTCAAATGGAGGCGGCAAAAGAGTTGGGGATCGATCCGACCACACTAGGAATGAACATCCTCTCGCTCGCGGCCGAGCCGGGGGCCTGCGTCCCGGCCACGAATCGGCTTCTCTCTCAGGGTTGGAATGCAAAGATTCATGATATCCTGGGCGCCACGGAAACCAGCGGCCCAATTCTGTTTACTTGCCAGGATCAGGCGGCGGCGACCCCGGTCTCGGACCACATCGCTATCGATTACTTTATTGTGGAGCTGCTCGACCCGGATACGCTCGAGCCTGCGCCCAGCGGCAGCCCGGGAACCACCTGCGTGACCGCGCTAGGGCGTTACGGTATGCCCGCAGTTCGGTTCCTCGTTGGCGACCACATCCACATCGAGGAGAGTCCTAACTGTCCCTGCGGGCGGACGCTTCCTCTTGCTGTCGGTGGGGTGGCCGGCAGGGCGGATGACGCCCTCTTTGTGAAGGGGATTAAGCTCTATCCTTCTCTCGTAGAGACATCGGTCCGCGGTCTCCCTGGGCTGGGAGTGGAATACAGACTTCAAAAAAAGAATGAGCAGGTAGCGGTGCTGGTCGAAGCGGAGCCCAACGTGCCGGAAAAGGAATACCCCTCGCTTGCTCAAAAGCTGCAAGAGGACATCAGGCTAAAAGCTACAGTGACTCTACCGGTTGAAGTTCATCCGGCGGGAACCTTCCCGCGCCTCGAGACGAAAACGCCGCGGATTATCAAAGGCTAAGCCAAAAGTATTTGAAATTCGGAAGCGAAGACGAGATCGGAAAAGCCATGTCTCCCGCAAAGCATGTCCTGAGCGACGTCGAAGGGGCGCTAAGGCGCGAGGTTCAGAGTATTTGAATTTCGGAAACGGAGAAGAGATCGGAAAGGACATTACTCCCGCAAAGGCGCAAAGGCGCGAAGGAAGAGTATTGTCATTTCGAACGAAGAGAGAAATCTTTCCTAGATCCCTCGTAGTCGGTCGGGATGACAGGCCCTGGGCCTGTCACTTAGCGCCTTGCCGTCTTGGCGGGATAAATTTTCCTGGAGTCGTTCTGTGCAACATTTCCAAGGTAGGTATCTAAGCCGCTGCGAAATGCAAAGTGCAATTTGAAAAATGAAAATTCGAGATCTGGCATTTTGAACTTTGCATTTTACAAGTTTTGTTTTGCAGTGACTTCGGACTGAAGCATGGGCTACCTCAGGCGCTTGCCCAAGTTCGAGTATCTTGCTCCCCGCACGATTGCAGAAGTCTGTGCTTTGCTAGCCGGGCATGCGGATGAAGCAAGGCTGCTCGGCGGCGGCACTGACCTTGTTCTGCAAATGCGCCGGCGAGAAATAGCTCCCCGCTACATTATTGGCTTGAAAGGCGTTTCTGAGTTGGCGTGCGTTCGCGAAGAGGCAGGCGGCAGCGTTATCATTGGCGCCATGACTACAATCGAAGCTATCGTGTCTTCGGCGGTCATGCGGAAGCGGTACGGTATCCTGTCGGAGACTGCCGCTGAAATAGGAAGTCCCGAAATCCGCCAGGTGGCCACTATCGGCGGCAATCTAGCTGGAGCGCTTCCCTGTGCCGACTTCCCTCCGGCCCTGATGGTTCTTGGGGCGAAGCTGAAGCTTCAAAGCCAACAGGGAGAAAGGATGGTGCCCCTCGAAGACTTTTTTTTAAGTTTCGAGCGAACCGCTGCGCGTCGCGACGAACTTCTCACAGAAATCCATCTTGCCGCCCCGCCTCCTTTAAGCGGCGGCGTTTACCTCAAATTCCATGATCGCCATTCCATGGACATGACGACAACGGGAGTGGCCGCCTTTGTAACTTCCGACACTGAGCGCCGATCGTTTCGCGACATTAGGATAGCGCTGGGTAGCAGCGCTCCGGTGCCGCTAAGAGCCAAGAACGCAGAAGCCGCGCTGCGAGGTCGGGACTTTAGCAAGGAAGCCCTCGAAGAAGCAGCTTCGCTCGTCTGCGCACAGGCTGAGCCCCGTGACTCGTGGCGCGCCAGCAAGGCTTTCCGTTTGGAGTTGATCAAGACTTTGACTAAACGGGCCCTCGAATGCGCATGGAAAAAAGCGATTGCGTCATCTAACGGGAGAAAAGCGTGAAGAATTCTTTGCCCCGTACCACAGAATCCCTCACGCACCAGTGCAGGGATGAATGTTCTGAATTTCCCAGAAGGGAAGTGCCCCAAAGCCACGGAAATGAGTCCGTGGTACGGGGTTTGCCTGTTTCGCTGCGGGTCAACGGCGAGCCTTACGAACTCCATATTCCGCCTTGGCGCACGCTGCTGGAAGTGCTGCGGGAAAATCTTTGTCTGACCGGAACCAAACGCTCATGCCAGGAGGGCCAGTGCGGCGCTTGCACTGTTCTTCTTGACGGCAAACCCATCAACTCTTGCCTCTATCTTGCGGTTGAAGCTCAGGGCAAGGAAATCCTGACGATCGAGGGACTCAGCAGAAGCGCCGGCGGCCTCCACCCCGTTCAGAAATCATTCGTGGAAAAAGGCGCGATCCAATGCGGCTTCTGTACTCCGGGACTGGTGCTGGCCACGGTAGCGCTTCTCGATCAAAACCCGAACCCCAGTGAAGATGAGGTCCGCAAGGCCGTTGTGGGCCATCTATGCCGTTGTACCGGCTATGTTCAAATCGTCGAGGCCATTCTTGGCGCAGCCGGCGAGATGGCGGCGGAGGGGGGGCGCTAAGCCCGAATTATGGTCAGAGGAAAACCTGCGACACTGTGTCGATCGAGGGGTGAGCCTGGAAGAGTGAAGGCACACAGACGAAAAGTTTCAATGCCGTCCTTGAGCTTGGCTCGCCGGTCGGATTTTTCCCAGGCGTTCGCTCCACCAACTCCGTTTGCCGGCCGCTCCAAGGCAGAGGTCCATTGCCTTCACTCTGGAGGGCTCGCCCCTCGATCGCTGTCACGACTAAATGATCCGAGCTAACAAACAAATGGTAGCGGAGACTATGCAGGACTACAGCATCATTGGCACGCCCGTGCCGAAAAAAGATGCCTGGGTCAAGGCCACCGGTGAAGCGAAGTATGCCGACGATCTCTTTCTCCACGGGATGCTTCACGGCAAGCTGCTGCGTAGCCCGCATCCGCACGCCAAGATAGTGCATATCGATGTAAGTTCAGCCGCCAAATTGCCTGGAGTTCGGTCGGTCGTCACGGGAAAAGATTTTCCCGGCATCAGGTACGGCAACATGCCGCAAACCCGAGACTATCTGCCCCTCGCCATCGACAAGGTCCGCTATATCGGCGAGGAGGTCGCGGCGGTGGCGGCTATTGATGAGGACACCGCCGAAGAGGCCTTGGATCTCATTCGCGTAGAGTACGAGCTTCTGCCGGCCGTGTTCGATCCTGACGAAGCTATGCAGCCCGGCGCTCCTCAACTCCACGAACACGCGCCGTCCAACATTTCCTCACAAAGTGCTTTTCATTTTGGCGACGTCGACAAAGGATTCGCTGATTCCGATTACATCCGCGAAGATATCTTTGAGACCCAACCCATCAAACAAGGCATGCTCGAGCCCCATGCTTGCATTGGTCTGTGGGACAACACCGGGAAAATAACTCTCTGGGCCTCCAAGCAAAGTCCCTATGTGGTCTGGAGACAGCTCGCCATGGGCCTCGGCATCGAGCCAAATAAAATACGCCTCATCCAAACTTTTGTCGGCGGCGGCTTTTCCGGCGGCAAGCAGGAAGCCATGCCGATGGATTTTTGCGCGGTGCTGCTATCCAAGAAGAGCGGCCGGCCGGTGAAATTCGTTCATGCCATGGACGAGGTGTTGACCATCGGCCACATGCGCCATCCGATGAAAATCTGGCTCAAAACGGGAGTCATGAAGGATGGCACCCTCTTGGCGGAGTATTGTAAGATTATTGCAAACGGCGGCGCCTACTCCAGCATTGGCCAGCTGAGCATGTACATTCCCGGAGCCATGCTCAACCTGCCTTACCGTCTTCCGAACGTGAAGTATGAAGCTTACCGGGTCTGCACGAACAACGGCTTTTGCGGCGCGCTGAGAGGCCATACGATCCCCCAGATCTGTTTTGGTCGCGAGGCTCAGATCGACACAATCGCCGAGGAGCTGGGACTCGATCCGATTGAGATGAGACTAAGAAATGCCGCTCAGCCGGGTGACGTCACGGCAAACGGCTTTCGCCTGACCACGTTCGGCTTCAACGATTGCATTGAGAGAGCGGTGGAAACGTCGGGGTGGCGGGAAAAGCATGGAAAGCTACCCAGGTATCGTGGTATCGGCATTGGCTGCGGCTCTTTGGTTAGTGGTGCGCGCCTCATGGGTCACTCCGCATCGGCGGCAGAAGTCAGGGTCCAGGAAGATGGGACGGTGCTGTTGGCTACCGGTTCGACGGACGTTGGCCAGGGAGCCGACACGGTTCTATCGATGATTGCCGCGGAGGTGCTCGGGGTTACGCTGGACGATATTCGCTTCGCCATGATCGACACCGATGTGACGCCGGTCGATCCAGGGACTTTTGGCTCGCGGGTTACCTTTTGGACCGGCAATGCCGTAAAACTCGCCGCGGAAGATGCGCGGCAGCAGCTCGCACAGATCGCGGCCCAAAAGCTAGGCGTGGATGTCCAAGAGTTGGTCTTTCGCGATCGCCGGGTTTATCCTCGGAAGGAACCGCAACGCGGCTTGAGCTTCGGGGAAGTCGTGCGCCTGGCTGAATATCGATCGGGGCGGATTATCATGGGGAGAGGCACCTACACCAGCGGGGAACAGCTCATAGACTTTCGCACCGGTCATGGAAATATGTCCCCTGCCTACACGCCCTCGGCGTGTATCGTCGAGGTCGAGGTGGACCGGAGACCGGACAGGTAACGGTGATCGGTATCTGGGGAGCCCACGACTGCGGCTTCCCGCTGAATCCCATGCTCGTCAAGGGCCAGGTGCTGGGAGCAACCGTCATGTGTATCGGACAGACACTCTACGAGAATCTGATCCGCATCGACGGCAAGGTTATGAACCCGTCCTTTCGCGATTATAAAATGCCGCTGGCGACGGATCTGCCAAAGCTCAAGAATGTCGGCCACATTAATGTCATAACCAATGATCCCTCGGGGCCTTTCGGCGCGAAGGAGGCTGGCGAGGGGGCGGCCACCGCGGCCATTGCGGCCGTGGCCAATGCCGTCTATAACGCTACGGGAGTGAGAATGAAGAGTCTCCCCATATCCCCCGATCGGGTGCTTTTCGGCCTCAAAGCGCTGCAAGAAGAAGGAAGTTAGCCCGGATTATTCACGCGAGGGGGCGATCGGGGCGCAACCCTTCCGGAGCGAAGGCAATGCAGCTGTGGCATGAAGCCGCAAACGCAGCGAGTTGATGATGAAAACAGCGGTGCAAAGGCCAAGTATCGTAGTGAGCGTGAACATGACAATGAAACGTTTTGCTCTGGTGCCTTCGCTCCTCCAGGGTCACACCCCGATCGACAGTCTCTGCGGTGTTTACCTGGTAGTACGAATAATCCGGGTTAGGAATCGATAAATGCTTGAAGAGAGGAGAATGTAGTGAAAGCCATTGACGTTCATGCCCACCTGAACACGAAAGAAATGATGGAAGTCTCGCTAGGAAAATACAACGAGGCGATGCAGAAGTATTACAAATTCGATCTCAAAACAAATACTCCTGAAGAAATGGCTAGGGATTTTATCCAGGCGGATGTCAAGGGGATCCTTATGGGATGGGACGCCGAAAGCGGCTCGGGTCTGCCCAAGCTGGCCAACGACAGCTTGGCGCAGATCGTCAAAAGCTTCCCTGATGCCTTCATTGGCGGCTTTGCCGGCGTGGATCCTTGGAAAGGAGAGATGGCGATCAAAGAGACAGAACGAGCTGTCAAAGAGCTTGGATTGATGGGATTGAAATTTCAACCCGCGCTCCAGGCCTTCTACCCCAATGATCGTCACTTCTATCCTCTCTGGGAGAAGTGTGCGGAATTGAAAATTCCCGTGCAGTTTCATACCGGAACCACCGGCATCGGCGCGGGTCTTCCGGGCGGGATGGGAATCAAGCTCGAATATTGCAAGCCCCTACTTCTCGACGCAGTTGCCGCCGACTTTCCGCAGCTTACGATCATCGCCTGCCATCCCTCATGGCCCTGGCAGGACGAAATGATCGCCGTGCTAATCCACAAGGCCAATGTCTACAATGAGCTTTCCGGGTGGTCGCCAAAGTATTTCAGCGATGCGTTGAAAAAAGAGATTGGCGGCAGATTGCAAGACAAATTTATGTTCGGCTCGGATTACCCGGCGCTGACACACGACCGCTTGTTCAAGGATTGGGATTCCTTGGGCCTTAAACCTGAGGTGCTGGAAAAAATATTTTACAAGAATGCGCAGCGGACTCTTGGGCTTCAATAACGACCGAAGACTGAAGACCGGGGACCGGGGACCGATCACCGTCTTCTGTCTCCGGTCTCCCGTCGGACTGCACAATTTGTAAGGAGGAGCATTAAATGTCTACCGCCCCGA
>Ga0214472_10007386_pt1 | contig 11508 bp, 10 predicted proteins | sample RVTome_6_FD_207662 | JGI IMG/M metagenome (GOLD analysis project Ga0214472, IMG submission 207662) | Soil microbial communities from uranium-contaminated site in the Upper Colorado River Basin, Wyoming, United States - RVT140D175 | ecosystem: Environmental > Terrestrial > Soil > Contaminated >...
TCATCGCGATGGTCGCGTCGTAGTCGCCGCGCTTTCGCATCGTTGCGGCGATGCCGCGCCACGCGCGCACGTCCCCGGTCGCGTCGCGAACGTGTTCGTATTCGGCGAGGGCGCGATCGTAGTCTCCGCGAAGCTCGCATAGGTCGGCGACGGCGAGCGCGATTTCCGGCCGCCCCGGCTCCGGCGCGACTTCCAGCGCGCGCTCGAAATGCGCGAGCGCCGCATCGTTTGCGTAGAGGCGCCGCGCGCGCTCGCCGGCGCGCACCAGCAGATCGAGCGCGCCCGCTCCCGCGCCACCCAGGTACCGGTGACGGGCGAGCAGCTCGACTACGTCGTCGCCGTCTCCGTAAAGACGTTCGGCCGCGTCGGCGATCAGGCGGTGGAGTTCGGTGCGGCGGCGGCGGAGCAGCCGCTCGTAGGCGACGTCGGCCGCAAGCGCATGGTGGAACGCGATCGAGGGCTCGGCTTCGGCGTCGGCGCGGTCGATCAATCCGGCTTCGACGAGGGACGCAACGGCCGCATCCAGATCCAGTCCGGGACCGAGCACTTCGCGAAGCAGCCGGATCCGGACGCGGCGGCCGGCGACCGCTGCGATCTGCGCAACCGCGGCTACCTCGGGCGCGAGCCGGTCCAGTCGCGCTGCAAGCACGCCCTCCACGGTCGGCGGCACCGCGGCGACGTCCCATCCGGCGTCCACGCTCCAGCGGCCGTCGCGGCGCCGAAGCGTCCCCGCGTCCAGCAGCGACCGGACGATCTCTTCGACGAAGAAGGGGTTGCCCGACGCACGCTCGCCGACGATGCGGGCCAGGCCGGCCGGCGCCGCACCGCCCAGCATGTGATCGACGACGACGCCGATCTCGGCGTCGCCGAGCGGATCGAGCGCGATCGTCAATTGCCCATCGGCGGGAGCGGCGCGGGCGACGCGGTCGAGCGTCGCGGCCGCCTCACGACGGCCGGTCACGAGCAGCGCAACCGGATGCGCGGACGCCAGCGCCGCGATCGCCTCGGTGAGCGCCTCCGAGGACTCGTCGGCCCAATGAAAATCTTCGATCGTGATCGCCAGCGGCGCGGAGGCGACGAGCGCCCGGATGAGCGCCGCGAACGCCTCGTGGATGCCGCGGCGAACCGCTTCCGGATCGCGCGACCCGAACTCGCCGGGCAGACCGGCAACGCGCGCGAGGAACGGCTCGGCCGATTCCACGCCGAGCGACGCGCAGGTGCGCTGCAACGCTCGGGCGGCCCGCGCCGGCGGATCGCCGGCTTCGATGCCGGCGATGGTTCGGACCAGATCGCGATAGGGGCCGTAGGCAAGCGCCCCGGCGCTTGCGAACCGCGCCGACAAGGCGCGCACGCCGCGCGGCCGCACCCGCGACGCGGCGTCCTCGCACAGGCGCGATTTTCCCACGCCGGCTTCTCCGGTGACGCACACGACGGCGCCGCGCCCGGCGAGCAGCCGCGAATAGGCGCCGGCGATCAACGCGACCTCGCGTTCCCGGCCGACCAGCGGCGCGCCGGCACGGCGCGCAACGATTCGGCGTCGTCCGATCAGGCGCCACGCGCCGATCGGCTCGCGCTTGCCCTTCACCGTCAATTCGCCCACGCGCTCGAATTCGAATCGGTCGCGGGTCAAGCGGACGGTCGCATCGCCGGCGTAGATATCGCCGCCCGGAGCCGCCGACTCCAAACGTTGCGCCGAGTTCACCGCGTCGCCCATCACGTTGTAGTCCGCTCGAGTCGCATCGCCGAGAATCGCAGCTACGACCCGGCCGGTGTTGACGCCGATGTGCAGTTCAAGGGCGCGTGCGGACTCGGGGAGCGAGGGACGGAGCGCGTTCAGCTCGGCGCGCATCTCCAAAGCGGCCAGCAGCGCCCGGTCGGCGTCGTCTTCGCGCACCACCGGCGCCCCGAACATGCACAGCAACGCATCCCCGGCGAACTTGGCGACGTGCGCGTCGTATCGTTCGGCAACGCTGGTCATGAGCGACACGATCGGGCTGGTTGCCTCCGCATATGACTCGGGATCGAGGCGCTCGCCGAGCGCGACGTAGCCGGAGATGTCGGCGAACACGGTCGTGACCAGTCGCCATTCGTCGGAGATCTCGCCGCCCGCCGCGAGCCGCTCGGCGACCTGCCGCGAGACCATCTTGCGAATCGCGTCCTGCGGCGCGGCGACATCGTCGCCGAGCGATGCACCGCAGTGGCCGCAAAAGCGCATCCCGTCGGGGTTCGCGCCTCGGCACGCGGCGCAGGCCGGCACGGTTATCCCTTCAGCCGCCGCGACACGTCGCGCATCCGGTCCAGCGCGCCGCGCGCCCGTCCGGCATCGAGCGCTTCCCGCGCGGCACCGAGCGCATCGCCGAACGTCGCGGCGATCCCGCCGACGGTCAAGGCGGCGGCCGCGTTGAGCACGACCGCGTCGCGGACCGGACCCGGTTCGCCGTCCAGGACGGCCAGGCAGATCTTGACGTTGGTTTCGACATCGGCACCGGCAAGGTCGGCTGCGATCGCTCGCGGGATCGAATACTCGGCGTCCGGATCGAAGCGTCGCTCGCTCACACCGGCCGCATCGACGTCCCAGACGGTCGAGGTCGTCGTCGTGGTCAGCTCGTCGAGGCCGTCGTCACCGCGGAAGACCATCGCGCGTTCGGTGCCGAGCCGCCGCAGCGCCTCCGCGACCTTCGGCGCCATCGCGGTGTCACTCACGCCGACGGTCTGGCGCGTCGCGCCGGCCGGATTCGTCAGCGGCCCCAAGAAGTTGAACACGGTCGGCACGCCGAGTTCGCGACGAGGCACGGCCGCGTGGCGCATCGCCGGATGGAAGACCGGCGCGAAGCAGAATCCGATCCCCGCCTCCTCGATGCACGTCGCAACGTCGAGCGGTCCCACGTCGATCGCCACGCCGAGCCCCTCCAGCAGGTCGGCGCTGCCGCAGCGGGAAGAGGCCGCGCGGTTTCCGTGCTTGGCGACGCGCCCGCCCGCGCCGGCGACGACCAGCGCGGCCATGGTGGAGATGTTGACCGTGCCGGCGCGATCGCCGCCGGTCCCGCACGTGTCGATCAGCGGCCCGGCGATTTCGACCTTGAAGGACAGCGCGCGCATCGTGCGAGCCAGTCCGGTGATCTCGCCGACTGTCTCGCCTTTGGCGCGCAGCGCCATCAGAAAGCCGGCCGTCTGCGCCGGCGTCGCCGAGCCGTCCATGATCGAGCGCATAGCGGCGGCTGCGGTCGCCTCATCGAGGTCTTCGCGGCGCAGGAGCCGCGCCAGCACGTCGGGCCATGCAAGCTCGGTCATAACGGCAAGCCTACACTTGAGGCATGCGAATCGTCGCCGGATCAGACGAGCGCAACGCGGGTCACTGCGAACGTTTCGCGATCCCGAGAGGCCGGGCCGGTTTCACAGCCAGGGCGCCGGCGGTGAGCACGGCGCCGAGCACGCCCGTAAAAAGCACGTCCCGCCACGCCCCTCCCACCTGGTCGCGGTCCATCAGATGCGCCGCGAAGTGGAGCCACGTTCCGGCGGCGACGCCGGCCAGCGTGACAAACAGCGCCGAGGAAAACCACGCGGCCAGCAGCAGCACCACGCCGAGCCCGACCAAGAACGCGCCGATATCGTGAATGAAATGCTCGTTGTAAGGCGGGTACGGCGCCCTTCGAAAGAACGCCTCGGGAGCGAAGAACGCGTAGAGTCCCGTGACGACGTTGATCGTCCCGGCGGCCATCGCCGCGATCCGTGCGCCCTTCATCAAGCTCTCCTTCGAACCGGCGGAACATCGCTGTCCACGCTTTGCGCCAGAGTATCACCGCGGCACGGTCATTCCGCGGCGCGTCCGGGTATCCTCGAAGGCGAGATGAGGATTGCGATGGGAGCCGACGATCGAAGCGCGCTCACCGACGCGCTGATCGCCGACGTCAAGGCGCGCGGTCACGAGGTCGTGATTGTGCTCGGCCCGGCCGGCGGCCGCACCGAGCAGTGGGCCGACGTCGGGCGCGGCGTCGCCGAAGCGGTCGCGAAAGGCGACGCCGATCAGGGCATCGTGCTGTGCCACACCGGGACCGGGGTGTCGATCGCGGCCAACAAGGTGCCGGGCGTTCGCGCCGCATTGTGCACCGACGCTGCGCAGGCGCGCGGCGCGCGGCGTTGGAACGACGCGAACGTCTTGGCGATGTCGCTGCTCCTCACCGGCGAGCCGCTCGCACGCCAGATCCTCGAGGCGTGGTTCGCCACCGCCGAGGTGGACGAGTCCGAGCGGCCCAACATCGACAAGCTCGAAGCGTGATTCACCGCGCCAGAAGATCGGCCATCTGCTTTGCGTTGCGCACGCCCTTGTCGGCGTAGCAGTTGTTGAACAGCGCATGAACCTCGCGCGCTTCGCCGGCCAATTCCGCCAGTTTCGGCTTCCATTCCTGAAGCTCGGCCTCCCGGTAGAGATAGTCGAAGCGCTCCGCGCTGGTCAGGCCGCGCCGCTTCCAGGTCGCACGGTTCCGGCCGTGGAATCGCACGACGGCCAGCGTCGAGGACGTCGCGGCCGCGATCGGAGGCAGCGACGAGTCGAATCCCTGCGGCATGTCCACGCAGACGTAGGCGTAGCCGAGCTCTTTCAAATACGAAAGCGTCTTGCCGGCTCCTTCGGGCGTGCTCATCCACGTGTTGCGGCGGAATTCGACGGCGATGTCGTAGTCGGGCAGCCGCGCGCGCAGCGTCGCCAGGTAGTCCTTGTTCGGAATCGACGGCGCGAACCATTCGGGAAACTGGAAGAAGACCGCGCCCAGCTTGCCGGCCGAGTGCAGCGGCATCAGCGCGGACCGAAACCGCTCCCAGGCCGCATCGACCACCTCGGGCCCGAGGTTCTTCAGATACACCTTCGAACGGGTCGGCGGCAGTCCTTCGCGCAGGTCCTTCGGCAGGCCGCGCACGTTCGCCGGATGGTGGGTGAACAGCGCGAAGGCCTTCACGTCGAAAACGAAATGCGTCGGCGTGCGCTCGACCCACAACGCGGCCGTCCGCTCGGCCGGCATCGCGTAGTAGGTCGCATCCACTTCGACGATCGGAAACTGCGAGGCGTAGTGGACGAGGCGCTGCTCGGCCGTCTTCGCCTGTGGCGGATACCAGCCGGACTTGAGCAGCGTCGGGTCGGTCCACGACGACGTGCCCGTCAGGATTCCGTTTCTCATGGCGGATATCTCATGGCCGCCCGGCCCGTTTTTGCAGCGTCCCGAAGTAACGATCGGCGATCTTGCCGGCCGTCCGCGTCGCGACCGCTTGGATGGTCAGCGTCGGATTCGCTCCGCCGAGGCCGTTGGGCAGCACGCTCGCGTCGGCGATGAACAGTCCGTCGGCTGCATGCGCCTCGCACGCATCGTCCACAACCCCGTCGGCCGGCGCGGCGGCCATTCGCATCGTGCCCATCTGATGGACCAGCGACGGCGGCGCGTCGGCGCGGTGGATGGATTCGGGAATTGCGCCGGCGGCGATCAATATCTCGGCTGCACGCCGCGCAAGGCGATCGCGGCGCGCGGCGGTCTCGGGCGTGGCGCGATAGCGAATCGCCGGCGCCGGATTGTGCTCGTCACGCACATCTGGTGAAAGCGTCACCGCCGAGTCCGGCGAGGCGTCGTCGTCCACGCTGCACACGATCATCAAGGTATGCCGGTAGGCCTCCATGCGCCGCTTCAGATCCGAGCCGAGCACCTTGCCTCGCGTCGCCCACGGGCCGGTGGACGGGCGCGGCCATCCGCCGCCGTAGGCAAGCAACGCCATCATCAGCGGCCCCGCGCCCTGCGACTCAAGAAATCCGTCGCCGGGAAAGTCGGCGCGGGCCATCGACGTCTGCCCCAGATCGGGACCGACCTCGCGCGGGAAGATCCCCACGACGTAGTCGAACCAATGCGTGGTGAGCCCGCGGCCGACGTGTTCGCTGCCGGGCAGGCCGCTCGCCAGCCACAGTCGCGGCGTCTCGACGGCGCCGCCGGCCAACACGACCACTTCGGCGTCTTGTTCGAAGACTTTTCCGTTCGCGTCGCGGTAGCGGACACCGCGGACGCGGACGCGCCCGGCGCGCTCTTCGACCAGAACGCGCGTGGCGAAGCATCCCGTGCGGATCTCGCAGTTGCCGGTCGCAAGCGCCGCGGGCGCGTAGGACGCGTTCGTTCCCCGCTTGGCGGTCCGGTCGGCGCGCGCCCCGTCCGGGTTCCGGCATCCGACCAGGCAGCCGCCGCACTGCGTGCATCCGTCGCGAGCCGAATGCTTCGAGGCGACCGGCAAGATCGCGTTCGGCTGGATGCGCCAGCCGGCGCCGAACACGTCGGGTCCGGGGACGTGCGAAAGCCCGGCCCGTTCGCATCCCTCGATGAATGCCGCGTCTTTCGGCGCGATCACGTCGGGGACGACGACCGGCAACGTCGCCTCGACCTTTTCATAGAACGGGATCAGTTCGCCGTAGTCGATCGGCCAGTTCATCTGCACGGCTGCGGGATAGGCGCGCGGCGAGTTGCCGCCATAGTGCAGCGTATTGCCGCCGACGCCCGCGGTCTGGATCGCAAAGCCCAACCCGTCGCGCACCCGCGGCCACGGGGGACGCGTCCGGTCGATCGGACCCCAGCGGAACACCGAGTCGATCTGACCCATCATCTCCCACTCGAGCCCGGCGAAATCGCGGGCCGGTTCCAGCCACGCGCCGGCCTCGAGCGCCACGACGCCCAGCCCTTGCTCGGCCAGTTCCTTGGCGACGACCGCTCCCCCGCCGCCCATGCCGACGACGAGCACGTCGGGAATGTTGTATCCGGGCATCAGGCGAGCAAGCCGGGGACGGCGCCCGCCGGTCCGCCGTAGCCGGTCAAGTCCCAGCCGACCGGCGTGCCGGTGAGCGCGCCGGCCGCGTCCTGGCCGGTCCACTCGCCGTAGTACGCGGCCGTGATCAACACCAGCGCCAGCTCCGCAAGGTCGCGCAGATCGGAATGCTCGTGCTCGCCCAGCATTCGCAGCGTATGGAGCCGATCATCTGGCTCCATCGCCTCGAAGCGTCCCGCTTCGAACGCGACGCCTTGCCGTGCGGCCGCGACGCCGTCGAGCGCCGCGGCAAGCACCACCGGCAATTCCGGTCCGAGAAACGTCAAATAATGAAGGACGAACCGCTCCGCCGCGACGTCGCCGGCGCCGGCCGTCGCATCGTCGGGCGGCGATGGGATCACGGCCTCGGCCAGCGCGGCGATCGTGCGCTCCGGTGAAGCCATGATCGGGTCTAGGCGCTCTTGCGAGCGTCGATGATCTTGCTGCGCTGCACGATCGCCGCGCGAAGCGGATCGAGCAGCGAGTTCTCGTCCAGATCGAAGGTCGGTCCGAGCGAGCTGAGCTGATCGAGCGCAGCTTCGAGCATGCTGCCGGCGCGTTGCACGTTCGACAGCGCGCTGAGGAAGTTGCCGCTGTAGTCGGCGTCCATCGGCGTTCCGCAGAATGGGCAACGGCCGGCGGTCTCGCCCGCGACCACCAGGTCGGCGGGAATGTCGCGCGCGCAAACGGTGCAACGTCCCTTGATCTTCAATCGGTCCTCCTTGATATCGATGCGCTCGGATGAATAAGCGCCTTCGCCGCGTCGGCGAGCGCGAACGAGTCGATCGGACGCACCAGCCATCGATCGGCGCCCGACCATCGGGCCAGCCACCGGTCGTCCGGCCGCTCGAGCAGAACGATCACGGCCGGCGGGTCGATCATCATCTTGAGCTCGCGCGACAAGCCGAACGCGCCGAACGGCACGGTGGTCTCGTCGGCGATCACCAAATCGAAGTCGCTCGCCTCGGCCATGGCGAGCGCGTCGCGGCCGTTCATCGCCCGGGCGAACTCGTAGACCGGGCCGAGCGCACCGGCGACGAACCGGTGCTGCGACGGCATCTCGGAGACGGTAAGCACCCTCATGGCGGGCAAATCCTACGGGCGGCGCTGCGGCGCGTCACATCGTCGGTGGGCCAGGAAACGAAGCGCCCCGCGACGGCGGTCCTTGACTTCGCGAGACCGGCCGCATAGGGAAGGTGCGGCCTTCTTTCTTCGGGAAGGAAGGATCCTTCTGAAGGAAGGAAAGGAGCCTCATGGAAAAGAGCATGCCCCAAAAACTCGTCTCCGAGTTCGTCGGGACGCTGACCTTGATCTTCATCGGCGCCGGGTCGTTCCTGGCGGCCAGCGTCGTGCCGCAAGGAGCCGGCCTGGTCACCTACGCGCTCGCGTACGGCCTGGCGGTCGCGACGATGGTCTCGGCGCTCGGTCACGTGTCGGGCGGGCACTTCAATCCGGCGGTGACGATCGGCGTGTGGATCGCGCAAAAGATCAAGTCCTCGGATGCGGTCGGCTACATCGCCGCGCAACTGGCCGGCGCAAGCGCCGGCGCGTTGCTGCTTCGCCTGGCGCTTCCCAAGGGCTTGTGGGATCAGCCGCAGCTCGCGCTCGGAACCCCGCAGGTCGTGACCGGCATCTCCAACGGCCAGGCGGTGCTGATCGAAGCGATCCTGACGTTCTTCCTGGTGTGGGTCGTGTTCGGCGCGGCGGTCGATCCGGAGGGATCGTCGGGCAAGACCGCCGGCCTGGCGATCGGATTCGTGATCGTGATGGGCGTCATGATGGGCGGCCCGTTCACCGGTGCCGCCATGAACCCCGCTCGCCACTTCGGCCCGATGTTGCTGTCGTGGACGACGAAGGGGTGGTGGGTGTACTGGATCGGGCCGGTTGCCGGCGGCATCGTGGCGGCCGCGCTCTACGACGGCGTCATCCTTCGCAAGAAGGAAGCGACACTGCCGCCCGAGGAAGCGCCGCACGGCGTCGGCGCGTACGGCGACGACGCGCACGGCGACGACGAGATCCCCGCCGCCGAATAGCACCGTGAACGACAACGCGAAGGCCGGCGATCGTTCGCCGGCCTTCGCGGTCTTTCGGCTCGCTACGACCAGCAGACGCGCTGGTTCCTGCTGATGTTCCACAGATGGTCGGTGTCCTGCGTCGGATACGCGATCCGGAACAGCAGACAGAAGTTGCCGTTGCTCTTGAACAGGAACTGATACTTCGAGTTGCCGTCCAGAATGATCTGCTGAACGAACTTCCATTCGCCGGTCGGGCCGTCGAGGCGCTGCAGCCAGACCTTCTTGCCGGGGTGCCCCGGGATGACCGCACCGGACAGTTGCACGTTCACGCCCTTGGGAAGCGAGGCGGCCGACGAGTTGAAGATCACACCCGGCCGAATGCCCACGCGCAGCAGCGCGCTGTCGGACGGCAGGTTGTCGGCGTCGCCGGAATAGCTCGCCAGATAGTCCGATGATGCGCTCGGGTTCGTCTCGGAGAACTGGAACGTCCCATCGGCCGCCGTCTGCGTCGAGCCCAGCAGGATGAAGGTGCTCGAGCCCACGACGCGCCGCTTGATCGTGACAGTCCTGCCCGACAGCGGTGCGCCCTCGGCGGTGAGCGTTCCGGTCAGCGCCGGATCGATGCCGTAGACGCCCACGGTCGGCGCGATCGACGCGGCGATCGCCGTCGTGCTTCGGCCCCACTTCGCCAGCACGACGTCGGTCGTGTCGGGCTCGACGGTGCTTCCGGGAACGTTTGTGCCGCCCGCAGGCTCGGCCGGCGGATCGCCGGCGTCGGGTCCTTCGGTGAGGTCGGCGACCATCCCGTCGACCCAGCCGCGAATCGTGGTGGTGCCGTTGACGTTGCTGGTGAACGTTGTCGACGATCCGATCGCACCCGGCGTGCCGGCCAGCGAACAGCGTCCGTTCGCGACCGTCGTGCATTGACGATCGGGGGATGCGGGTGAGTCCCCGGAATCGGGATCGCCGGCACCGATCATCTCGAAGTCTACGACGATGCCTTCCATCGGCTGCAGGTTTTCGTCGAGAACCTCGGCGGTGAGCGAGTACTCGGTTCCGGGAGCCAGGTTTCCACCCGGCGGGGTCTCGGGCGTGACCTCCAACTGCGTGGCGACCGATGTCCCGCCGGTCCAGGTGACCTGGCCGCGGTCGGTCAGCGCATCGCCGCCGTCCTCATCGGGGGCTTCCGGCTCCGTCGCGCAGGCCCCGCCGTCACCGACGGGTCCGGCCGGTGCGTAGAAGTCGGGCGTGCCGGTATCGCGCCAGGCGCAGAACTTGTCGATGCCGTTGCTGCCGCCCGAGGTGTACACGATCGAGCAAGTCCCGTCCGAGGCGGAGACGCATTCCTTGTTCACGGTCGTGCCGCTCTGCGCGTTGGGTCCGCCGACGATGTACACGTCGATGTTGACGCCGCCGATCCCGTCGGCGAACTGGTCGGACGCCTTCAGGTTCACGGTGTGGGTGCTTTCGTCGGGAAGCACGCGGGCATCGTCTTCGTTGAGGATGTCGATCGTGGTGACGACACGATCCTGCCATGTGACCTGCATCACGTCGGTGCCGTCGTCGTTCTCTGGAGCGTCGACGACCTCGCCGCAGCCGCCCCCGTCGGCGGCTGTGGCGTCATCGACCTCATCGTCGTTGTCCGAGTCGATCCAGGCGCAGATGTGGGCGGTTCCGTCTTCCAGCGTTCCGGGCTGCACCGGAACGTCGAACGTGCAGTTTCCTTGCGCGTCGGTGACGCAACCGTAGTCGGGAGGAGCGACCTTGCCGGCATCGGCGTCGTTGACCGCGGCCGTCAGGTTCTCGGCATCGACGGAGACGCCGGCGACGCCGGTCCCCGTCACCGTGACCTTGCAGGTGTAGGTGACGTGCGTGGCGGACTCGGCGCCGGTCGTGGGCGCGGTCTCGACATCGTCACCGGCGCCGGCAGGCAACTCGTCGTCGCAGTCCAGCACCTGCGTCCCGCCGCCGCCGCCGCCACTCCCAACCACGACCGCCACGACGTCCGTGGTATCGGGCTCGGCGACATCGCCGGGAACCAGAATCTCGTTGATGCCTTCGGCCGCGTCGGCCTCGGTTGTGCGATCTGCACCCGCGTGATGGATCCACGCGCGGATCACATCGACGTTGGCGAAGGCGGGCGTGTATTGGGTCGTGCACGAGGTGAGCGTGACCGCCACCGTGCACGAGAAGTCGGGCGTCGCCGGCGTGACGCCGTCGCTATCGTTGGGCCCGCCCTCCAGTTCGAAGTCGACTTCCGTCGAAAGGACCGCGGGGACGCCGAGCGTCGCGGTGAGCGTCGCCGGCAATCCGGTGGACCCGGTCCCGGTTTCGGGCGTGACGTCGAGCGTCTGCCCGGCGTGGGCGGCGAAGACCACCTGCGGAACCGAGGCAAGCAGCCCGGTCGCGACAAGAACGAGGGCCGCCGGCAACGCGTGGCGACGGCGAACGGATGAAAGCGACTTCAACGATGCACCTCCGTGTCGATTCCCGAGGGAAATTCAGCGCACTGTCGCCCACTCCGCGCGGGACATGCAAGCAGCGCAGCCAAGTTTGTCATACAAAAATCGTCCTCTTCCCCAACAAATCGGACGACCAGCCGAGCACCCGCCTCTCGAAAAAGTCCGAGAGCGCGGCTGTCAACGTTTCGTCTCATCAAAGCGTATAA
>Ga0214472_10007388_pt1 | contig 11506 bp, 8 predicted proteins | sample RVTome_6_FD_207662 | JGI IMG/M metagenome (GOLD analysis project Ga0214472, IMG submission 207662) | Soil microbial communities from uranium-contaminated site in the Upper Colorado River Basin, Wyoming, United States - RVT140D175 | ecosystem: Environmental > Terrestrial > Soil > Contaminated >...
ACAAGGGCTTCAAGCGCCTCCTCGGGGAGCTGGAGAGGCAGGGGAGGGTCTACAGGGTCAAGGGCGGCCGCTACGCCGTCCCGGAGAAGATCAACCTCGTCGTGGGCCGCCTCTCCACCACTCGGGCGGGAGACGGCTTCGTGGTCCCGGAGGACCGCGCGAAGGACGTCTTCGTGCCGTCCGCCGACCTGGGCTCGGCGATGGACGGCGACCAGGTGGTGGCGCGCATCGAGGCACGTCCGCGCGGGCGGAATCCGGTGGGGCGGGTGATCAAGGTGCTCGAGCGGTCGCGGCCCACGCTCGTGGGCACGTACCACCTCTCCCGCCGCTTCGGGTACGTCGTGCCGCAGGACCGCAAGGTGATGCGGGACGTCCTGATCCCGCAGGAGGAGGACGGGGGGGCGCAGGACCTCGACGTCGTCGTGGTGCGCGTCACCTCCTACGGCGACGCCAAGCTGAACCCGATCGGCCGTGTCGAGCGGGTCCTTGGCCCCATCACGGAACCCGGGGTGGACGTGCTCTCGGTCCTCTACGGGCACGGCCTGCCGCTGGACTTCCCGCCCGAGGTGGAGGCGGCCGCTCGCGACGTCGCGCAGCGGAAGGCGCCCTCGACCGCCGAGGAGGGAAGGGTCGACCGCAGGGCCCTGCACGTCTTCACCATCGACCCCTCCGACGCGAAGGACCACGACGACGCGCTCTCGGTGACGCCGGCGGGGGAGGGGCTCTGGGAGGTCGGGATCCACATCGCGGACGTCTCCCACTACGTGGAGCCGGGCGGCACGATCGACGTCGAGGCCCTCGACCGCGGGACCAGCGTCTACCTCGTCGACCGCGTGGTGCCGATGCTGCCCCACGCGCTCTCCTCGGACGTCTGCTCGCTTCGTCCCGACGAGGACCGCTTCGCGGTCTCGCTGTTCGCCATGCTCGACATGGAAGGGCGCGTCCGGAGCCACCGATTCGAGCGGACGCTCGTGCGCAGCCGCCACAAGCTCTCCTACGAGGACGCCCAGGACGTGCTGGACGGGAGGCGGCGCATCGACGACGCGACCGACGACGCGCTGCGCCGCCTGGACGAGCTGGCGCGCGTGCTCCGCACCCATCGCATGGAGCGCGGCTCCATCGACTTCGACCTCCCGGAGGCTCGCGTGATCCTCGGCTCGGAGGGAGACCCCGTGGACATCCAGCGCGTGCTCCGCCTGGAGAGCCACCGCCTCATCGAGGACTTCATGCTGCTCGCCAACGAGATCGTGGCGAGGGAGTCCTCCAGGAAGAAGCTCCCCGTCCTGTACCGGGTCCACGAGCCACCCACGCGAGAGAAGATCGAGTCGCTCCGGCAGTTCCTGGCGGGGCTCGGGCACACCCTCCCCGACAGGACGGTCCATTCCAGGGACCTCCAGAAGGTGATCGCGCGGGTGGAGGGCCGGCCGGAGGAGAAGCTGGTCTCGACGGTGATCCTGCGCTCGATGCAGCGCGCCCGGTACTCCGCGGAGAACCTGGGGCACTTCGGGTTGGCGGCGGACGACTACGCCCACTTCACCTCCCCCATCCGGCGCTACCCCGACCTCGTCACGCACCGCGCGATCGTGCGCGCTTTCGTGGAAGGGCGACCGGTGCCCGAGTCGTGGTCGGAGGAGCTGGAGAGCGTCGCCGAACGCTCCAGCGAGCGGGAGCAGCTCGCTTCCGCCGCCGAGAGGGACTCGATCGAGCTCAAGAAGATCCAGTTCATGGAGCGCCACCTGGGGGACCGGTTCGAGGGCACCGTCTCGGGGGTCACCTCGTTCGGCTTCTTCGTCCTGCTCGACGATTTCTTCATCGAGGGGCTCGTGCACGTAAACGCTTTGCATGATGATTTTTACGAGTTCAGGGACGAGGAGTATTCCCTCGTGGGAACGAGGAGGGGACGGCGCTTCCGGCTGGGAGATCGCGTGCGCGTCGAGGTGGCGCGCCTCGACAAGGAGGAGCGCCACGTGGACTTCATGCTGCTCGCCAGCCTCCCGTCGTCATAAAGTCAAGGTACGCCGCAACGTTTGACACCCGCGGGCTCGGGGATTTAACCTCCCGCAGCTTCCTGTCCCCCCTCTCGAGGTCGTATGGCGCCCCAGAGGTCCCTCGTCTATTTCGGCCACGGCCGAGACGGATCGCTCGAGTTCGTTCGCAGCTTCAGCGAACGGAACGGGCTGCGCTTCCAGGCGATGGACAAGGTGGAGCACGTCCTCTCCCTCATGAACCGGTCCTTCCCGGCCTGCCTCGTGCTCGACGCCACGGAGGACAGGGAGGTCGTCCTCGACCTCTGCCGCACGCTCAAGGGTGACGCGTTCACGGGCATCGTCCCGGTCATCATCGTCGTTCCCGGGGAGGGAAAGGCACTGGCGGCGGAGAGCCTCGAGGCGGGAGCCGACGAGGTGGTGACGGACGCCGTCTCCGACAGGGAGAAGATCCTCCGTCTCGACCTCGTCCTGCGAAGGGCCGCGCGCGACGTGAGCGTCCACCCCACGACCCGCCTCCCCGGGACGCTCCAGATCGAGAGGGACCTCTCCGACCGGATGGCGAACGAGCAGCGCTTCGCCGTCTGCTACGCGGACCTGGACCACTTCAAGGAGTTCAACGACCGCTACGGCTACAACTGCGGCGACAAGGTCATCCTGCTCCTGTCGAAGATCCTGAGGGACGTGGTGCGCGCGCTCGCTCCCGGAGCGTTCGTGGGGCACATCGGCGGGGACGACTTCATCTTCAACGTCCAGCTTCCGTACCTGGAGGCCTGCTGCGACGAGATCATCACGATCTTCGACGAGCTGATCCCCTACCAGTACACGGAGGAGGATCGGCGGGCGGGCTACTTCCTGGGAAAGGACCGCCGCGGCAGCGTGCACCGGATCCCCCTGATGACGCTCTCGATCGGCGTGGTCACCAACCAGTTCCAGAACTTCACCCACACGGCCCAGGTGAGCGAGCTCGCCGCCGAGATGAAGAGCTACGCCAAGTCGCTCCCGGGCTCGAAGTATGTCGTCGACCGCCGCCACGGCGCCGCCCTCGGCGTGGGCGCGGCCGGCGACGCGGCTCCCCCCGAGGAGGGCGAGGAGTCCGGCGAAGAGAAGGACAGAGACACGATCCCGGGAGCCCGCGCGGCTCCCGCCTGAAGAACCCTGCACCCGACCCGTCCCGACATGGTCATCACCGTCCAGTGCCCGTCGTGCTCGACCTCCTTCCCGGTGGACACCGCGAAGGTCCCGGAGGCGGGCGTCTACGCCCGCTGCTCCCGCTGCGAGGGGGTGTTCTTCGTCGAGCGTCCTCCGGCGGAAGAGGAAGCCCCCGCCGCGCCGGCCTTCGCGGCCGAGCCGGCCCAGGAGGAAGCGCCTCCCCTCGAGGCCGCCGAGGCTCCCATCGGCGAGGCCGAGGAGGCTCCCTCCTTCGCCACCGTGGAAGGGCGTCCCGAGATCGAGCTCTCCGAGCCCGAGGCGCCCGGCACCGCGGTGATGGAGGAACCGGGGATGGCGGAGGCGGAGGTGTTCGCCCCGGAGGGTGACATCGAGACGCTGCCGGGCTTCGCGGAGCCTGCGCCGGAGCCGGAGCCCGCGTACCCCGAACCGGCTCCACCGACGCCCTCCGAGCCCGCCCCTGCCGAATCCCCGTCGGAGCGGGAGGCCGGGAGCGCCGCACCGGCGGCGGCGCCGTCGGCCTTCAGCTTCGGGCGCCGCGACCCGCACGAGAAGGCGCGCCGCCTCGCCCGCGTCCTCGTCTCGGACATGATCATGTACAACCCCGAGCGTCACCACCGGGCGCTGGAGACGGGCTCGATCAAGCAGGACTTCGAGGACGAGATCCGGAGGTCGTGGGACGAGTACGTGGACCAGGTCGGCGAGGAGATCGCCCGGAGCACGAGCTACTTCGACGAGGCGCTGAACGAGATCCTCGCGCGGGGACAGCCGCTCTTCCCCTGACGTCCCGGCGTCGGAACGGCGACGGACGGCCGCCTCGCGAGGGTCGAGAGGGTCGTCCGTCCGGTTGAACCCCGATCCCGCGGCGGTGTATATTCGGACGGTGTTGAGGCGTCCCCGGGGGCCGTCCGTGCGGACGGCCCTCTTTTTCGTGGGGGCGGGCCGCGCGAGCGGGAACGCAGGAACCGGAAACGACCATGACGAGCGACCTTCTCGACCGCCTGAGCGGGATCGGTGAGCGGATCTCCGAGCTCCGGGGGTATCTTTGACATCTCCCACCGCGAAGCCCGTCTGCGCGAGCTCGAGGAGAAGATGGCCTCACCCGGCTTCTGGGAGCGCCCCGACGACGCCCGCGAGGTCATCGCGGACGCGAACCGGCTGAAGGGTTGGGTGGAGCCCTGGAACCGTCTCTCCAGGAAGTCCAGCGATCTGGAGGAGATCGCGCAGCTCCTGCGCGAGGAGTCGGACGAGGGGCTGGAGGCGGAGTGGCTGCGTGAGCTGGAGAGCCTGGAGCGGGGTCTCGAAGAGCTGGAGCTGAAGACGATGCTCCAGGGCGAGGAGGACCATCGCGACGCGCTCCTCACCATCCAGCCCGGAGCAGGTGGGACCGAGTCCCAGGACTGGGCCGAGATGCTGGTCCGGATGTACACCCGCTGGGCCGAGCGGCACGGCTACGACGTGAGCGTGCTCGACCTCCAGCCCGGCGAGGAGGCGGGGATCAAGGGCGCCGCCCTGGAGATCAAGGGAGAGGCCGCCTACGGGTTCCTCAAGGCCGAGAAGGGGGTCCACAGGCTGGTGCGCATCTCTCCCTTCGACTCGCAGGCCCGGCGCCACACGTCCTTCGCGAGCGTCTTCGTCTATCCGATCGTCGACGACGCCATCGAGATCGAGATCGACGAGGGCGACCTCCGCGTCGACACGTACCGCGCCTCCGGCGCGGGCGGCCAGCACATCAACAAGACCGACTCGGCGGTCCGGATCACCCACACCCCGACCGGCATCGTCGTCTCCTGCCAGCAGGAGCGCTCGCAGCACAAGAACCGCTCGACGGCGATGAAGATGCTCCGCGCCGCGCTCTACGAGCACGAGCTGGAGCAGCGCGAGGCGGAGCGCCAGAAGGTCGAGGCCACCAAGACGGAGATCGGCTGGGGCAACCAGATCCGGTCCTACGTCTTCCAGCCCTACACCATGGTCAACGACCACCGCACGGAGCTCAAGGAGTCCGACGTGCGCTCCGTCATGGACGGGGACCTCGATCCCTTCATCGAGGCGTACCTGAAGAAGTTCGGGGCGCAGAGCGTCGCGTGACCGAGGACCTCGGCGCGGAGCCGGTGCCCACCGCGGGAACGCTCGAGCCGGAGGAGCGGAACCAGGTCCTGCGCTCCCGCCGCGAGAAGCTCGAAGCCCTGCGCAACCGCGGGGTGGAGCCCTACGCGTACGTCTTCGAGCGCACGCACACGGCGGCCGCCGCGGGAGCGGCCTTCGAGGAGGACGAGGCGGCGGGGACGCTCGGCTCCTCCGGGGAGGGGCCGGCGGTGCGGCTCCCCGGCCGCCTGCTGAGCTGGCGCGGCCACGGGAAGAGCGCGTTCGCCCACGTCGAGGACGGCTCCGGCCGCATCCAGCTCTACTTCCGGAAGGACGCCCTGGGCGAGGACCGCTTCGGGGAGCTGGACCTCCTGGACCTGGGCGACTGGATCGGCGTGGACGGGCGGGTCTTCCGCACGCGCACGGGGGAGGTGACCGTCCGCGTCGAGGCGTGGGAGCTGCTGGCCAAGTCGCTCCGTCCGCTTCCCCTCGGGAAGACCGAGATCGATCCCGAGACCGGCGAGAGCGTCCAGCACTCGGGCTTCGCCGACACCGAGGGCCGCTACCGGCAACGCTACGCGGACCTCGCCGTGCACCCCGACGTGCGGGAGGTCTTCCGCACGCGCAGCCGCATCGTCACCGAGCTCCGCGGCTTCATGGACGCCGAGGGCTTCCTCGAGGTGGAGACGCCGGCGCTGCAACCGCTCTACGGCGGAGCCACGGCCCGGCCGTTCGTGACCCACCACAACGCCCTCGACCGCACGATGTACCTGCGCATCGCCGACGAGCTGTACCTGAAGCGGCTCGTGGTGGGGGGGCTCGAGCGCGTCTACGAGATCGCCAAGGACTTCCGCAACGAGGGGATCGACAGGCTCCACAACCCCGAGTTCACGATGCTGGAGTTCTACCAGGCGTTCGCGGACTACCACGCGATGATGGACCTGGTGGAGCGGCTCTTCGTGCACGCGGTGGAGCGGGTCACCGGCGGCCGGGAGGTCACCTACCAGGGGACGGCCCTCTCGTTCGCGACGCCCTTCCCGCGCGTGCCGCTCCTGGACGCGCTGGGCAAGGCGATCGGCGAGGACGTCGCGCGCCTCCCCGACACGGAGCTCATGAGGCGGGCGCGCGCGCTCCGGCTCCCCGAGCTCGATGGCGCGGGGCGGGGGAAGCTCATCGACAAGCTCTTCGGGGAGCTCGTGGAGCCCTCCCTGGTCCAGCCGACGTTCGTGATCGACTACCCGGTGGAGCTCTCCCCCCTGGCCAAGCCCAAGCGGAACGGGAGCGACCTCGTGGAGCGCTTCGAGCTCTACGTGAGCGGGATGGAGCTGGCCAACGCCTTCTCCGAGCTGAACGACCCCCTGGAGCAGCGGGTCCGCTTCGAGGCGCAGTCCGCGCTGCGCGCCGGCGGGGACGTGGAGGCGCATCAGATCGACGAGGACTACATCCGCGCCCTCGAGTACGGGATGCCGCCGACCGGTGGCGTGGGGGTGGGGGTGGACCGGCTCGTCATGATCCTGACCGACCAGGCCTCCATCCGGGACGTGATCCTCTTCCCCGTCCTGAGAAGCCAGGAGTAGTCTCCGCCGGCGCCAGAAGGGAACTTCCGGGCCCAGCCGGGCTACTGTCAGCCGAACCGCGGGGAGCGGCCGTTCGGAGGCGTCCTTCCCGCCGACCGGATGGGCGCCTCCCCGGGTCGTCCTCCCCGTCACGTCCCCGGTAACCCACGGCGCCCGGCGCGACCGATGAAACGACTGGACTGGTACATCGCCCGTCGCTACCTGGCCTCCAGGAAGCAGGGACGGCTCCTCTCCCTCATCACGTGGATCGCCCTCGGAGGCGTGACCGTGGGCGTGACCGCGCTCCTCGTGGTCATCGGCGTGATGTCGGGGATGCAGAAGGACATGAAGGCGAAGATCCTCGGCTCCACCCCGCACGTGCTCGTCCTCGAGCAGGGGAGCGCGCTGCGCATGTCGAGGTGGCGGGCCGTGATGGACACCGTGCGGGCCGACCCGGCCGTGGTCGCCGCCTCCCCGTTCATCCTCACGCAGGTGATCATCCGCCGGGGCGAGTACTCCCAGCCAGCCGACCTCTACGGAGTGTCCACCGACACCACCGGCAGCGTCCCCACCGAGATGGAGCGGCAGATCCTGGAGGGCATCTACGACCTGCGACCCCCCGAATCGGGGCTCAACCCGCTCCTGATGGGGAGCGGCCTGGCCGACCGCATGCAGGTCTTCCCCGGCGACACGCTCGTGCTGGCGAGCCTGGAGAACCTGAAGCCGGACGTCTTCGGGGGGTTGGTGCCGACGCTGCGACAGTTCGAGGTCACCGGGACGTTCACCACGGGCATGTACGAGTACGACACGAAGAACGTCTACACGACGCTGGACGTCGCCCAGGAGCTGCTCGGGCTGGAGGAGCGGGACGAGGTGTCGGGGATCGGCGTGCGCACCATCGATCCCGACGTGGCGACCGCCGTGGCCGACCGCCTCCAGGAGAAGCTCGCCTTCCCGTACCACGTGCAGAGCTGGACCGTCACGAACCGGTCGCTCTTCAGCGCGCTCAAGCTGGAGAAGATCGCCATGTTCGTGATCCTCTTCCTGATCGTGCTGGTGGCGGCCTTCAACATCGTGAGCACGCTCGTCATGGTCGTGGCCGACCGCACCCGGGAGATCGGCATCCTCAAGTCGATGGGGATGACGGACGGAGGGATCCTGCGGATCTTCGTGCTCCAGGGGGCCTGGATCGGGATCGTGGGCACCGCCCTCGGAACCGCGCTCGGCGTCTTCCTGTGCTGGCTGCTCGACACCTACGAGATCATCCAGATCCCGCCCGACGTCTACTTCGTGGACCGGCTCCCCGTGGACCTCGGCATCCTGGACGTCGTGACGATCGTCGCCGCGAGCGTGGCGGTCGCGTTCGCCGCCACGATCTATCCCTCCCTCCAGGCCTCCCGACTCCAGCCCGTGGAGGCGATCCGCCATGAGTGAGGCCGCGCGGGGGCGGGGAGCGGACGCGGGCGCCGCCCGGCCGCTTCCCGGCGCCGCGGGAGAGGCGGCGGAGGAGGCTCGCACCGTGATCGTCCAGCCCCCTCCCCTCGAGGCGCGCAACCTCCACAAGAGCTACCGCTACGGGGACGGCAGCGAACTGCGCGTCCTGGACGGGGTAGACCTGCGTGTGGATTCCGGCGAGGCCGTGGCCGTCATCGGCGCCAGCGGAGCCGGCAAGTCCACGCTGCTGCACCTCGTGGGGGCCCTCGACCGGCCAACCTCGGGTGAGGTCCTCGTGGGGGGACGCTCCCTCGCCGGAATCGACGACCAGGCCATCGCGCGCGTCCGGAACCGGCACATCGGCTTCGTCTTCCAGTTCCATCATCTCCTCCGTGAGTTCACGGCCCTCGAGAACGCGATGATGCCTGCCTTGATCGGCGGGATGGAGCTGGACGAGGCGGAGGCCGAGGCCCGGGCGCTCCTGGACTCGGTGGGGCTCACCAACCGACTCGGGCACAAGCCCTGGCAGCTCTCCGGGGGTGAGCAGCAGAGGGTGGCGGTGGCTCGCGCGCTCGTGAACGCGCCCCTGGTGCTCCTGGCCGACGAGCCCTCGGGGAACCTGGACCACCACACGAGCGAGCGGCTCCACGACACGCTCTTCGCCCTTCGCGAGGGGAGGCGGCTCTCGATGGTGCTGGTCACGCACAATCGGGAGCTCGCCGGACGCGCGGACCGGATCCTCCTCCTGGAGGACGGGGTGCTCCAGTCGGAGTGAGGGGCGCAGCGGGCGTGGCGCCGGCCGACCGCCTGCCGGCACGGTACGACGGGAGGGTCGCGCAGGGGGGGTGCCTCTCCGGCAGGGGAGGGACGCAGTGGAACTCCAGGGGCCGTCCGGTGAACGGTACGGTCGCCGGAGAAGCGGAGGAACCCAGGACGCATGCTCTGTGACAACTGCAGCCAGGCGGACGCGGTCGTCCATCTCACGCAGATCGTCAACAACCAGATGTCGGTCTGTCATCTCTGTGAGAAGTGCGCCGCGGCGAAGGGTCTGGAAGCCAGCGAGGCTCCGACGAACTTCCCGCTCACCGACTTCCTCGCCCAGATGGGCGGCGAGGAGACGGCGGAGGGGAGCGCCGATCCGGGGCGCTGCGGCTTCTGCGGCCTCACGTTCTCGGACTTCCGGGACACGGGGCGGCTGGGCTGCCCGCACTGCTGGGCCACCTTCGAGGGCCACCTGCGCGGGCTCCTGAGGAGGATCCACGGGGGCACGAGCCACGTGGGCAAGGTGTACCTCCCCCCGGACCCCACCGCGTCCGAGCGGGAGAAGCGGCTCGAGGGCCTCAGGAGGAGGCTGCAGCGGGCGGTGGACCAGGAGGATTTCGAGCGGGCCGCGGAGCTGCGCGATCAGATCCGAGCCCTGGAACCGCGCTAGCGCGGGCGATGCAGGAGAGCAGGAGCCCCCCAAGGTGATGGACGATCTGGCGACCGTACCCGACTTCGGCCTGGGCTGGCTGGACGCCAGCGGGGATCACCCCGACATCGTCCTCTCCACGCGGGTCCGGCTCGCGCGCAACCTCCAGGGTCATGCGTTCGGGCCGCGAGCGCGCGTCAACGACCGCGAGGCGGTGCTGGGTCGCGTGCGCTCGATCGCTCCCAGGATGGACATCCTGAGGGGCTCTTCCCTCATCGACCTCACCGACCTCGGCGCGCGCAGCCGCAGGCTCCTCCTGGAGCGGCGCATCGTCTCGCGCGACCTGTTGGGTGACAACGGCAAGGCGCCGCCGCGCGGCACCGCCGTCGTGCTCTCGTCGAGGGCGCCGCTCAGCATCATGGTGAACGAGGAGGACCACCTCCGGCTGCAGAGCCTGGTCTCCGGGCTGCGCCTCCAGGAGGCGTGGCGGCTCGTGGACCGGCTGGACGAGGAGCTGGGGGGATCGGTGCCGTATGCCTACCACCACGAGTTCGGCTTCCTGACGAGCTGCCCCACGAACGTGGGCACCGGCCTGCGGGCGAGCGTGCTGGTCCACCTGCCGGCGCTCGTGCTGACCAAGGAGATCACCAAGGTCCTGCACGGACTCGGGCAGGTGGGGCTGACCTTCCGCGGGCTGTACGGGGAGGGGTCGGAGGTGGTGGGGAACTTCTTCCAGGTCTCGAACCAAACCACCCTCGGCAAGAGCGAGGAAGACCTGGTCGACCACCTGGACAAGATCGTCCGGCAGGTCATCCAGTACGAGACGCAGGCGCGCCAGGTGCTCCTGCGGGACGCCCGGGGGGTGACGGAGGACAAGATCTGGAGGGCCTACGGCCTCCTGCGGTTCGCGCGCTCGCTCTCGTTCGAGGAGCTCATGAACCTCCTCTCCGGCGTGCGTCTCGGGGCGAGCCTGAAACTCCTCCCGGAGCTCCGGGTATACACTCTCAACAAATTGATGATCTTCACGCAGCCCGCCCACCTGGAACAGGCGGCGGGTCGCGACCTGCCTCCGGCCGAGGGCGACGCCCACAGAGCGGCATACGTGCGGCGAGTCCTCGCCACCGAAGGAGACGTCACACCGGACGATTGGTCCGGGAGGCCGATCCCGGACGATCCGTCCTGACCGACCCACTCGTGGGCGATTTCGAGAGCGGCATGAACTACAACTTCACCGACCGGGTCAGAAAGGTCCTGGCGATGGCCAGGGAGGAGGCGATCCGCCTCCAGCACGACTACGTGGGCACCGAGCACATCCTCCTCGGGCTCATCCGCGAGGGCGAGGGGGTGGCGGCCGCTGTCCTCACCAACCTGAGCGTCGACCTGAGCCAGATCCACGAGCGCGTGGAGGAGAGCGTGCGAAAGGGGAAGGCCACGATCGCGCTGGGCGAGCTCCCCTATACCTCGAGGGCGAAGAAGGTCCTGGAGTTCGCCATGGCCGAGGCCCGCGAGTTCAACCACTCGTACGTCGGCACCGAGCACCTCCTGCTGGGCCTCCTGCGCGAGGAGAAGGGCATCGCCGCGCAGGTGCTGAACTCGCTGGGAGTCACGCTCGAGGAGGCTCGCGCCGAGACGCTCAAGGTGCTGGGGTCGGACGTGAGTCCCTCCGAGCCCGCGGGGATCGGCGGCACGCCCACCCCGGGCGGCGGCAAGGGAGAGAAGAAGTCCAAGACCCCCGCGCTGGACCACTTTTGCCGCGACCTGACCGACCTCGCGCGACAGGACAAGCTCGACCCCACGATCGGCCGTTCCTCGGAGATCGAGCGGGTCGTCGAGATCCTGTGCCGTCGCAAGAAGAACAACCCGGT
>Ga0214472_10007389_pt1 | contig 11504 bp, 5 predicted proteins | sample RVTome_6_FD_207662 | JGI IMG/M metagenome (GOLD analysis project Ga0214472, IMG submission 207662) | Soil microbial communities from uranium-contaminated site in the Upper Colorado River Basin, Wyoming, United States - RVT140D175 | ecosystem: Environmental > Terrestrial > Soil > Contaminated >...
ACGACCGGCGATCCGTCGGAGGCGAGGAGGCGGGCGTCGACGAAGTAGGCGCCGTCGGTTGAGACTGCGGGCAGCGTACCGATCCGTACGATCGACTCGGCCGCCACGTCGAGCGCGTACGACTCCTCGAACCGGATCTGCGAGTCGAGATCGTAGACCCTCACCCGCGCGCCGACTCCGCCCAGCGGCTCTATCGTGTCGTTGACCACGACGAGGCCGCGGTCGGCGTAGTCGTAGGCGATGTTGACCGGCCGCGAGGCGTCCCGAGCGCCATAGAAGGCGCCGTTGGGAACCAGGTAGTGGTCGTAGAGCTGCCAGTACATCTCGGGCCACGCCGAGTTGAGCATCCACTGGATGATGCCGGTGGTCGCCGGCCGCCGGATGGAAAATGCTTCGAACATGGCGCGCATGCCTTCGTAGTTGGCAACCTGCGCCGTGCGAGCGAACTCCTCGAGACTCGCGGTCTCGCCATAACGCTCCTCGAGCGCGGTGTGATAGCGGTCGAGGGTGTTGAACTGGTGGCGCCCGCAGTGGTACTCCCACATCTCGTCGATCGGCCACCAGTTCTTCTCCGGCAGCATGCGCTGGATGCTGCGCATCGGTGGCGGCTGAGGGCCGGGGCCGGTCTCGGTATTGAAGCCGTAGGCGGTGCCCCGCTGGCGCCCCGAGTACCAATAGTTGGGCGACACCCAGTCGTAGGGCCCGTTCATCTTCACCCCGCTCGGGCCGCTGACCTCGCTCACTCCGGTCGCGCAGGAAACCAGGGTCGGTCGCGTCGGGTCGACTTCGGCGAGCTCGTCGTAGTAGCTCTGCTCGAGCGCCGGGCGCGGCAGCATGTCGCTGGCCAGAGCCCACACCAAGACGCTCGGGTGGTTCCGCAGCCAGAGCACTTGATCGCGCAGCGAGCGTGAGATCAGCTCGATCTCCTCCGGCGTGTCGATGCCGCCGAACTCGTCGACCGGACCACCGAGGTAGTCCTCCCACTCCCACTGGCAACTCCAGCCCACGATGACCAGCAGACCGTGACGATCGGCGAGGTCGTAGAGGTGGCTGCTGCTCCCCCAGAAACCCTCGAGCCGGATGGTGTTGAGGTTCATGTGCTTCACGTATCGGATCTGGTCCTCGATCTTCTGGTCGGAGTCGGCGAGCAGCAGATCGTCGACCCAGCCGCCACCGCGGATCAACACTTTCTTGCCGTTCACCGCGTACCCGCGGTAGCCGTCCTCGGTCATGTAGTCGGCGACGTGGCGGATACCGAACGGGACCTGCCGGCGGTCCGACGCCTGGTCGCCCGCACGGGCCATCAGGTCGAGCTCGTACATCTCGGGCTCACCGAGCCCCCGCGGCCACCAGAGGCGTGGGTTCTCGACCACGAGCTGCGGGAAGCGTTCCGGGGCGAAGACGACCTCGCGCTCCTCCCCGGCGGCGAGCTCGACCGTCTGCTCGACTCCGATGCCGCCACTGATACCGCCCGAGACGGTGGCCTTCACCGGTCTGTCCGAGTGGTTACGGAGGATCGCTGAGACGGTCAGCGACGCCTCGGCCAGGGTCTCGAGATCGACGTCGCTGCGCACGAAGACATGGTCGAGCGAGATCTCGCCGGTGCGCCGCAGCTTGACCTCGCGCCAGAGCCCCATGTTGCGATCCGGAGAGGTCGGATTCCAGTCCACGAAGCCGATCGACGGGTCGCCGGGCTGCGGCGGGTGGACGAGGACGGCGAGCGCGTTGACGCCGGCCTGTAGCCGTTGCGAGACATCGAGATCGAACATCCGGAAAGCGCCCACCAGGCTCTCGTGCCCGGTGATCCGCTCACCGTTGAGCCAGACGTCGGCGCTGTAGTTCACACCCTCGAAGACCAGGGTCGCCATCGGGGTCAGCGGCTCAGTAACCGTGAACTCGGTGCGGTACCACCACGGGCCCGCGAACCGCTCTTTGGAGACCTTCTCGAGATTCATGTCGAAGTAGGGGTCCGGAATCTCGCCGGCGCGCGCCAGCGCCGCCATCGGCGTGCTGGGCACCATCGTCTCGGTCCATTCCGAGGCGTCGAAGCCCACGCTCGACAGGATCGCGCCGTCCGCCTCCACCTCGGCGGCCGCCCGGAGGCGCCAGCCGTCCCGGAGAGCTCGCGTCGGCTCCACGGTCGCTTCGGGTGCCGGGGCGCAGCCGACGAACCCGGCGACGACGAGAATGAGCACGCCTGAGATCGATCTCATCCGAACTCTCCTCCCAACGGGTGGGCCATGATTCTCGCCCGGAGGTTATCCTAGGAGTTCGCTGGACGGCCTGCGCACCTCGCAGATCGCCTGGCGTCGACTGGAGAGATCATGACCCGATCGAGAGTCCGATGGATCCTCGCCGTGGCGGTCTGCTGTCGCCTGGCGACTGTCCCCCACCCTGCCGAGGCGACGAGCGGCGGCGGAATCGACCCTCGCGTCGAGGAGCTGCTTCAGAAGATGACCCTCGAGGAGAAGGTCGGCCAGCTCAATCAGTACAGCGCCGCGTTCGATCTCACCGGGCCGCCGCCTCCGGAGGAGGCCGCGCGCGCCCGCTACGACGACATCCGCAACGGCCGCGTCGGCTCGCTGCTCAACGTCACTGGCGCCGCGGCGACCCGCGCGGCGCAGGAGCTGGCGGTGAACAACAGCCGTCTCGGCATCCCCCTGATCTTCGGCTACGACGTGATCCACGGCTTCGAGACGATGTTCCCGCTGCCTCTGGCGGAGGCGGCGAGCTGGGATCTCGCGGCGATCGAGTCGTCGGCGCGCCATGCCGCCACCGAGGCGGCGGCGGCCGGTCTCCACTGGACCTTCGCGCCGATGGTCGACATCGCGCGCGACGCGCGCTGGGGAAGGATCGCCGAAGGCGCGGGCGAGGATCCGTACCTCGGCTCCCGGGTGGCCGCGGCACGGGTGCGCGGCTTCCAGGGGACCGACCTGGCCGCGACCGACACCCTGGCGGCCTGCGCCAAGCACTACGCCGCCTATGGCTTCGCCGAGGCCGGACGCGACTACAACACGGTCGACATCTCCGAACAGACGCTGCGCAACGTGGCCCTGCCGCCGTTCCACGCCGCGGTCGAGGCCGGCGTCGCCACCTTGATGAACTCGTTCAACGAGATCGGCGGCGTGCCCGCCACCGGGAGCGTCCACCTGCAGCGCGAGATCCTCAAAGGCGAGTGGGGCTTCGAAGGCCTCATGGTCTCCGACTGGGGCTCGATCGGCGAGATGGTGCCGCACGGCTACGCGGCCGACGCCCGCGATGCCGCACGGCTGGCGATCGTCGCCGGCAGCGACATGGATATGGAGTCGAGCGCCTACATCGCTCACCTCGCCGACCTCGTCGAGTCCGGAGAGGTCGATATGGCCCTGGTGGACGACGCCGTTCGCCGGGTGCTGCAACTGAAGGCTCGGCTCGGCCTGTTCGACGACCCCTACCGCTACTCCGACCTCGAGCGCGAGGCGGCAACGCTGCGCAACGAGGCGATGCGGGCGGCGGCGCGGGACATGGCCCGCCGCTCGATCGTCCTCCTGCAAAACCGCGACGGTCTGCTGCCTCTCGATGCCGGGGTCGGACCGATCGCCGTCATCGGTCCGCTCGCGGCGGACAAGGACGCCCCCCTCGGCACCTGGCGGGGCCGGGCGGAGGCCGGCACGGCGGTCTCGCTGCTCGAAGGGATCCGAGCGGCCGTCGGCGACGGGGTCGAAGTTCGCCACGCCGAGGGCGCACCCCTGGCCATCGGCCGCCGGAGCTTCGTCTTCGAACTCGAGATCAACCATGACGACGGGTCGGGTTTCGAGGCTGCGGTCGAAGCGGCGCGCGGCGCCGCGGTCGTCGTCCTGGCACTCGGCGAGGATGCCTTCCAGACCGGCGAGGGTCGGAGCCAGGTGGACGTCACCCTGAAAGGCGTCCAAGTGGAGCTCTTTCGAGCGCTGCGCGAGATCAACGAGAACGTCGTCGTGGTGCTGATGAACGGTCGTCCACTCGCCATCCCGGGGATCGCCGAGGCGGCGCCGGCCATCGTCGAGGCCTGGCACCTCGGCTCGCAGGCGGGTCACGCCATCGCCGACGTGCTGTTCGGAAACCACAACCCGTCCGGCAAGCTACCCGTCTCGATGCCGGTCCATGTCGGGCAGGAGCCGCTCTACTACAACCACAAGAACACGGGGCGCCCGGCCCCCGGAGTCCCCGAGATCGTCTTCTGGTCTCACTACACCGACGCCCCGAACGCGGCCCTCTTTCCGTTCGGCCACGGGCTCTCCTACACCACCTTCGACTACTCCCGGCTCTCGCTGAGCCACGGCGAGATGGCGAGGGACGGCGAGGTGACGGCGGCGGTGACGGTGACCAACTCCGGTGACCTCGCGGGCGCGGAGGTGGTGCAGCTCTACATCCGGGACCTGGTGGGGAGCTTCACCCGGCCGGTGCTGGAGCTCAAAGGATTCGAGAGGATCGAGCTCGCCCCCGGTGAGTCCCGCGAGGTGCGTTTCCCGATCGCCGCCGAGGACTTGGCGTTCTACACCGCTGCGGGCCGCTGGGAGGCAGAGCCCGGTCGGTTCGAGATCCTCGTGGGCACCAGCTCCGCGAATCTGCAGAAGGCGGAGCTGCTTCTCGCCTCGGCGGAATCCGCCACGCAGTGATCGGTGAGCGGGTGGTGCGACGGCACCTCACCCCGCGGTGTGTCGGCCGCGGCGAGGGACTCAGGTAGGCTCGCCCCGCGATCGACCCAGTGGAGCCAACCGAAGATGCGTCCGACCCGCAACCACCTCGCGCTCGCCGCGGTCCTTACCCTCGCCGCCCTCACCGGGTCCCTTCGCCGGAGCGCGCTGGCCGCCGAAGCTGAGGTTCGCGAGACGGTTGATGTCCGCATCGTCACCGTCGACGTCTGGGTAACGGATCGCCACGGGGATTCCGTGAAGGGCCTCGAGGCCGGGGACTTCGACGTGCTGGAGGACGGACGGAGGGTTCCGATCCGCCACTTCGTCGAGTTCGTCGACGGGAGCCCTCGCCCGGCACCGGCTCCCGCAACGACCGAAAGCGGCCCCGACGCGCTGGAAACCCCCGCGCCACGGGTCCCCGACCACCTCATCGTCTACCTCGACCGCTCCCGTATGCGACCGTCGAGCTACCAGAGTGCGCTCGCAGACATCGGCGAGTTCCTCTCGTCGGCTGCCGTCGAGGCCGAGAACGTGCTCGTCCTCCGGCAGGACCGCGGCCTCGCCATCGTCAGCCCGTTCGGCTCCTCCCGCGAGGAGCTCGGCCAGGCGATCGAACAACTCTCGCGCGAGGCCCCGACCGGAGCGGATCTCGACAACGAAGTGCAACTGGCTCTCGACTCGATCCGAGCCTCGTGGGACCAGAGTCGTGACGTCGCGGGCAACGCCTCCGACCTGCTGTCCAACGTCCCCGGGGCGCCGCAGGGCGGCGCCGGCGGCGGTGGTTCGCCGCGAGAGGTGACGAGCAATCGGGGCAGCGACATGGGGATGGGCGCCGACGCCTGCCGGACGTTCTACAGCCAGATCCAGCCGACGCTCGACGCTTGGAGCCGGAATCGAACTCAGAGGGCGGCGATCACACTGGCTCACCTCTCGGAGATCACCACCTCGCTGGCCGGGCTCCCCGGCTCGAAGTCCCTGCTCTACTTCAGCGACGGCCTGGAGACCCAGCCTGGGATGGCCCTCGCCTCCTACGCCAACGGCCTCTGCCCGGGGCGAGGGACGCAGCTCTTGGACAGCTCCCGGGCCAAAGACGTGAAGACGGCTTTCCTGGAGCTGACCCGCCGCGCCGCCTCGAGCCGCGTCACGATCTACCCGCTCGAGACCATCGGCCTCAAGCCGGGAGGCCTTCGCGCCGCCTCGGCGGGCCGCAGCTCCGGCGACATCGGCGGCATCCGCGCCCAGAGCGGCTTCGAGTCCGCTCATCGGCTCGGAGAACGCGAAGGACTGCACCTCATCGCCGACGAGACCGGGGGACGGGTGGTGCTCGACCGCAGTGAGCTCGGGCCGGAGCTCCAGCGGATCGTCGAGGAGTCGGGCGACCGCTACTCCCTGGCCTACGAGCCGGCTCGCGGAGAGTCCGCCGCCGCTTCCGGAGGCCTCCGTCGCGAGCACTTCATCGAGGTCCGCGTCCCGGATGGTCTGACCGCACGCTACCGTCGCGGCTACGTCGAGCAGGACGTCGAGAGCTGGATGATGGAGAGGATCCTCGGAGCCATGAATCTGGGCATCGCCGAGAACCCGCTCGATGCCAGGCTGGGCGCCGGCGAGGTGAGCGAGGCCGAGGGTGGACGATACCGCTTTCCTCTCCACGTCATGGTTCCGGTCGAGCGGGTGACGTTCGAAGGCAACACGGAGCCGCGCATCGCCGAGATCCAGGTCACCGTCCTCGCTCGCCATCTGGACACCGGCACCGTCGTCCGACGCGATCAGAGCTATCGCCTGCAGACGCGACCGGGGGCGGGCGGGTTCGCCGACCTGCCGATCGTCCTCGAGCTCGAGGGCGGCGTCCACGTCACCGCGGTGGGCGTGCGCGACCTCGGCTCGCGCGAGGCCTCTTTCGTGTCGACCACGGTGCAAGTAGGCGGCGAGCGATGATCGAATACCGCCCTGCCGAGTGCCGCTACGACAGGATGCCCTACCGCCGCTGCGGGCGAAGCGGCCTCGACCTGCCGGCGGTCTCCCTCGGGCTGTGGCACAACTTCGGCGGCGTCGACACGTTCGAGAACGCGCGGGCCATGATCACCCGCGCCTTCGATCTCGGCATCACCCATTTCGATCTGGCCAACAACTACGGGCCGCCGCCGGGCTCGGCCGAGGAGACGCTGGGCAGGGTCCTCACCCGCGACCTCGCCGGCTACCGCGACGAGTTGGTGATCTCCTCCAAGGCCGGCTGGGACATGTGGCCGGGCCCTTATGGGAACTTCGGCTCGCGCAAGTACCTCCTGGCGAGCCTCGACCAGAGCCTCGGTCGCCTCGGGCTCGACTACGTCGACATCTTCTACCACCACCGGCCCGACCCCAGGACGCCGCTCGAAGAGTCGATGGGGGCGCTCGACTCGATTGTGCGGCAGGGCAAGGCTCTCTACGCCGGCATTTCCTCCTACTCTCCGGAAGAGACTCGTCCAGCCGTCGAGCTGCTGCGCGAGCTGGGTACGCCTTGTCTGATCCATCAACCTCGCTACAGCATGTTCGATCGCACCATCGAGAACGGGCTCCTGGACGTGCTGGACGACGAGGGCATCGGTTGCATCCCGTTCTCGCCCCTGGCTCAGGGGATGCTGACCGACCGCTATCTGCACGGGATCCCCGAGGGCTCCAGGGCGGCCAAGTCGCACGGCGCCTTGAAGCGCGACGCGATCACTGAGGCCCGGCTGGGCCAGATCCACCGCCTGAACAAGCTGGCGGGTGAGCGCGGGCAGTCCTTGGCGCAGATGGCCGTCGCCTGGCTGCTTCGCCGGCCCACGATCACCTCGGTCCTGATCGGCGCCAGTCGAGTCGAGCACATCGAGGACTCGGTCGGCGCGTTGACGCACCTCGAATTCTCTGCGGACGAGCTGGCCGCCATCGATCACGTGCTCGCCACCTGAGGCGAAACCGGGGAGCCCACACTCTTGAGCTTGCACGACGAGATCCACGAACAGCCCGAGGTCATCGAGCGGATGCTGCGCTCGCAGGTCGAGACCGCAAGAGAGATCGCCGCGGCGATCGCCCGCCGCGACGTCAGCGGCATCCTGATCGCCGCGCGCGGCAGCTCGGACAACGCTGCGCTCTACGGCAAGTACCTGTGGGGCTCGGTCAGCCGGCTGCCGGTGGCCCTCGCCGCTCCCTCCCTGTTCACCACTTACCGAACCCCACCTCGCATCGCGGGGCTGCTGGTGGTCGGCATCTCGCAGTCCGGAGAGTCACCCGACATCGTCAGCGTGGTCGAAGAGGCGCGCCGCCAGGGTGCGCTCACCTTGGCCATCACCAACCAGCCGTCGTCGCCGCTGGCCACCGAGGCCGAGCTGGTCCTCGACACCGCGACCGGACCGGAGCGTGCGGTCGCCGCGACGAAGACCTACACGGCCCAGCTCGCGGCGATCGCCCTGTTGAGCGCGGCGTCGCAGGGCGACGATCGCCTCCTCACCGAGCTAGCGCGAGTGCCCGAGCTGATGCGCGAGATGCTGGCGCTCGACGAGTCCGTAAGAGCGGCGGTCGAACGGTTCCGCTACATGGAGCAGTGCGTGGTCCTCGGTCGAGGATTCAACTACTCGACGGCGCACGAGTGGTCGCTGAAGCTCAAGGAGCTGACCTACGTCGTTGCCGAGCCCTACTCCTCGGCCGACTTCCAGCACGGACCGGTGGCGATCGTCTCGGACGGCTTCCCCGTCCTCGCGGTGGTGCCCCAGGGAGCCGTCTTCGAGCACGTGCTGCAGCTCCTTCAAACGCTGGCGCAGGAGCAGCGCGCCGAGCTCGTCGTGCTCTCCAACGACGACCGCGCCCTCGCCCTGGCGCAGACGCCTATCCGGATGCCCGCCGAGCTTCCCGAGTGGGTGAGCCCCATGGTGGGCATCGTCCCCGCGCAGATCTTCTGCTATCACCTGACCCGAGCCCGAGGCCACGACACCGAGAACCCACGCCGGCTGAACAAGATCACTCGCACCTGGTGAACGGAGAATCGGAAATGCCGCGAGCCGCCGCGTTGCGCTCCGCCGTCAGGTCCCTGCTCCTGCCTCTCCTGGGAATCGCGGCGGTGACCGGCGGCGGCGCCGCTCGGGGTCAGGCCCAGGACGAGGAGGAAGTACGCCGGCACGGCATCTTCGTCGACACCGTCGAGGTCAGCCTCATCACCCTCGAGATCTTCGCCAGTCGAGAGGGCGAGCCGGTGGCCGACTTGGGCGCCGAGGAGTTCCGAGTGCACGACGACGGCCGCCCGGTCGAGATCACTCACTTCACGCGCATCGATCAACAGCGTCCGGCAGCTCCTTCCGCCCTCTCGGATTCGCTGTCTGACCGGCCGATCGCGGCGGCGGCCGCGACCGACCGGCGCGATGCGGCGACGGTCATCCTCCTGGTGGATCAACTCTTCGTCTCGCCCACCAGCCGCAAGCGCGTCTTCGACGCCACGGCCAGCCGTCTCGGAGCGCTGATCGACGGCGGCGCGAGGGTCATGGTGGTGAGCAAAACTCGCGAGATCTCCGTGGAGCAGGAGCTCACCTCGAATCCGGAGCTCGTCCGGATGGCACTCGACCGACTCTCACAGACCGCGCCTCCCGGCTATGCCTCCGAAATATCCACCATGGTCGACCTGTGGAATCTCACACCCGACGCCGCGGAGAGCCGGCAGACCGGGCCCGGGCAGCCGGAGCCCGGCCTCACCACGACCGAGCTCGACGCCCAGTCGGCCTACCAAGACGCTCGCGGGCTGTCGCTACGCATTCACGCCGACGTCGCCGCCAGCCTGGGCACGCTCGACCGCTTCCTCGACTCTCTCGCCGGCGTGCCGGGCCGCAAGGCGCTGGTCTACGTCGCCGACCGGCTTCCGTTGCACCCGGCGGAACTGCTCTGGCGCATCTGGTGGGAGAAGTACGGTTTCGAACACGGTTCGAAGTTCGGGGTCACCGTGACCGGGCCCGCGGAGCTCGACCTCTCCAGCTCGCTCGAGGCGCTGATCTCGGACGCCAACTCCAGTCGAGTGGCCTTCTACCCCATCGGAACCGACGCGGGTCCCAATCTCGCCTCGGCAGCGAGCCGCGGCCTCACCACCCCCACTCGCTCGGTGGCGCGGACCACGGAGTCCGTGGCCGGCGACGGCCTGCTGTGGCTCTCCCGACGGAGCGGCGGCCGCGCGGCGGTGCGGTCCGGAAACCTCGACGCCCTGTTCGACGGCCTGGAGCGCGATCTCGCCTCCTACTACTCGATCAGCTACGTATCGCCGCACGACGGCGACGGCGAATCGCACCGCGTGGAGGTGCGCGTGGCGCGGCCCGGAGTCGAGCTGCGCTACCCGACCGAGTATCGAGCCAAGTCGGCCGACCAGCGCACGACCGACCGTACCCTATCGGCCCTGACTCTCGGCGTCGAAGACAATGCGCTCGATGTGCGGGTGAGCGTGGGCAAGTCCCGGAAGCGCGGCGCTCTCTACACTACGCCGCTCGAGATCAAGGTCCCGATGGCCAACCTGGTTCTGCTGCCGGATGCCGCGTCGCACCGCGGCAAGCTCTCGATCCAACTCATCGCGCGCGATTCCAAGGGGCACTTCTCCGCTCCCGTCCTCGTCCGGCTGCCGTTCGAGGTCCGCAACAGTGACGTTGCCCGCGCGCTCTCCCAGACGGTCGACTACGAGGCCGAGATGACGCTCGATGGCGGAAGCCACACCATCGCGGTCGGCGTGCACGACGACCTCGGCTACTCCGCGTCGACGGTCAAGGTCGAGCTCGACGTCGGGGGCTCCAGGTGAGGTCGCCGGTGCGACCTTTCCTCGCCGCACTCGTCCTTCTCGCTCTCGGTCTCGGGCCGCCGGCTCCAGGTCGGGCGCTGCCATCCGATGAGGACTCCCCCGCCACCCGGCTCGAGCTCCGCGCCCTCCGCGGTCCGAAAGCCGACGTCGCCGCCCTTTTGCTCGGCGGGCGCGAGAGCGGCTCGCTGCGCGGCGCCGCCCTCGCAGTCGCGGGGTGTCCCGGGCCGCCAGGGGACGACGGTTCCAGGCTGGCCCGGGTGGATCTTCACGTCGAGCTCGAGGCCGCGAGCCTTCTCGATGCGGTCGAGTCCCATTCCGCCGGCGAGCTCCCGGACTCGGCGCGGCTCGAGCTCTACGTCTACGCAATCTCCGAAGCCCGCACCATCGTAGCCAGCCTCAACCAGTGGGTTCGGCTGCCCATCGTGGATCTCACCGCTCAGGGCGCCGGCGGCGGGGTCAAGCTCGCGACACGCCTGGACCTTCCACCCGGCGAGTACCAGCTCCGGGTGATGGCGCGGGAAGCCGGCTCCCAGCGGTTCGCTCTCCGCCTGCTCGGCATCGCGGTGCCCGCCGCCGACCAGCGGAAGCCGCTGCTGGCGCCGCCCTCGTTCGGCGACCGCGCCGAGCGCTGGTTGATCGCCCGCGAAGCGGGCGGCGAGGGTGCGCCCTTCCCGGCCTCCGCGCTGCCCGTGCTGGCTCCGGGCCGACCCGCGGACCTGCGGATCACCGGCTGCCGACTCGACAACGCCACCTTCGGCGCTCGCTTGCTGACCGCGACTCGAAAGGCGGTCGAACGGGCCACCGTGCAGCTGACCCCCGCCCCCTCGTCGCGGCAAGAGATCCCGGCCAGTATCGAGATCACTAATGTCGAGCCCGGGCTCTACCTCCTGGAGCTCTCCGCACAATCGAGCTCCGGACGCTCCAGCGCGACCCTGCCGGTGTTCGTGATCCCCTCGGACGGCGATGCGGCACCGACCTGGACCGCACTCGGCGGTGAGAGTGCGGGGCCGGCACCCGGCGAGATCGCTCCGCATCGCGCCGCCGATGATGACGCCGAGGCGGCCGCCAAG
>Ga0214472_10007391_pt1 | contig 11503 bp, 6 predicted proteins | sample RVTome_6_FD_207662 | JGI IMG/M metagenome (GOLD analysis project Ga0214472, IMG submission 207662) | Soil microbial communities from uranium-contaminated site in the Upper Colorado River Basin, Wyoming, United States - RVT140D175 | ecosystem: Environmental > Terrestrial > Soil > Contaminated >...
AACAGAACCAATCAGTTCCGACTCAAGCTTGGATTACGGTTTTTGCCGGTACGGCAATTAACCTTTGTCTTGGTATTTTATATGCTTGGAGTATTTGGAAATCAGCTCTGGTAAACGTTGACATGGCCGGTCAAACAATGACCGGAATCAACGAGGGATGGGTGTATCTCAACAATGCCCAGGCTGCAACCCCTTTTTCTCTTTGTGTAATCATCTTTGCTCTCCTGATGATCCCCGGTGGACGTATTCAGGATAAAATCTCTCCTAAATTTGGTGCAACTCTCGGCGGCTTGACACTTGCGGCAGGTTGTATACTTGCCGGTCTTTTGAAGAGTTATACTGGTATCATCATCGGTTTTGGTGTCTTGGGTGGAATTGGAATGGGCATCGGATATGCGGCGCCTACACCTGCTGCCTTGAAGTGGTTTGGTCCTCATAAGCGTGGATTGATTGCCGGTATAGTTGTCGGTGGATACGGTGGCGCAGCTTTGTATATTGGTGCGCTTGGTTCGTGGCTTATTAAAAATTATGGAATTACAGGAAGTTTTGTTGGACTGGGAATCTTTTTTGCTGTCATAGTTGTCATTGCCGGTCAGATGCTGAAAACACCACCCGAAGGGTATAAGCCTCCGACCCTTTCCGGTGGAAATTTAGCGACAGCAAATTCGACAATCACCAACTGGGAACCAGGTGAAGTTGTAAAAACCTGGCAATTTTATGCCCTGGTGGTCATGTTTATTCTCACGACTCAATCCGGCCTGCTCATAATCGCCAACGCCAACGGACTTATGATGAAAGCCGCATCAGGCATGCCGTTTTTCGTTGCGAATGGCTGGCTTCTTGTTTCTTATGGCGGTTTAGTCAATGCGGCCGGTCGTGTCGGCACGGGCTTCTATTCAGATAAGATTGGACGGCTCAATGCCTACTGTCTAAACTGTGCAATTTCGGCGCTCTGTCTGTTCTCCTTGCCCTATATCATCGGTACTCAAAGCATCATTCTGCTCTTTTTGGCAGTGGGAATCGCTTATTGGCAGTATGGCGGCGGGCTTGCTCTTATGCCATCCTTTGCTTCCGATTTTTTTGGACCGAAGAATCTGGGGATGAACTACGGTCTTATCTTTATAGGTTGGGGACTCGGATTTTTTATGGCCAGATTGGGCGGAACCATTGAAGACATAACCGGCAGTCTGAATTATGCCTTCTACATCTCAGGCGGCTTGCTTGTTGCCGGGGTTATTCTAGCACAAATGACCAGACGTCCGATGCATACGGATGAAGTTCACGGGGAAAAGATAACTGCATAATAGAGATCTTTTTGAGGTTTGGTTGGGCCGCATTATTACCCAGCTGAAAATAATAAAGCCATGTACAAGGAGTGATTTTTATGAGTGATAAGAACGTTGTTGAAACTTCTGAGGCTGAAATCGCGGTTCATTGGAAGGAAGAAAACTACTATCATGCATCTCCAGACTTCATCGGACAGGCGAATCTTACCGATAGTTCGATTTTTGAGCGTTTTAAGTTGGAAAATTTCCCCGATTACTACACTGAATTTGCCGAGATGTTGACGTGGTATAAATATTGGGATGAAGTACTTGATTCAAGTGACGCACCTTGTTTTAAATGGTTCAAGGGCGGCAAGTTGAATGCAAGTTATAACTGCATTGATCGGCATTTGGCAAAAAATAGAAACAAGACCGCCATTCATTTTGTCCCGGAGTTGGAAGAAGAAAGAGTTCAACATATAACCTATCAGGAACTCTATGTCCGAGTTAATGAATTTGCAGCTCTTCTAAGAGATACAGCGGGCTTGAAGAGGGGTGACAGGGTCACGGTTCATATGCCTATGTCGGCTGAACTGCCCATTACCATGTTGGCCTGTGCCCGCCTGGGTATTATCCATTCAGTCGTGTTCGGAGGTTTTTCTGCCAGTGCCTGTGCAGACAGGGTTGTTGATTCCAATAGCCGGGTTCTGATCACCATGGACTCCTACTACAGGGCCGGTAAGCTTTTAAATCACAAAGCTGTGGATGATGAAGCATGTGAATTGGCGGCAAAAGCAGGTCAAAAAGTTGACAAGTTACTCATCTGGCAACGTTATCCAGGTAAGATGTCATCTGACTCCGCACTGGTTGAAGGACGCGACATCGTTATAAATAACGAGCTGAAAAAATATTACGGCGCACGTGTAGAGCCTGAGCATATGCTTTCAGAGGAGCCTCTTTTCTTGATGTATACCAGTGGTACAACCGGCAAACCAAAGGGCGCCCAGCATGGCACTGGTGGTTATCTCGCCTATGTTACCGCGATGTCAAAATATATTCAGGATATTCATCCTGAGGATGTGTACTGGTGCATGGCGGATATCGGCTGGATCACAGGTCATTCGTTTATCGTCTATGGACCATTGGCGCTTTGTGCATCCTCGGTTATTTATGAAGGTGTTCCGACCTATCCGGATGCCGGACGTTCCTGGAGAATTGCTCAGGATCTCAATGTCAATATTTTCCATACCGCACCAACCGCAATCCGCGCCCTCAGAAAGGTAGGACCGGATGAACCGGCCAAGTATAATTTCCAGTTCAAGCACATGACGACCGTTGGTGAACCGATTGAGCCCGAAGTATGGAAATGGTACGAAAAAGAAGTAGGCAAAGGCAAGGCGGTTATTGTCGACACCTACTGGCAGACAGAGACTGGCGGATTCCTCTGTTCGACAGTACCGGGCCTCCAGCCAATGAAGCCAGGTAGTGCAGGACCTGGTGTTCCGGGCATTCATCCAATTGTTTTTGATGAAAACGGCGTTTCTATCCCGGCCGGGGCCGGAAAAGCCGGTAATATTTGTATTCAGAATCCGTGGCCGGGCTGCTTCCAGACGATCTGGGGCGACAGACAGCGGTTCGTCGATACATACTTCAGCATGTACAACAAAAATCCCAAAAGTAAAGATTGGCGGGATTGGCCATATCTGACAGGTGATGCAGCGGTATTGGCTGATGACGGTTATATCCGTATTTTGGGCCGTATTGATGATGTTATCAACGTTTCCGGCCATCGTCTCGGAACCAAGGAAATCGAATCGGTAGCTTTGACGGTTCCGGAAGTGGCCGAAGCTGCAGTTGTTCCGGTTAACCACGAAATTAAGGGCAAGGAGCCCGAGCTGTATGTATCTTTGAAACCAGGTTTTGAAGCGACGCCTGAGTTGCAGAAAAAAATTGCCGATGCGATAACGTATCAGATCGGCAAGATCGCCAAGTGTAAAAACGTCTGGATCGTACCCGATATGCCGAAGACCCGTTCCGGCAAGATTATGAGAAGGGTGCTTGGTGCTATCTCGAATAAAGGAGATGTCGGTAATGTCATGACGCTGGCAAATCCTGAGATTGTTGAACAAATCCAGAAAATGGTTGGATAGGCAGGAAGGCAAGCAGCACAGTATCTCATCCATCCACCTGTAGCTGCAAGATGGTGGGAGTCTTAACGGCTCTCACCATCTCTTTTTTGGTATTCTGAGAGGTTTTACGGTACAGTGAGTCGATCACTCAATCGACTGTCCCTAAAAAAGGAAATTATGGCACTGGATTTTTACCTACCATATCTGGTCAATTATTCGCATCCGGTAGCTGAGGATATTGTAATTTTTTGTGTCGCCATGCTGTCGGCGATAATTGTCAGCGCCGAGGGACAGGCATTTATTGCCACCTTGCTCGGGGATTCCCGCATTGACGCCAAAGATCGGTTTCATTTTAATGTTTTTCTGCACATGAGTCTTCTCGGCACCCTTAATTTTTTTATTGCAGGGTTTGGTTGGGCAAAAGAAATTAATATCGATACGAAAAAATTTAAAAATTATCCCCGACTTTTTCTGTTGTTAAGCCGAATTTCAGGTCCCTTGGCGAACCTTCTAATGGCGAACATTGCCGCAAGCTTAGCCTGGATTATCAGCACATATGGTTTTGAGGACAAAGTTTTTTCTACGATTGTTGTTGTCAACGTTACCATGGCTGTTTACGGCCTGATTATGATGCCTCCACTTCCTGGTTCCGGCTTTCTTTTTGCACTCATGCCGAATAGTCAGCTTTTTGAAAAGGTGAAAAAAGCCGTTTGTACTTTTGGCCCCTATCTCATTGTTGGTACATTTCTGCTGGTCAGATTGAGTGGCTGGGATGGAATCAGCTCTTTTTTCAATCCCATCGTTTCCACCATTTCAAATTTTATCCTGAACGTGTAGCAAAGAAAACTCCTTCAGCGCATGGGAGAAGCAGGGGGGATCGCGTTCGGACCCTGGTCAAGTTTCATGAAAGTTCGTTGAAACGACAGCTGAGAACCAGATCGCCATCTTCGTAAACCGTCTTTACTTTGTACGGTAAGGTTTTGAAAAGGTTGATCATCGCCTTATTGGTCGGAAAGGTGTAGGCCACCAGCCCACTAATGCCGTTTTCTCTTGCTACTGCTGCAAGTTTTTTAATGAAAAAGGTACCAAGCCCCTTTCCCTGATATTCTTCGCTTACAGAGAAAGCCACCTCGGCCAAATTTTTAGTATCCAGTTTCATGCATTCCGCGACAGCCACTACCCGGCCAAAGCCGAACTCTCCGACCACAGCCACCAGAGTCAAGTCATTGACGTAATCGGTCTGGGAACGGCTTTCCATTTCAGACCTGGCAAAGATGGTCTTCTGGCAAAAAAACCTCGTCAGTATATCTTCCTTGGGCAGGCTGTAAAAGTGTTCTTGGATACGCCTCTCATCAACAGGTTTTGAGGGTCGTACGGTAACTGTTTCACCGTTTACTTTAAGGGTCTCTTCCAATTGGATCGGGTAGACTGCTTTGGCCGCTTCCCCAAGACTCCTCTCCGCACCAATAAAACCGCGCTCTTTGGCCGCTTCGAAAAGCTCCTCACGGAACTTAGGATGGGCGATGCTGATCATGCCGACCACTCGCTCCTGAATACTTTTTCCGAACAGGTTGACCGAACCGTATTCCGTGACCACATAATGGACATCGCCCCGGGGAACGACCACGACATAATCTTTGAGGTGTGGGACAATGTTCGATTGGAGTCCGTTTTTCGTCTCACAGGTGGAAAAAAGCATGAGTATCGATTTGCCGCCAGGTGATCGTCTGGCACCCCGGACAAAGTCGGGAATACCGGAAACTCCTGCGAAGCGTGTTGCCGCCGAGGCTTCGGCGGTTACCTGCCCGGTGAGATCCATCATCCGTGCCACATTCATCGAAACCATTCGGTTGTGCTGAGAAATGATGAATGGGTCATTAACATAATCCGAAGGATGAAAATCAATCGCCGGGTTATCATTGAGGAACTCGTACAGGTTGTGGCTACCGATGGCCATGGAGGCAACCATTTTCCCCTCATTAAGGCCTTTTTTCTTGTTGTTGATGTTTCCTGTAGAATAAAGATGCATGATGTCATCTGTCAGGAACTGGGAGTGGACGCCAAGGTCGGTTTTGGTTGAAAGAGCCTGCACGGTCGCCTGGGAGGCTGCGTCAAGACCGATTTGCAGGGTGGAGCCGTCTTCAATTAACCGTGCAATATGGCTGCCTATCTTTGTGGCTGCCTCCGAAAATATTTTTGAAGGTGGTACCGACAGCATCTCTTCTTCATGCTCTACGATAAGATCTATATCGTTTACATGAATGAAACTCTGGCCCATGACCCTAGGCATGCGCGGGTTTACCTGGGCGATGACAAAATCGGCGGACCGGGCTGCGGCCATGGTGACGTCTACGGAGATACCGAGGCTCATCCAGCCGAAATCATCGGCGGGAGATACCTGGATCAAAGCAACGTTTAGCGGCATTTTGCGGGTGGTAAAAAGGGAAGGCACGTCGGACATGTTCATCGGTGTGATGAATCGTCGTTGCTTGGCGATGGATTCAGATTTGGTGGAACCAAGATAAATTGAACGAATATTCAGGTTTGTATCCCTGGTTTTATCGGCGATTGCCGTAAGAGACGCTGTCTCACGGCCAAGAAGTCTGACTATTTCCAGGCCACTGAAGTTATAGGTCTTTTCCACGAGTTCTTTGACAAGGACCTGGGGTTCTCCGCAGCCGGAACCTATAAATACCCGTTGACCCGAGCGAATGCGTGAAATTGCTTCCGCCGGGCTTACTAATTTTTCCAAATAACTATCTGCCCAGTATTGGGTATTAGGCATTTTCTGCTCCTTTTGATCTTCGTTGGATACAGCTATAAACCACCAAATGAGAGCAAGTTTGCAGCCGGGGGCACATTTTCAGGCACTCTTTGATAGAAAATTTCATTAGAACGTAACAAAAATATAAGCCTACGATAATCTTAGCTTCAGCAGTATTCAAGTACTATCAATTTTCAGAATCTTTAACCGAAACAGGCTTAACTGTGTGAAGGAACGGGAGGGATGTCAAGATGTGAATAAAAAAGGCGGTACCAGAAAGAAATTACTTCCTGGTACCGCCTCTCAGGCTCGATAAATCACTCATCAACGCTGTAATACGTCTTCAACCAATCGATTGTCCGACAATTTTTTGAACTGGCCGAATAGGTTCAGCCTGCTCGGGTTAAACTGGAGTCTGGTGTTTGGTCGCTTGTCGGGATCTTCGATTGATGAATTATATATTCGCCTTTGTTGAACAGTTTTCGATCCATACTTGTGTCTTAGCTGGTTGCACCTGCTTTTTGAATTTGGGCAACAGGTTTTGGTTCGATCCATGGTTTGCCGACGGGGAGCACGTCACGTCCGAAAACCTGAAGGAAGATGACATGAGCCATCATGTACCAGGCATTCAGAGCGCAAAGAATAAGAACGTAGGCGGCAACCTTGGTCATCGCCGGATAACCGAAGTGGGCTAAATCCAGAAGGATGAATCCCGCAACAAGCAAAGTGAAGGTGGAAGCCATGGCTCCGTGGATTCTCATGGCGGCGACCCACAGGATCATGGTGTAGAGGGTCCAGACGATAAGGAAGTAACCGATATCGGTTCCACTGGACTTATAAATGTCATATTTGTTGAAAAGCAGGATGATACTGAGTGCAATCCAGAAGGCACCGTATGAACAAAAGGCACTGTAGCCAAAGTTGTTCCCAGCCTTGAATTCCTGCAATCCGGCCATGAGCTGGGCGAATCCGCCAAAAATGATGCCGCAGGCTATCACCGGACCTAATCCACATAGTCCGAGATTGTGAAGTTGCAGAATGAAGGTAGTGAGACCAAATCCTGCCAATCCTACTACTGCCGGGTTGCCCATCGGGGTTTGCTTGTCTGCCATGATTTTACTCCTCCGTACAAATTTTAATTTTGGTAAAACCTCTTGCCTCTCGTATCACACAGAAATTAGCAAACTGCATGCCATTTACTGAATTTGTGTGATAAGCTGTAATATCAATTTGATATGTACTATATGTAAGAATAGGAATGCTACAATAAAAGTTGTAGTACCCAGGCCTGTAACCGTTGAGAGCTGCTGCTGGTCGATCTTTGGGAACAACAACATTGGTTGTGGGTACAATAAAAGTTGTGGGGCTGTTGTGCCTACTCCAGGTTCTTTAATCTTTTGCTGAGAGCCTGCTGGGAAATGCCAAGCAGAGATGCTGCAGTTGATTGGTTGTTTCCTGCCCGGTACATTGCTTCCTCAACCAGCATACGGGTGGCTTGCTTTATGGTGGGTAATGGGTCGGCAAAGGTAATCGGAATACCTTCGTTTCGGTCGCTGGTATGGTGTTTTGCCTCCTGCAGTCGTGCTGCTCTGGAGATGTGCTCCCGGAAAACGCTGAGAGAAAGGATAACGCTGTTATTCTGGGCTACGGCGTCGAAAACCATGGCCTGCAATTCGCGTATATTGCCTGGAAAATTGTAGGCCTCCAGTAGAGGCATCAGTTCCTGGGGAATCTTCGGTTTCTTTTTTTTAAGTGTTTCGGCTGCGCATTGAACAAAGTTGTCTACCAGGACGCCGAGATCTTCCTTGCGTTCCCTGAGTGGTGGCAGAATGATGCGGTGGGTTCGAAGTCGGTAGTGAAGGTCCTGGCGAAAGAGTTCTTTCTGCTGAAGGCTCCAGAGATCGACGTGGGTCGAGGCGATAATACGGGCACTACTCCGCCGATTGGTGTCCTGACCGAGCGGCATGTACTCCTTTTCCTGAAGAAGCCGAAGGAGTTTAATCTGGGAGCTTGGGCTCAGATCGCCAATTTCATCGAGAAAGAGGGTGCCGTTCGCGGCTCGTTCGATAAGACCGAGACGATCTGAGTCCGCGCCGGTGTATGCGCCTTTGACATGGCCGAACAGGGTGTCGGAGAAAACGTTATCATCAAGGCCTGCAACATTAATTGCGACAAATTCTCCGGTCTTGCCGCTCAACTGGTGAATGGCTTTGGCGATCAGTTCCTTTCCTGTCCCTGTTTCCCCCCGGATAAGTACCGGCTCCGAGGTATTGGCTGTCGACTCGACGTATTTGAACAGGAGCAGCATTTTAGGTGAGTTGGTGATGATGCTGCTGAACGCTTCCGGGTGCTGAAGGCTACTTTCGCGTAACTGTTCCTTCAGGGTCTGATTCTCCTGATGCAGTTCACCGTATTGCAGGCTTTTCTTAACCGAAGCAATGAGGCGGTTTTCATCGACCGGTTTAACGATGTAGTCGAAAGCGCCCGATTTCATACACTCCACCGCAGTTTCGGCATCAATGCGGCCGGTAATTATAATAATAGGAATATGTTGATTCTGGCTGGTTATCTGATCCAGGATCGACTCTCCATCGACATGCGGCATGTTCAGGTCCAGCAGGATGACACTTGGCGGTCGCTGCTTAATTATGGCCATCGCCTGCCTGCTGTCCGCACAGGTAAGGACATTGTTCATTCCTTCCAGCTGGAGGGTGGTGTCAACGGAAAGAAGGATTGCTTCTTCGTCGTCGATCACCAGAATCGGATCTGGTGGGTATGGTCTCTTCATCATATCATTCTCCCGATCACTTCGTCGGAGCTGTATCGCGGCAGCAGGATTGTCGCGGTCGTTCCTTTCTGAGGTTCGGAACTGAAATCGAGCCAACCGCCGTGATTACGTATAATTGTATCCGAAATAGAAAGTCCAAGACCGGTTCCGCTGCTGTCACGTTTGGTTGTAAAAAAAGGATCCTTAATACGGGCGAGTACTTCTGCGCTCATTCCTGCTCCCGAATCACGTACTTCCAGGAAAATTTCTTCAGATTCTTCAATATAACCGGTAGTAACACACAGACTCTGGCTATTGTCAGTGAGTGCCTGGCAGGCATTAACCACTAGGTTGATGATCACCTGGCCGAGCCTCTGGCTATTGCCCTGAATGTTGGGCAGATTTTCGGCGTAAACCACCTGGAAATTGCTGGTGGCTTTTTTGATCAGGCTGGAAATAAGGCCGATTGCTTTTTCTACTACCTGATTCAAGTTGACCGTTTCTCTGTGATCTGATGGCTTCTGGCCTGAAAAATCTTTCAGATCACCGACAATACGCTTTACGCGCTCAACTCCTTCCTGGGAATAGAGGAGAAGGCGGGGCATCCTCTCTCTTAGCTGCGGGTACTCCATGGTTCCAACTTCCAGATGACCGTTCAACTCATAATGTCGGTCGAGTATCGGCTGAACGGCCCGCCATAATTTATCAAAAACCTGAATGTTAAGCATCACCGAGGAGATTGGATTATTGATCTCATGGGCCACTCCGGAAACCAGTGTTCCAAGCGATATCATTTTGTCGGTTTGCATGAGTTGTTCCTGTTGCATTTTGGTCTGGGCTTCTATTTTTTTCTTTTCGGTTATATCCCTGGCAGTCATTAAAAAGGTTGAGAATTGATCTGCCGTTTCCAATTTTGCAAAAGTAGCCTCAACTGTAATTGTGCGGGCATCTTTTAATATAAAGGTTGTTTCGAGCAGATAGTCATCCGGCCGATCGTTGCCTATCTGCTCTATTTTCGCACGGAAAGCATTCTGCTGTTCGGGCGGAATCATTTCGGTGATTGCCATATCCGTCATTTCGAAAAGAGCGTAGCCGCTTATCCTGATCCATGCCGTGTTGGCATAGCTGATATTGAGACCCGAGTCAAAAAGCAGAATGATTTCCCTGGCAGTCTCGGCCAGCAACCGATATTTATTTTCGCTGTTGCGCAAAGATTCTTCCATGTCCCGTCGCCGGCTCTCCCCGGCGGCTCCCTGCCAGACTATATATACCGAAAGGAGGGCAATTACTGCAAGAATGCCGAGGAAAATAAAGGTCATCCGTTCTGTTATGTGGGCGATCTGAGCCCGAACATCCTCGACATATACGCCGGTTCCGATTATCCAATGCCAGGGTTTATATTCCTGAACATAGGAGATTTTGGAAAAAATTCTGGTAGGTTCATCCTGCCATTGCCAGTGATAGCTGACATATCCTCCCCCTGTTTCTTTTACCGTTTCAAGGAAAGCCTGAAAAAGTTTTTTGCCGGCCGGATCCTTGGTATCTGTAACATCTTTGCCTTCAAGATCGGCTCGATAGGGGTGCATGATCATTGTGGGATGTGTGTCATTGATCCAAAAATAGTCCTTTCCTTCCGGGCCGTAGCGAAGACTCCGTAAATGCGCGGTCGCCTGCTGCTTTGCCTCCTCAACTGAAATGGATTTGTTTTGGGCAAGTTCCGCATAGTAACGGATAGAACTCATGGCAGCTTCACTCAAAGAGTGGATCATTTCCCGTTTGCGGTCCATGAGATGGGCTTCAACCTTAGGTAAAATGTAACCGAAAAATGTTCCAATGAACAAAAACATCGAGAGCAGGACCGGCATAAAAATTTTAGCAGGAACCACATTTGGCAGGAAAGATTTCGTCGTGCTTTTCATTTCGATCTCAGTTGATATTTATAAGTAGCCTGTGAAGAATAATAGCAGAACAATATTCCGCAATGAATTAATAAAGTTTATTCCATCTTACAGACACCGGTTCAGCCTCTTTTTGCTCCCTTAGCCGCAAATGAGTCGATGAAGAGGCAAGAACATCAAAAAAACAATCCCTTAATGCGTAAAAATTCAAATGTGGTTTCTGAGTATTTCCAACACACTTTGATAAAATTAATTGAAGATGTCAATAAAATCAATTTGGAATGAAGAGGTTTAGGTAACAGTGTTCTGTTTGTGTATAGATAAACAATATCATTTAACATATAAATTAATAAAAATAATAAGTTGAATATGTTACACAGTGATAACAGGCTCATTTTTGTATTCTAATAGATGAAAAAAAAATACATTTGTTTGATTGTGGGGTTTTGTTGATATCATACTGTAAATAATATAAAAAAAACAATATATGGTTAGGTCATCTGTACAAGATGTGTAACAATGTTTGATTTATCACTTGAACTATAAGATACTTTGCAGTATACAATGCAATTGAGACTGGTGGATGGATTAAAATTCAGACCAAAAGGAGCCATTATGGGTAAGTTTGACGAGGTGTTTCAACGGAGTGTGGACAATCCTGAGAAGTTCTGGGCAGAAGC
>Ga0214472_10007392_pt1 | contig 11502 bp, 9 predicted proteins | sample RVTome_6_FD_207662 | JGI IMG/M metagenome (GOLD analysis project Ga0214472, IMG submission 207662) | Soil microbial communities from uranium-contaminated site in the Upper Colorado River Basin, Wyoming, United States - RVT140D175 | ecosystem: Environmental > Terrestrial > Soil > Contaminated >...
GATATATTCCCAGACCGACAGGTAAACTCAAGAGCAATATGGTGATGATAAATATTTTCCGCCTAAAAAACAGATCGAGATATTTGTTCACCAATTGGCGTTGTTTTTCATCCATGAGGTGTACTCTCTGAATTATAAAAATTTGATAAGGTGAATTATAGGTTCATAGTGTATCATTTTTCGGAGTAGAACAAGTAACTTTTTCCATATCATGACAATAAAAACACGTGGAATTCATTCCATCGCTTAGCCAGGTATTTTCTTTTCGCTCTCTCTCTCTATTGTTCTATTGTTCTTTACCCTTGAAAATCCTTATAAAAAATCTTCCGGTGAAAATGTAACGGCCTCTGCTATTTGCCGATGATTCATGGCTATCATAAAAAGGCGATCGATCCCCATGGCAATTCCGGCTGCTGTGTCTAAGTACTTGAGGTCGGCAAGAAACCTTTCAGGCATCGGCGCATCTCGGTTAGTGTTCGATTTAATTGTAGCTATTTCATGGACAAATCTCATCCGTTGCTCATCTGCATCGGTAAGTTCTGAAAAACCATTGGCAAGTTCCACACCTTTTATATATAACTCGAACCGTTCCGCAACAGCAGGATTGGCTGCTTTCTTTTTGGCAAGTGATCCAAGCTGGACAGGATAGTCATGCAGAAAGACTGGATAAACATTTCCCAGGTAAGGTTCAATATAGTCAACCAGGATTTCATCGAATTTCCCTTCTTTCAAAGCCTGTTCCAGATTTATCGGACTATACCTTGAAAAAGCATCTACAACTGTCAATCGTTCCCACTCTCCTTCTAAATTAATACCTGAAAAAAACTGATAACCATTAATATCATTCTTTGCCAACTGCTCTTTCAGATTTTCCATAAGAAATCGCAACAATTCCTCACAATCGATCATCAGCCGATGATAATCGGCACCGGATCTATACCATTCCAGCATCTGGAATTCTTCCAGATGAAGTCTGCCTTTTTCTTCTTTACGAAAGCAGGGACATATTTGAAATATTTGGCTGTTTCCTGCGGCCAGCAATCTCTTCATACAAAGTTCAGGCGAAGTCTGCAGATACTCTTTTTCAGAGGTAAGCGGCACTATATTGCTTTCAGGGATATACACCGGTTGGCGAAGAGGAGTATCAACTTCCAGAAAACCCTGTTGACGAAAAAAAGATCTGATCAAATGAAAAAAGGCTGCACGCAGGTGCAGCCCATCTTTATCAAGCATTTGCAGTTACTCTTTGACCCGCGTAACATATTGCCCGGTTCTGGTATCAATCTGAATCTTATCCCCTTCTTCGACGAAGGGAGGCACTTGCAGCTCATAACCGGTCTGCACAGTGACCGGTTTGGTATCATTTCCCGAAGTATCGCCTTTGGCCCAGGGATCTGCCTTTATTACTTCCAGATTTACAAAGATCGGGAGGGTAACATCAATCGGTTGATTATCATAAAACATCAATTCCACTTCCATATTATCGATGAGGTAATTGGTATTTTCACCTAGCTGTTCTCTGGTCAGGGAAAGTTGTTCGTAGTTTTCCGTATCCATAAAATGAAATTCTTCACCCTGGCTATACAAAAATTGCATCTTTTTTTCGTCAAGCTCGGCTTTTTCAAATTTATCGTTGGAGCGATACGTTTTAACGAGCTGATTCCCGGAAATCATGTTTCTCATTTTAGTTCGATAAAGCGCCTGCCCTTTCCCGGGTTTAGAGAACTCAAAATCAGTTACTATATAAGGATTCCCATCTATTTGTACTTTCAGACCTTTTCTTAAATCAGAGGCTGTGAGCATCTTACTTCTCCATATCTTTTTAATGTGAAGGAATAGATTGCGACTAATCTTTCCTTATCGAGGTTCCAGTTATTAACATCAGGTATTATGAGCACTCAGCTTCAGGAAACAAGCTCGAAGAACACTCGGCTCTATCCAGAACTTTACAATATACCTGTCTTTTGTTTTATTCTGCAACTGTTAAAAGGAAGACTTATATCGCATAATAGGAACTTCTATGGTCTTTGTTTTATTTTTCAATTTGTTCATGCGTTTGTTCATGCGTTTGGAAATTTGATTGCAGTATTTTTTTCGATGCGCTCATCAAAGCTGCGGGTATAATAGCAAAATGAAATTTTGCGCCGTACTCCAGAAAAGCTGTCACCCGGTTCAGTCCCTCCTTGAGGGGGTATTATAATAAATCCCGGCTTATTTCCCGTATTTCCGGGGTCAGGAGACAACACAATGATAACAGTGGGGATTCTTTCCGACACACATCTCCAAGCAGTAAACGAATCCTTCGTTAGACAGTGTGCTGCGGCTTTTGCCGGATGCGACATGATCATTCATGCCGGAGATCTGATCGATATTGCAGTTCTCAAGGTTTTCAAAGGCAAGGATATTCATGCTGTTTGTGGTAATATGTGCAACAAAACTACGAGGGAAATTTTGCCGGAAGAAAAGCATATCGTTCTCGGAGGATATTCTATCGCCATAACCCACGGTGCAGGACCAAAGTACAATATCGAGGAAAGAGTCTTTGAAAAATTTCCCGATGCAGACTGTATTGTATTCGGTCACACACATACGTCTGTATGCCGGAAAATTGGAAGAACGCTTTTAATTAATCCCGGCAGTTTCATGGGCACCGGACAGTATGGTGCCGCCGGAACATACGCTCTCTTAACGATAGCGAAAAACGGTTCAACCGAACTAAGTGCTTCGATTCATACCCTGCCGGATCATATATAAATAAGAAAATATGAAAAACCTATGGACACCCTGGCGCATTGAACATGTCCTTGGGAACGCACCAAAACCCGACGGTTGTCTATTTGAACCTGAAGGCGATTGTAAATCCGATAAAAAAACACTGCTTCTCTATCGAGACAAGCATCTGGTTGTATTGCTGAACCGATTCCCGTACGCCAATGGTCACTTGCTGGTGGCACCTATCCGGCATTTACGCTGCATCACGGACCTGACAACTACGGAAAATTGTGCTTTAATGGATATGATCAAGAAAGCGACAACTATTTTAAAAAATCGAATCAAGCCGGACGGTTTCAATATCGGCTGCAATATAGGGGCAACCGCCGGAGCAGGGATCGCCGACCATCTTCATTTCCATATTGTTCCACGATGGGATGGCGATCATAACTTTATTTGTGTTCTTGCCGATATAAGAACCATTCCGGAGCACATCGACACCACTTTCGACAGACTCTTACCCGATTTCCTCGATCTCCATATAAATTCCGCATGACAACAATGACTCAACTTACTCCTATGCTGCAACAATACCTTGAGATAAAAGGGCAGCATGAAGACACGATACTTTTCTACCGGATGGGAGATTTTTACGAGATGTTTTTTGAGGATGCAATAGTCGCTTCAAAAATCCTCGGTATCACCCTCACCTCAAGAAACAAAAAAAGTGACGCTGTTCAGGTACCTATGTGCGGTATTCCGTATCATGCAGCACAAACCTATCTGGCAAAACTCATTAAGTCCGGACGGCGCGTCGCTATTTGTGAGCAGGTTGAAAACCCGTCGGAAGCAAAAGGAATTGTCAAAAGAGAAGTGGTCCGGGTAATTTCACCTGGAGTCATTACCGACGATCTGCTCCTCGACGATAAAAGCAATAATTATATCTGTTCTCTGGTGGTTAAAGAAATCGGGGGCCAGAGATTGTACGGTGCCAGTTTTCTTGATGTCAGTACCGGTGAATTTTTAATCGGTGAATACACAGATAAAAATGAGGGAGACGAAGTCATTCTTGACCAGCTGACCCGACTCATGCCTTCCGAACTCCTGATATCGGTCAAGGAACGAAATGCCCTGGCTCCCCTCATTCAGCAACTATGTGCGCTGATCCCCGGTATCTGCATCACGGAAAGTGACAGTTCAACTTATCATGCCGGAGCTGCAGAGGAGCTTCTCTTCGACCATTTTGGTGTCGTTACCCTGGATGGATTTGGCTGCAGTCGGTTTTCATCCGGAATTATTGCCGCAGGCGCCCTGCTAAATTATATACGTGAGACTCAGAAGACTGCAATTGACCATATCGAGAAATTGTCTCCGCTCGATACCAATTCCATCCTGCATATCGATGATTCATCCAGACGCAACCTTGAACTTACCCAAACTATTGTCGGTGGCCAGCGTCAGGGCTCTCTTCTCTCGGTTTTAGATCTCACCTGCACTCCCATGGGGGCCAGGCTACTCAAGCACAACCTCCTTTTTCCTTTGCAGGATAAAGACAGAATCATACAAAGGTTGGACGCCGTCACATTTTTTTTCAAAAACAGCACGGTTCGCAAAGAATTGAGAAACCTGCTCGAGCATGTTTACGACCTTGAACGACTTAACAGCCGCATGATTCTAGGTTCGGGCAACGGCAGAGATATGCTCGCCATGAAGAAATCTCTCGCTTCCCTTCCCGCAATTCTTGCATCGCTTGAGCAGTGTAACACTCGAAAACTGATTGACATTCGTGAGCAGTTTGACTATCTCGCAGACCTTCACGACCTACTCGAGAGGGCTGTACATCATGAAGCCCCGGTCACCCTACGTGACGGTCATCTGATCAAACAAGGATACAACGAAGAACTAGACGAATTGGTGCTCATTCTAAAAGACGGAAAACAGCTCATTCTTGATCTTGAGGCCAAGGAACGTGCAGCAACGGGAATTGCCAAACTTAAAATCGGCTTTAATAAGGTTTTCGGGTACTTCATCGAGGTAAGCAAAATTCAGTCTGAAAAGGTACCGGACAATTACATTAGAAAGCAGACCTTGGTGAATGCAGAACGGTTCATTACTCCAGAACTGAAAGAGTTTGAAAATAAAGTGCTTGGTGCAGAGGAAAGAAGAGTTGAACTCGAATATCAGCTTTTTCTTTCTATTCGAGTTCAGTTGGCTGAAAACAGCAGTCGATTGCTGAAAACCGCTCAACTTCTGGCTCAGATTGATTTTCTTTCGGCAAATGGTGAGATTGCCCATAAATTCAATTATCGCCGACCTGAGATAAATGATGGTGATGAAATTGTTATTATTGAGGGTCGCCATCCGGTCATTGAGAGAACACTGCCTTCCGGGAAATTTGTCCCCAATGATGTTCATCTCGATCAGATAAGCGATGAAGTTCTTATTATCACTGGTCCGAATATGGCCGGAAAATCGACCGTTTTGCGACAGACGGCGCTCATTGTGCTCATGGCTCAGATGGGATGCTATGTTCCGGCCCAGCAAGCAACTATTGGAATCGTCGATCGAATCTTTACCAGAGTTGGAGCCATGGACGATTTACGTCGCGGTCAGTCGACCTTTATGGTGGAAATGAGTGAAACTGCAAATATACTCAACAATGCGACAGAGAAAAGTTTGGTGATTCTTGACGAAATAGGTCGGGGAACCTCAACCTATGACGGGTTATCAATTGCCTGGGCGGTAGCTGAAGATTTGGTACAAAAAAACGGTAAAGGAGTTAAAACGCTTTTTGCGACACACTATCACGAATTAACTGAGCTGGCTAAAACCAATCAACGAGTGCAGAATTATTCTATTGCCGTACGTGAATGGCAGGAAAATATTATTTTCCTGCATAAACTGGTGAAAGGAGGCACAAGCAGAAGCTATGGTATTCAGGTTGCCGGTCTTGCCGGAGTCCCACAAAATGTCGTCCGTCGGGCGGAGGCAATACTGAGGGAAATAGAATGCGGAAAATTCGGCCACACCATTGATCCTATGCGAAACAATAAAAAATCAGCGAGAATGAAACAGCACCCCGATCAACTAACACTTTTCTCTCCTCCATCCGATCCGATCAGAAACTTCTTGCAGGATATCAACCTCGATCAATGTGCCCCTCTGGATGCTTTAAACAACTTATATGCATTGAAGGAAATGTTAAAAAATTAGATCGTAAACTTGTACTTATGCCGGCTTCCTTCCCCTTTTCCGGGGTTAAATAAATAAAAACCGCATAATGAAGATGTTTAGTGCCTTACTCCAGATATTTTGTCACTCAGTTTAGTCCCCCTCAAAGCATGGGGACTAAGAAGAGTCCCCCTCAAAGCATGGGGGATTGAAAAGAATCCACCTCAAAGCGTGTGGACTAAAAAGAGTACCCCTAGTGGGGTGTTTGATATCGAGAGGAGTGCAATATAACCCAATATTGCACTATAAAATAATAGGTATCCGCCGCTCCTGAGAATTGTATGACTATTTGCTTTGCCACGGGTAGTCATTATAAGTATACTACTAATGATTCTGCTCAATTGTAGAGCCTTTTACTATTATATCGTTCAGTTCTATATCAGACTAGAGGTAGATTTTTTTCATCATGAGCAGCAGATCCCTTTTTATATCCTTTGTAGTAATTTTTCAGATATCAATTTTTCCATTCAATCTATTTGCGACCGGTGACGATACCAAAGAGCTCATCTCGATTTCCCCAACGTATGATGAAGCGAAATTGTATTACAACCAACTTCAGTCAACTTCGAATATCTCCTCTCCCAGAGAAAACTGGTTAAAGGCTACCAGTAATTTCAGAAAAATATACCTTTCAAGTCCCAAGTCGGATCTTGCACCTGCCTGTCTCTTTATGTTGGGGCGTGTCTATGGAGATATGTATGATCGTTTTCACAATATAGTCGATCTTGAAGAATCTATATCTTATTTTAAAGACATGATAAAGCTCTTCCCCGACCATCGCCTGGCCGATGATGGATATTTTACGCTCGCTCAAATCTATCTTGACAAACAGAACAATCCTAAAAAGGCTGCCGATTCCCTCACTAAAATTATATCCGATTATCCAAAGGGGGATATGCAGCCTATGGCAGAGGATCTTCTTAATGTCTTAGCTAAGGAACATGGCATTCTTCTTTCAAAATCAAGAGGTCCTTCTTCAAGTGTTAATAACCTGAGTTCGGTCCTTCCTGTAAAATATTGGTCATCCGATAACTATTCTCGCGTAGTGATCATGACTTCCAGTCCCGTTAATTATAAAGATATTTTACTCAAAGAGACTGAGAACTCACCAAGAAGGCTCTATATAGATTTCAGCAAGAGCTACATTGAACCTCAATATAGATCACCCGTGCCAATTGAAGACGGGCTTCTTCGAAGTATTCGTACCGGACAATTCAGTCCGGATACTGTAAGGGTTGTCCTCGATATAGAATCCATCGACCATTACAAGATTTTCAATCTCACAGATCCATTCAGAGTAGTTATAGATGTGCGTGGAAAAGAGAAAAAACCTCAAGCTGCAGCACCTTTTGCTATCGTAAGTACGCAGAAAAAAGTTAAATTGCCAATCGTAACCACGAAGGCATCGGACATTGTCATCTTACGAGAAACGAAAAAAATAGCTATTTCACCATCTCCAACTGAATCCGATGTAAAAGTTGAGACCTTAGTAGGCGCAATTGAGTTGTCTCTTGCTCAACAATTAGGATTGGGAGTTAAAAAAATCGTTATTGACCCGGGCCATGGTGGAAAGGACCCAGGAGCCATAGCCTTTGGCTTAAAGGAAAAAGATATAGTTCTCAATATTGCCAAAAAGCTGGTTCCAGTACTCGAAAAAGAACTGAATTGTGAGGTTTTACTCACCAGAGATCAAGATGTTTTTATATCCCTCGAAGAACGTACAGCCATAGCCAACTCCCAAAATGCAGATCTCTTTGTATCGCTCCATATTAATGCACATCCATCATCAAAAGTGCGCGGACTTGAAACCTATTACCTCAATCTGACCACAGATGCAGAAGCAATGCGAGTTGCCGCCAGGGAGAATGCTACTTCCACTCACCAAATGAGTGATCTTCAGGGCATTCTGTCAGATATTATGAAAAATTCAAAAGTTAGAGAATCATCTCGTCTGGCGCAGCAAGTGCATAATTCAATTCTCACTAAAGCCAGAAATAATGGCTTTAGCAATATTAAAAATCTAGGTGTCAAACAAGCTCCTTTTTATGTTCTAATTGGAGCTGAAATGCCTGCAATTCTAATAGAAATTGCCTTTATCAGTAATGAAGAAGATGTAAAAAATCTGCAAAATGTCAATTTTATCACGATGCTCACTCAGGAAATCGCCTATGGCATAAGAACATATGTAAGCGATACTACTGCACAGCTTTAAGGCTATCGCTTGCTTAAGACCACCCTGCCGTTAAAAACAACGCTCCCAGCGATTCGGATTGCTTTTTGTCCCTGATCGGGGTTCCAGCTTAACGCCGGCTAAGGTTGCCAGCCAATGACGTACAAACAAAAAAGGGCCGCTCTCCAAGGAGAACGACCCAATTTCACTGATATTCGTTTACAACTAACGCTTTGCCACTTTTAAACGGGCAAGTGCGCGCTGCAGAGCAATTTCCGCTCTTCTACGATTGAAATTATCTGTCTGCTGAGCAGCCTGAGCAAGACGCTTTTCAGCTCTATCTTTTGCTCTCATTGCCCTTTCGACATCAATCTCACTGCCGACCTCGGCACTCTCAACGAGAAAGGTGATCTTATTGTTTGAGACCTCACAAAATCCCCCACTTACCATCAGGGACTCTCTTTTTTTGCCGTTCTCATATGTTAGAGTACCAATTTTGATTGTCGACAGAAAAGGTGCATGGTTAGCAAGTACACCGAAGTCACCACCATAGCCTGGAGCGTTAACGATATCTACATCTTCGTTAACCTTAGCGCCGCTAGGAGTAACGACCTCAAGTCTAATCTGTTGTCCCATCGAATTGTCCTCTTGAGCAAATTATTACGTAAGGGTATTTATAATACCCCCACTCTTGGGGGGTATTATAAATATCCAGTTTATCGAGCTTAGCTTATGCCTTTGACTTAGCGTCTTTGGCTACAGCTTCGTCAATGGAACCAACCATATAAAAAGAGTTCTCATTAAGATCATCATGCTTTCCTTCAAGAATCTCTTTAAATCCTTGAACGGTATCTGCAACCTTCACAAACTTACCGGGCATACCTGTAAAAACTTCAGCAACCGTGAATGGCTGAGAAAGGTATCTCTGGATTTTTCGAGCGCGGGAAACAAGTTGTTGATCCTCTTCAGAAAGCTCATCCATACCAAGAATTGCGATAATATCCTGCAGATCCTTGTATTTCTGTAGAGAAACCTGTACACCACGAGCTACCTGATAATGTTCTTCTCCGATAACGTTCGGATCAAGAATCCTGGAAGTTGAATCCAGTGGATCCACGGCAGGATAAATTCCAAGCTCTGAAATCTGGCGTGAAAGAACAACGGTGCCATCAAGGTGAGCAAAGGTGGTTGCGGGTGCAGGGTCAGTCAAGTCATCGGCAGGAACATAAACACACTGAACAGCGGTGATTGATCCTTTGGTAGTAGAAGTGATGCGTTCCTGCAAGGCACCGAGATCCGTAGCCAAGGTCGGTTGATAACCAACAGCAGAAGGAATACGGCCAAGAAGTGCCGAAACCTCGGAACCGGCCTGGGTGAAACGGAAGATGTTATCGACGAAGAGCAGTACGTCCTGTCCCTCTTCATCACGGAAATATTCTGCAGCAGTCAAACCAGTCAGTGCAACACGAGCACGGGCTCCAGGAGGCTCGGTCATCTGGCCATAAACAAGAGCAGCCTTTGGCAGAACACCGGAATCCTTCATCTCATGATACAGGTCGTTACCCTCACGGGTACGCTCACCGACACCGCAGAAAACAGAAATACCACCATGATGCATGGCGATGTTATTAACCATTTCCATCATGATTACGGTTTTACCGCAACCGGCACCGCCGAACAATCCCATTTTTCCACCAAGTGGGAAAGGTACGAGAAGATCAATAACCTTGATCCCGGTGGCGAGAACACGTACTTCTGTATCCAGATCGGTAAAAGCAGGGGCATCTCTATGGATGGGCAGGGTTTTATCTGAAACAATCGGTCCCAAACCATCAACAGGTCTACCTACCACGTTCATGATACGTCCAAGTGAAGCAGGTCCGACCGGTATTGTTATCGGCAGTCCACTGTCTCTTACCTGCATTCCCCGAACCAAACCATCCGTCTGGTCCATTGCGATGCAACGGCAAGCATTGTCGCCGAGATGCTGAGCAACTTCGATAACCAGATTGTCTTCAACATCATTAATACCGGGATTGGTTACGAAACAGGCATTCATGATGGCAGGCAGTTTGCCAGGCTCAAACTCAACGTCTACTACAGGGCCGATAACCTGTGTAATTTTTCCTATTTTTTGCTCACTCATTGGGCTTTAACCCTCCTCTAAAGTCTTTGATTATCAATATGATAAGTTATTATTTCAGGGCTTCCGCACCGCCAACAATGTCCATTAGCTCACTTGTCACAGCAGCTTGTCGAGCTTTGTTGTAAACGACGGTCAGGTTCTTCACAATATCCTTACATGCATTGGTTGCATTATCCATTGCAGTCATACGAGCAGCATGTTCACCTGCTCCTACCTCAAGCATGGAATGATATATGAGAACATTGAGGTACAGTGGCTGCAGCACATCCATTATTTCCTCACTGGAAGGCTCATAAATGTAATCTCCTGAGATTTTTTTCTCAGTGCCTGCCTCAGCCTGTACTGGTTCAACAGGCAGAAATGGTGCCACTGTCGGAATCTGGCGAGCAACCGATTTAAATTCATTGAACAGAATCTCAACTCTATCGGTTGTTCCATCAAGGAATTTATCAGCAACGTCAGTGGCAATTTCCCTGGCATTGAACATCTGGAAATTACCCATTGTTTCGGTATAGCTTTTTCTGACTTTTCCGCTCTTTTTTAAGAGCTGATGGCCTTTCTTACCGACGCAGACAAAAGATACTTTCTTTCCTTCAGCTTCGTAGCCTGCCATTTTCTGTAAGGATAATTTGATGATGTTGGAATTAAAGGAGCCACACAGACCTCGATCGGAGGTGACAACAATTAATTCCACCGACTTAACCACCCTTTTTTCCATCAGCGGAAATGCGTTGGTATTAGCACCTCCGGACAGATTAGACATCGCATCATTGAATTTTGATGTATAAGGTCTGAAATCTTCCATCTTTTCCTGGGCACCGCGCAACCTCGCTGCGGCAACCATATTCATGGCTTTGGTGATCTGAGCGGTCTTTTTAACGCCTGAGATCTTGGTTTTTACTTCCTTTAGAGTCGCCATATTTTGACCTTTTCGTGATTAGTTAAGACCTTTAGTCGCCTTGAAAGTATCACCAAAGCTGGTCAGTACCTTATTCAACTTCTCCTTGATTGCGTCGGTAAACTGCTTTTCTTCGACCAAATCGGTAAAAATGCCAGGCTCATTGGACTCAATATAATTGTAGAGTTCCCTTTCGTAATCAGCCAGGGTATCAACAGGGAGTTTATCAAGATATCCATTGGAACCCGAATAAAGAATAACTACCTGCTTTTCCATTGGTAGTGGCTGATATTGAGGTTGTTTCAGGATTTCAACAAGTCGTTCGCCACGAGTCAGTTTGGCTTG
>Ga0214472_10007393_pt1 | contig 11502 bp, 9 predicted proteins | sample RVTome_6_FD_207662 | JGI IMG/M metagenome (GOLD analysis project Ga0214472, IMG submission 207662) | Soil microbial communities from uranium-contaminated site in the Upper Colorado River Basin, Wyoming, United States - RVT140D175 | ecosystem: Environmental > Terrestrial > Soil > Contaminated >...
TTTTCAAACTTGCGGTAAATATTTCAGCAGATGCTATGTCAATGGGCGTATTGAGTACCGCCAGGCACAAGGGTTGCCATAGAGTGTCTATTACTTTGGAAGTTTGCCCTCCATGTTTAAGTAAGTCGCTAACAGGGATATCGGTTTTTACTTTGTGGCGATCCGAAATTAACGAGAAACAAAATCTTAAAGCACACCATCGGTCGTGTATACTGAGGCCATGAGCCATTACGAGGCCGAATATCACATGTAACGGTGCAGGAAGACAAGGGAATGTAATTTGCGTAGCAGCATGATTGACTGCCCGCATCTGAAGCTTAAGCCGGTGGCGGTCGAACACGCGGGGTTCATGGAGGCCCATTATTTTTAACAGGCGCAGCGTTTCGCGATAAGCGCCCAACATCAGATGTTGGCCGTTATCAATGTCAATGTCACGATAATGTATTGTACGTGCGCGTCCACCGAGTTGGCCGGCCGATTCGAGTAATATTACCGGGTAACGGTGATAGACTAACTCGATTGCCGCAGAAAGGCCCGCCCAGCCGCCACCCACAATAATTGTTGGTGAGTTATTAATTCTTTTCCCCGGGCTTAAGGAATCGTTTATAAAAGAATTTTTCTTCGCGCACGGTCTTCCATGCCAACCACAGTTTGCGCAACGGTGTCAGTGTAATGCGTTTTTCCAATACCCGGTATCCATTAGCCATGATTTTATCGAGTGTTGCGCGGTAGATAGCGGCCATGATTAAACCGCTGCGTTGTGAATAACGATCGATATCCGGCAACAGCTCAAAAGCCTGTTGATAATAATAATCTATGCGTTCCTTTTGATGCTGAAATAGCCGGCGCATATTATCCGTCGTTTGAGTGCCGTCCATATCGTTTATACTGACGCCGTAGTGTGCCATTTCATCCAGTGGTAAATAAATACGGCCGCGCTGACAATCTTCGCGTACATCTCTGAGTATATTGGTAAGTTGAAAGGCCATGCCAAGATGGTGTGCATATTTCAGGGTGCGGCGGTCCTGATAGCCGAAGATTTCGGCTGACATGATACCGACAATACTTGCAACACGATGACAGTAAAGCGTCAGATCCTTGAAAGTCGGATATGATTGATAGTCGAGATCCATTTCCATGCCGTCGATGATTTCAGTGAAGTGTTCCCGCGGAAGATTATAGGTCTGGACCGGGATATAGAGTGCCTTACCGACCGGATGTTGCGGATTGCCGTTAAATACCCTGGCGATCTCTTCATGCCACCAATTAAGCTTGACGCGTGCGACATCCGGTTCGGCAGTTTCATCCACGATATCGTCCACTTCCCTGCAAAATGCATAGAGTGCGGTGATGGCCTGGCGTTTTTCGGGCGTCAGAAACAAAAAACTGTAATAAAAGCTTGAACCGCTTTTAGCCGCTTTGTCCTCGCAATATTGTTCCGGCGTCATCGCAGACAACCCTGTTTTTGCAAGGTGAAAGGCTGCGGATGTGCTTGTACGGCCATCCATGCCATCCAACACCAGTCACGCCCGGTCAATCTCGGTCTGGCAAATACGTCCTGGCGTTGTTGATGTAATCGATACAGGATCCGCAGTCCACCATAAATCGTCATGCGCAGTTCGAAACCGATGCGCCCTGTTAAAGTCCAGCCCAAGGGCATGCCCTGGTTCATAAGGGTTAAGATCCTGTTTATCTGCATATCAACAAGCGCGAGCATTGCACTATCCGCGCGCCGTTGCCTGAGGTGTTCTTCACTGACAGCGAATCGGGCCATTTCATCCTGTGGCAGATAAATACGTCCACTTTCGATATAGTCCTGTTCGATATCCTGGAGAAAATTGATGAGTTGCAGGGCGCTGCAGATGGCATCCGAACGGGCGAGATTATCTTTAGTGGCCTTATTGTACAGATGCAAGATAAGATTGCCGACCGGATTGGCGGAGTGGCTGCAATAATGCATGACTTCGGCAAAGTTCGCATAACGTTTCTTGGTAACATCCATGCGAAAAGCGGTCAGCAAATCATAAAAAGGTTTCAAGGGGAGTTGAAATCGACGAATCACATCGGACAAGGCAATAAATACCGGATGATCTTGTTTGTCGCCTCTGTTGAGGCTGTCCAGGTTCTCTACATATTTATCCAGCTTTTCAAGGCGCGTATCGACTTCATCATCACCTTCATCCACAAAGTCATCGGCTGTCCTGGCAAAGGCATAGATGACACTTATCGGCTTGCGCAGCTGTTTGGCGATCAATCGTGAAGCGACTGGAAAATTTTCGTAGTGCGAGCGCGTTATATCGATGCAATAGTTGTAGGCGTATTCAATAGCCATGTCTCTCATGCATCAAAATCCCTGGCTCTTTAGCCCTTGGCATCGCTTTGTTCGAGTGAGCGTGTGATTTTTTCGATAGGCTCAAGTGTTTCGGCTGCCTTTGGTTCAGTGATACCCAGTTCCGAGAATTTCTTCGCGCCCGGCAATACCTGACGCTGAAACGAACCCACCGCATTGTTGTAATGTTCAACGCTACTGTTGATATTTTTACCCAGTTTCGCCAAATGGCTTGTGAAGGTGTTTAAACGCTTGTACAGGTCTTCACCCAATTCGCGGATTTTCTCGGCGTTTTCAGTCACCGTTTGCTGATTCCATCCGAACGCCACCGCGCGCAGTAATGCAACCAGACTGGTGGGTGTGGCGAGTATCACTTTTTGGCGCAGCGCATCTTCAAGTAAATGCGGATCCTTATCGAGGGCGGCGCTGAGAAAATGATCGCCGGGGATAAAGAGTACGACGAAATCAGGGCTGTTTTTAAACTGGCTCCAATATGCCTTGCCGGCTAGTTCCCGAATGCGTTCGCGGACTTTACGTGCATGATGTGCAAGATGCTGGTCACGAGATTTATCATCAGATGCCTCAATGGCGTTCAGATAGGCATCCAAAGGTGTTTTGACATCCACCACAATGTCCCGGCCGCCGGGCATACGGACAATCATGTCCGGGCGGATGGTGCCTTCTTCAGTGACGGTATTTTGTTGTTCATAAAAATCGCAATGCTGAACCATGCCGGCCAGTTCGACGAGGCGTTTAAGCGTCATCTCGCCCCATTGACCGCGAACCTCGGGGCGTCGCAAGGCCTGGGCCAGATTGCGTGTCTCGCCATGCAGCAACTGTTGGGTTTGGGCCATGGTTTCAAGGTGTTTGGTTATGGAACCATAGGCCTCTTTGCGGTCATGCTCGATTTCACGGATCTGTTTTTCGGTTTTTTCCAGCACCTCTTTTATCGGTTTAATCAGGTGTTCAATGGCCTGTTCCTTTTTTGATAATTCTCCCTGGGCCTGAATATTGAATTGTTTCAGATTTTCCTGAGCGAGCCTGAGAAATGTTTCATTGTTATTTTTTAAGGCCTCACCGGATAATGCGGCAAAGACGGCGCTAAGTTGTTCACGGCTTTTTTCGATGGTATTGAGTTTGTCACCGGTTACATTCCGTTCCATTTCCAGGGTTGTCTCCAGCATGGCGTTCTTTTCTCTCAAGCGGGAGATTCTTTTCTGGGCAAACAGCAACGTAATCAAACCGCCCAGCAATGCGGCGATAAGTGCAATTATAACGATAGCCAGATAATTTAATTCCATCGCCATTCCATTATGTCAGATGTGCTGAAGATTCATTGTGACTACGAATCCATTCCAGGATCTCCATTGGATGACTAATCATACCGTCTGCCTGCCATTGTTCCGGTCGGTCATTGTCGCTTATGTAACCAAACAAGGCGATCAGTGTTTTCATTCCGGCGCGATGACCCGCCTCGATATCGCGTTGTGCATCACCGACATAAAGACAATGTTGGGCCAGTATATCAATTTGACGGCAGGCACGGAGCATCGGTTCCGGATGCGGTTTGCGATTTCCGGTGCTATCGCCGCTGATAATGCACCCGGCACGCTGTTGCAGGTCCAGGCGGGCCATTAAAGGTTCGGTCAGCCATGCCGGTTTGTTGGTGACGACGCCCCACTTCATGTCACGCTGTTCAATAGCGGTCAGCAGTTCCGGCATACCGGGGAAAAGACGTGTTTCATTTGCCAGGTTTACACAATAGATATCCAGAAAACGCCGGCGCAGAGATTCGAACGCCGGGCTGTCGATATCAGGATCAAAGCCAAGACGCAGCAGGGCGGTAGCGCCATGTGACACAACCGGACATATCTTTTCGAAGGGCAGGGGCGCGAGATGATGCTCGATAAGCAAGGCATTGAGCGTATAAGCAAGGTCCGGTGCGGTATCGGCGAGAGTTCCATCCAGGTCAAACAGAACACCTTGTATGGCGCTTGAATTACCGGCAGCACTTTGTTTGTGGTTTCCGGGTTTTGAATAAGCTGTCATGCAGGTAATGACTGTAATATGTAGGTCCGTATCAGGGATTCAGGGTAATCCGAATGGTGTGACTTACGAGCGATCCCTGGTTGTATGAGCGATATAATTTATATCGATATCCCTGCCCAAGGAATATTCTCTGGTGAGCGGGTTATAGCTCAGTCCTGTCATTTCACGCAGAGATAATCCGGCGGTACGCAACCAACCATCAAGCTCGGAGGGGCGAATAAATTTAGCATAATCATGGGTGCCTTTCGGTAATAACTTTAATAGATATTCGGCGCCGATAACGGCAAATAGATAGGCCTTGGGATTACGATTAATGGTGGAAAAAAATACATGGCCACCGGGCCTGACCAGTGTTGCGCAGGCGTTGACTAACGAGGCCGGATCGGGCACGTGTTCCAGCAGTTCCATACAGGTCACAACGTCATAGTGACCGGGTTCCTGTCCGGCCAGTTGCTCCGCTGTCAGGTGGCGGTAGTCGACCTCGGCGCCGGATTCGATAAGATGCAGCCTGGCGACCGACAATGATGATTCCGCCATATCGATACCACAGACCTTTGCGCCACGCAGCGCCATGCTTTCAGCCAGAATACCCCCCCCACAACCGGCGTCAAGGACGTTTTTGCCGGACAACTCGACCTTTGAGGCGATATAGTCAAGACGCAACGGATTGATATCATGAAGCGGTTTGAATTCGCTGTTAGGGTCCCACCATCGCGATGCCAGCGCATCGAATTTTGCAACTTCCTGTTGATCGATATTATTGTGTGTCCGAATCATGTTTTCCACTGTCCAATTATATAGGGATTTTCGCTACCAAGGCCCGGAATCATTTTCGGTGAATGTGATTTGTTGAAATTGTAGCCTGTTTTCTAGTGTTGATCACATTGGGTTATCTTTGTTTGCCATTGCCGTGTTTTATCCTTGATAGCGGATACATCAAGGGTGATAAGTGTACGATCCTTGACCAGTTGCTTGCCTGCGACCCAGACGTCGGTCACCTTGTCGCGGCCGGTGGCATAAACGAGTTGTGAAACAGGGTGATAAATAGGGGTGGATTCGATATCTCCCAAATGCACCGCCACCACGTCGGCCGATTTGCCCTTCTTCAAGGAACCGGTTTTTTCATCCAGGCCCAAGGCACGCGCGCCATTCAGCGTCGCCATGCGAAGTGCCGTTGCGGCTGGGACTGCACTGGCATTATTGGCTACTGCCTTGGCCAGCAACGCGGCCGTGCGCATTTCGCCGAACATATCGAGATCGTTATTGCTTGCCGCGCCATCAGTACCCAGCGCCACATTGATTCCGGCTTTTTGAAGCTCGTGTACCGGGCAGAAGCCGCTTGCCAGTTTGAGATTGGATTCCGGGCAATGAATAACATGCGCACCGGCATTTGCAAGCCGCTCGATTTCATCATCCAGTAATTGCGTCATATGCACGGCCAGTAATCGCGGCGTCAGCAATCCAAGGCGTTCCAGGCGCTGCAAGGGACGTCCATTATGATGCTCATGACTCTTGATAATCTCGTCTTCGGTCTCATGGACATGCATATGGACCGGTATATCAAGTTCTTCGGCAAGCGTCTGGATGTGCATCAGTGGCTGGTCTGAAACCGTGTAAGGGGCATGGGGCGCAAAGACAGTTGTAATCATGGGATCGTTACGGTAGTGATCATGCAGTTCCAGTCCTTTATTCAGATACTCCTGCGCATCGGATGCCCAGACGGTTGGAAAATCGATGATGATTAGACCGATTGCCGCGCGTATTCCGGCATTAACGGCCACCCTTGCCGCGGCATCGGGAAAAAAATACATATCATTGAAACAGGTCGTACCGCCTCGTAGCATTTCAGCAACGGCCAATTGCGTGCCGTCATGTACGAACTCATCGCTGACCCATGTTCCCTCAGCCGGCCATATATGATCATTCAACCAGTTCATCAGGGGTAGATCGTCCGCCAACCCGCGAAAAAGCGACATCGCAGCATGGGTATGGGCATTGATGAGTCCCGGTATCAAGGCATGTTCATCAAGGATTAATGTCGAGTTACCTTGATACCGTGTCTTTGCCTGTGTTGTAGGCAGCAAATCGAGAATTTTACCGTCCTGTATGATCAGGCTGTGGCGTTCATAGACAGTGTTGTCTGGTTCAACAGGGATGATCCAACGTGCATTGATGATCGTATCGGCAGGTATCATGCCTGCAAGTATATAAAATCAGTGGAAAGATAAAAGGGAAAAGATGTGTATGATTATTCTTGTGGACTATATTGGACCATGTAGATCTCAACGCGGCGATTTCGCTGGCTTCCCCGGTGGGTCCAGTTTTCATCAAGGGGGTCATCTTCTCCCCAGCCCATGACCCACACTAATTCAGCGGGTATTTTCTTTTTTAGCAGATAATTTTTAACGGTATTGGCACGCTTGTCCGAGAGCCGGTTATTATATTCCTTGCTGGCGATACTGTTGGCATGACCATAGATAATGATGCGTTTGATATTGTTTGAAAGCTGCACATAACGTGCTGCATCGTCGAGGATGTTCTTGGATCGTTCGTTTAACGCCGCCTTGTTGTGCTCAAAGAATACATGGTTTAAGGGGATGAATACCATTTTACGAGGTGTCGATTCCAGAGAATTAACATGTGGCAATGCGGGGGGCGCCATGGCGGCGGTTTCGGCTGCAGGGGTGCCGGAACTCGTCCCGGCCGTCTGAGTATTATCACCCGTTTCTGCAGGGTTGGCGTATACCCATGCCGGTATCGACAGCAATGCCGTAAAAAAGGGTATGATTACAGCCTTTAAATATATATCCGGTATCATGAATCGGTTATCGGCAGAGATATAGAGCACTTAACATCTGTGATGGCGGAAGGATATTTTAGGTACACAATGCAAAACGAACAGTTTGATACGGTAAGGGCTATCGTGTGGGAAGAGGGCGTACTGAAATTGCTGGATCAGCGCCGCCTGCCACAGAGTTCCGAATATATGGTGTGTAAAGACCTTGCCTGTGTTGCAGCGGCTATCAAGGATATGGTAGTGCGTGGTGCCCCTGCCATAGGCGTAACAGCCGCCTACGGTGTAGTGTTGGGGGCACAGGCATGTTACCGGCAATCCCCGGATTCCTGGAAACGGGACATTTTGACCGGTATTGATAAGTTGGCGAAGGCCAGGCCGACGGCAGTCAATCTATGCTGGGCGATCAGCCGTATGCAGCGATTGTTTGGGGATATCGAGGGTGACCCTTATCCGGTATTGCTTGATGAGGCCTGTAAGATTCACGCTGAGGATATCAGCGCCAACAAAACCATGGGCGATCTCGGTACATCCTTGTTTGAGGAACGTTGCGCGGTATTGACTCACTGTAACACCGGTTCCCTGGCGACAGCGGGCTATGGCACCGCGCTTGGTGTGATACGCAGCGCCTATGCGGCGGGAATGATCAGCCGGGTGTATGCCGGTGAGACCCGGCCATGGCTGCAGGGTTCACGGCTCACGGCATGGGAGCTCGTCCAGGATAATATCCCGGTGACGCTATTGGCTGAAGGCGCAGCCGCTCATTTGATGAAACAGGGAGAGGTCAAATGGGTCATTGTCGGGGCCGACCGGATTGCCGCCAACGGCGATGTGGCCAATAAGATAGGTACTTATAATGCCGCGGTGCTGGCCCGTTATCATGGCGTTAGGTTTATGGTGGTAGCGCCGACCTCGACAATCGATCTGAATACGCCGGATGGTGACGCGATCCCCATAGAATTACGTACCGAAGAAGAACTGTTAATGATTTCCGGTCGGCGTATTGCAGCCGATGGCGCACATGCCTGGAATCCGGTTTTCGATATCACGCCGGCTGCATTGATCGATGTCATAGTGACGGAAAAGGGTATCGTTAGCGCCCCAACATTGGAAAAAATGACCGCATTGATCCGGTCATAACGGGATCTTTACTGCCGGATTTTCACCGCAGATACTTCTCTCATTAAACAGTTCCTGGTAAAAAACTTTTTTGCCATTGACGGTATTTTGATGTTCAGAAAAGGTGCGGTTTAGCATGATTTTATGTTATGATTTGCCGGTTATGTCTGCATTGGGGTGCGATAATTCAACTTATTGATTCTTATATGCTTTAATGCGCTATAGGGTCCTAAAAAAAATGTCCCGGCACTATATTTTCATATGACGGAAATCGCTAAAGAAATTCTCTTCACCAATATTGAAGAGGAAATGAAACAATCGTACATGGAATACGCCATGAGCGTGATTGTCGGGCGCGCCTTGCCGGATGTCAGGGATGGTTTGAAGCCCGTCCATCGCCGCGTCCTGTATGCCATGAGGGGTTTGTCCAACGACTGGAACAGGCCCTACAAAAAATCGGCCCGTATCGTCGGTGATGTCATCGGTAAATATCATCCGCATGGCGATACCGCGGTCTATGACACGATCGTTCGTATGGCGCAACCCTTTTCATTGCGTTACATGCTTGTCGATGGCCAGGGCAATTTCGGCTCTGTCGATGGCGATGCCCCTGCTGCAATGCGTTACACGGAAATCCGCATGTCACGTATCGCACATGAAATGCTGGCCGACCTAGACAAGGAAACGGTCGATTTTGTTCCCAATTATGATGAGTCAGAGCACGAACCCACGGTCTTTCCTGCCCGTATTCCCAACCTGCTGATCAATGGTTCTGCCGGCATTGCGGTCGGTCTGGCAACGAATGTCCCGCCGCATAATCTCACTGAGGTCATCAATGCCTGTCTTGCGGTGATGGATGATCCCGGCATTAGTATCAGCAAACTGATTGAACATATACCAGGTCCTGATTTTCCGACCGGCGCCAGTATTAATGGTGTACAGGGAATCCAGGAGGCCTATGTCACGGGACGGGGACGCATCTATATCAGGGCCCGCACCCATATCGAGACCAATGCCAAGCAGGACAGGGAAAGTATCATCGTTACGGAATTGCCCTACCAGGTGAACAAGGCCTATCTGCTCGAGAAGATTGCGCAATTGGTCAAAGACAAGAAGATCGAGGGGATCAGCGAACTGCGCGATGAGTCTGATAAAGACGGTATGCGTATGGTGATTGAATTAAAACGGGGTGAAATGGCCGATGTCATCCTCAATAACCTGTATCAGCATACCCAAATGCAAAACGTGTTCGGTATCAATATGGTGGCACTGGTCGACGGGCAGCCACGCTTATTGAATCTGAAACAAATCCTTGAAGCCTTTATCCGTCACCGCCGTGAGATAGTGACGCGTCGCACGGTCTTTGACTTACGCAAGGCGCGTGATCGGGCGCATGTATTGGAGGGCCTGGCCGTTGCACTGGCCAACATTGACGAGATCATTGCCATGATCAAGCAGGCAGCAAACCCGGCGGAGGCCAGGACTGGCCTGATGGCCAAGGCCTGGAAGCCCGGTGCAGTGACCGAGATGCTGGAGCGGGCCAAGGCGGTCAATTCGCGTCCGGAAGGTTTGGATACAGCGTTAGGGTTGAGTGAACAGGGTTATCGTTTGTCTGATGTCCAGGCACAGGCGATTCTCGATCTGCGCCTGCATCGTTTGACCGGGTTGGAAAGAGAAAAAATAATAAATGAATACAATGAAATACTGGAAACTATTGAGAATCTACTTGATATTTTATCAAACCCTGACCGCCTCATGCAGGTGATACGTGATGAACTTATGGAGGTAAGGGAGCAGTACGGTGACAAGCGCCGCACCGAAATTCTCGCCAGTCACCAGGACCTGACGTTAGAGGATTTGATCAGCGAAGAAGACGTGGTCGTAACCTTGTCGCATGGGGGCTATGTCAAGGCCCAATCCCTGGACGTTTACCGGGCACAGAAGCGTGGTGGTAAAGGAAAAACGGCCGCCAACGTGAAGGAAGAAGACTTTATCGATAAACTTGTCATCACCAATACCCATGACACCATTTTATGTTTTTCCAGTCACGGCAAGGTGTACTGGAAAAAGGTCTATGAATTACCTCAGGCAAGCCGTACCGCACGTGGCAAGCCGATCATCAATCTGTTGCCGCTGGTAGAGGGCGAAAGTATCAACGCCATCCTTCCCATGCGTGACTACGATCCAGATAAATATGTCTTGATGGTAACCAGCAGTGGCATTGTCAAAAAGACCTCGCTCAAGAATTTTTCACGGCCGCGTTCCAGCGGCATCATAGCCGTTGATTTGCTTGAAGACGATAAGCTCATCGGAGTTGATATCACAGATGGCGAACGTGACGTGATGCTGATATCGAGTGCCGGCAAGGCGGTCCGTTTCAACGAACAAACGGTACGGCCAATGGGGCGTAACGCGCGTGGTGTCCGCGGTATTCGCCTGGCGGAAGGGCAGCAGGTGATAGCGTTGATTATCGTCGATGAAGGCGAGGTGTTAACGGTCACGGAAAACGGCTATGGCAAACGCACGCCCATATCGGAATATCCGGTGCGCGGGCGCGGCGGACAGGGTGTGATTTCAATACAAACATCATCGCGGAATGGTAAGGTGGTGGGCGCGGCACTCGTGAATCAGGATGATGAGCTGATGTTGATTACCAGCGGCGGAACCCTGGTACGCACCCGGGTCGATGAAATTTCCGTGGTTGGACGTAATACCCAGGGTGTCCGGCTTATTCGTCTCGACAGTGGTGAGCGTTTGGTCGGCCTCGATAAAATCGAAAGCCTGAATGAAGAATAATCAGTTTGCAGAGTATCTGCCATATTGTATTCTTTGTTTTACAGTCTCTAACTAATTTCCAAAGCTATATTTAATTAAGGGTGACTTGATGTCGCGTGTATTCAATTTTGGCGCAGGACCGGCAATATTGCCGGAAGCGGTGCTGACGCAAGCCAAAGAGGAAATGCTGGATTGGCAAGGCAGCGGTATGTCGGTAATGGAGATGAGTCACCGTGGCAAGGAATTCATGTCCATTGCAGCCAGGGCAGAACAGGATTTACGCGAATTGTTGGTGATTCCCGGCCATTATAAGGTGCTGTTCCTTCAGGGTGGGGCGAGCTCTCAGTTTGCCATGGTGCCGATAAATCTGCTGCGTGGCAAGAAGAAGGCGGATTATATCAACACCGGGTCTTGGTCGAAGAAAGCGATAACAGAG
>Ga0214472_10007394_pt1 | contig 11502 bp, 11 predicted proteins | sample RVTome_6_FD_207662 | JGI IMG/M metagenome (GOLD analysis project Ga0214472, IMG submission 207662) | Soil microbial communities from uranium-contaminated site in the Upper Colorado River Basin, Wyoming, United States - RVT140D175 | ecosystem: Environmental > Terrestrial > Soil > Contaminated >...
CCGGGTGGCCACCTCCTACGCTTTCACCGAGGGCTGGGCCCACTACACGGAGCAAATGATGGTGGAAACGGACTACGGCAAAAACGACCCCACCCTGCTGGTCACCCAACTGCTGGAGGCCCTGGTTAGAAACTGCCGATACCTGTGCTCATTGGGAATGCACACTCAGGGGATGTCGGTGGACCAGGCGACCCGATTCTTCATGGATCACGCCTACATGGAAGAGCTGCCCGCCCGCCGCGAGGCAATGCGAGGCACCTTCGACCCTGGCTATCTCAACTACACCCTGGGCAAGCTGATGATTCTCAAACTCCGGGACGACTACCGTCGAGAATCGGGAAGGGCTTATACGCTAAAAGGGTTTCACGATGAACTGCTCTCCTACGGCGCTCCACCGCTGCCCCTGCTGCGGGGGGTGATGCTTAAAGATACTGGAGGTTCGCCCCTGTAAGTAGGCAGTCCATCGCTCAACGAATTCATGATGCGCCAGGTAGTCATTCCATCGGGGCGAAGGGTTTACCCTCCGCAATTATCGTAAACGCCCATCAGGTGCGGAAGGTAACCTTGCGGAAAGCTTCGGCGTACTGATGGCCATTCGCGGCCCCGGCGTCTCTGGCCCGCTCCTTGACGAACTCGACAATCTCGGCCTCGGAATAACCTTCCATCTGGCTCCGATGGGCCTTGATCGATGTTATCTTCTGTTCCAGAGTTTGGGCAATGTCAATAAACGTGTCGGGCCGTTCGGTGCCCCAGAAAAGCATGGTGCCGGTCTTGTGGGGTTCCAGTCCCTCCTCAGCCCACAACTCGCCGAAATGCAGATGGTCGCGAGCATAGGGAAAGACTGCGTCCAGGGCCACCTGCCCGGCGATCCGGTGGTCCCGATGCCACGACAAATTGAAACGGTAGGGTTCGGTGGAAAGCACCACCTGCGGCTTGACCAGTCGAATCTGGCGCACGATATCCCGGCGAAAATCGCCGGTATCTTCCAGTTCTCCGTCGGGCCGGTGCAGCATTACCACATTTTTCACACCCAGAATCTGGGCGGCATCCAGTTGCTCCTGTTCCCGGATCGCCGATAGCGCCTGCGAGGTGACACCGGGCCGATCGGTGCCCTTGCCGCCGTCGGTGCACAAGAGGTAATGGACTTCGGCGCCTTCCCTGATCCAGCTGGCCAGAGTCCCTCCGCACCAGATTTCGGCGTCATCAGGGTGCGGGGTAACTACCAGAACACGCTGCGGGGTTACTTCCATCCCCAATCTACCTCCAGCGGGTTTTCTTGGTCCAATCCCTTTGGCCGGGCGAGTTCGTCCCTTCACCCAAGTCCAGGCCAGTGTTACGCTGGCGAGGAGACGATCGCAAGACCCAATCGGCAAATGGGTGAGGGAAAACCAGGTTCCTGATACTCCCCTGGCCGTGGTCATAGCGCCCACGGTCAGGGACTGTACGACGGGACTGTACGACGGGACTGTACGACGGGACTGTACGACGGGACTGTACGCCGGGACTGTACGACCGTAGGTTACTCTGCTACAATCGGGCCACCGTGTCAAGGGGACCCATCGCTGGCGGAGATCGTGTTCCCATCTATCTGGATGGTTATTGCCCTGGTCTGGGCAGGCCAGGGCAGGTCCGGAACATACCGATGGGTCGGTCCCTGGTGGCTGGATTATGCCGCCTGAATCGAGTTACTACTTCTCCTGGCACCGACGATTGGTTACGCTGACGAATTCATGGACCAGCCTCGGTATTCAGTCTTAATCAGAAAGTGTCGAACTACCGTCCTATTTCGGAGCCTTCGCTTGCCTGTACGTAAATTTACCTGGCAGGACTTGCCAGCACTGCTCGATTTCATCGGGACAGTTCAAGCTCAGAACCAGCAAGACCGAAAGGTGCGTCAAAAGAGTTTCCAGGAAAACCTCCGGCAGCCCGAGCTGTACCCGGAAGAAAACTGTCTGTTGCTGGAAGCTGGTGGTCGTGTTCTAGGTTGTTGCCTGATATTCCCAGAGCCGCCCATTAGCCGGGCCGTGTTGGCCCTGGATGTAGCGCCACAATTGGAAGGCGGCGAGCAGGAGGAGGAACTGGTACAACGGGCCCTTGTCCGCTCGGGGGAGCTGAAAGCCAAAATCGCCCATATCTGTTTGGGGCCGGACTCACTGCGCAGCGAGCTAATTCAGCGGCAGGGGTTTCATCTGGAGCGGGTATACTGGGACATGATGTGGTTGGGCGACCGGCTCCCTCAGGTAGACCCACCGCTTGGGTTCACCCTGCGCAACTTTCGGGCCGGCGATGCGGCGTCCTTGGCCGAAGTACAAAACGCCGCCTTCACCGGCAGCTGGGGTTTCTGTCCCAACACCGTGAAGCAGATTGAATACCGCAGCTCCTTGAGCAACACTTCCCACCGGGGCATTCTGTTTCTGTACGACCAGGACAATCTGGCTGGATATTGCTGGACCTGTATCGCTCCGTCCGGCGGCAAAACCAAGGGGATCATCGGCATGATTGGCATCACCCCCGACTATCGGGGCAAAGGTGTAAGCAAGCCGGTGCTGGTAGCCGGGATGGAGTACCTGCAATCAATTCAAGTGGACGAGATCGGCCTGCACGTTGATGGCCAGAATACGCCGGCCATCCGGCTGTACACATCCGTGGGATTTGAGAAAGTAGGGGAGTTGCACTGGTACGAGTACGCCCTCTAAACGAAGTAAGACTTGCAAATTCTTGACCTGGCCACCGGAGCTACGGTGCCCGGAAGCTCCGTTGGCTAGTCAACATCCTCGACGGTTGCCGCCGCCGGCGGCCGGGGAATCTTGTCCCCATTGGGCACCGTCGTTTTGAATATCTCTTTAGACAGGATACCGCCCGATACAATCATCTTCATCGCATCGTCAACGCTCATCTCGGTGAAAATAACCTCGCTAAGCGGCATAATCACCAGAAACCCAGAGGTAGGGACCGGGGTGGTGGGAATATAGACTACCACCGTTTCCGACCCGTTCATAATCCCCAGATTTGCGGTTATCAGACCGATGGCTTTCATTCCCTTCCTGGGGAAATCCACCAGGACCACCCCATGATAAGGGTGGTCTTTGGAACCGGTCAAGATCTCCACGCCGGTTCTGGTGGTGCTGTAAATACTCCTGACCACGGGGATGCGCTCGATCATCCGATTCCCGACATTGATCAAACGGCCGCCCAGTACTCGAGTCGCGACCACTCCAATCAGGTAGATCGATACCACCAGGGTGATGATGCCTAAACCGGGTATCTGCGGCCCTGGCAGGAATTTGAGCAGCGGCTGAAGTATCGGGTCGAAAAATTCAAAGAAGAATTTGAGGATAAAGATGGTGACCCCGATGGGCAGCGCCACCAGCAGGCCAGCACCCAACATTGTCTGAGTATGTACCACCAGACTCCTCAGGAAGCCATGCTGGTGAGGTTGAGGGTCCATTTGACTCCTGGTTATCCCGTTGAACTGGGACGGGCGCATTCCGCTGCCGACCTCCTTCGGCCAACTCCAGACCAGCGGACGGAATTTATGACCCGATCCAGGCAAATTGGCGCAGGTTACCCGGACAGCAGCGATGGTTGCGGCGCAGGTCCTTAGCGGTGGCAAGGAACTTTTCGGGGTACGCCCTGGTAAATTCTCAGCATCCGCTCCGCCACCTGGCCCCATCCCAGGTCCTCAGCCCTTTTGCGGGCCGCTATACCCATACTGTCCTGCAGCCTTTTACTGGATATTATCATCTCCAGGGAGTTAGCAAAAGCCTCCGGGCATCGCCACGACTTGAGATACCCAGTGCGCCCGTGCTGAACCACCGTCGACAGACCCCCAACCCGGGAAGCGACCACCGGCGTGCCGCAGGCCATGGCCTCCAGCGCCGCCAGGCCGAAGCTTTCGTAAAACGAAGGTACCACGCATACGTCGGCGGCGCTGTAGTACAGCGGCAGGTCGGCCTGGTCGACCCGGCCCACAAAATCGAAGATTTCATCCATCTCCAGGTTCTGAACCAACTGTCGGACTCTAGCCGCCTCGCCCTCTTTGCCATCGTCGCCGCCCACCACCAGCACTCGCAAACCCTGGCAGGTCTCCATCTGGGCCGCGGCATGCACCAACAAATCCAGGCCCTTCAACGATTCGATACGGCCCACGAAGAGCAGGACTTTATCATTGTTAAGACCCAGCCTTTCCCGGGATTCTTCCTGGTCCAGCGGCTGGAACCGATCGAGGTCTACCCCGCAAGGCACCAGCTGGATACGGTCGGGATCGGCGTCGTAGAGCCGGGCCATGGCGTCCCGTTCGTGGGGGCTGAAGGCGACAATCTGGTCGGAATCGGCCATCAACTCGCGCTCCACTCTCTGACGCCGAATCGGCTCCGACTCGCCGGCCCGCGACTGCATCTTGATTAACGAGAGAGTGTGGAAGGTGGTTACGTGGGGCACATCCATATCGCGGGCCAAGGCGCGGCCGACCCAACCAGAAAGCCAGTAGTGGGAGTGCACCGCACCATAGGACAAATTGTATTCAGAGCAAAACTCCCGGACTGCCTCGAGAAAACCGGGCAGTTCCGAAAATAGGGAATCCATGGGAGCATTGGAGTCTCCGCCAGGCAGATGTACCACTCGAACACCCGGGCTAATTTCCTCAATTTCGCTGACCGCTTCGGGATGTTGCCTGGTAAAAATGTCCACTTCAATGCCCAGGTTACCCAGGGAACGGGCTAGTTGTTGTACATAAACGTTCATCCCGCCAGACTTGCCCTGCCCCGGAGCCGACAGAGGGCAAGCATGGAAGGAGACCTGGGCCACTCGATCTATACTCAACTTTGTTTCACCACCATTTGATACAGAATTTGGTTCTGGCCGCCCAGATGATACTTGTAAGGCTCAGAACCCCGCAGAAAATCAAAATAATCTTTGCCTTGCTCGATGGCATCTCGAAGACACAGCGCGTGAAGCAGCAGGCCCACGCTGTAGTAGCTATAGTCGGGATGATAGCCGCTGTTATAGAGCAGGCGCGCCGAGCCATAGTCAAAGCATATACTGGAGGCCACTAGATTGCCCTCCAGCTCCATAAAGAACAGCCGAATCAGGCCCAACTGGGCCATTCGGCGGGCCATATCGCGAAAAAAACCCTCCTGCTGGGGCGTCATAAATTCGGCCTTTTCCGTGGCGCTCATCCGCAGCAGCGTCAGAAAATCGTCCAGCCGGGCGGAAACGTCATTTTCCTCCCGGATGCAGTACCATTTCCAGGTATCCATTGCTTCAAGACGCCGAAACTTACGTCGCAGTTCATGGCGGTCCTTCCTGGAGAGGACCGCCAGGTAGTCGTCCCAGCTGGCGGGCAGGGCAATTCCTGGGGCTACATCCTCTTCGGCAATCTCCACCGAATAGCCAAGCTGTTCCGCCAATTTGGGAAGATGCTGTAAAGTCGGCGAGGACTCGCGCAGGGAATAAAGTTGCAGGGTGCCAAACTCCGCTTCCGCCAGGCGCTGCAACAGTTTGGGGAAAAATGCGCCCTCATAGCCCGGACGGACCATAAAGTCGTTGTAATCAAAGGTTTCCGGGCTGCCCATTAAAGAGACCACCCCGTCCTGCCGGGACAGTGAGGCGATGGCCATGACTTTCTCCGATTCTTCGATGTAGAAACCGGCCATTTCCCGACCGCTGCCAAAGGTGTTCCACCAGACCTCCTGCCATTGGGGGGTCAGGTAGAGGGTGTCAGCCGGGCACACTGACAGCAGGCTTTCCCATTTCTGTTGGATCTCCTGGAAGGAAGCAAAGGGAATGGATGGCATGAATATTACCTTTTTAGCAACGATAGCAGACTCGCGCTGTCGAATCCGCCATCGGTAAAGACGCCTCTAATTGCAGTGGTCACGACCTGGCTGCCCGGCTTCTGAACACCCCGCATCGCCATGCAAAGATGTTCCGCTTCAACTTGCGCCACCAACCCCTGGGGACTGAGGGCGGTAAACACAGCGTCGGCCCACTGCCGGGTCAGACGCTCCTGCACCTGGGGCCGGCGGGCGACGACCTCCAGAGAGCGGACCAATTTGCTAATTCCAGCCACTCTGCCCCTGGGAACATAGGCCAGGTGGGCCAGCCCAAAGAAGGGCAGCAGGTGGTGCTCGCAGACCGAATAGAAGGTGACGTTCTTCAGAATTACCGGGTCGTGATGGTCTTCATCGAATACCGCATCGATCGCCTCCACCGGGTCCCGTCCAATGCCGGAGAACAACTCCAGGTACATGCTGGCGACCCGATCAGGCGTCTCCCGTAAGCCCTCCCGTTGGGGATTATCGCCAATAGCCTCCAGGATTTCACCGACGGCCCTTTCTATGCGTTGCTGCTGAATGACTTTATTCCTTTTCAGGTTATAGCGGGGCGATCAGCGCGACGGCTTCCAGCGCCTCGATGGTGGGTTCTACTTCAATGGTCTGCCCGGTGGCGCTGCTGACTGCCAGGTCTGGGTCTTTGAGTCCCGACCCGGTAATTATGCAGACTACCCGCTGGTCGGACAGGTTCAGTCCCTGGCCCACCACCTTGATCAGCCCCGCCACCGAGGCCGCCGACGCCGGCTCGCCAAAGACTCCTTCTGTGGAGGCCAACCTGCGGTAAGCGTCCAATATTTCATCGTCGGTAACCGAGTCGATGATCCCTCCGGACTCGTCCCGGGCCGTTAACGCGCTCTGCCAACTGGCCGGATTGCCAATGCGGATGGCCGAGGCAATGGTCTGCGGATTTTTAACCGGATGGCCCAGAACGATGGGCGCAGCGCCGGCTGCCTGAAAGCCCATCATGTGAGGCAGGCGGTTGGTCAGCTCAGCTTGATGGTACTCTTTGAATCCCCGCCAGTAGGCGGTGATGTTACCGGCATTCCCCACCGGAATGAACAGATAATCGGGCGCGTCGCCCAGCACGTCGCACACTTCAAAGGCGGCGGTCTTTTGTCCCTCCAGGCGATGCGGGTTCACGGAGTTGACCAGGGTAATCCGATGCCGGCTGGTGAAGTCACGCACCAACTTGAGCGCAACGTCAAAGTTACCTTCCACCATGATAATCCTGGCGCCGTAGGCCATTGCCTGGGCCAGCTTACCCAGAGCCACCTCGCCCTTGGGGATCAACACCATCGCCGGGAGGTTGCAGTAAGCGCCGTAGGCCGCCGCTGATGCGCTGGTATTGCCGGTGGAGGCGCACATTATCCCCACGCTGTGGTCTTCCAGAGCCTTGGCAATGGCTACCACCATGCCCCGGTCCTTGAACGACCCGGTGGGGTTGCATCCCTCCAGCTTGAAATACAACTCGCCACAACCCAATTCTGGACCAAGCCGGTGGGACTTGACCAGCGGGGTATCGCCCTCACCAAGAGTAATCATGGGAGTAGAGCCCGTCACCGGCAGGTACTCTCGGTACTGCTGTAATACTCCAATGCCCATGTTTACTTTGCCGGATTCCTCTACCCCTCGATTCTCAGCATGTTGCTGACTTCGTTGACCACATCAAGGTCGGCGACCAGCCTCAAGGCTTCCTGAACTGAGGCATCTCTGGCTGGATGGGTGGTAATAACCAGTTCGGCCCTCTGCTCCTCAGGAAAGGTGTCCTTTTGCAGAACGGAAGCGATGCTGATCCTGCGGTCACCCAGAATCTTGGCAATCTGGGCCAGCACTCCGGCCTGATCCGCGATGTTCAGACGGAGGTAATACTGGGTTTCCAGTTCATCGATGGGTTGCACTCGGAAAGCGTGACCGGATTCGGTTACCGAAACCGGCGGCTCATTACTGTGCAACCTGCGGCCAATATCAATCAGGTCGCCCAACACCGCGCTGGTGGTCGGCCCCCGCCCGGCGCCCCGGCCGTGGAACAGGACTTGCCCGCACAGACTACCGGTAACTTCCACCGCATTATACACCCCATCTACCTTGGCCAGCATATGATCCGCCGGGATCAACGCCGGATACACCCGCCCTCGAATGTCTCCTCGCTCCAGGGTGGCAACGGCCAGTGACTTGATGGCGTATCCCAGCTCCTGCGCATAGCGGAAGTCCTGGGGTTGCAGGTTGGTAATCCCCTGCCGGTAAATGTCATCCGGAGATACCCGCTGATGGAAGGCTAAAGAAGCCAGAATTGACAGCTTGTAGACCGCGTCGAATCCCTCCACGTCATTAGTGGGGTCAGCTTCGGCAAAGCCCTGCTGCTGGGCTTCCGCCAGCGCCTGGTGGAAATCGGTATGCTCATAGGCCATCCGGGTAAGGATGTAGTTGGTGGTGCCGTTGATGATGCCACGGATGGATTGAATGTCGTTGGCCAGTAGCTGACTCATCAAGCTGCCGACGATGGGTATTCCGCCGCCAACGCTGGCCTCGAACAGCAGGTTCACCCGGTTTTTCCGGGCCAGGTCCAACAGTTCTGGCCCGAATTTGGCCATTGCCTCCTTGTTGGCGGTGACCACATGCTTGCCACAGGACAGGGCGTCCCGCAGATATTGGGCCGCGGGTTCGGTGCCTCCGATGACCTCAACCACGATTTGTATTGAAGGGTCGGCCAGAACATCTTCTGGATTGGTAGTGATCAACCCGGATGGGAAGACGGCATCTCGCGGTTTGTTGGGGTCTCGCACCAGGATTCTTTTGAGGTTGACCGGAAGGCCGATTTTTTGGGAAATCCCCAGGGACCGGTCTAACAAAGTGGCGGCAACTCCGCCGCCAACAACTCCCAGCCCCAATAAGCCCACATTTATTTCTGGTATTTCATGGATGGCAATCACCGTAGCCGTCTATCGGCCTCCGCTGGGCAGTCCGCCCTGATTATCCGGTTGCGTCCGGTCCACCCGGGGCGCGGTCAGGCGCACCTGGTCGGCAACCCAGGCGTAACGCTCGCTGTCAAAGTTGATGGTAAGCCAACCTTCGCTGGAACCACGGGTCAACTGGTCATTCTTCCACGCTGCCACCCCTACCGTGACCAGTTGGCGCAGCATCGGAAATTCCGCCTCACGCTCCTCCGGGCCGGAGAGCTTATTAATAATATAAATCCCATCCTGAGCGAATTTGGGCTCGCTGATGGCTCCCACCGGCAGAGGTTCCACAGCGTTTTCCGGGTCACCAAAGAGCACTTCGTCGAGATTGGGGAAGGCCCCCTGGGGTACCCAGCCGACATGGCCCTGTTCATCGGCAAAGCCCTGGGGAACGCCCACTTCCCGGGCAACGGCGCCGAAGTCATCGCCGCCATCCAGCCGGGCCTTGACCTCATCAGGCTCCACCGCACCGCCATAGTCCAGACGGATCCAGTCAACCTCCACCTGTTCCGGCTTTGCCGGAATGGTACCCAGGATCATCTGCCCCAACTGCGATTCCAGCAAGTCCTCCTCAACCAGTTTTCGGTATGCCTCATCGGAAAGCCGCACCTGAGTCAGGAGGTTACTGTAGTTGTTTTCAAATTCCCGGTCCAACTGCTCGGTGTCAGCCTCCTGTCCGGCCGGAGGGTCGGGATAGAATCGCCTTCGGATCTCTTCATCAACCTGTTCTTTGGTAGCGGTGAATCCCAGACCGGGAGCCGCTTGCCGTAAGATCTCAGCGTTGAGCAAATCCTGAAGGTACTGGAAAGGCACTACGCTCAGGTCAACAAACCCTCCCTGTTCATACCGGTTGATGCCCTGGAGCACCCGTATGCGCTCCACCAGGTCACCCATGGTGAATTTCACGCCCCTGATCTCTCCGGCCGTGACGCGAGGAGGTTCGTAGAACTCGCGATATAGGCCCACGGCGACAATGGCGAAAACCACCAGAATCAGCATGGTGCCGATGGTGATGGCCAGGCGTTGACGGCGCCGTTCTTCCTGAAGGCGCGCGCTCCGCTGCCGGATTTCCTCCGTGGACGGACGGTCCCGACGGCGATTGCGCCGGCGGGCGGGGGTGCCGTCGATGCGGGGATCCCGACGTTGCCAGGGGAGGGCCATAACAAAAACCTCTAAGGGGTCGCGCGTTTAACCTTGATGAACGTCGCGGAAAACCTTCTGGACCGAAGGCGAATCAGTAACCAGAAACAGGATTGCACCCAGACTAACCCGTACCACGGAGCGAGTTTCTCAAAACTCCACCGGCCAACCTTTGACCGGCCCAGGATGGGCGGACCGCCAGATGCCAATCGCAGGCGGTACGCCGGTAGAACCACATTTTGCGATGGGTTGCCTATTTAGATGGGCTGCCTAGCGCCGGTATCCCCCCATGCCACCAAGGGACGGGTTGGGCACAAAGGGCAGCAGAGCCAGGTGCCGGGCACGTTTGATTGCGGTGCTCAATAGCCGCTGATGCTTGGCGCATACTCCGGTCTTGCGGGTTGGTTCGATCTTGGCCCGATCGGAGATGAACCGGCGGATTCGGTCCACATCCTTGTAGTCGATGCCCTTGACGTGCTCAACACAGAAGGAACAGACCCGGCGACGCGGCCCGTATCGTCCTCTTGGCCTGACCCCGCCAGGACCAGGACGCTGCCCGCCAGCCGGACGGGGACCAGCCGGGCCTCCCGGCCGAAACCCGCTTCCGCCACCGGGCCGGAATCCACCGGTTCGGGGCGGACCACCCGGTCGGGGCGCGCCAGCAACCTGGGGAGCGCCGTAAGGTTGCGGCTGGGGCGCGCCGGGTGTCGGCTCGTGTGTTGTTGTCATATATGGGGTGCTCCTCCAGATGGATTTACTGGTTTAGAAAGGCAGGTCATCGACGTCATCCACGGGCGGGCCTTCCTCGACTGCGCCGGGGCCAAAGAGCGATCGGTCTTCACCGGCCGCGCCGGCGCCACCCAGGAATTGCACGTCGGTAAGGTTGATTTCATTGACGAAGCGCATTTGCCCATCGCGCGCCTCATAGCTGCGGCTGTGCAACCGGCCTTCAACATATACCTGCCGGCCTTTAGTCAGGTACTGATTGCATAGCTCGGCCAGCTTGCCCCAAGCGTTCACGTTGAACCACTCGGTCTCCTCCCGTTGTTCTCCAGCGCCGGTGGTATACTTGCGGTTGGAGGCCACGCTGAACGAGGTGACGCTCTGCCCGCTGGGAGTGTAACGCATCTCTGGGTCACGGCCAAGGTTGCCAATTACGATAATCTTGTTCATTGCAGTCCCTTCAGCTTTCGGAGCGTTCTTCTAGCGCCTGGGATTGTGGTTCGCTTACCGGATCGGCGGCCATCGCCGGTCCCTCGGCGGTTTCGGGTCCAGCAGCTACCGCAGCGGCCGGCTGCTCCGGCGCCAATTTGCCGGCGTCGGCGGGTCCACCATGGGAAGCTGCTGCTGCCGGGGATTCGACGGGAGTTGCCGCCGCGGCCGCCGCGGCGGCGGCAACCCGGGCCGCGGCCGCCGCCGCCGCGGCCATCCCCGGCTGGGCCACTGGCGCGTCAGGATCAGCTACCGTCACCAATGAACGCAACACCCGTTCGTCCCGGCGGAGAAAGACCTCCAGGTCGAAGTTGAAGGGGCGTTCGGTGGCAAACTGGGTCAGATAATAACTCCCCTCC
>Ga0214472_10007395_pt1 | contig 11501 bp, 9 predicted proteins | sample RVTome_6_FD_207662 | JGI IMG/M metagenome (GOLD analysis project Ga0214472, IMG submission 207662) | Soil microbial communities from uranium-contaminated site in the Upper Colorado River Basin, Wyoming, United States - RVT140D175 | ecosystem: Environmental > Terrestrial > Soil > Contaminated >...
ACCTACGTCTGGGTCGACAACATCCTCTACCTCGAGGAGCTGGTGAGCCGGGGCAAGTCGGGCCACGACGCGATCTACTACGACGCGCTGGCGAGCCGAGTGGGTCCCGTGCTGCGGGCGCGGCTCAACCGCGCGGCCGAAGACGCCGGCAGCTACTGGTACACCGCGTGGACCGTGGCCGGCCGGCCGGATCTGCAGTAGTCCCGCCCCGGGGGGGAGTGATTGACCCGCCGCCTCGCGTGCCTCTATGATCGGGATTCCGGCGGCAGGCGTCTTTAGCTGTGTGGGCCGCGGGGATGAGGCCTTTGCCACAAGGGACGCTCTCCCCTTCCGACGCGGAGCTCATCGAGCGATGCATGCGGAAGGACAACGCGGCGTGGGAACTGATCATCTCCCGGTATCGGCGAAAGGTGTTCCACATCGCCTACAAGTTCACCGGGAAGCACGACCAGGCCGAAGATCTCTCCCAGGAGATCTTCCTGAAGGTCTTCAAGAGCCTCGACAAGTTCAACCGTGACGCGGATTTCGGCACTTGGCTGTCCAGCGTCGCCCGCAACTATTGCATCGATCACTATCGGGCCGGCCGGCGCGAGAAGCAAGTCCTGGTCGAGGACTCCCTGGCGTACGACCTCGCTCCCGCGTCCTACGGCAATCCCTACCGCGCCCTCGAAGACCAGGACCGCCGCAGCCTGATGCGCCGCGGGCTCGAGCAGCTCCCGGAGAAGCTCCGGGAGGCGGTGTTTCTTCGGGATCTGCAAGGCCTGACCTACCAGGAGATGGCGGAGAGGCTCGCCCTGCCCGAGGGGACGGTCAAGAGCCGCATCAACCGCGGTCGGGAGGAGCTCGGGCGGCTGCTCCTGCGCGCCCAGCAGCCCGCGCGACGCGTGCGCGGACGCAGCGGGACCGGCGGACGGAGGTGAGTGCATGAAGCTGGCGTTCGAAGACAAAGACGGCGTGACCGTCGTCCGGGTGCAGGAGGCGAAGCTGACCTATCCGGTTCTCGCCTCCTTCTTCTCCGAGATCAGGCAGCATGTGGAGGGCGGAGCCCGCCACGTCGTGATCGACCTTGCCGCGGTGGGTTACCTCGACAGCGCCTCCATCGGGTGTCTGATGGACGTGCACCGACTCCTCCAGGAAAAAGGGGGCGCGCTGCGCCTGTCGGGTCTGCAGCCACGGGTCGAAACGATGATCTCGATGACCGGGGTCCACAAGATCGTTCCCCTGCACCGGGACGAGGACGAGGCGCTCGCCGGGTTCCGGGGGGCGGGGGGAGCGGGGCAATGACCTCGGCTCGACTCTCCACCGGCCACCAGATCCCGCTCGACGGCGACCTCCTCGGCGTGCTCGAGGCGCTCTACCGCGAGGTCACGCTGCGTCTGCAGCTCAAGGTCTCGTTCGAGGACATGATGCGCGAAATCGAGGGGCTCGTCGACCAGATGAGCGAGGAGGATCGACGCCGTTATCTCGTCGAAAGCCTCTTCCTCAACTCCGTGACCTACGAGAACGAGATGCTCGACGCCTACATGCGCCGGCTGACCGCCTCGAAGAGGAAGGCGCGCGGGCGTGCGGCGGGAGGTCCGAGGTGAGGCGCCGGCTCGCGGTCGCGGCGGTGGCCGTCGTGCTCGGCGCGGGCACTTTGGCATTCGCCGAGCCGGCCCCTCCCCGTATCCGCGTCGAGCCCGAGGCCTTCGACTTCGGACGTGTCCTCCCCCGTCGCACGTTGCGCAAGGAGTTCCGCCTCCTGAACCTCGGCGAGCGGCCGCTTCAGATCTCGGGGATCTCCAAGTCGTGCGGCTGCACCCGGGCGGTGGTCGGCGAGACGGTCCTCGAGCCCGGCGCCGCGACGACCCTCAACGTCGAGGTCGAGACCAGGTTGGCGAAGGGGAAGATCGGGCAACAGGTGGTCGTCCGCTCGAACGATCCGGAGACCCCCCTCCTCGAGGTGAAGCTGACCGCCACCGTCGTCGCCGAGGAGCAGCGCTAGGCTCCAGCCATCCGTGTCGGGTCGGGATCGGTGCGGGTGGGGCGGCGTGTCGGGCGGGCCGGGATCAGGCGCGGGCGGGCTGCAGGCGCGGCTCGGGAGCGCCCCCTTCGAGAGCGGGGATTCCGGGGCTGGGCACGAGCTCCCAGGCCCGCGGGTTCGCGATCAGCTTCTGGGCCACCGCCGCATGGAGAGCGTGGCCCGCCTTGTTCGCCTCGAGGCGCCCGACCAGAGGATGGCCGAGAAGGGTCAGGTCCCCCAGCGCATCGAGGATCTTGTGGCGCACGAACTCGTCCTCGAAACGCAGCTTGTTGTTCAGCACCCCGGTCTCACCGATCACCACCGCGTTTTCCAGGCTTCCCCCGAGGGCGAGGCCGCTCTTGCGGAGCATCTCGACTTCTCTGAGGAAGCCGAACGTCCGCGCGGAGGCCACCGCTTCGGTGAAGGTTCGCGGCGTCATGCGCAGGGAGAGGGACTGGTGCCGCAGGAGGGGATGGTCGAACCCGATCGTATAGCTGATCTCGAAGTGGTCGGCGGGGACGAGGCGGATGCTCTTTGCGCCCTTCACCACCTCCACGGGCTCGAGAACCCGCAGGTGCTGCCGGGGGACGGCCAGGGGTCGAAGACCGGCCTCGTGGAGCAGGATGACGAACGGCGCCGCGCTCCCGTCGAGGACCGGGACCTCGGGGCCGTCGACCTCGACCAGCACGTCATCCACGCCGAGTCCTCCGAGAGCCGCGAGAAGATGCTCCACCGTGCCGATCGAAACTCCGTCCCGGCTGAGGGTCGTGGCGTGGTCCTGGCCCCCGAGGTTCTGCAGGCTTGCCGGAATCTCGACGCCCACGTCGGTGCGCAGGAAGCGGATTCCGTGCTCAGCCGGGGCCGGACGCAGGCGCAGGCGGACCGGGCGGCCCGAATGGAGCCCGATGCCGGTGCACGCCACTTCGCGTCTGAGCGTTCGTCGGTAACCCATGTTGCCCGGTTCGGGCCTCCGTGTGCCCGAGCACGCCGGCACCCGCCGCGCCTACTGCAACGCTGATGCCATGACCGAACCACCATACCTGGGGTTCCGAGCACAAACATTCCGCATTTCGTAGGCAGTCGTGTGGCTGGTTCACCACGGTCCGCTCGGCACGCAGTGGCTGCTCCACCACACTCACGTGGCGTGCGACCGATCCTACGTCCGCCGGACCTGACGAGAGAGGAGGGCGCGCAGATAACGGCCGGTGTGGCTGCGGCGGGAGCGCGCCACCTTTTCGGGCACGCCGGTGACGACCACGCGACCCCCGCCCGCCCCCGCCTCGGGTCCGAGGTCGACCACCCAGTCCGCGGACTTGATCACATCGAGGTTGTGCTCGATGACGACTACGGTGTTCCCCGCGTCCGTCAGCCTTCCGAGCACCTCGAGGAGCCGCCGGACGTCGTCGGCGTGCAGCCCCGTCGTCGGCTCGTCGAGGAGGTAGAGAGTCCGCCCGGTGTCGCGACGTCCGAGCTCCCGGGCGAGCTTCACCCGCTGTGCCTCACCCCCGGACAGGGTTGCCGCGCTCTGGCCCAGCCGGAGGTAGCCGAGCCCGACCTCGGAGAGCGTGCCGAGCAGCCGCGAGAGCCTCGGGTGGGCCGAGAGCAGCTCGTGCGTCTCGTCGACCGTCATCTCGAGAACGTCCGCGATCGTTCGGTTGTGGTAGAGGATCTCCAGGGTCTGGCGGCTGTAGCGGCGCCCTCGGCACGACTCGCACTGCACGTAGACGTCGGGCAGGAAGTGCATCTCGACCCGGCGCACGCCGTCGCCCTGACACGACTCGCAGCGGCCGCCCTTGACGTTGAACGAGAACCGCCCCGGGCGATAGCCGCGCGCGCGCGCTTCGGGCACGAGGCTGAACATCTCGCGGATGAAGGCGAAGGCCCCGGTATACGTGGCGGGATTCGATCGCGGGGTGCGCCCGATCGGGCTCTGGTCGATCGCCACGACCTTGTCGATCTCCTCGGCGCCCTCGATGGCGCGGTGCGCCCCGGGCTCTGCGGTGGCCCGGTACAGGCGCCGGGCGAGGGTCCGGTGCAGGACCTCCTCCACCAGGGTCGACTTGCCCGCCCCCGACACTCCGGTCACGGCGGTGAGCGCTCCGCGCGGGATTGCGACGTCGACGTCACGGAGGTTGCGCGCGCGGGCTCCTTTGATGCGGATCCACCCTCGTGCCTCGCGCCTCGCCGCCGGGACCGGGACCTGCGCTTCGCCCCGGAGATAGCGGCCGGTGAGGCTGCCGTCGATCGTCCCGGGAGGGCCCGCATACATGAGCCGGCCCCCCCGCGCGCCCGCTCCCTCGCCGAGGTCGATCACCCAGTCCGCGGCCCGGATCGTCTCCTCGTCGTGCTCGACCACGACGACCGTGTTCCCTCCGTCCCGGATGGAGCGGAGCGTCTGCAGCAGGCGCTCGTTGTCGCGCTGGTGGAGGCCGACCGAGGGCTCGTCGAGAACGTAGACGAGACCCTGCATCCGCGCCCCGATCTGGGTGGCCAGGCGCAGGCGGTGGGCCTCGCCCCCGGAGAGGGAGGTCGTCGCGCGGTCGAGGGCCAGGTAGCCCAACCCGAGCGAGACGAGAACGTCGACACGCGAGACCATCTCGCCCACGAGGCGCTCCCCCACCGGGCGCTCGCGTTCCTCGAAGGACAGGCTGGCCAGAGCCGGACGCGCCTCGGCGAGGGGCAGGCGGACGAGGTCGGCCAGGGACAGCCCGCCCACCCGCACCGCGAGGCTCTCGGGACGCAGCCTTGTCCCCCGGCACGGCCGGCATGGCTCCTCGGTGAGGAACGGGCGAAGGTCTTCGAAAGCCTCTCCGCCGTCTTGCCCCTGCTCGTCGGACGGAGATGGGTCGAGGTGGAGCAGCGTCTCGACCCGTCGCCTCAGGTAGGGAACGATTCCGGGAAATCCCTCCTCGTCTCCGTGGAGAAGAATCTCACGCGCCTGCACCGCGAGGTTGCGCACCGGGGTCGCGAGCGAGAAGCCGTGGCGACGAGCGACCTCCTCGAGGGCATCCTTGAGCGCCCGCGGTCCGTGCCGTCGCCACGGGCGGATCGCCCCCTGCAGGATGCTGCGGCGGTCGTCGGGGATCACCCGGAGGGGGTCCACCGTCCAGCGCTGGCCCAGACCATCGCAGGCGGGGCAGGCGCCCTGGGCGCTGTTGAAGGAGAAGGACCGGGGGTTCAGCGGCGGCACGGAGACGTCGCAGCGTGCGCAAGCGAGGTTGCGGCTGAGCAGGCGCTCGCCCTTCCCCTCGATGGAGACGAGAACCACTCCCCGCGCGAGATCGAGAGCTTTCTCCAGGCTCGACCGCAGGCGCCTCGCGCTCGACCCCCGGAGCACCAGGCGGTCGACGAGCACGTCGATCCGATGACCCCGCCGGGGGTCGAGCGGTGGAGGATCGTCCAGGTGAACCGCCCGGCCGTCCATCCGCGCCCGCAGAAAGCCCCGCGCCCGCGCGGCCGCGAGCTCCTTGCGATAGCCTCCCTTGCGGCCCCGGGCCACCGGCGCGGCGATGACCGCCACGCGACCCGACGTGCGACGGAGCAGGCTCTCCGCGATCTGCTCCGCGCTCTGGGCGGCGATGGGCTGGGCGCACCGCGGGCAATGGGCACGACCGAGGGTGGCGAAGAGAACGCGCAGATGGTCGTAGACCTCGGAGACCGTCCCGACCGTGGAGCGCGGATGAGCCACCGTCGTCCGTTGTTCGATGGCGATGGCCGGCGAGAGACCGCTCACCGACTCGACGTCGGGCCGCTCCATCTGCTCGAGAAACTGGCGGGCCCACGGGGAGAGGCTCTCCACGAAGCGGCGCTGTCCCTCGGCGTAGAGGGTGTCGAAGGCGAGGCTGCTCTTGCCCGAGCCCGAGGGGCCGGTGATGACCACGAGCTTGTTGCGGGGGATGTCGCAGTCCACTCCCCGCAGGTTGTGGACCCGGGCCCCCCGGATCGAGATCGGCTCGTCCCTGAGATCGCTTCCCACTGCTGGTCGAATTCACCATTTTAGCGGAGATGGGCCCCGGATTGCGGGAATTGCCGCCTCGTGCGGGGACGTGCTAACGTCGTGGGCTTCGAGGGGGCTTCGCCCCCCCGTCGAGAGGAGGCCCAAGTGGCGAGAAAGGCCGCCCCGGCGCCGGTGGGCGATCGGCGCTACCAGCAGGGTATGGAACGGTTCGAGAAGGCCGTCAAAGCCTTCGGTCGAAAGGACTTCGACCGGGCCGGGGAGCTGCTGGACAGCCTTATCGAGGACCACGAGGACCACCTGGATCTCGTGGAAAGGGCCCGCGCCTACCGGGCCATGTGCGAACGGGCCAGGGACCGCCCGCCACGGCCTCGCGGCTTCGAGGAGCTGCTCAACTACGGGGTGGTCCTCCACAACCGCGGCGAGTATCCCGCCGCCGTGCGCTACCTGCGCCAGGCCCTCGAGAAGCATCCGCGAAACGAGCACGCTCTCTATTGCCTCGCCGCGGCGCAGTCGCGCGCGGGGGACGTCGACGGGGCCCTCAAGGCGCTGCGCTCGGCGATCCACGCGAATCCGGCCTGCCGGACCCAGGCCCGACAGGACGCGGACTTCCTCCCGTTGCGGGGAGAGGACGAGTTCCAGGCCCTCGTGGCGACCCCCTCGCTCACCTGAAGGCGCTCCGCCGCGACGCGGGGGGGGCGTGAGTGTTTCGGAGGTGAGGAAGTGGGGCCTGATCGATCCAGGGAAGAGGCCGCGGCGAAAGCGGAGAGGCAGAGTCGTGAGCGTCGGGTGGGTGAGCTCCTCGCTGCCGGTGTCCTCGTGGACGACCCCGCCAGCACCCACGTCGCCGAAGGTGTCGTCGTCGAGCCCGGGGCGAGGCTGCGCGCCTTCACGATCCTGGAGGGAGAGACCGTCGTTCGGGCCGGCGCGTCGGTGGGTCCCTTCGTCCGCCTCGTCGACGTCCTCGTGGGGGCGGGGGCGGAGATCCTCGACCACTGCCTTCTCCGCCAGTGCGCGGTGGAGGAGCGCGCGAGCGTGGGGCCTTTCTCTCACGTCCGCCCCGAGAGCCGGATCGGCGCCGGGGCGCGGGTGGGCAACTTCGTCGAGCTGAAGAAGACGGACCTCGGCCCGCGCTCGAAGGCATCGCACCTGAGCTACCTCGGCGACGCGTCGATCGGCCCCGACGTCAACATCGGGGCGGGAACGATCACCTGCAACTACGACGGGGTCCGCAAGCATCCGACCCGCGTCGAAGCGCGCGCTTTCGTGGGCAGCAACGCCATCCTCGTCGCGCCCGTCACCATCGGCCCGGGTGCCTACGTGGCCGCGGGGAGCACGGTGACCGAGGACGTTCCCGGGGACGCGCTCGCTCTGGGCCGGGCCCGCCAGGTCACGAAGCCCGGCTGGGCACAGCGCCGGCGCGAGGCGCTCGCCCCGAAGACGAAGGACTGACGCCCCATGCCCCGGGTCGCCGTGTCCTTCTCGGCCCTCCCGAACCCACTCCGCTCGCCTCCCGCGGTGTCGCGGGGGTGGCGAGGCTCGGGAGGCCTCCCATGTGCGGCATCGTCGGCTACGTAGGGGGACGTGACGCGATCCCCGTGATCCTGGACGGGCTGCGACGACTCGAGTACCGCGGCTACGACTCGGCAGGGGTCGCGGTGGTGCGCGAGGGGATCCTGCACCGGCGACGCGCGGCGGGCAAGCTCGACCGCCTGGCGGCGAGCCTCGAGGCGGAGCCGCTGGCGGGCGAGTGGGGCCTCGGGCACACCCGCTGGGCGACCCACGGGCGGCCCACCGAGGAGAACGCCCACCCCCACCAGGACTGCGGCGGAAGAATCGTGGTTGCCCACAACGGCATCATCGAGAACCACCTCGAGCTCAAGTCGCGGCTTCTCGAGGGGGGGCACCGCTTCGTGACCCAGACCGACACCGAGGTGATCGCCCATCTCGTGGAGTCGGTGTACGACGGCTCGCTCGAGGACGCCGTCCGCCGGGCCCTGCCGCAGCTGCGAGGTGTCTACGCCCTCGTTCTCCTCCATCGCGACGAGCCCCAGCGGCTGGTCGCGGCGCGCATGGGTCCTCCCCTGGTGGTGGGGCTCGGGGACGGGGAGCGCTTCGTGGCCTCGGACATCCCGGCCCTCCTGCTCCACACCCGAGACTTCCTCTTTCTCGACGACGGCGACGTGGCGAACGTCACCCCCGGGGGGGTGACGGTGAGGACGCACGCGGGGTTGGAGGTCCGGCGCGAGCCGCAGCGAGTGACCTGGGACGCGGTGCAGGCCGAGAAGGGCGGCTACCGCCACTTCATGCTGAAGGAGATCCACGAACAGCCGCGGAGCATGCGCGACACCCTCCTCGGCCGCTTCAGCCTCGAGGACGGCGAGCTCCGGCTCGACGAGCTCGGCGACGCCGCCTCCGGCCTGAAGGGCGCCTCTCGCCTCATCCTGCTCGCGTGCGGCACCAGCTGGCACGCGGCGCTCGTCGGAAAGTTCCTCATCGAGCACCTCGCGGGTCTGCCCGCCGAGGTGGACTACGGCAGCGAGTTCCGCTATCGGACGCCTCTCGTGGGTCCGGGCACAGTCGCCGTCGCGATCAGCCAGAGCGGGGAGACGGCGGACACGCTGGCCGCATTTCGCGAGGCGCGTTCCCGGGGCGCGCTCCCCATCGCCATCTGCAACGTACGCGGGTCCATGCTCACCCGCGAGGCGAAGGGGTCTCTCCTCACCCACGCGGGTCCGGAGATCGGGGTGGCCTCGACGAAGGCCTTCACCTCGCAGATGGTGGCGCTCGCCCTCCTCGCTCTCCACCTCGGTCGCCTGCGGGGGCGGCTCTCGAGCGACGAGTGCCGCAACCACCTCAGCGCGCTCACCCGCGTCCCCCACCTGATGGAGCAGGCTCTCGACCGGGAGCCGGAGATCGAGGCGCTCGCTCGGGGCCTGACCCACGCGTCCGATTTTCTGTACCTGGGTCGGGGGATCAACTACCCGATCGCCCTCGAGGGGGCCTTGAAGCTCAAGGAGGTGTCGTACCTGCACGCCGAGGGCTACCCCGCGGGCGAGATGAAGCACGGTCCGATCGCCCTCGTCGACGACGCCCTGCCCGTCGTGGCGCTGTGCCCAGCCGGCCATGTCTACGAGAAGATGCTCTCCAACGTGCAGGAGGTGAAGGCTCGGGGCGGACGGGTGATCGCGGTGGCCACGACCGGTGATCGGGGCCTGCACGCGCTGCTCGACGGGCCCGGCGACGCGGTCCTCGAGGTGCCGGAGTGCCCCGAGCTGTGGTCGCCCTTCCTCACGGTGCTCCCGCTGCAGCTGCTCGCCTACCACGTCGCCTTGCGCGCCGGGCGGGACGTGGACCAGCCGCGGAACCTCGCCAAATCGGTGACGGTCGAGTAGGGCGGGGCGAAGGCGGCGTGAACTCCCCACCTCAGACCCTCGTCGCACTCAACGAGAGCCAACGCGAGGCCGTGCTCGCGGTGGAGGGACCAGTTCTGATCCTGGCCGGGGCGGGAAGCGGCAAGACCCGGGTCATCACCCATCGCATTGCCCACCTGGTGCTGGATCGGGGGGTGCCATCCGAGCAGATTCTCGCCGTGACGTTCACGAACAAGGCGGCGGAGCAGATGCGGGCCCGCGCCGAGGCGCTCGTGCCGGGACGAGCCCTGCGCAGCGTGCTGTCGACGTTCCACAGCTTCTGCGTGCGCCTCCTCCGCCGAGAGGCCGCGGCCGCCGGCCTCAGCCCTCGCTTCCTCATCTACGACGAGGACGACCAGCTCGCGGCGGTGCGCGAGGTCATGCGGTCGCTCGATCTCTCGGAGAAGCTCCACCCGCCGCGCCGCCTACTCGGCCGGATCTCCGCGCGCAAGAATTCGGCCTCGGGAGAGGAGAGCGAGGGTCCGGGAGCGAGCCTCGCCGCCCGGGTCGAAGAGCGCTACCGCCAGGTCCTCGACGCGGCCGGCGCGCTCGACTTCGACGACCTGCTCCTGCGCGCGGTGCGACTCCTCGACGAGAGCCCCGCCGTGCGCGAGGCCTGGCGCGCGCGCTTCCCGTTCCTCTTGGTCGACGAGTACCAGGACACGAACCGGGTGCAGTACGAGCTGGTTCGGCTTCTCGGCGGCCCGGGGGGCAACGTGACCGTGGTCGGCGACGAGGACCAGTCGATCTATTCCTGGCGCGGGGCCGACATCTCGAACATCCTGGACTTCGAGCACGACTTTCCCGGGGCGCGAGTGTTCCACCTGGAGGTCAACTACCGCTCAAGCCAGGCCATCCTCGACGTCGCGTCCGCTCTCGTCGAGCGCAACGTGCGCCGCAAGGGCAAGCTTCTGCGGGCGGCGCGCGGGGGGGGAGAGGCCGTTTCTCTGCACGAGGCTACAGACGAGTACGAGGAGGCGGCGTGGGTCGTGGAGAGGATCGCGGTACGCCCGGGACGGAGTCGCGCGGCGGTTCTCGTGAGGATGAACGCTCAAAGCCGCCTCTTCGAGGAGGCGCTTCTGCGTGCCCGCCTCCCCTATCTCGTGGTGGGAGGAGTGGGCTTCTACGAGCGAAGGGAGGTCAAGGACCTGCTGGCCTATTTGCGCCTCGTCCAGAGCCCGCGCGACAACGTGGCGTTTCGCCGGGTGGTCAACGTGCCCCCCCGCGGCGTCGGGGCCCGCACGCTGGAGGAGATCGAACGAGCGGCGGGCACGGGCGAAAGCGCGTGGGAGACGATGGTGCGTCTGGTCGAGGACGCCGCTTTGCCTGCGCGCGCTCTGGGCCCGCTGCGGCGGTTCCGCGAGACGATCGAGGCGCTGCAGGCGGCGGGGGGGGAATCGGGAATCCGGAGGCTCCTCGAGCGGACTCTCGAGGCGACAGGCTACGCCGCGGCGCTCGCTCGCGAGGACACCCGGGAGAGCCAGGATCGGCTCGACAATCTCGCCGAGTTGCTCGCGGCGGCCGCGGAGTACGAGTCCCGCGAGGAGGGACCGACCCTGGCCGGGTTTCTCGACCGGGCAGCGCTGCTCTCCGAAACCGACCGGATCCGCGACGACGTACCCGTCCTCCTGATGACCCTGCACGCGGCCAAGGGCCTCGAGTTCGAGTCGGTCTTCCTTCCCGGTCTCGAGGAGGGGCTCCTGCCCCACTCCCGGAGCCTGGCCGCACCCGAGGGGCTCGAGGAGGAGCGTCGTCTCGCCTACGTCGGCATGACGCGGGCCATGGAGCAGCTGCACCTGAGCTGGGCGCGGAGCCGCCAGGTCTTCGGGCAGCGTCGGCTCTCGGAGCCGAGCCGTTTCCTGGCGGAGATCCCCCGCGAAGGCCTCGAGCTTTCGGGGGGGCTCGGCGTGCCGGCCGCGGCACGGCGCGCCGGATCCCGTCGGGAGCCCGAGTGGGCGCAGTCGCGGTCGCGCCCTCTGGCGCCGGCCGGGCCCGCTCCCGACCCCGACCTTCTGCGGCCCGGGGTCCGGGTGCGGCACCCGCTCTTCGGCGTCGGAACGGTCCTCCGCCGCGAAGGCGGTGGCGACGATCTCAAGCTGACCGTTTCATTCCCGGGCGTGGGCGCGAAGAA
>Ga0214472_10007396_pt1 | contig 11501 bp, 5 predicted proteins | sample RVTome_6_FD_207662 | JGI IMG/M metagenome (GOLD analysis project Ga0214472, IMG submission 207662) | Soil microbial communities from uranium-contaminated site in the Upper Colorado River Basin, Wyoming, United States - RVT140D175 | ecosystem: Environmental > Terrestrial > Soil > Contaminated >...
ATGCACCGTCAGGTCGCCTTCCGCGACCCGCCGCACCACTTGCGCCGCATAATCCGGCTCTCCGCCCATCGCCTTGAGCACTCCGCGGACGATAATGACGGTCACCCCCATGACCAGTACAAACAGGGTCAGGACGGCCCCCAGCAGCATCTGCCGCTTCGCGTTCAGGTCGGCGGCATGCCGGTTCAGAATCTGCTGAAACTCTGCCGTCATGGCATCCACCAGGGCGAGCTGTGCATCCAGCGCGGCGGTTGCGGCCGCAAAATACTGTTCGGCGGGATAGCTCAGTTGTTCGCCAGCGACAATCTCCCGCTCGGCCAGTGCCAGCGCATCCTCGCTGCCGGACAGTGCCTGCCGGTACGACATCTCCAGTGCAGCCTGAAGCGACGGCGATGCCCGGTAGACCTTGTCGAGGCTTTCGCCGATACCGCTCAGTTGCCGGCGCGCCAGGCCGAGCAGACTCGCCAGTCGGCTGCGTTCATCGGGCCCGGCCTCGGCCTTCGCCAACAGCCCGGCGCCCAGACCGCGTATGCGGCCGCTGTACTCGGTCAGCAGCGGCAGTCGGGTCGTCAACGCAATGCCGAGCTGATACCCCTCCACGCTGGGGTCATAAGTGATGTTCGAGGCATCGGCGATATCCACGATAAATGTCAGCAACACCTCGACCAGCGCGGTATGGCGCGCAAAGTTTTCCGCTGCCGACAAATTGGCCTGTTCGCCGTCGAGCTGCTGCCACTGCCTGCCCAGCGTTTCGACCTTGGTGCCGAGGCCAAGGTGGACGTGTTCGGTGTCGATAGCGGCGAGCGTCCGGAGCGCGTCATCGGTGTCGACGCCGGTCTGCTCCAGCTTGCCGGCCAGATCGCTCCGTCCGTTGAGCACCAGGGCGGACAGGCCGCGATGCTTCTGCACCTGTTTCAGCACCGCGAGTGCCGCCGGCAGGTAGGTCGCCCCCTCCGCCTCGCGCTCCGAGAACGCGATATCCTCGTTGAGCCCGGTGACAAACAGCCAGGTCGGAACGCTGAACAGCACAACCACGCCGACGCCCAGCAACAGGAACTTGTGAATCAACTTCATGTTCCGACCCCTCCGACATCCATTCCTCGGCCGATGGAACCATCGACAAAATGATCGGCCGTCGGAGCCAGGGCCGACCATAACGCACATGCCGACCCGCGTTTTGCTCTCGTTTGCACTGTCTTCACTCCTGTTTCTTATTGTTGTCAGGTGTCGTAGGTCGGTGACCCTTTCGACATACGGGATTACCGGCATTATGCAGACAAACAAACACCGCATCTACCCGGACTGATCCTAATGTAATGCAGGAATAATCCGTACAAAGAAGGAAAAACACGTACCCCCTTGAAACAAGAGCGAGCCTGGCTGGATCTACCGGCGATGCGGTAGAAACCGTTGCAAACCGAATGGATAGGGGGGGATAGTGGAGAAGAGGGGAAGAGACCCTCGCGACAAAAAGAGAGTCGGGCTCTATCGGACACACCCGGATTTTGCTGCAGGTAAGCTTCCGACAATTAGAGAGGGATAGTCGTCATTCAACCATCCCTCTGGAGACCGCATAGCGGATCAGTTCGGCGTTGCTGCCGAACCCCAGTTTGCGCATCAGGCGGGTCTTGTGGGTGCTGACGGTCTTGTTGCTGATCGCCAGGCGCTCGGCGATCTCGTTCTGGTTGCAGCCGCTCGCCAACAGCTGCAGGATCTGCTGCTCTCGCCTGCTCAGTTCCGGCGACGCGTCGTCGTCCGAGCGACCGGTTTCAAACGCGATCCGCTCCGCCAGTTCGGCGCTGATATAGCGCCCCCCCTTCACCACCCGCTCGATCGCTTCGAGCAGCACCTCCGGTTCGCAGTCCTTGGTCAGGTAGCCCGACGCCCCCTCCTGCAGCTTGCGCCTGGCGATCTGTGCCTCGTTGTGCATGCTCAGGATCAGCACCGGCAGTTGCGGATAGTAGCTGCGCACCCGCTCGAGCAGATCACCCGACACCATACCGGGCATCGACACATCCAGCAGGAGCAGATCGAAAGTCCGGTTGCGCAGTTGCTCCAGCACCTGCCCGCCGTCGGCCGCTTCGGCCGCAATCTCGATATGGGGGTAAGCGGCAAAGAGCTGCTTCAACCCCTGACGCACCAGGGTATGGTCGTCGGCCAGCAATACTCGAATCATGGGGTACACCTGTCCCGCTGCTCCATCGGAATATACAGATCGACCCGCGTGCCCTGTTGCGGCGCGCTGGTCAGTTGCATCGTACCACCCAATGTCAGTGCGCGCTCCTGCATGCCGAGCACGCCGAACGACCGCGGCTTGCCCACCGCCTGGGTATCGAAACCGATGCCGTCATCCTCGATGCTGAGCCGGTAGTCGTCCCCCTGTCGATGCAACGACACCCGTACCCGGTCGGCCTGAGCATGACGGGCGACATTGGTCAGGGACTCCTGCGCCACGCGGAACACCACCACGGCACGCGCTTCATCCAGCGTTATGTCGTCGTCCAGATCGAGGCTCACGGCAATGGCACTATGGCCGGCAAACTGCTGCACCAGCCACTCCAGCGCCGAGGTGATACCCATATCGAGCACGGCAGGACGCAGCGCCGTGGCGATATCCCGGACCGACTGGATGGTGCTGTCCACGATATCGCGCAACATGACCGTGCGCTCACTCAGCGCCGGTAACTGCTGCCCGAACTCCCGCCCCAGCAGGTTCAGGTTCAGCCGCAACGAGGTCAGCAACTGCCCCAGTTCATCATGCACCTCCCGTGCAATGCGCTTGCGCTCCTCCTCCAGTTCCGCTTCGCGCCGCGCCGCCAGTTCACGCAACAGCGTCCTGGACTCCTGCAGGGCGGTGGCACGCGCCTTTTGCTCGGTGATGTCGCGCGTGATGCCGACGATGCGGTAGATGACGCCGAAGCGGTCCCGCACCGGTACCAGCGTCGAATGGAGAATCCGTCGCCCCATCGGCAGATCCAGCTCGACCTCCTCCTCGGTGACCGTGCCCGCCGCGATGCAGCGCCGGTACTTGGCGTTGGAGATGTCCGCGACGGACTGAGGTACCGTTTCGTCGATCGTCTTGCCGATCAGTTCGGCGCGTGACATACCGACCATCCGCTCGAACGCCGGATTGACCTCGATGTTGCGGAAACCGCCGTCGCCGGTCACCTCGAGCAGGAACAGGGCATCGTGGGAGTTGTTGAAGATATCGCGATGGCGCTGATCGCTCTCCCGCAAGGTGCGCTCCGCCAATGAGCGGCGGATCGCGATGGTGGAAAACTGGCAGGCTTGCTGCACCACCGCCAGATGCTCCTGAGCGGGCACCCCCGGATGGTCCAGATAGACCGCCAGCACGCCCAGCACCCGTCCATCCAGATTGAGGATCGGTTCCGACCAACAGGCCCGCAGACCGGCACTCAAGGCGAGATCTCGCGCCTCTTCGAAGTATGGATCCGTGGCGATATCCTCCACCGCGAACCTCTCTCGCCGCCAGGCGGCGGTACCGCAACTCCCGGCCCCCTCGGCAATCGCTATACCGTCGGCCGCGGCCAGATATTCCGCAGGCAGACTGGGCGCCGGTCCGGAGCGCAGACAGTGCGCCTGCTCATCGACCAACATGATACTGGCGCGCAGTTCGGGGCAGACCTGCTCGACAAAACGCACCACCCGCCCCAGGCAGATATCCAAGGGGGCGCCGTGCGCCAGCGACTGGAAGATATCGAGCTGCAGCCGCTCCATCCGGTCGTGTCGCCGCTGCTCGGTTAGGTCGCGCGACAAGCCGACGATGCGGTAGATCCGCCCGCCGCCGTCGACCACCGGCACCAGCGTCCAGCGATAGGTGCGCACGCCCGTCGGCACTCTCAACTCCGCCTCGCCGTCGATCATCGAGCCTTCGTTCAGGCACCGCCGCAGATAACCCAGCAGGGTTTGCGTGTCCTGCTCGGACATGTTGTCGCCGACATAGCTACCGACCACCTGCTCCGGCTTTAGACCGGTCGAGACCTCGAAGGCGCGATTCACCTCCAGGTAGCGAAAGCGTCCATCCTCGGTCACCTCGAGCAGGTAGAGCAGATCCGAGGCGTGGTCGAACACTTCGCGATAGCGTTGGCCGGTCGCATGATCACTGGATAGCTGATCACTGACCGAAACCTGTTGTTGATTGTCGACGGTCAAGTTAGACCCCCAGAATTATCATGAACCATCCCTGCATACACTTTATACTCACTACTCATTCTTCGCTGCATCGGGGAGGCGGCGACTTGCAGATTACCGATAATTCTGGATATTGGTAATAGTTACGATATACGGAGTTCAATTTTTGTTGAACCACTGTCTATATATACCGGGCGAGACTAGAATACCCTTCCAATCAGGGGGCTATACTGCAACGAGATATCGATGGCGCATACGGCTATGGAACGAAAAACGATCCTGCTCGTCGACGACAACCCCAGCAACCTGAAGTTGCTGGTCGATTGCCTTGAAAGCCATGAATTCAAGGTCGCGGTCGCATCGAGCGGGGAGGAAGCGATTCGGCGACTGCAACGGACCCATCTGGTCAAACCCGATCTCATCCTCCTCGACATCATGATGCCCGGCATCGACGGCTATGAGACCTGCCGTCAGATCAAGCTGATACCCGAGATCAGCGATATCCCGATCATATTTCTCAGCGCCCTGTCGGAAACTCCGGACAAGGTCTTCGGATTCTCCATCGGCGCGGTCGATTACATCACCAAGCCGATCAACCTCGCCGAGATGATGGCCAGGATCAACACCCATCTCGAGCTGTCGGCGCTGCGCAATGAGCTTGAGCTGCGCGTTCAGGTCCGCACCCGGGAACTGCTCGACGCCAACACCGCGTTACGCCACGAGATCAAGGAGCGCAAGCGGATCGAGGAGCAGATCCGCTATATCACTACGCACGACTCGCTCACCGACCTGCCCAACCGTTTTCTGCTGATGGAGCGGCTCGATCAACTGATCGATCGGGCGCGTCGATACAAGGAGCGGGTCGCCCTGATGTATCTCGATCTCGACCAGTTCAAGATCGTCAACGATTCATTGGGACATCGCTTTGGCGACATGCTGCTCAGCGACGTTGCCTATCGGCTGAAGGATGCGGCACTGACCGCCGACGCCGTGGCCCGGCTGGGCGGAGACGATTTTGTCATCTGCCTGCCGATCCACGATGAAGACGAGGATGTAATCGCAACCGCCAAGTCGATACTCGATTCGCTGCGCGAGCCGTTCTGTATCAACGACGTCAGTCTGCATGTAAGCGCCAGCATCGGCGTCGCCGTCTATCCGGACGACGGCGCGGACGCCGATACCCTGATGCGCAACTCCGATACCGCCATGCACCATGCCAAACAGTCGGGTAGAGCGGGGATAAAGCGCTACACCAGCGAATTGAATGTACATTTCCAGGGCCACCTCAACCTGTCCAACCTCCTGTCGGACGCGCTCAAGGCCCGGGAGCTGTTCATGGAGTACCAGCCCCAGATCGACCTGACCACCGGCAGGATCATCGGTGCCGAAGCGCTGATGCGCTGGCGCCGAAGCGACGGCACCTGGATCTCCCCGGCGGAGTTTATTCCGGTCGCGGAGGCGAACGGCCTGATCAAGGAGCTGGGCGAATGGGGATTTCGTCAGAGTTGCGCGGAACTCAAACGTTGGCATGATGCCGGCTATGACGATTTGAGCATGGCGATCAATGTCTCGGTGCCGCAACTGCACGCCGCCGGATTTATCGATACCCTGCAGAGTATCATCGAAGAGTATCGACTGCCGCCGTCCAGGCTCGAGTTGGAGATCACCGAAACCCTGCTGATGCAGCACAGCAAGACCAACCTGAACATCCTGCACACCCTCAGCGACTTCGGCGTACAGCTCTCGGTAGACGATTTCGGAACAGGCTACTCCAGCCTGGCCTATCTGCAGGATTTCCCGGTCAACACCCTCAAGATCGATATCTCGTTCGTGCGCAACATAGGCACCGACAGCGGTAACGCCATTCCGTCGGCGATCATCGCCATGGCCCACAGCCTGAATCTGAGCGTGGTCGCCGAGGGGGTCGAAACAGACGACCAGGAAGCGTTTCTGCGCGCACAGGGCTGCGAGTATGCCCAAGGTTTCCACTACAGCCGCTCCGTATCGGGCGATAGATTCCTTGAACTATGCGGGACGGGAGTTTCGACGTCCGACAACTGATCACAGATAGGGGCAGGTAAAATGCGGGCCAACAGCCTTACAACAAGAGCCTTTGTAAGATTTGTATTAGCCGCTTTAACGTTTATCCCCCTGTTATTTTCGACCAGCCGACTCGAAGCGCAGACGACAACACCCGCTGCCGACCAAACACGCAATCAAGCCCCCCCCGTCTTTCACCATCTGACGATCGACGACGGCCTGTCGCACAACTCGGTGTTCGATGTAGTGCAGGATCGCCAGGGCTTTATCTGGGCCACCACGGTACAGGGCATCAACAGGTACGACGGCATGAGCGTGCGTACCTTTACCCCCCAGGCACCGGGGAGCGAACAGGGCACGCCTCAGTTCTACCAGACCATGCTCGAAGACCGCGACGGCATTCTGTGGTTCTGTAACTACGGCGCCGGTCTGGTCCGCCATGACCCCGTGCTCGATACCTGGACCTACTACCGACACGACCCGAACAACCCCAACAGCCTGGCCAACGACACCACCTGGTACGTGTTTCAGGACCGGGACGGCATCTTCTGGGTGTCGACCTTCGGCGGCCTGAGCCGTTTCGATCCGACAACGGAGCAGTTCACCAACTACCGTCACGATCCGAATAATCCTGATAGCCTGGCATTCGACACCCTGGCACAGATCGCACAGGATGCCGACGGCATGCTCTGGATCGCTACCTACGGCGGCGGCCTGGACCGATTCGACCCGAGCACCGGTGTGTTCACCCACTACCGCCACGACCCGAACGACCCCGACAGCCTTAGCGACAACAATGTCGAGACCGTCTGGATCGAGGAGGACGGCAGTCTCTGGGTCGGCACCGACAACGGCCTGAACCACCTCGACCCGAGCACCGGCCGCTCGATACGCTATTTTCACGACGAAAACGACGCTACCAGCCTGAGCCACAACCTGGTCATTCGGGTGATGCGCGACAGCCGCGGAGAACTGTGGGTCGCCACCTGGGGCGGCGGTCTCAACCGCTTCGACGACGAGAAGCAGCAGTTTATCCGTTACCAAAGCGACCCAAGCAATCCCGACAGCCTGAGCGCCGACATCACCCCCTACTTCTCCGAAGACCGCAACGGCGCACTCTGGTTCGGCACCTTCGGCGGCATCGACAGGTACGACCCTGCGAGCCAGCGTTTCACACGCTACCAGCACCTGCCCGACAACCCCAATTCACTGCCGGCGGGCCGGGTACGCGCCATCACCCGGGACCCGGAGGGGATCTTCTGGATCGGCATGTGGGATCAGGGACTGGTGCGTTTCGACCGCAAAACGAACACCTACACCCGCTACCAGGCCGACACCGGCAATCCCGACAGCCTGAGCAACAACAACATCTTCGATATCCGCTACGACCCTCGCGGTTGGCTCTGGGTCGCCACCACCGCCGGGCTGAACAGGTTCGATACGAGCAGCGAGACCTGGACCCAATACCACGTGGAGGAGGGCAACCCCAACGCCCTGGCCGCCGACTGGGTCTCCGGCGTGGCCGTGGACGCACAAGGCGTGCTATGGCTGGCGGTATATGGCGCGGGACTGCAGCGCTTCGACCCGACCACGGGCGAGTTCACCCTCTACGCGCACGACCCTGGCAACCCCGACAGCATCGCCAACAACGCCCTCAACTACGTGTTCATCGCCGACGACGGCAGGCTCTGGGTCGGCGGCGATGCGTCGATCAGCCGCTTCGACCCGGCCACCGGCAAAGCCGAAAACTTCACCCCCGAACAGCACGGGCTCAGCGGCCTCACCAGCGATCAGACCTATCAGGACCGCCAGGGCAGGATCTGGGTCGCCACCTATAGCGGCGTAAACCGCTATGACCCCGCCGGCAACCGCTTTACCCCCTACCCCGAGATCCGCGCAGTACTGGCCGATGACGCCGAGGGCAAGCTGTGGGTGATCGCGGGCAAGAGTCTGGCGCAGTTCGACCCGGCCACCGGCAACCTGCGCCGCTATGACGAACATGACGGCCTGCTCAGCAACGCGCTGGAGCCGACCGCCGGCTATACCACGGCCGACGGCGAGATCTTCGTCGGCGGCGCCAAGGGCTTCAACAGCTTCTTCCCCGACCGCCTGCCCGACAACCCCAACCCGCCCCCGGTGGTGTTGACCGCACTCGAGCTGCGCAACCAACCGGTGGCCGTCGGCGGCGATTCGCCACTGCAGCAGCATATCAACGTCACCAAGGCGATAACCCTGCCCTACGACTACACCGCCCTCAGCCTCGAGTTCGCCGCGCTCGACTACCGGGCACCGCAGAAGAACCGCTACGCCTATAAACTCGAAGGGTTCGACCGGGATTGGGTGTATACCGACAGCGACAACCGTCTCGCCACCTACACCAACCTGGACCCGGGTCACTACACCTTCCAGGTCAAGGCCTCCAACAACGACGGTGTCTGGAACGAGGAGGGCGCGCGTCTCGACATCCGCATCACGCCGCCCTGGTGGGCCACCTGGTGGTTCAGAAGCGCCTCTGCCTCCGCCCTTCTGCTCTTCGCCTTTGTCGGCTATCGCTCACGGGTCAGAGCGATCCAACAGCGCAGCCTGATGCTGGAGCAGCAGGTGGCCGAACGCACCCACGCACTGGCCGAATCGAATCAGCAGTTGCAGCTTGCCAAGGAGGGCGCGGAGAAAGCACGCCATGCCGCGGAGATCGCCAACCAGACGAAGAGTATCTTCCTCGCCAACATGAGCCACGAGCTGCGCACCCCGCTCAACGCCATCCTCGGCTTCTCCAACCTGATGCGCCAGGACGTGCAGATACCCGACGCACAGCAACAGAACCTCGGCATCATCAACAACAGCGGCGAACACCTGCTGACGCTGATCAACGACATCCTGGACATGGCCAAGATCGAAGCCGGCCAGATCACGCTGGAACACACGCCCTTCGACCTCGGCGCCATGGTGCGCGAGGTGACCGACATGATGCAGCTGCGCGCCGAGGAGAAAGACCTGATCCTCAACATCGACCAGACCTCCATGTTCCCGCGCTACATCGTCGGCGACGAGGCGCGCCTGCGCCAGATACTGGTCAACCTGGTCGGCAACGCACTGAAGTTCACCGACCAGGGCGGGGTCACCATCCGCCTCGGCACCAAGGAGAACTCGAGGACCCACCTGCTGATCGAGGTCGAGGACAGCGGCTGCGGCATCGCACCGGAGGCACAGCGGCAGGTCTTCGACCCCTTCGTGCAGGTGGGCGAACAGGGCAGCAGCAAGGGCACCGGCCTCGGCCTGTCCATCACCCGCCAGTTCGTGCAGATGATGGGCGGCACCATCGACCTGCAGAGCGAACCGGGCAAGGGCTCACTGTTCAGAGTCGACCTGCCGCTGAGCCAGGCGCAGGCCGAGGATATCGTCAAACAGAAACAGCCGGACGCGGGCCCTGTGGTCGGACTGGCGCCGGGACAACCGCCCTATCGTATCCTGATCGTCGAGGACCAGCAGGACAACCAGTTGCTGCTGTCCCGACTGCTCGAGTCGGTCGGTTTCCAGGTCAGGATCGCCGACAACGGTCTGCGGGGGGTGGAACTGTTCCAGAGCTGGCAGCCGCACTTCATCTGGATGGATCGGCGGATGCCGGTGATGGACGGCATGGAGGCGACACGGCGCATCCGCGAACTCCCCGGCGGCCGGGAGGTGAAGATTGTCGCGGTCACCGCCTCCGCCTTCGCCGAGCAGCGCAGCGAGATGATCGCAGGCGGCATGGACGACTACCTGCGCAAGCCGTTCCGGGCTCAGGAGATCTACGATTACCTGGCGAAATACCTGGGCGTGGAATATATCCACGAAGCCCTGCCGATGGCCGAGGAGGAGAACGAAGCGCTGACCCCGGAGATGCTGGAAGCCCTGCCCCAGACGCTGCGCCGCGACCTCGTCGAGGCGCTGGAAAGTCTGGAGATCGAGCGTATCGAGGCCGCCATTGAGCAGATTTCGGCCTATGATCGAAGTCTGCAAAAGAAACTGAGTCAGATCGCCAGAAACTTCGACTACCTGGCGATCCTGCGCGCCTTGCGGAAGGCGTGAACACAATGGCCACGCCTTGAACACGCTGTCCTTTCCTGATAAACCGGCCTGATGAACCGGCCTGACCGGAAAGTTCGTTTGTAGAGCTATACTTAGTGCGCTCAAGCCAAAAGAGTAGTCACTTTTACTCACCCGACTACTCGAGGGCAACATCAGGGACAGGACGCATTGTCATGACTAAGCGAATATTCGGTATAGCCGTTGCTCTTTTCATCACCCACTTTTCCATCCCGGCAACCGCAGAAGGGCAGTATGCGGGCAAAAAAATCCTGTTTATCGACTCCTACCACCTCGGCTACGTCTGGAGCGACGGTGTCGCAAGGGGGATAGAGGATACCCTTGAAGGCACCGGTATCGAGCTGAAAAGAGTCGAGATGGACACCAAGCGACACACATCGGAAGCGTTCAAGCACACCGCGGCCCTGAGCGCCAAGGCCGAAATCGAGCGCTTCAAACCGGATGTCGTGATCGCCTGCGACGACAACGCCGCCAAGTATCTGATCATGCCCTACTACAAAAACGCCGATCTACCCATCGTCTTCTGCGGCCTCAACTGGGATACATCGGAGTACGGCTTTCCCTATGACAACACAACCGGTATGGTTGAGATCGACATGATGCCCCAGGTGATAAAACAGCTGGGACGGTACGCACAGGGCAGCAGGATAGGATTTATTGGAGACAACACGCTGACCAGCAAGAAGAATATTCAAAATCATTCGGACATACTGAATATAAAGTATGACCATATATACTTGGCAGACAGTTTCGAGGAGTGGAAACGGATGTACCTGGAGCTCCAAGACAAAGTGGATATGGCCATATTGATAAACAACGCCGGAATATCCGACTGGGACCAGGAGACAGCGATCAAGTTTGTAGAAGACAACACAAGAATACCGACAGGCACCAACAACGAATGGATGATGAAAATATCAATGATCGGTATCATAAAAATACCGGAAGAACAGGGAAGCTGGTCGGCTCAGGCCGCTCTCAAGATCCTTGATGGAACATCACCGACCAAGATACCCATTACACACAACAAACAGGGAAAGTTGTATTTCAACCTGAAATTAGGCAAAAAATTCGGCATCGATGCGGCACCTGCCGGCTCCATTGTCATCGAACGGGAATAGATCATGATCAGCCCCCTACGCATCATTATGATTCCACTCCTGTTATTGTTCTCCATAGCGACAATGGCCGAAGAAGATCATGCCGGCAAAAAGATACTTTTC